>Ga0209190_1003719_pt1 | contig 10077 bp, 14 predicted proteins | sample M_140205_XF_Meta_FD_187315 | JGI IMG/M metagenome (GOLD analysis project Ga0209190, IMG submission 187315) | Freshwater microbial communities from Lake Montjoie, Canada to study carbon cycling - M_140205_XF_MetaG (SPAdes) (version 2) | ecosystem: Environmental > Aquatic > Freshwater > Lake... | reverse complement strand
AAGGCAAAAGCAATATCTGCAAGGAATAAATCAAAATGATGAACGAATTACCTACCACCGACGTATCGGCTATGGAGCCGATGGACGATACCGAGCTAGAGGCGATCATTGGCCAGGACCTGACCGATGCCGTTAGCTACATAGACTCCGACATATCTCCCATCCGCGCGCGCGGTACTGAGTATTACCGTGGCGACAAGTTTGGAAACGAGGAGGAGGGACGCAGCCAGGTGGTGGCTATGGAGGTTCGGGACACTGTCTCGGCCATGATGCCTAGCCTGATGCGAGTTTTCTTCTCCAGCGAGAACGTGGTGGAGTTTGTGCCAGAGGGTCCCGAGGACGTGGCATTTGCCAAGCAGGCCACCGACTACGCGAACTTTGTATTTAACTCGGACAACAACGGGTTTATGACTACCTACGCCATCTTTAAGGATAGCCTGGTGCGTAAGTGCGGGATTGCTAAGTATTGGTGGGAGGAGACAGAAACTGTCCGCATTGAGGAATATTCTGGCTTAGATGACCAGACATTGCAGATACTTGCGCAAGAGGATGCCGAGGTCAAGATTGTCGTCAGCTACCCAGACCCCGAGGCTATGCAGGCAATGCAGGGGATGGCGCCACAGGTTGACCCAGCTACTGGACAGCCGATGCCTATGCCGCCACCTCCAATGATCCACGACGTGCAGATCAAGCGCGTGATGAAGGATGGTCGCATCAAGGTTATGGCAGTGCCACCGGAGGAGCTGCTACTTGACCGGCGCGCCAGGTCTTTTGATGATGCTGGGATCATTGCCCACCGCATGATGGCCACAGTGCAGGAACTGGTGGAGATGGGCTACGACGAGGACGAGGTACGCGACAACATCACGTCCACTGATTTAGAGAGCAACCAGGAGTACCTGGCGCGCCAGCCGCTGTCTACTACGTTTGGCATGAACGATAGCAATAACCCTATGCAAATGCGCGTCTTGTACATTGAGGCGTACTCGCGCATCGACTACGACGGAGACGGCATTGCAGAGCTGCGCAAGATTTGCTGCATTGGCTCTGGCTACAAGGTAGTACGCAACCTGCCAGCGTCCTATATCCCGTTTGTTGACTTTCCCTGCGACCCCGAGCCGCACACTAGCCCATTGGAGGCGATGTCTATTTTTGACATCACGCACGATATTCAAGAGATTAAGTCAGAGATTCTGCGCAATACGCTCGATTCCCTGGCGCAATCCATCCATCCGCGCACTGCGGTGGTCGAGGGCATGGTCAACATGGACGACGTGCTCAATAACGAAACTGGCGCCGTTATTCGTATGCGTCAACCTGGGATGGTGCAGCCGTTTAGCAATCCATTCGTTGGCCAGGCAGCTTTTCCCATGATTGACTACATGGACCAGATGCGCGAAAACCGCACCGGCATGAGCAAGGCCGCGATGGGCTTGGATGCCGACGCCTTGCAGTCGAGCACCAAGGCCGCGGTGGCCGCCACCATAAGCGCAAGCCAGGGAAGGATTGAGCTTACTGCGCGAATAATGGCCGAGGGCATGAAAAAGCTATTTAAGGGCATCTTGTTCTTGCTGGTGACGCACCAGGACAAGCCTCGGATGATTCGTTTGAGTAACCAGTTTGTGCAGATGGACCCACGCGCGTGGAATTCAGCGATGGACGTACACATCAACATTGGCCTGGGCAACGGCGACACAAACGAGCGCATCCAGGCTCTGATGATGATCCTGGCCAAGCAGCAGGAGGCTTTGACCCAGCTAGGCCCACAGAACCCGCTGGTGACCCCGTCTCAGTATTCCCATACCCTGCGCCAGATCGTGGCACTGTCTGGGTTTAAGGATACGTCTCAGTATTTCAATGACGTGCCTGCCGACTACCAACCGCCAGCGCCACCAGCTCCCAAGCCTACTCCAGAGGAGGTATTGGCGCAGGTACAAGCCAAGTCTATCGAGGCAGATATCCAGAAGAAAGCTGCCGAGCTAGAGCTAAAGCGCCAGCAGATGATGCGCGATGATGACTACCGGCGCGATGCCTTGGCGCAAGAGTTGTACTTAAAAAAATACGAACTTGAGTTAAAGTACAACGCACAGATTTCTACGGCTGAGATTGAAGCACAGCAAAGTCTTAACCGAGAAGCAATGCAGCAGCAGACTACCCTGGCACAAGCCCAGATGTCAGCGGCTGCGCCCATCAACCAATTTGGAATGGCATAAATGGAGAACGAAGAACTTGTACGCAAGGGCCGAAAGGCTGGCCAGTTGCTGGAGGATGAAACCTTCAACATGGCAATCAACAAAATGGAAAACGACCAACTCTGGTACTTTCGGTCAACGAAACCAGAGGAGTCAGCCAAGCGAGAGATCGCCTGGTCCATGCTAAAGGCAATCGATAACCTAAAGATCGAACTGCAAAAGATTGTTGACAACGCAAAGGTAGCGCAGCGCGCTATCGAGCGAGCGAATAAGTAGAGGACATTTATGCAACAAGCACAAACGGGTTCTGCGGGACCCATGAATCTGGACCAAGCGGCCCAGGCACTCTCAGCAATACTGCCCGATGAGGGAGAACAGTCAATTGATGAGACGTTGGACGATTCGCTGGAAGGCGATTCGGCGGCGCCAGCCGATACATCACTGGAAGATGCAGACGCAGACAGTGAAGTAACGGATGGCGAACAGTTAGAGGAAAGTGAAGATTCCGAGGAAGAAAAGCCGGATCAGACCTTTACCGTCCGAGTTGACGGGACAGAGGTTACTGTAACCCTGGACGAACTTCAGAAGGGATATTCGCGGACTCAGGACTACACGCGAAAGACTCAGCAAATTGCCGAAATTCGACGTCAAGTCGAGTCGGAAGCCGAGGCTATTCGTGCCGAGCGCAGTCAGTACGCTCAGTTGTTAGGAGCATTGGAGTCTCAGGTTCAGCAAGCCGCAGAGCCTAATATCGATTGGGATCGCCTCTACCAAGAGGACCCCATCGAGTGGGTGCGGCAGAAAGAGGTGATGCGTGAAAACCAAGCAAAGTCGCAGGCTATTCAATTTGAGCAGCAGCGTCTTATGCAGATTTCACAGCAGGAGCAAGCTCAACAGATGCAATCATTTTTGGCGCAGCAGCGGGATGAATTGCTGAAGGTTTTGCCTGATTGGAAGGACCCAAACAAGGCGAAAAAAGAGAAGGAATTGCTCATTGACTTTGGCCAAAAGGCTGGGTTTAGCGCCGATGAACTGAAGAACATATTCGACCACCGTGTCGTTAACGTGCTGCGTAAAGCAGCGCTGTACGAACAGATGATGTCCAAGCGGACAAACATCAAGCCGGTGACGAACAATGGTCCACGTCCTGCCAAGCCAGGTGCAGCAGGCCGTGTCTCCACGACAAATGAAGCTACTCGCGCAAAACAGCGTCTTGCAAAAAGCGGTCGCGTCAACGACGCGGCTTCCGCAATTGAACTTTTATTAAAGTGAGTAAATCATGGCAATCGTAACTAACACATTCACCACCTTTGATGCTAAAGGTATCCGTGAAGATTTGAGCAATATTATTACCAATATTGCACCGGAAGAAACTCCATACATGAGCAACATCGGCCGCGAGTCGGTCAGCAATTCTCTGTATGAATGGCAAACCGATACCCTGGCAGCAGCCGCCGCCAACAAACAGCTAGAGGGTGATGACGTGTCGTCATTCGATGCTGTTGTTGCTACTGTGCGTCTGCAAAACTACGCTCAAATTTCGCGCAAGACTATCGTCCTGTCCGCAACTGAGGAAGTGGTTAACAAGGCAGGTCGCCGTTCTGAGTTGGCTTATCAGATCGCCAAGCGCGGTTCTGAGTTGAAGCGTGACCAAGAGTTTTCCATGCTCAATGGTGCAGTTGCTGCCGCTGGTAGCACTAGCGTCGCGCGCGGTACTGCTTCTCTTGGTGCGTTTATCAAGACCAACGTAGATAAGGCGAGTGACGGCACTAACCCATCGTATACAACGCTGCCTAACAGCGCCCGTACTGATGGCACGGTGCGTACCTTCACCGAGACAATTTTGAAGAACGTCATCCAGCAAGTCTGGGCCGCTGGCGGTACTCCAAAAATCTTGATGGTTGGTCCTATTAACAAGCAGCGCGTCTCTGGTTTCTCCGGTATTGCTTCTGCACGTTACAACCTTAATGGTGGTGATCGTCCTGCAACTATCGTGGGGGCGGCAGATTTATACGTCAGCGACTTCGGCCAGGTGGCAATTGTTCCCAACAGGTTCCAACGTGAGCGTGATGCCTGGGTGATTGATCCTGAGTACGCAAAGATGACTACCCTGCGTCCTTACCAGCAGATTGAGCTGGCTAAGACCGGCGACGCTGAAAAGCGTATGCTGATCGTAGAGTGGGGCCACAAGGTCTTGGCTGAGAATGCCCACGGCCTGGCTGCTGACCTGATTACTTCGTAATCAAGCATGGAAGGGATCAGGGAAACCTGGTCCCTTTTTTAAATGAGCGAATCAAAAATATTTGACACAAATTCAGACCTTGGGATTACTCGGACGTGGCACTACGACGAGGAAACCGACAAGGCGACCATACAGACAAGTCAAGATGTCACGGCGATCATTGAAGAAAACCGCAGCATTTACAACCAGGGCGAGAAGCACGACAAGTATGGAGAGTGGAGCCGCGTGGCGTCCATACCATTGAGCGTGTATTTCAAGCTCAAGGCGGAGGGTAAGTTGGACGACCAAGCGTACATGAAAAGATTTTTAAACGACCCTGACAATCGCTATTTCAGAACACGCCCAGGACAAGTATGAACTATGTAGCAGTCTGCACGCCAGCGCGTGATATGGTCCACACAAACTTCACCTACTGCCTGGTGAACATGGTGGCGTATCACACTATCAATACTACCGATGCCGTATCTCTTAAGATCATGCAGGGTACGCTGATACAAAACCAGCGAGCTGATTTAGCGCTGGACGCGATGGCCGAGGGTTGCACGCACATCTTGTTTATTGATTCTGATATGACGTTCCCGCAGGACATGGTTGGCCGGTTGATCAAGCACGACCTGGACATTGTGGCCACCAACTGCGCCAGGCGCCGTATGCCTACCGGACCCACTGCGCAGAACTACAAGCCTGACGGGACCAGGGAGTTGGTGTACACCATGCCTGAGAGCACCGGCATTGAGGAGGTTGGCTCCATAGGCATGGGTGTGATGCTAATTAAGCGCAACGTCTTTGAGAAGCTGTCAGAGCCTTGGTTTGAGACGCCGTGGCGTCCCAAGGAGCGCGGCTACATTGGCGAGGATATTTTCTTCTGCCGCAAAGCGCAGGAGGCAGGGTTTAAAATCCACATTGACCATGACGTGAGCAAAGAGATTGGTCACATTGGAACGTTTGAATTCAAGCACGACCATACATGGGTGATGCGCGAGCTTGAGGAACAGGAAAAGGCAACGTAATGGCTCTGACAACGTACACGGAGTTAAAGACATCAATCGGTGATTGGCTTAACCGCACCGATTTAACGTCTGCCATTGCCGACTTCATATCCCTGGCAGAGGCGCAGATTGAGCGCCAGCTGCGCACCAGGCAGATGATTACCAGGTCTAACGCTAATTTCTCTACTGAGTACGGCGCCGTTCCTAGTGATTTCTTAGAGACAAAGTCACTCAAGTTGACAAGCACAAATCCCGTCACGCCATTGGTATTCCAGACAATTGATGCTTTGGACGATCTGTCCAGGACATTTTCTTACCCGTCGCGTCCTAAATACTTTGGCATTGTCGGTGGCCAGATTAGGCTAGTGCCTACCCCAGATACAACGTACACCACTGAGCTGGTGTATTACGCCAAATTGACCAAATTGTCATCCACAGTATCAACTAACTGGTTGCTGACATCTAGCCCCGATATCTACCTGTACGGCAGCCTGTTGCAGGCCGCGCCATACTTGCAAGATGATGCGAGAATACCCGTATGGTCTAGCCTGTACGACAGGGCATTGACTGATGTTCAGACAGCGGATGATCGTGGCTCTACATCCGGTGGCGCTATGGCTGCACGCGCAAGGAGCTTTGGATGATTGTTACGACTACCAAGGGCGATATGGATGACTCTCTGCTGGTGAAGCAAGAGGGCGCTATGGAGAACGATAACGAGCTGACCAGTTGGACTGAATACTGGTTAGATGGGGAGCTGGTCCACAGATCGGTTCATGTACTGTTAAAAAAGAACGTCACGGCAGAGGGTGTCGCGGCGATGATTGGATAGGAATATATATGGCCAATACGCAAGCACTCTGCACATCTTTCAAGGTTGATCTGTTGAATGCGGTTCATGCGTTTAACGGCACTGGAGTGCCTGCGCATACCGTATCCACAGCAGACAGTTTCAAGGCTGCCCTGTATCTGGCCAGCGCCACTATAAACGCCACTACAACGGCCTACAGCGCCACCGGAGAGGTGAGTGGCACTGGATATACAGCCGGAGGTGTTGCGGTCACGTTTGGCACTGCCCCGTCATCCACAAGCACCACAGCATTTATCACTCCCAGCGCGAGCATTGTCTTTAGCGGCGTCACGCTGGCTACGGCATTTGATGCTGTGCTCCTCTATAACTCAAGCCAGAGCAACAAGGCAGTCAGCGTGCATACCTTTGGGTCACAGACAGTGACCGCTGGTACGTTTACCCTGACCATGCCCACCAATGACTCCAGCACCGGCCTGATTCGGCTGGCATAACCTGGGGGCAGCGATATGGCTGCATATGGCTCTGGCTATTACGGTCTGGGCGTCTATGGCATAGGCAATGTCGTTGTCAGCGGTAACCAGGCAACTGGCGCCGTTGGCACATTGCTTGTCAACATATCCGAGCAAGAGGACGGCGTAGTTGCCACCGGCAACGTAGGCAGTGTCACCACGTCCAGGACGGTGGCCATCACCGGCAACGCGGCCACCCTGTCCGCTGGTTCGGTTGCGGTATCCAGCACCAACGTTGTTACTGGTAACTCTGCAACCCTATCACCTGGCACTGTTGCTCTTGCTAGGGCGGTGGATGTATCGGGTAATTCTTTAAGCGCTGACGTTGGGACTGTATCTCGCGGCAATACTTCGTTTGCTCTGAGTGGTAATGCGTCCACCTTGTCCGCTGGGACAATGACGGGTGAGGTATCTACATTCCAGGCTATTACCGGCGTGGGCGCGTCATCCAATGTTGGTAGCGTCACAAACAGCGTTTCGGTGGCGATAATTGGGGTAAGTGCTACTGGTTCTGTTGGCACTATATTGGGCTTTGGGTGGGGTGCTACACCGGACACATCCGAAACCTGGTCAGGTCAGTCAGACACATCTCAATCCTGGTCAGCGATTTCGGATACATCCGAGAGCTGGACACCAGGCACAGACACTTCAGAATCATGGACAGCAATTTCAGATAACTCGGAAACTTGGCAAGCAATTGCATAGGAGCAAATCATGGCAGATACGACAACGACCAACCTACTACTCACCAAGCCAGAGGTAGGCGCTTCAACCGATACCTGGGGTACAAAGATTAATACTGATCTTGACTCTGTTGATGCGGTATTTACCGCTGGTGGCACAGGTACATCAGTCGGCCTAAATGTCGGCGCTGGCAAGACGCTGGCGGTGGCGGGGACGCTGACAAGCACCGGCAGTTCATCCTTTTCTGCTAACCCAACATTCTCCGGCGGCACAGCCAACGGGGTAGCCTACCTTAACGCCAGCAAGGTACTGACTACTGGTAGTGCGCTGACGTTTAACGGTACTGCTTTAGGGGTAACAGCAACCCTAAATATAAATTCAAGCAATAACATTCAATTAAATGGCGGTTCCGGAAAATTATATTTTGGCGATTCAACTTCAAATTATTACCCATATATAACAAGTCCTTCTGCTGACACAATCGGATTTAATTTAAATTCTGGCTCCGAACAAATGCGCCTGACCAGCACAGGGTTGGGTATTGGTACAAGTTCGCCGAATTACAAGCTAGAAGTTGCGGGAACATCGGCAACTGTCACAATTAGCGCCAACAACTCAAGCGCATCTTCAACTTCTACTTTGCTGTTTAGAAACGCTGACGGGAATGGAGCCTTTCGTAATGTGGCATCCGTAGACGGCGCAACAGCCGGTAATGGTGGATACGGCAATCTTGTGTTTAGCACGGCGTTTAACAACACCAATACGGAGAGGGCTAGGATCGACTCCAGCGGTAACTTGGGCTTGGGGGTTACTCCTAGTGCTTGGGGGCAGTCTGGAACACTTCAGGCCATACAAATCAAGAACACAGCTTTTGCAGGTTCTGGAACTAACGCATACTGGGGGTCAAACTGGTTTGGTGGTGGCTTTGATAAGTACATAACAACCGCCGCTGCATCACTTGCTGTTCAAACAGGTGGGCAACACATTTGGTACAACGCCCCATCAGGCACAGCAGGAAACGCCATTACCTTTACTCAGGCGATGACGCTGGATGCCAGCGGTAACTTGCTGGTGGGGACTACGAGTTACGCTGGTGTTGGTGTATCAATAGCTGACGCTGATAACAATGGTGGTTCATATAGTAATTCAGCCTCTACATCAACTAGAAATCATTGGAGATTTGCAAATCCTAACGGTGTTGTTGGTTCCATTCAAACAAGTGCTTCAGTAACTTTATATAACACTACGTCAGACTACCGCTTAAAAACTGTTGTTGGTGCTATATCTGGTTCTGGTAATCGCATTGATGCTTTGCAACCTGTTGAGTACACATGGAATGTCAACGGAGAACGCACTCGCGGTTTCTTGGCTCACCAATTCCAAGAGGTCTATGCAGGAAGCGTTAGCGGAACTAAAGACGCAGTGGATGCTGATGGAAATCCTATTTACCAATCAATGCAAGCAGGAACTTCTGAAGTAATTGCAGACCTTGTTGCTGAAATCCAATCACTTCGTAAACGCCTCACGGCACTTGAATTAACCTAAAGGAAATATCATGACTACTACTTGGAAAATCACTCAATGTGACCGCCTCACCGCAGACGGTTTCATCACCACGGCGCATTGGACTGTAAACGCTGTTGACGGTGACTACACCGCCGGTTCATACGGCACTTGCGGCTTTGCTGCTGCGACCCCTGCTATCCCCTATGCCAGCGTGACTGAGGCTGAAGTGCTTAACTGGTGCTGGGCTAACGGCGTGGACAAGGACGCAACAGAGGCAAGCCTTGCTGCCAACATTGCAGCGCAAAAGGCTCCAGTGACTGCAACAGGAGTACCGTGGTAATGGACAAACCAGAAATCGACCCTGTACGCTACGGAGTCCTTTGGCAGAAGGTCCAGGACTACGAGCGCCGGTTTGACGAGATGAGCGCCAAGATTGACAAGATGGAAACGTCCATTGATAAGCTGGTGGCCATGGCTAACCAGGGCAAGGGTGGTTTCTGGATGGGCATGGTTATCGTGTCTGCCGTCGGAAGTCTTATCGGTTATTTCACGCACTTACTTAGCAAACCGTGATCCAAAATGATAGACCCTATCACCGCCTTTGCGACTGCCCAAGCCGCGATAAAGGGGGTGCAGGCCGCTATCAAGATGGGCAAGGACATCCACGCCATTGGCGGGGAGATGATGAAGTTTTTCGAGGCAAAGGACATTGTCCAGAGGGAAGCGTCAAAGCCTAAGAGCAGTTTTGCTAAGTCGGATACAGCGCAGGCGTTTGAGATAGTGATGCAGGCCAAGCAGTTGGCAGATGCCGAGAGAGAGTTAAACAATTGGATGGTGATGAGTGGCCATGCAGACCTTTGGCAGCAGCTACTGGTAGAAAGAAACAACATCATCCAAAAGCGCAAGGTAGAGGAAATACTTGCAGAGAATCACGCCAAGAAGCGCAAGGCAGAGATTGATGATTTATTGACCTGGCTAATTGGTGGTGCGTTGATACTCCTACTGCTAGGTCTTTGCTTTTGGTGGCTAACACTTTTGACGGGGAAGTAAATGAGTGAGGAAAAAATTCAGAACATGGAAGCCAAAGGGCAACTGATTGAAAAGATCACGTTTGCTTTATTGCCATTGTTATTCTCCTGCGTGG
>Ga0209190_1003718_pt1 | contig 10078 bp, 8 predicted proteins | sample M_140205_XF_Meta_FD_187315 | JGI IMG/M metagenome (GOLD analysis project Ga0209190, IMG submission 187315) | Freshwater microbial communities from Lake Montjoie, Canada to study carbon cycling - M_140205_XF_MetaG (SPAdes) (version 2) | ecosystem: Environmental > Aquatic > Freshwater > Lake... | reverse complement strand
GGCCGCTATTTGGTGTTGGGCAATCACGACCATCTTGATGACGCGGTTGAGTTTGCCGCCGCGGCCGCGCATCACAAACTTGATGTGCTGCATGAATCAGTGGCAACACGCAGGCGCGCCGAACATGATTTGCGCGTGGCAGGAATTGATTGGAATAAATCTCCCAAGGCGCTGCGCGCTTCCGTTGAAGCGATCGCGCACACGCGCCCGCACTTGTTGTTAACGCACAATCCCAAAGCCTTCGCCGCCGCAAGCGACGCCGGCATTCCGTTGGTGTTGGCTGGCCACACGCACGGCGGCCAAGTTGCGCTACGCAACAAGCCGCAGAAAAATATGGCGCTGGCGCACCGGCACTCCAGCGGATTGTATGAACAGGGCGTCAGCCGATTATTTGTGAACGTTGGCGCGGGCGCGTGGTTCCCATATCGGCGCAACGTGCCCGCGGAAATTGTGGTGCTGGTTGCGCGGCGGGGGTGAGAGCATTCGAGTGCGATTCACCGCATTGAAGCAGGCACGACAAACGCGATTTGAAACTTTTCAAAGTTGCCGCGGATGTCGCCTGGAATTGTCGCGCGATATCCAGCGACGCGACCACCGTCGTCAGGGAAACAAGCAGGAACAGTTCAGCGGCAATGGCGAAGATCGCCATCAAGCCTGCCATTTGTATTTCAGAGCCGCGCTGTTAAATTAAACACATGGAGCTGCAGCTTTGAAGTGGATTTGTTGGATACTTGCCCGCGACACTTAAAAAGCGAATTCCTATCAATCTGGCAATTCCGACCCAATGATCATTTTTTTACACATCCACAAAACCGGCGGCACCACTTTCCGCTCCATCTTGGAAAAGAACTTTGGCGCGTCTTGCTGTCACACCAACCAGACCCGCGGCGATCTATTCAGTCAGGCCGATCTGGAATTTGTGAAAAAAGTGTTTCCGTCGCTGCGGGCCATTACCGGCCACAACATCGTTGATCCGCTGCGGTTTACCGTGCCCGACCCGTTTTATGCCACGTTTTTACGCGAGCCGGTGGCGCGGGTGATTTCGCATTATCAAGATGGTGTTTTACGGGGTAACAACAAAGCGTCCTTTGAAGAGAGTCTGCAAACAAAGGTCGGCTTAAATAATTGGCACGTGAAGCTGATGGCGGGCGAAGAAAATCTCGACAAGGCAAAACGTTTTTTGGAACGATGCGACTTCATCGGCCTGACGGAACACTTCAACCTGTCCCTGCAGATTTTCGGCAGGCTTGCCCCCCAGCCGATGAACTTGAACTACCGGCGGCTGATTGTCGCAAGGGATAACCAGATCCAAAAAAGGCTGCTGGCAGATCCCCAGATGCTGGAACTGGCCCGCAAGCACAATCAGCTCGACCTTGAGTTGTACGAATTTGCCGCGAATGAAATTTTCCCAAAACTGTGCCGCAAAGCCGGTCTCAATCCATTAGACAAGACTCCCTCTTACGAGGTTTCCAAGAATGACATGTGGTTGAAATATAAATCTGGACGGTTTTACAACAAGGTGTTCCGCCAGATCTACAAGGTCCGCCACCGGTTTTTTAATTCGTCGGATGCGGATTCGGCTGCCAAGCCAGAATGAATCAGGCCCTGACTGCGTGGCACTTGAATTAGCCCATTGCGCCCGCGACGCTGGAAAAGAGAGTTCATATCAATGCAGGTGATAGGTAAAATTCTTTTCTGTATGCCATATCAGGTTGGGAGGTAACAAAGTGCATGTAGGTCTGCCCCAAACAATAAATAGCGGTCACGGTGAAATTATTCAGTTCAAAGAATGCATTCAAGAACCCGATGGTGCGCGTTTAGTCTTCGAAGGAATTGTTCAGCCAGGTTGTGGGCCAATTTTCCATGTACATCTTTGTCAGGCAGAAGGGTTTGAGGTAAGGCAAGGAACCATGGCCTATCAGGTGCCTGGGTTGCCGGTGCAATATCTTGCGGAAGGAGAAGTGACCGTCTTTGAGAAAAATGTCCCACATAAATTTTGGAACGCTGGTGACACTGAGCTCATTTTAAATTCTTGGGCAAAACCTGCTGGGAATTTGCAGCGGTATATGACAATTCTTTTTTTATCAACATCAAAGCGCCATTCGAATACCCCGGCGTTGTTTGATGCGGCCTACTTAACAATTCAATATAAGGGTGAGTTTGATGTTCTCGAAATTCCTCGCCCAGTAAAATCGCTACTTTTCCCAGCGGTCTATTGGGTTGGTCGAATGTTTGGGCTCTATAGAAAGTATGAAATCGATACATCAAGAAGATGATTACATGCGTACGCGTGGCACCGAAGACAAGGATCGCAACTTGATCTTCGATCATGTCCAGTCTGAATCCAAGAAGTAGTGGGCACGCGCCACGCCCTCTCGCACCTTCTCGCGGCGGGACATAGGATGCCTTATCAGCGCTAACAAACTTGCCATTTTCATGATGCTTCTCGGCGGGTGTCTATCCGGTTGCGCCCAGCAGCGCGCCGAGTCGCTCGCCTCTGCGCAATCACCGCCGCCAACGACGAAGAGTCCTTCAATGACCGCGGCGAAGACGCCACTCAGTCCCTTCATTCGAGGCATCTTTGAAGACCGCAGTGGCTGTCTCTGGTTCGGGACCAACGGTGACGGCGTCGCCCGCTACAACGGCAAAGCAGTGGAGTTCTTCCGCGTGAAGGAAGGATTTCCCGGCGAAGCGGTGCGTGCCATCGTTCAGGACAAGCATGACGCCATGTGGTTCGGCACGGACCACGGATTGATCAAATATGACGGCGCCCGTTTCACCACGTACACAACCGAAAACGGTCTTGCTCACAACGACATCTGGAGCATCATCATCGACCGCGATGGACTGCTCTGGATCGGCACGTTCGGCGGCGTGAGTCGGTTTGATGGAAAGACGTTCACCGCGTTCCCTCTGCCCGCGGTTGAACCGAATCTGGATGTCGGTGTCACGAGCGAGCGCATGGTGATGTGCATCATGCAAGACAAGGCGGGACGTATGTGGTTCGGCACGGCTGGCGGAGCGTTCGTGTACGACGGTACATCATGCACAAACATTTCGGAGGCGGACGGCCTTTGCGACAATTCGGTGAACGACATACTTGAAGACCGTCAGGGACGGATCTGGTTTGCGACCCATCACAACGGCATCTGTTATCGCGTCGGGGATAAGTTCACGCACATCACCGCGAAGGACGGCGTGAACGGCACGGAAGCGTGGGATCTGTACGAAGATCCTGCCGGCAACATCTGGTTCCCGATCGAGAACTCGGGTGTGTACCGCTACGACGGCAAGACCTTCACGAACTTCGGCGAAGCCCAAGGCTTGACCACGAACGCTATTCAGTGCACGTACCCGGATCGATCAGGACGATTTTGGCTCGGCGGCTGGCAGGGGCTGTTCCTTTACGACGGTGACACCATCACTAGCGTTGGTGAGGATGGCCCGTGGGAAGTCACGAAGCCGCGCTGACCTGCCCCCTCAACTCGGTCCAGCTTTCGTTACGGTCTCTACATAGTCACGGGACTGAAGAGGAATACTTCTTCGTGACCAAGGGAGAGATCACTTTTTTTATCGATGGCAAGATCGCCAAAGCGAAAGCTGGCGAAACTGTCTTTGCTCCGCGAGGCAAGGTTCACTGCTACAAGAATTGCACCAACCAAGTCGCCCGAATGCTGGCTCTTTTTACCCCCGGCACAATCGAGGGCTACTTTGACTTTGGTCTTCCCATGGAGGATGGAAGCATTCCCTCCGAAGCCTGCATCATCGAACGAATGAACGCCATCGGACCAAAATTTAATGTCACACAGGTCAAGGGTCCTTCACCATTTTAAAATAAGAAATAGGAAGGCTCAGAGAGCCTTTAAAATCGGTTTCTCGCTGTGATTGAATATTGCTCTCAGCGTCGCCGACAGACAAACACGCCGACCACGCCCAGCAGTATCGCCGCGCCCGGAGTTGGCACCGTGGCCACATTGAACTCGATGAATGCGTTGTGCGGCGCATAAAGGCCGGCCAGATTCAGAACCAGCGTGTCTTCATCCACCGCATAGAGCTGGCCTTTCCAAGGAACTTCCGAAACATTTATGTAAGGGACGCCATCGCTCTTTGCGCCGATCGTGAACCCTGTGAAGGCGGGGATCAGGTGGTTGACATCTCGGAATACGTACCCGTAGAAGAAATTTGATGAGAATATACCATCCCAGCCGCATACTGATGGACAAATAAAATTAATGCGGATGGCCGAATCAGAAATGTCAACGTCGTAACCGTACGATGGTTGGAAAAGCATCCGATATTGATATTCAATGTTGTTGGTGACAGTGGCCGTGAAAGATTCCGATGGGACGGTCGAGCCGGTTGGCAACGACCCGTTAATTGTATTTCCACTAATAAGTGTCGCGCTGATCTGCGAGCCCATCATGCCGGCGAGGGCTTGAGAGGCGAGAAGGATTGCGGAGGTGGCGGCAAATGTGATCGAAGTGTGCATGGCTTAGAAACCTTTCATTGAAATATGTCTTGCGAAGAGATCCAAGATGGAGCGAAGGCAACGTTCACTTCGTCCGCCTTGCGAATAGAGTTGCATAAATAATCTGTTTGGCGGCTAAACAAGAATATTTGAGCCTGTAAATCATCAATGATGGCGGAGGATAATAAATAAAGGGACGGTGTTTTAAGCGCCGCCGCTTCCGAAAAATTACAAATGCCAAGTTCGACTGTCCCCCAGCCACAAAATTTGTGACGCACTTCAACTTGACTTGTGTTATACAAACGTTATACTTTTCGTATGAGTGCTATTCGAGTCACAGCTGTCGGAAATTCGGTCGGAATTATCTTGCCGAAGGAACTTGTCGTGCGCTTGCGTATTGCTCGCGGCGACCAGTTGCATGTTGTCGAGACTCCCAGGGGAATCGAATTGACTCCGTACGATCCGGCGCTTGAGGCCGAGCTGAAGGCGGGTCGTTCTATCGCTCGTCGATACCGAAGCGCGCTTCGGAAATTGGCGCAATGACGCCTCGCAAGCCCACTCGCAAGACGAGCCGCAAGACATCAAAGTCAGCCACAGTTTCGTCGCGACCTATTCGTTCTTGGCGCTTCGTTTTGCCAAGTGTTGTCGAGGCGCTGCATATGGAGTCCCTCGCCGAGCATGGTGGTCTCGCGGGAATTCGCGATCGAGGCCTGCTGGATTCCGCTCTCAATCGCTGCAAGAACAAGGCGGGATATAAAGTTGATTCGACCGTGTACGACCTCGCGGCCGCGCTCGCTTTTGGGATCGCAAAGAATCATCCATTTCATGATGGCAACAAGCGGATTGCGCTGATCGCGTCGTTCTTGTTCGCAGAGTTGAATGGCGTGCGGATGACTGCGACCGAGGTCGACGCAGCGGCATCGTTTCTCGCCCTGGCCGCCGGGGAACTTTCCGAAGCCGACCTCGCGAAGTGGTTCAAGGCAAACTCGCGAGTGAAACCCATTCGGCGCTGACGCACACTCAACCGCGCGCAGATCATCGAGCGCATCTTGCGGCATGTTGGCATGTGTTGGTGTCCGTGATTCGAGTGGATGTCCACTTGTGTCACCTATGTGACCGGTATGTAACGTTGCCAATGACGCCGCCGCGGGCGCCTTATAAACTCTGGAATACTTGGTCCAGTGTTGATGTTCGGCGCCGAGCCGCATTCCGCTACGCTTGCGGGCGTGCATCGATTTCTCATCAAACGTAATCGTCTTGCTTCGTTCGTTCTAATTCTTGCGACAGCCCTTTGTTTCGCCGCGCCCGCGCGCGCGCAGGGAACTTCTGGGCAGGTGCCCGACCCCATGTCCGCGGCCGAGCTCTCGCAGTTCATGAACCTCTATGTCCACCCGACCAAGGAACAGGGCGTCGCCATCGAGGGCCTGCACGACGGCTACCGCGAGCGCTTCCGCCTTCTGCGCGAGAACGAGATCGAACAATTCTTGACCAAGACGAAAGCGATGCAGGGTGGCATGCCCAAGAAGGAGCAGGTCGAGGAGTTCACCAAGAGCTACGAACGCGTGAACAAACAAATCGCCCAGGTCGACGACAGTTTCTTCGACGGCGTCGTCACGCTCATGGGCGAGGAGCGGCGCATCTCCGTGCAACGCGCCCGCGACGCCCGCAGTCGTATTCGTTCCAATGGCGGAATGTTGCGAGGTCTGATGTCGCAGTATCCCTCGGTGGATCTCTCCGCCATCGCGCTGGAGATGGGTCTGACGCCCGAGGAACTCGCGACGATCGATCCGATGCTGGCCATCTACGAGCAAAATCTGACCGCTTCGATCAAGGACCTGGGCGTCGCCAGCATGCGCCTGATTCGGGACGTGTACGCCGAGCTGGAGAAGGCGGGCTTCGGCGAACTCTCGCAAGAGGACATGATGAAGGACCCGGAGAAGATGAAGCAAATGATGGAGACCATGCAAAGCGCCATGGCCAAGGCCGTCGAACGTATGAATGCCAAGAGCAGAAAGCTTTCCGAGTTCAACAACAAAACGTGCCAGGCGCTGGCCGGCCAGCTCACGGGGGACTCCAAGCGCAAACTTCGCGCCTGGTATTTGGCCAGGGCGTATCCCGAACTTTCAAGCGATCCATTGGGCGCGAACGTGCTGTTCAAAAGGGCCCTGCGCCTGAAGAAGCTCGACGAAGCGGCCCGCGAGCAGATCCGCGCCGCCTATCTTCAGTGGCAGGCGGCCGACGACGCGTTCGTGGAGCAGAGCATCAAGGAGATTGACGAATCCCGCGCCAATCACAAAATAATGGACTTCACCGGCAGTGGGGACGACGCGAAAAAAATTCGCGAGCGCATGAAACAGCGGAAGGAAATAGCGGCCAGCGCATTGAAATCCGTGTCGCCCCTGGTAGGCAATCCCCAGTTGCAAGTTATGTTTGAATTTGCCGACAGCGAGGGGGAAATCACCGATGAAACCGAAGAAGCCATTGCGGACGGCGACGACGCTTCGACCGGGGAAGAATCTTCCGGGATCAACGCCCGCGCGGCCGATGCCGAGGACCCGTCATCCGAGCAAGAGACCGTGATCACCAACCGCGGGCCGATGGGCGAGTCCGCCATCGACTTGATCGCGACCCAGTTGGCGCTGGATGATTCCGGCAAGGCACTGCTGAAGACGATGCACCAGGATTACATGAAGAAATGGGACGAGGAAATCCGCACGGAGCAGTCACGCGTGGACGACTTGAATACGGGTCGATGGGCGCGAGCCGCGAAGAACTCGGACGACATGAATGTCAACGAAACCAAGCAGACCGCGTACTTCAACGGCCGCAAGGCACTGCTTCAAAAGTCCACGGAGGCGGACGAGGTGTTTCTAAACGACCTCTCATCAGTGCTGGGCGAGAAGTCTACGCCGGTCCTTCAGATGGCCAAGCTGGAGCGCGTCCTTGAACGCTTGGAAAGTGACTCGGGAATATTCGATGGATCCTACTCCCCCATGGGCGCGTCGGAGTCGCTGGTGAACATCGTCACCGTGCTGAATTCGGCGAAGCTCTCGCCGGAAGAACTTGCCAAGGTGCGAGAGGCGCTGGTAATGAAGATCGATCCGCTCATCAAGGATCAGTTGACTTCGTTGTGCCAGAGCATCGACCAGGAGCGCCGCGCATGGGGAAACGAAACTGCGCAACTCGCCCACTTGTCCAGCCAAAATGAGGAGAAACCGGACATGGTCGAGATGCAGAAGTTTGGCATGGAAATGCTGGCGATACAGGCGCGGCAAAGCGAGCTGAAGACGAAGCGAACCGCGGCCGTGCGCGCCGCGTGGGCGAGCGCGATCGCTCCGATTGGCGAAAAACAGCAGGCGTCGCTTCAACTTGCCTACGACGAGCATGCGTACCCGAGCATCTTCTATGACTCCCGCTCTGCCTCGCCCTTCATCGAGAAGGCGCTCGCTTTGCACGACCTGAGCGACGATCAGCGCAAGCAGTTGCAGTCGCTCTGCGAAACCAGTCGCGCGGAACACGTGGATTTCTGCCGCAAAATGCTCCCAAAGAAAGCCGCTGGTTCGCCTCCGACACAAGCTGAGGAGATGCATCAATATTGGCAGGAGCAGATGCAGGTCGCCAACGACCGCGAGAAAATCCGCTTCGAGCGCGACGAGCACAGCCAGCGCGCGATCAGCGCCATTCGCCGCATCCTGAACGAGAGCCAGGTGAACCAGATCAACGGCTTGGCGGACTACGAGAAGTCCGCGACCAAGAAGAACAAGGGTCCGTTCGGCATTGAGTGAGTGAGCGAGCACGAGTCTGCGTTGCGCGACGGCAATCGCGCTGCGATCATGTTCCACCTAGGCGGACTTGATATGTATCCACGAACTGCATCAACCCACACGGATTTCTGAAGCGCCAGTTTGCGGCACCTTTCTATAAACTCCCCGCATGCGAAAATGGCATCGATGGATCAGCTTACCGGCGGCGATTTTTTTGCCGCACCATTTTGGCGGATGACTGTTCTCTCGGCATTCACAAGAAATTCCGCATCGCGGTTGGCGCAGTGGCTGACTGTGAAATTCATTCGCATATCAGCATCGCGCAGTTACACTTTTTGCTCGCAACCGTCGCTTCAAAGTGGACTTGTCGGGCGCTCGCCCACTCGATTGATCGTCGGGAAGTGGTCGTTCATGTTGATACCGAACCGCAGATCAGCGTGTGATTCACTCGCCAGCAAGCGCGTCTCGCAGTCGACTATGCGCCGGAGTACGTGAGCGGTCCGCGCCGCCAGCGGCGATCTCAAGCGCCGCATCTGCCGTGCGGATCGCAGAGATCACGAGCGGATGGTCGGGCGAGAAGCCAAGAGCGCGTGCTTTCGCCAGCGTGCGCACCAACTCGATCAAGGCTTGGTAGGTGGCATGCCAATCAACGACGACCACTTTCGCAGCGGTGCAGTTAAGCAGCTCGCACCAGGGCGCGGGATTCACCAGCACGCAGTAGCCGTGCTTGATGCGGGACACGCCGGCTCGTTCCCAACTTGTGGCGGCTTCGGAAATGCTGCGATACGAATAGCCCGTGGCTTTCGACACATCGCGCAAGCGCACACCGCGCGGGTTGCCGATCAGATGCGCGATCAGGAATGAGCGGCAGTCGTTGCCCAGCGCATCGCGTGAACGGAGCAGAAGAGTGGACGGTCCGTCGGCGCGATTGCCTAGTGGCTTCGCCTTCGTCGTCTTCTTCTTAGTAGTCGTCTTCGTCTTCTTGGCCTTCGCTCCACTTGGCGCAGCATCTTCCAGCGCCTGCCAAAGTTTGGATCGCTGGTCATTTACTGCGGTTCGCGCCAGTGTATTGAGCCGCTGACGGTTGATCCTGGTTCGGTTGGCGGTCACCCATGCCCGAACTCCCTCGGCAAGGCGGGGCTCTTGCGATGTAAATTCGAGCGAGCACCACAGGAGTTCCTCGGGGTCGATGACTTCAAGCTTGGCGCCCGGCAGAATGGCATTGAACGGCACGCCGAACTCGCGCCACTGCGCATGCAACACGTCGAGCAAGACGGCGCGGACGCCGGTCTCAGATGTAGTAGGCGAGGTCTTCATGTCCCAGTTCCTTTACGATGTTTCTCAGCGAGGGGCAGATGCGGTGGTGCGGGTCGGGCATGCGTTGGACCCACTGGATGGCACGGTTCATCTCGTCGGCGGTGGGTTTGAAGACACGCAAGTCATCAAAGTGAATTTGCTGGCGACTGCCCATGTCGTCCGCCGCTGCGTACAGTTTCAGCGCGATGAGGTCTAGGCGACCGAGTAGGTGCAGGGTCAACCGATCCCCGATGCGCATTGCTGTGAGCCGCTCTGCGAATCTCTCGGGCAGGCCGTGCTTCACAATCTCTTGCGGTCCTAAGTTGACCCAGCGAGATCCCATGTCCAGCAGTTCCGAGTGCGCCTGTGCGACGCGGGCGATGGCTCGTTCGACGGCTGGCGGAAAGGTTCCGATGGCGACAATTTGCAACTCTTGTCTCATCCAGTTGCCGAGTACATCGACGTCCCGCGTGGTGCGGGTGCCGAATCCCTGGAGCGCGAGCGCAGTCCCGCCGCAGACGATCCAATCAACTGGCGCTGCATCCTCCAA
>Ga0209190_1003713_pt1 | contig 10090 bp, 17 predicted proteins | sample M_140205_XF_Meta_FD_187315 | JGI IMG/M metagenome (GOLD analysis project Ga0209190, IMG submission 187315) | Freshwater microbial communities from Lake Montjoie, Canada to study carbon cycling - M_140205_XF_MetaG (SPAdes) (version 2) | ecosystem: Environmental > Aquatic > Freshwater > Lake... | reverse complement strand
AGGGGTAAGCAGCCATACCCATAACCACTATTGCGGATTTACCGACGGGTCTTACGACCCTTCATTTTGCGTCCGTACATTTCGTACCTCATTTGCGAGTGTAATCTCGGGTCATACGGGAATTATTTCCCGCAGATCCCATCCTATTTGACTGTGTTCTATACGTCAAGTTAGGAGATGCTTGTCTTTGATCCAAAGTTTTAGTGGTCACTCTGGGTTGATCACCATTTTTCTGGACTGCTTGACTAGGCATTTTTTTTCTCCGGTGGCTGCATAGCGGCTTGCTGGGCTTGCTTTGCTTCCATTTTCCTGAGTCTGTCTTTCAATTGCTGTTTCATTGGAGGTTCAACCAAGTCTAGCAAAGATTCTTTGTCAATCACACCGGCTTTGAACAAATTAAATGCCATCTGCCGTGAATCTTCCATGAAAATTGGAGAATTCGAGTGTGCATCAACTTTTACAGCGTAATTCTTTGGCAATTGCTCTGCAATGAACTTGTTGCCGTTGAGATCCGTGTAATGCGTGTTTCCATACGTCTGCATCATCTTCAGATACAGCGTTGCCATCTTTTCCAGCGAATCTTCAATTACCAGAGCACGTTTCTTAGCCCTGGAAGAGCCTAATCTGGCAAGTTGGCTGGCATGACCAGACGATCTGACCCCAGATTCCCCACGTCCCTGCAAGACGGACACAATACCGGACGCTTCCTCAAACATGGAATCAATCTCGTTGATTTCCCTAAATAGGTCTGGCGGCATCTGCGGAGATAACTTCTCAATCTTGGCGTTGGGCATGTCCGTAGACAGAAGACCGCCAGCACGGTTAAGTGCAAAGTTTTTCTCGTCCAGAATCCCTGTAAACCCAATGAGAGAGGTCGGAGGATTGACTTGTTTTGAGAGCAAATCGAGGATTTCTGCCATCCGTTTATTCCGCATCTGTTGCAGGAATATCAGACGGGAAACCTCGGACTGTCCCCAGAAGTAGTCGTATAAAGGCAACGGACAGATTTGGACAAATGGCAATTCGCCTTTCAAAAAGACGGTTGCTCCAGGTCTGTCGTAGATGATGATGTCTGGATCTGCCTTGGTGACTACCTGATAATCTTCAGTCTCGTCATTCCAGATCCACAATTCCGTCATCTCGACGGTAGGCTCAGACACTTGAGCTTTGTACCGATTTTGTCCGGACAAATCGAGGTTGACGTTTCCGTACAGAGTCGGGTCCGTCTGACTCATGATGATGCGCTGCAAGCCGTTAGGAACGTCTGTGCGCTGGTGTTCAGAGTAGGTGATACGCTGGACAATCTCCTCCCGTTTTGGGTGGGAGTAGAGCCGGTTATAGAGTTCTGACTTGGTGATGTAGTACGTCTGGATCAGGGCTTCTTGCCTGTCCATGTAGGAAGTGTCTTCCCTAAACACACCAATCGTTGCTGGTTCTACAAGGTACGGGTGGATACCGTTACGGTAGATTAGCTTGATAAACACTGAGTTGTAGCACAGCGCCCAAGATACGCCAGCAGAGAACACTTGGTCTGCATTGCTGTCTAGCCACTTGTCATTAAGAGCGCGGCCCAACACAGGAAGTTTAGCCTGTTCTGAGTCATCAACATTGGCACCCAGATCAATAGAAAATTTTGTTGTCTCTGCCGAATAAAGGAAAGAAGACAGTTGATCTATGTGGGGATAGATCTTGTTGTACAGAGCCGGAGCCTCGTCCGGCCCATTCCCAAACAAATACCAAGAGCGCAACCCGCCATAGTCAGTGCGCCGGTCCTGCATAGAAACGGAACACTTGTATATCGTATCCAGATAGAAAAGTTCTCTTTCTAGCGGATTGCTTGGAATTCTCATGGTTTTACTGTCAGGTTCTCATGGTCTGCAATGTAACTCGCGGCCTTCGGACCCGTCAACTTACCAGTGTTGTGAGGGTTTACCCCTACTGATTCATCTCTAACTGGTTTGGCAACTTGTCCGGCAAGTGCTGATTGTAGATTAATGTTTTGGAAATTGCCTCCCCAAATAGCGGAATCGCCTGGACGGGGTTCCTTTTCGGCTGGCGGCAACTTGTGATGGTGCATTCCTGCTTGGGTTTCGCCTTCACGGGTGGACTTAATGTCTGTCATATCAAAGTCTTCAGCCAAACCTTTGAGGTGATGGTCAGCCTGTTTAGTCTTGTCTGACTTTAGGGAAACAGGTTTTAGGAAAACCATTTGGAGTTCTGCTTTACAGAACTTCATGGGGCATTTAGGTTCATAAGATTCAAACAGACCGTGGTCTGCACAAAGATAGTCGTGGAGTACGCTCATGATTGCTCGTCTAAAGTTGGATAAGAATAGTCGTGACGATTACGGGGTCCGATAGATAGTTTGAAGCCGTCTGGTGTTTTGATTACTCCCATGTGTGGAAAAATAGGTGGTTCTGGAACCTTGCGATAGTCTACATACTGGGTGGCATCCGGCCTTCTCATGATCTTGACTTCGCCATTCTTCCAGTGCTCGTAAGCGGAAGATACCCTGCGCTGGTAAAACTCGGTCAGACGAACATCCTCGTAGAGAAAGAGGTCTAGCAATGTCCTCTTGTGAATCCCACAGAGTTCAGAAAACTTCTCTAGAGAGATCCCACGGTTCTTGTCTCTGATGAAACGGCGCATGATAACGCGCAGTTCATGCCTGGACAGGGGAGTATTCAATTTCGTACCCACGGTTTTGCAAAAAGACCAAGAACTCTATTTCACCGTAGATGTCTTTGGCCTGAGAAGGCAGATGCTTGATTCTAATCTTCTTGTGAGATACCAGCCGTCTGGTCGGACCATGATGACCAACCAGTTCTGCCAAGTCTAAATCATCGTGGACATCGGGAGCAAGATACTCCACCGCAAACTGCTTGGCAATGTTAATCGGTGCAAAACGAACGCCAACCTTCTCCAACTCTTTCCGCAACAAGCCGGTGAGCTGCACATCCTCGTTAAAGAACGGAGCCTGGTTAACAGCCCTGTGGACAATCCCATACTTGGTACAGGCTTGCATCAACTTACGGCTACGCAAAGAAAACCCGCCATTCAAGACGGGCAGAGCGTTTTTTGTTTTGCTCCAAGTAAAACCTGGATAAAAATGATTTTCATATAGCCCCAGGTGAGTAGGAGCACCTACATAGTCATACTCGTAGTACTTACCCGTAAAGTTAGTTCCGTCTATTACCCAGCCATCACTTTGGACCAGAAGACAATATTCAGTCTCCACAAAGGTCTGCAAAGCGTACATGCAGAAGATCGAATACTGGTAGTAGTCCAGCGGTGCCGTCTGCTTCCACATGATGTGGTCTGGCAGGGTCTGTGGGCGTTCTAGCGAGATCAGTAGACCCCTAGATCCCGGCAACTGAGAAACGCTCTCTATGAGCGCAGGAACGGCAGTAGCGCCGTTGTCATGTCCGTGGATAGCCGTAACTGTAAGTTCACTGTGTAGCACCATAGATACCGATCCGTTTAAGATAATCTGACACGTTGCGACCAACAGCAATCTGTTCTGGCGTTTGATCTTCTTGCTTGCGGTTAATCTCTCTTGTCAACCGCATAGCAATCAATCTAGGCTGAACCTGCTCGGCATATGCTACAGCAGCAAGAGCACTGGCAATAACTCTATCATCCTTGCCACGCCCAGGTGCGCCTATAAACCCACCTTCCCTAACAATCCCCTTCATCTCTTCCAGAAGGTCCATAGACTTGATGCTCATAAGACCACGCTCAAAGTAGTCTTTCATGTAGGTGAGCATCCTCTCCTTGGTCTGACTCGTAGTCAAGAACCCGATAGAGTTAGATAACCCACCCATCGTATCGTTCCTGCGCCAGATGTAGTTCTGCATAGAACCCAAAACGTCTAGCAAGTTCCTACCAGCCCCACCAGCCTGAGCAGAAGCCAACCTCTTGAGGTTACGCATCTCATTGATCACGGCCTGACCAGGACCATTCACCTCTAAGTTCAAAGTGGAATTCTTGTAAGCCCCGGCAAGGTGAGCAATCACCCACGCAAACTGGTAGGTATTCATCTCACTGGTAGCAAACTCAGCTACCTGCTCCATCCCATCTGCATAAACCCTAAAGACTTGGATGGAAAACCTGTCAGCCCAGTCAGAAGATCCATACGCAGGGTCTGCACCAATAACGTAGTAAGCCGTGTCTATAGGCTGTTCCCAGACCTTCAACGTGGCTAACTTCTCCGTAGACTTCAAAACATCCGTGTCTTGGAACATCGCCCCAAACACATACCGGAAACACTCTGGATGCGTGTTCTTGGCAACCTTGGCAGCATCTGTACACCGGGAATTAGAAAAGAAAGAAGTCCCGGTCATCACGAATGCGTAGTCTTCAGTAGGAGGAAACTCCTGATACATCAACGCATCGTCTTTAATCCCCTCCGACAACTTCCACCGCCACCAAGCCATCTGCCGACTGTTGATCTCAACCCCATACAGACTCTTAATATCTTTCACCCACTCCTTCTCTTCACCCTTTAACTTCCCATCCCAGTACACCTTGTACACCGCAGAGCCAGCCTCCACCGAATACAACTCATTTCTCCACCACCCACAGAAGATAGCCCTCTGCGTCCTAGCCCTCTTAGCCGTCTTGTACATGTCGTGGAACATGTTAAAACCCCGCGCCGTACTCTCAAACAAGTACAACCTCTGCGGATTTGTCTCGGCAAGAGAAGCCAGCAAACTCGCTAACCCCTCCTCATCACCCCAACTACTTGTCTCAGTCCCATGCAAGTACGTTATCGCCTTACCACGCCCCAAAGACCCCTTCGACCTAAGTCCAGCAACCTGGTAAAACAACCTACTTCGATTCCTTAATGACAAATGATTCCGATTATGAGCAATCATAGGAATCCGATACTCTTTAGGTAACCCATCCATATACATGGATAACGTACTCCTAAACATATCCCTATTCTCTTCTGTATCAGTAGTCAATGTTCCCTGTAATCCAGGATGAACAAAATGCCAATAAAGATCTAATGCTAATGAAATAGTAGTTATACCTAACTGTCTACCTTTCAATATAACAAAGAAATGGATATCGTCTTTCAATCCCTTAGATATCTCATCCATAATATATGTCTGAGTACCTAATAACTTATCCATCTTCCTTAATCCCTGCTCCTTAGTCTCTATCTTTAACTCAGAACAGAACTTGTAGAATTGATTTAGATTGAATGACATGGATTTTTCTATGGGGGGAGAACGGTTGGGGGCACGCCTACACGGCAGTCATGACCCATCGCCTGGGCCTGAGCACGGAGCGAGGATAGCACGGCACCGATGCAGGCGTCCCAGCCCATTCCAGACGGCTGCAGACAGGCATCGGACAGGCAGCTAGGTGCGGGAAAGATGCAGAGATTCTTGCAAGTGGGAACCCGGTTAGGGGACCATGGTGGGCTCCCAAAATGGGAGGAGCGGGGAAGGTGGACGACACCCTCAACTGTCCCCAAGGTAGGTGGCACTAACTCACATATGACACACACTACATTACTTACATATATATGTGATCAGATGATCATATGTACTGTATAAATATACATTAGGGTTTCCTCTAATGAAAAAGAAGAAAAAAAAAGAGAAAATTTCACACAGAGACAAATTTTTGTGAGAATATCTGTCTAACAGATCACGGTGATCTGTATCTTATCTAGGGGAATCATATGAAGACGCTTCTTGAAATCGCAATTGATCGCTTGCATAAGGCTGGCTATCGGGCATCACCATCGAATCTGTACGGTGGTTACATTTCAGTAATTGTGGACAACAAGAAAATCACAATTCACCACACAGACCTCTATCCATTCTTGAATTCCAGGTCTGCTGTATCTGCCAAATAACGCGAAACCCTCGTAAGAGGGTCTGCCAGTAGTGCTGGCACTGATGAGCGTATTCATATCAATCTAGGAGTCAATCGTGAACCTAAATACCAGCTATAACGAAGCATTGGAAGCAGCTCACCGCGCTATTGAAGACGGAATCATAGATGAATTTTACACTCGCGATGACGCTTTAGGCATCTATCGCCAAATCATTGCTCACTCTGATAAAGGTTGGAGCGCCTGGTACAGCGACGAATGGTATTTAGAGCACACTGACATTGCAGTTTAATCAATTTAGGAGTTAATCATGATCGACTATGACAAACCTTTCGCTGGTGATGCTGGCCGCTTCTACCTTCCAGAAACACGCCGCTGGTTCACGTTCCGACCAACTGATAACGCATGGGCACTGCAGCACGATTTGATCCACGCTATTGACGTTCTAGACGGGGTGCGGTTCGGTGTCGTTCGCAAGGGTGTTGCCTACGTGGCAACCGACGAGGATCAGTATGGCAACCCGGTGCTTGACCGTTGGACCATCACCAAACGCACAGTGCTTTCATCGTGAACGCCAACGACCTATTAGACCTGCTACTCGACAATGATTGCGTCGGGTGGCAGATCACTAGAACCCCTGACGGGTTAGAAGTGGTCGGGATAACGTCTAGTGGTCAATACCGGCTGCTAACAGTGATCCAGACAGAACCCTCTACAATCGATTATCAACCCCCGCATGTAGGGTAGCCTTACCTACCTATCGTTCGCCCCGTACAGGGGCATTTATAGCCCTTCTAGGGCATTTATCGGAGTGATCTCATGAAGTTATTTATTCAATGTGCGTTTATCTGTCTTTTTGGTATCGGACTAGGTGGCGTAGTAGCTGGCGACAATACGATTGCTGCTATCGGCCTGGGCGGTACGCTCGGGTTCGGTATCGGACTCTGGGCCTGGGGAGAGGACTTCTAACATGCTCCACGATATCCCTTACCAGTCCCGAGCTATCCCTAGTATCCCGTTAGGTGACCCACGGTTTATCTATGTCCCTGCAGCAGCCACAGATGTAACCCGCATCTGGCGCAAGTACGGTTGGACACCTATTAACAATCAGGAGAAATTAAAATGACCGATTTGGAAATTATGAATATCTGGCGAATATTGAATGAAAGGTCGGTAGAAGAGAAAGCAATCTCTCTAGGTAGGGCATGCTACCGGGAAGGGTACTCAGACTCTATACATGAGGGCGTGGACCGTCCTAACCCCTATCAAGTGGTCGCAGACAACATCCCGGCAATAGAGCGTGCGCTGTACATTCTCCGCATCCAGCCGGAAACCCCGCAGCCAGAGACAGATAACTTAGATATAGCAATTTTTAAACTTAAACAATTGATTGAGGAATGAGAAATGGCACATAAGATTCACTGGAACAAGACGGACGAAAGCAAGGCTAGGACCCTACAACCCGTGTTCTGGGTAGGTGGTATGCAGTACGTCCCGCACATCCGCAAAGACACTTGGGCAACGTATGGCGGTCAGATGATGACGTTGAAGGATTTAAAGATTCTCCGCGCACAGATGAAGATGGAACCCCTAGCACCACAGGGGAAGCCTTTTACCCCATGGGTTGCGGAGGTGGCACTGTGATCGAACTCAGTTGGCACGATCTGGACAAAGAACAGAAACGGATCTATGAAAAATCGAAACCCAGATGCTTTGACAGTGCCAAACAGTATTGGCTATGGCACCAGTCAGCTAGGTTCTCCCAACCAGAACCCGGACATGAGTGGTGTGAGGATTGCATGCTCGAATATCAGACCCAGATGATCAATGAGGGTAGGTGCAGGTTCCCAGGCACTGTATTCGTGAGCAGTGGGTCAAACCAGCACACGAAGAAGGCCACCGAAGGTGGGACTGTCTACTCAAACCCAGGGTTAGGGTTAGACGTAGAGGGTAAACGTCCTTTCTGGTACATCAAGCAAGTTCGTCGGGACATGGTATAGTCAAGTTTGTTCCCTGTGTGCTCCTCGCCTCCTGTAGGCGTTCTCCGGTACTTGTGTACCGGATTTTTTTCGCCTATGATTTGTCCCGTTGTGGTCGTACGCAACTGAAAGACCTCTTACTCATGCGTCGCCTCTACGGAGGGTACGACCGGCGCAGCAGTAAGAGGTTTTTTTTTTGCAGACACAACCGCTCATCTCGTCGGGGTCAACACGACAGGGGATGAGGGATATCCGGTACTGTGGGAAAGCTCTGAGAGACCGGACGGGGTGGCGAAGATAGTGCCCTTGAGCGAACGACTGTCGGGTATGCGTGGCTCCATTCAGCAGCAGCATAGAAGGAACCTGGCTCTCTGGGGAGGGCTGGGTATCGTCCACCATCCAGCAATCCCTGCTTATGTATATAGATGATAAATAATAGTTGACAGTCTTTTTTTTTTCTGTTCTAGTTGTATCTCTCTTATCTTATTTAGGTGATCATATGAAGCTCTGCATCGACTGCGCTCACTTCCGACCTAGTGAGCTGCCTGACCCTCACTTCTCCCTCGCCAAGTGTGCTGTTGCTTACTCAGTACACCCGGTCTCTGGCGTCCATAACTACCGTTATGCGTCGGAAGAACGTCTGTTCATGGACGGTAACTGCACCCTTAAGGGAATCAACTTCCAACCAAAAGAGATCAATCATGAGTGATTTTGATCCAGCAATCCGTAACGCTTCTTGGTGGTCCGGTGACTCCAGGATGGCTGCACAGGGAAAAGCATCACAAGCCATTCTTATCAAACAGGGAAAGTTAGAGAGGGAGGACATCTCTGACCAGGAGCATGTGAGGATGGGCCATGTGATGCAACCCATCATTGGCAGACTTGCTCAGGATAAGTTAGGCATAGAACTTAAAGATGCTGATTATGCTCTGACACACCCTAAAGAACAGTGGATGCGGTCACACTTTGACTTCATCTCTGCGGATGGATCTGTCCTGGTAGAAGCTAAGAACTACAACTGGAATACTAGAAGTAAGTTTGATGCTGATACTGGGATCATGCCAGATGCAGACAGAGCACAGTTGATCCATGAGGCGTGTGTACACAATGTAGATACGATCTATCTAGCTGTCCTTCTTGGGGGACAAGAGTTCATTACGATCCGTCAGGATGTTACGCAGGAAATGAAGGATGAGCATATCAAGCAGATGGCTGTCTACTGGGGTCATGTTGCTGCGGGAACTCTGCCTGAACCTCAAGATACTGACCAGTGCCGTCTTTCTTATCCTGTATCGACGGATGATATCTGCGTTGCTAATGCGGATGTTGAAACGTGGATTACTGCTCTTGCCCACGCCCAGAAGCAAAGGAAGGGATTGGAGGATTACGAAGATATTCTCAAGACTAAACTAATGAGTGCTATGCAAAAGAAAGGAGTATTGCAGAGCATAGATGGAAGAGTATTGGCTACTTGGAAGTCTGCAAAAGAATCTACCCGATTTAATGTAGACCTTTTTAAAAACAGTTACCCAGAAATGTATGCTTCCTTTTTGTATACAACCCCTGGATCTAGAAGGTTTAACCTCAAATGAATGAATCTAACGATGTGTGGCACTTCTACGCTGCTGTGGCTTTAGCAGTTCTTATGTGGAAGCGAGAGAACCTTTATAACGATCAAAGCAAGAGACTTATCACAGACACCGCTGCTGAATATGCAGACATGATGATGGGGAAATTTAATGAGTAATCTTATTCCAGTTGATCAAATCAAAACGATGGCACAGGCTGTCGTAAGTTCTGGCCTCTTTGGCATGAAGACAGAAGCACAAGCAACTGCTCTTATGCTTATTGCCCAGGCAGAGGGCTATCACCCTGCTCTCGCCGCGCGTGACTATCACATCATCCAAGGACGGCCTACTCTCAAGGCTGAAACGATGATGGCTAGGTTTCAGCAGCAGGGAGGGAAAGTAGAGTGGAAGACTCTTACTGACCAAGAAGTCACTGCTACCTTCTCTCACCCTTCCGGTGGTTCCGCAACCATTACCTGGACGTTCGAGCAAGCTAAGAAGGCTAATTTGACCGGCAAGGACAACTGGAAGAACTATCCCCGTGCGATGCTGCGTGCCAGGGTAGTCAGTGAGGGTATTCGTACTGTTTTCCCCGGCGTTGTATTAGGCGTCTACACGCCCGAGGAGATGCAGGACATACCTACCCATGCACAGCACAAAGATATGGGCGCAGCGGTCGTTGTAGAGGCTCC
>Ga0209190_1003711_pt1 | contig 10093 bp, 15 predicted proteins | sample M_140205_XF_Meta_FD_187315 | JGI IMG/M metagenome (GOLD analysis project Ga0209190, IMG submission 187315) | Freshwater microbial communities from Lake Montjoie, Canada to study carbon cycling - M_140205_XF_MetaG (SPAdes) (version 2) | ecosystem: Environmental > Aquatic > Freshwater > Lake... | reverse complement strand
ATATTTTCTACTTAGTTCACTAGTCTTCTTGCCTTTTGAGGATTACTTAATTCTTCTAATTGTTGCCAAGTGGGGTAAAGTCTATTTTTCATTGTTGCTGTCTTTTAAAATGGCATATAACGCTGTGCAGCTAAAAGAAGTGGAGTTTCGGGACACTAAAATGGCTAAATGCAAAATGTTTATTAATTACATGACAGTTTATATTTGTACTCCCCCCATCATTTTCTAGGGGATGTTAGCGGATTTTCTTATTCGATCAGTTATTTTTTTATTGTCTTATGTGAAATGACAAGCCGATTTGAGTCGTTAATATTCCTGTCCAATTTTTACTTGTAAGTCCTTTTGTTTGATTAATTACCGCTTCATTATTTGGAGAATACAAATATGGTGTATATGCAAAAGAGATAAGTGGGGATAAGTAACTTTTATTTTTCAATCTAAAGTAATAACCAAATTTTAAATGAATATTACTACCTATTCCAAATGCTTTTGATTTTGTTTCATCACTTACAAAAGCTTCTCCGTTTACAGTTCTAAAAATAAGGCTGGACATTGCAGAAATAATCAAGTCGCAATAGAGTCCTTTCCATTTTTCATCATTTTCGTAATGAAGAATGTAGCCTAGATTTACAAAATGAAGATTAATTTTATTATTGAAATTTTCATTTTCTGCTGAACTTCCGAAATAAGCATAGGTTAAGTTTATTCCATGTTTAAAATGTTTCTCATTTTTCAAAATATAAGAAATTGATGTATTTAATCCATTAGCTATAAGTGGCTGCTTCTCTGTCAGAAATGGACGGCTAAAATTGTATGTTTGAATAGCCTTTTCCCATTGATTTGAATACAAGTATTCATATGATGCATCTATTTTAAATTCTTGAGCTGATGAGCTAATGTAGCTTAGGAGTAAGAAACTGAGTAGCAGTAATTTTCTCATCTTTTAATGTCGTTTAATATATTTATAACTTCTCTATATCCAGTTTCTACAGCACCCTGAACTGTTTGATGATGTCCATTAATATTCATTGCTTCGCCAGCAAAATATAGTTTTTTATTTATAGATTGAGTTGCAATTTTTCTGGCATCTCCCATTGCAACTGTACTAAAAGAATATGCACCTTTAATAAAAGGCTTGGTTGTCCAGTTTTGAACATGTGATGCGATGAATGACGCTGTTGCTTGCCCACCATACATCATGTCTAATTCTCCAAGTAATGCATCTGTAATGGCAACATCAGTTCCTAATGCTGTAAGATATTCTGCTTGTTCACCCATAATGAAAGCAAGTAGTACATTTTCATTTGTCAATTTTCCAATGCTTTCATCTGCATAGGCAGCGCAAACAGATCCACCAATAATATTTTCTGCAAAGAATTTATTGGTAAATTTTAAAAATACTTTCATTCCTGCACCCATGCCAATTTTAGAAAAGGCAATTGTTTTCTCAGAAGGTAATGGTGGAATAAATTGAATATCATTTAATTTCAAAATAGAAACAGGAACAGTTATAATTACCTTATCTGCTTGATAAGTATTGTTATTTGTGTCTGTTACAGTAACGCTATCTTGTGAGTAGTCGATTTTATTAACTATGGTATTTAGTATAATTTTGTCTTTAACAGCTGAGGCTATTTGTTTATCAATGAAGTCGAAATAGGTTTCTTGAAATTTAAAATCATCATCACCAGAAACCCAATTTTCTTCTTCTTTAATTTTCCAATAGGCTGAAATCATTGAAGCTGAAGCACCCGAGTCTCCAGCTATATTTTCCACAATGTATTTGTATTCATTATTAAAACCTTGCTGAATTGCAAAATCTTTAAAAGAAATATCTGGTATATTATCTTCTTTTAAAAAAATTGAGTTAATGTCATTTGGAAGTGAGTTTATAATTTGATTGTTGAACCAGTATTTTTCACTGCTATTATCTAACGTAATTTTGGTATTTGATTTTGTAATTAAGTCACCTAAAATACTATTTTTCCCATGCAGCCATTGTGCTCCCAGGTCAATTGGAAAATCGGCAAACCCATCTATCTTACCCAATCTTCCACCATAGTTTGTATCTGCTTCTAAAAGTTGGAAGTTAATTCCTTTTGATTTTAAAATGTATGCAGCATATAAGCCAGCGGCACCAGCGCCAATAATAATGATTTTACCTTCATATTTAATATCTTCAAATAAGGTTTCTTTTCTACAAGAAGATAAAAAAGATGAAGGAATGATTAGCCCTCCTATTGAAATAAATGTTGATTGTTTTATAAAATGTCGTCTGTCCATATGTACAAGCTAATTATTGGGTATGTTGTTTTTTTAAAGTTCCTTATAAAGTTTTGCAGCTAGAAGCAGGTCGGTCTTTTACCAAAAATATTTCTGCTGGGAGTAAAAAAACCCGCCTATGTCAAATGTACTCTTAAGGGCGGCTTGGTCTACATTTCTATTATTAAAATCTGGCATAGTTGCTTGAAAATTATTTTATTGACTCTAAGAAAATATATAGATTCAACATCATAAAAAATCCAGCAGGTAAAGAAATCCAGATACTATCTTTCAATTTTATCCTTACTATCAAACCAAACAACATAAGTAGCCCTAGTCCTAAAGAGGATAACGTTAAAAATAGGTTGAAATATAGTCCTAATAATAAGCCTGTGGCACCAAAAAACTCTAAGACTATTGTGAACAAACCTAGTTTTTCTAACTTAAATCGTTTGAATTCGTTTTTCATATGGGGCGATACGAAATAGGACACTACGTAAGCAAAGAATGACAAACTAGATGTTAGTACACATATTGTATTTATTGTCATTTCAAAATGATTGAATTGAACCTATTGCTATGATTGCAGACAGAATCATAAGAATTAGCGAGGGCAGGTGTTTAATAAATGGATTTTTAATCTTGAAATGGAAATATTGAGCAGCTACCATAAACAAACCCATAATTATAGAAGGGATTTGGACTAAAGAAGAATGCCAAATACCCGCTATTAGCAATGTTGCTAAAGCAATTTTAGATGCGCCTACAAAGTTGCGGGTTAAATCATTTAATCCAAATTGGTTGAACTCTTTAACAACATTGTTAAATCTAAAAATCCAAACATAGGCCACAGATAGACCTAAAATAACTTGCGTTACACTTAAAAAAATATTTTCCATCTCATTTTATCTTTTTAATTGTTATAATAGCTTTTCGAAAATTAAACTGTCTATTTTTATTAAGCCCTGCACTTTAATCTCTAACAGATCAATTCGTTTTTAAAAAGTACCCATATTGTCAATTATGAGGATTTAGATTATAAAAAAGCTTATTTCTTTTTATTTTTTGTAAAATTCCAGCCGTCAGTAATAGCATAACTGAAAGCAACGCCAAATAGTAAAGTAATTAATCCAGCAAAATAGGGTATAAATTCAATCATTTTTATTGTTGTTGATTAGTTTCAAATAAATCCCAAAAGCTAAGATACTTGGAACCCATAGTCCAATAAAAATAGCGTGATTCTGTTTTTCATTAAAAAATAATATTTCGGAGTATACCAAAGAGAGCATAGCTGAAATAAAGAGTAATTTGTCTGTGAGTGTAAATTTCTTAAACATATTTTTTAAATTTTATTTCCTAATCATAAGACTTTACAGAATACGCCCCGTTTTTTATAGTGGGTACTGGTCTCCACTTTATATTTTTAATTTTTGTCAAAAGTAATCAAAAATTGAGTAGTTGCAATTTATTCTAGAATATCAATTGCTTTTCTATTTCTTATACTTGCACATAACAAAGAAGGGATTAGAAGCAACACTTTTTTATTGCCGAACAATTCCCTTTTTTTTAAAGTTTATTTAATCTTATGTTATACCTTCTTACTACTGTCCGTTCAATGTACAACTGTTTGAGGTTTGCGCCTAACTATGTTTCATACAATGTTATTTTACCCATTTACATATCTTATTTATTATTTCTTTCTCCTTCCAATTTCTCAATGGTCTTCCTCGCATTCTCCAATCGTATTTTTTTATTCTTCTCTGTCATTATTTCTTTTATCCACTTTTCCATGATATGGTGTAATGGAATAAGTAACGATGCAAGGGGAACTAATGAAAGCAACATCAACACTGGTGAATGATGAGTAATGTCAGCTAAAAATGGATGAATAAACAAATTTATAAATTCAAATATGATGAGCAATCCTAAAATCCCAAAAAATGAAATCCATTTTTCGGTAACGATTATGCTGTGGCTTAGAAGTAAAAATATAACAATGAATGTTACAATGCCAATTGCAATTAATGCAAATTGCACGTTTTGTTTCCGTTGTTGAGATTCTTCGGACAGTTTTACCTGTTCTTCTTTTTCTTTTATTTTTTCAATAAAAGAAAGATTCTCAATTTCATTTTGCTCATTAGTATTAAATAAACTATCGCTGTAAGCATCTTTTATATCAGTATAAAAATAAGAGCTGTCTTTTTGCCCAATGACATTATAAACTTTTCGAAGCAATGCTGCTGCATTTAGTATTCCTGATTTATCTTTAGCGCTCTTAGCTTTATTAAAGCTGCTCAAAGCATAGGCTTTTGATAAATTATATTGTCTGGCATTAAAAAGATATTGCCCATAATCAGTTGTAGTAGTTACATATACTTCTAAAATATTTTTAGCATCGGTAAACGCAATACATTTTTTATAATAACTTTCCGCAAGGTCAGTTTCACCCTTTGCTTTATATAACCCTGCAAAAATGTATAAAACCCTTGCATAGCCATATTCATCTTTTTCTTTTATAGTTACTTCGTTAGCTAATTGTACGTATCGCAATGCAGAATCTAATTGTGATACATTTAGAAAAGTTGAAGCAATACCTGTATATGTTCTGCTAGCTAATAGTAATTTATTTACCTCTGTTACTTTCAATATAGATACTGCTTTTTTCAAATATCTCAATGCTTCATAATAGTTTTTTAAAAATCTAAAAGTAATACCCACTTCTTTTGTTGCTAACAAAATCAAATTATTATTTTCGGATTTTTCTGCTAACCTTAAAGCCTTGAACTGATATTCTAATGCCTGTCTATAATCGCCGGTTTTAACAAAACAACCCCCTATAGCCACATAAGCCGTTACAAGCAATGTATCCTGATGCATCGATGTTGCTATTTTGAGCTCTTTTTCAGCTGCAGATTTCATAACATCTATCCGACCTGTATGACTAGATTGTTCATGAATTAATCTCCATAGAGCAAATTGCTCGGCAGGGGATTGTGTCTGGTTTATTTTTTTGTATAAGCTATCTATTATAGCATCTGAGTTTTGCGCAAATACAGATTGCATACTTGCAACAAAACACAAGAGTGTAATTATTTTTTTCATGCTTAGTTTTTTTATTAAAGTTTTTTAGTCGTAACAGTTAATTTCTTACACCACAGTTGTCATGTTACCTAAGCATTACTCATAGGGGTTTCGAGTTTGGTGAAGATTTCGATTTTCACCACAAATATGATTGTTGGTCACGAAACTCCGCCTATTGCAAATATTGTCGGCAGCTCTTTTCCCAGATTTTAATGTCGAAAAATAGTTGTCTAATTTGTTATGGACTTGTTGGCTCACTAAAATTTATTTTCAAAACGCAGATTCTGAATTTTACTAGTGTTTATGGTCCTGCGAATGATTATTCTCTTTTTTATCAAATGGAAAATAATCTACAACATCATATTTCCATACATTAGTTGGAAATATCACTACAAGATTTGCTGTTTTTTTTCCAATGTTTTTAAACGCATGAGGTACCATAGCCGGAATATTAATTATGTATGGGGCTTTGACTGAAAACATGGTATCTCCAATAGCATACAATATTTCTCCTTCCAGAAGCACATGAGATTCTTCTCCTTCATGTGTATGCATCGGTGGTGCGCCACCAGGAAATGTTTCAGTAATACCAATTACCAGGTTTTGGTATCCATTTTTATAACCTTCCATTACATGAACATACTCGCCAGGACCAGGATTAATAACGGGAAGATCTTCAACTTTTCTGACATAATTCTTCCAATACTTCAGGTTGGCAGTCTCATAACCAGCAGGTACAGTTCTTCTTTCAAGTACCTTATATGAGTGGTGTTGTGCATTCAGATATTCGATGATTGAGTCAGGAACTGTTTTAACTTCCTCTACTATATTCGCTATTGAAAATGTTTCCTTAATTGTGTCATTAAGATTTGCGTCAGAATTGTTTTTATTGTTCTTTTTTGAACAAGCGTTAAACAATAGCCCTGAAACAATTACTGAAACTAATAATATTGATTTTTTCATATTCTATTGGTTTTTAAATTTTAATTACAAAAGTCGATTATAGATTTCCAATTAGTTGCATATAACACCTCTACCTTTGCGAAGTTGCGGAATTAGAATTACTAATGTCTACTTAGCCGTAGCTTTTGCGCAGGGTAAGGCTAATGTACGAATGTTCAATAAAGATTCCAAGCTGAATTTTTGATATCAAGCCGCAATTTTGCAAAACCGTTGTTGGCAGAAGTAATTATTATTTAATCTTAAATGCAATTAGAGTTTTTTTATTATCATAAACGTATTCCCTAATAAAAAGTTTGACTAACTTCCCTTCAATCTTTGATGGATCAAATCCTAAAAAATCATAATTAAATACCTTATCATTAATAATAATATACAATTTTGTACTATCGTTTGTAATTATATAAAAACCAGTAGTAAAATATTTACTTTTATTTCTCGTAATTTTTGTAATAGGATTTGAAACTGCCCAATATCCTATTGGGCTTTAGGTTGGGTTACGTGTTGCCCTTCTTATTTTCCAGATTCAAAATGATTTAGATATCAAATGCCATTTCAATAATTCTGTCTATATCTTTTTGATATAGTATTAAACAGCTAGAATTTAGTTCGCTTCCAATTAACGGTAACTGGTGAGCCTTCTGCAATAATTACATTATCGGGAGTTTGTTTATTTAGGAAAGAAAAGTCTTTTCCGTACATAGATGTAAAGTCGCAATGAATAGAATAGTCTATTACCTTTTTCACTTGCCACCTTGGGTGGTAAACTTGATATTCTTGTGAAAGCTGACTATTTATTTTTGTATAGCCATAATAATGTTCAAAAATGAATTCTTCGATACTATCTGGCAGCATTTGCTCCTTTTTATTAGTAGAATTTACTGATAGGTGATTCAAGTTTTTATTTATTTTCCATTCATATTTAATTTTTTGGACAGATTCAGTATTAATTATTAAACTATTTGTAGGAATAGCGGTATAGTGTTCTTTATACAATTTATTAGCGAGCCATGCTACCAATTTATATGGCACTGTTTCATTAATAAATACAACGCCTCTTTTTGTTATATCTCCTTCAACTCTCTTTACATAAAAACGCAAATTGATTTCTTCAAATGTTCCTAAAAACGGGATGGGGATATTAAACAGGCTTGTTCGTTTAAAAATGAAGCCAACAAGGCTTACATAAGTTTTGTTATGGTAAAAATCAAGCTCAACACCTTTTGGTAGATAGGGTTTTAAGACTTCTGGATTTACGGCATAATTTGCCATAATTAAGTTTTCCCAATGAGCTGATAAAAAAGTATCGGTCATTTAATATTAATAAGCGTTACACTATTATTATTTAAGCTTATTTAGCTAGCACGGTATAGCATCTAGCGTTTTTGTTTTTTCATTTCTCTTAATGCTAACAAAAAGCCTACTGCGAATAATAGAGTAATTAGCCCTGCAAAATATGGAATTATATTAGTCATTTTTTTTGCTGTTTATAAGTTTTAAATAAATACCAAAAGCCAGTATAGATGGTACCCAAATACCAATAAATATTCCAGCGATTGCCTCTCCTTGGAAATACAATATTTCGGAAAAAATAAGAGAAAGAAATGAGGCAATAAATAATAATTTATCGGTCATTGTAAATTTTTTAAACATAATTTTATTTTATAAATTTTTTAATCAAACTAATGTGTAGATATAAAGTAAAAATGTGTTTTTTCTAAAAAAACAGTCTTTTTTTGATTAGCTAACTAAGTAATTTGAGCACCTGCTGAAGATTTATTTTAATGGTGTGTAGGGTCTCATTTGCGGTTACGCATAATGTTTTAGGGCTTAAGGAAGTTGGCGACTTTACAATAAATGTATCTACTTAGCACTGAACCGTCACTTTTGCCAAACCCATATATATTGAGTGCTCTTCTGTCGAGCAATTAAGTGTCAAGTTAGTTCAATTCTTTTGTCAATGAAATAACTGCTTCTTTTATTTTATCTCGTACTTCTCTTGTCTGTTGTAATTTTTCCTCGTGTGTCCCTGTAAACTTTGAAGGGTCTGCAAAACTCCAATTAATTTTTTTATGCATTCCAGGAAATAAAGGACAACGAGCAGCACTTGCTTCATCGCAAACTGTTACAATATATTGATAAAGTCTCCCTTCTTTAAAAAAATAAAATACGTCATTAGTCATATTGCTTGAAATGTCAATGCCGTCTTCTTTCATTACTTCCACTGCCAGCGGATTTAGTTTTCCTGCTTCAAGTCCTGCACTTTCTGCGAAGAATTTGTCTCCGCCAAATTTTTTCAGATATGCTTCTGCCATTTGACTTCGTGCTGAGTTGTGAATGCAGAGAAACAAAATTCTTCTTTTTGTCATTGTATTTTTATTAAACGAGTAACCATATTATATTGATGATGCAAAACTTTGGGTCAAAGCCCCAAATTAATTGTAATACTGTGATAGAAACAGTTATGATTATAGGTTTTTTATATTTTATGATTGTTTGTAGCATAATATTAACAGCACTTTTCATTATTTGGAGAGCAGCAAGAGGATTGGGTTTCTAATTCTGCTAATTGCAATTTTTGTTTTTCATGCGGAATTCCACAATTGTCTTTTGCTAAGCAGTCAGTTTGCTTTGCCGTTAGCAAAAAGTTTTCGCCTTGTAAGTCCAAACCATATTTACCAATCGTGTCGGTTTGATACTCTACTTCGATTGGTAAGTCCTCATTGCCGAAAAATTTTTCGGAATGAGAAATGATTTTTAAAAGTTTGGCTGGTTCTAATCGGTGGTCGAAGTCTTTAGAAGTCCAGAGTTGAAAGTTGATTACTTTCTCTGTCCGCTCTGTACCACCGCAGTCTATGAAATGCTTAGTAACAAGTCCCGCCTCTGTGATATGAAAATGACTTGGAACATTTGCCCCATTTGGCTGAACAAAGTTTAGATTCTTAACTGTATTCAGTTGTCGTTTTAATTCTGATAGTGTCATCTATTTTTATTTTTAATTAGCAACAATTATTTTTCTTCTTTTCTAATTTGGTCGAAATGTTTGCAAAATAGCTTTGGAGTTTGTCCAATACTTTTTCGTCTATGCAGTAACAAATTGCATTGCCCTCAATGCTTCCTTTAATTAGACCAGCTGTCTTGAGTTCTTTCAAGTGTTGAGAAACTGTCGGCTGTGCTAAAGGCAATTCATTTACAATGTCACCACAAATACAGGTGTCTACCTTCATTAAATACTCCATTATTGCAACTCTTGCAGGATGTCCTAATGCTTTTGCAAGTGTCGCAATGTCGTTTTGTTTGTCGGTAAAATGTTCTGTCTTGGTTGCACCCATTTTCTATATATTTATATTGCAATATTACAATAAAGATTTGAACTGCAAAAGAATTGTCGAAAAAAATTATTAGCAGTCGGTAGGGGAGGTGTCTAGTTAATGCGTCATTGTCCTCGAAAAAATGTCGTCTTTTAGGTTTGCCTCTAGCGTTTTGCAGCTACAAGAAGTTGGCGATTTCAAAGCTCTACACTGTCTGCCAGTACTGAACTTGATGCAAAGCACAATTATAGCGTTCAAACCTTTTTTGCCATCTGTATCTTCAAATATTACATCATCTTTATCACGTAATTTGTCCTATTGAGTGAACAAATACTGTATGGGGTGAAATGCGGTTGCTTTATATGGTGCTCGAATGTGCTAAAAGATGAGCATAAAAAATTATAGCAGCATGCGCAGCGTTAAACTAGTGCAAAACCTCTAATAGTTGCACTTAAACCATATCGAAGACAGGTTCATCA
>Ga0209190_1003708_pt1 | contig 10096 bp, 9 predicted proteins | sample M_140205_XF_Meta_FD_187315 | JGI IMG/M metagenome (GOLD analysis project Ga0209190, IMG submission 187315) | Freshwater microbial communities from Lake Montjoie, Canada to study carbon cycling - M_140205_XF_MetaG (SPAdes) (version 2) | ecosystem: Environmental > Aquatic > Freshwater > Lake... | reverse complement strand
CGTCAAAAGTAATGTTCTCACTTGTTGAACATGATTATTCTCCAAACATAACTGCAATGGGAGTTTTATCATCGGTATTACTTTACCCTATTCTGTTTGTTTATGTTCCCGTAGGAATTTTAACAGGCAACAACACTGAAATGAATGTACTGATACTTGATTTAGAAAATGGTGTAATCGAAAATGGAATTAATTACTATTTCAAAGATTCTCCTAAAAAACTGCAACTTGGAGCACACATGTACGACATCTTTAAAAAATTAAATACTGAACCAATAAATTAAACACATGAAATTTTATCTCTTATTTATTGCTTCTTTCGTATTATCATTGTTCACTTTCGGACAAAAGAATAACGGCTATTATGGCCATAAAGGATTTATTCAAGTTGAATCAGTAATGAGTTACCCGTTATTTTCTAATTTTTTGTCAAACGAAAACAATGCATATACCTCAAGCAACTCATCCTTAATTCTTAAAAAAGACAACTTTAATATTGGTTTTCGGATCAATGCAGGTTATGCAATTAAAAGAAATATTGCATTATCGTTCGAATATGGTCAAGAGTATTCAAGTGTTTATCCAAGTCAAGATATTTATGTTTATGATAATTTTGGCTTAGGTAATGGATATCAGGTTGAACATGAAATGCTTGACGTTACTACAAATGTTTTTATTCCTAAAATTGAATTTGGTACATCAAAATCATTACTACCAATGGGATTGAGCCATCAAATAGGGTTTGGGATTTCATACTCAAAAGTTAAGGAAAAAGATTATTTGTATCGTTATGTAGATTATTCTGGAGCAAGTTATACTGGATATACCCATTATAGCACTTCTTCATCAGACCTAGATCCAATTAATTTTTCGAATTTGAAGTCTCTTAAACGTTATGTAATTCTTTATGCTTTAAGTATGAGATCTCCAATAACAAAAAATTTAATGATTCATTATGGCTTAAAGTACACGTTAAATCTTGGGAGAAAATATTTATTTGATTATAGCTATACTTATAATTCAAATATAGATTATACAGCATCCATTAACAGTATGGTATCCCGTCAACGTTTATATTCTTTTATGAGTTTAAATATTGGCTTAACTTACGCTTTTTAAGCTTCTGGAGCTAATCTCAAAACGATTCCGTCTATTTCTTCAGCTAAGTGTATTTGGCAGCCTAAACGACTATTAGGTTTTACGAAAAACGCTTGATCAAGCATATCCAATTCTGCATCTCGTTGTTCAGGTAGATCTGTATCAGATTCTAAATAACATTGACATGTTGCACACATTGCCATGCCACCACATTCACCCAAAACTGGCAATTCATAAGCTTTGCACAATTCCATGATGTTCATATTCATGTCTGTTGGACCAACTAAATCATGTACTTCGCCTTCACGGTCAATAATTGTTACTTTAATCTCGTTCATCGATTGTTTTTTGTGCAAAAATAGTAATACCAATTAGTATTAGATACTACTAGAATAAAAAATCCAGCAAAACCAAATTCAGATCGGCATTATATCTAAATTAAGTGTGGTAAATTCACATCAATGCATTGATAATGTCGAATTGTTAAAATGATATAAAATCAGCTCAATTATAAATTCGAACCAGATTTGTACCGTTATAAGACGTTTGATATTGTCTCAATCCAAATTCACTATCTTGAATTGGAGAACCGTCATATAAAGAATAACGGGCCGTTGAGCAGGAATCAATCAATGTCAAAAAATTAGCTGCATCTGGATATAAAGGTTCGGGACAAAGCGCATCAGGATCTACCGGGGAATGTCTATCAAAAGCAACAAACTCATCAATCGACCTTCTATAAACAATAACTCCTCGAGAACCACCATTCACGTATGCCCATGTTCCGACGCTAGTTAATGCGTTGTAACTCGGTAAATTAATATCAATAGTAATATCAAATGGGATACTTGGTACAGGATGGTTTTTATTCTTTCTGCAGCTTGAAAGCAAAAGAACTAAACCGAGAAATAAAATAAATCGTAACTTCATCACCTTATAAATTGACATTACAAATGTATGAAGATTAAAACGTTTATTGGTCTGATTTTATTGCTTTTGATGTTCACTCCTCAGATTCAATCCTGCTCACCTAAGATTGGAGAAACTGCTTCGAGCGTGGAAGAAGCAACTGCTATACTAGCAAAACAAGCTAAAGCAAAGAGTAAAATAGCGCACAAAGCAAAAAAGAAAGCCTACAAAGCATATTGGAAAAGCCAATCTAAACAGGCGAGAAAGTCAATAAAACGCAATAATCGTCGTCAAAAAAAGTTAGCTAGAGCAAAAAAAAGACATTAATCCAGTTCCATTAATTCTTCGGTAGCTGTTTCCCAGCTCATCATTGCAGCGTCTAATTCTTCTTTGACAAGTTGATATTCTGACAATATTCGCGAAGAATCATTTTCATTAGAATAGTCAAGATCTGCAATTATCAAATCCATGTCTTTAATTTTTGATTCCAATTTTGAAATTAATTCTTCCAACTTATTGACTTGATTATTTAATTGATTTTTTCTGCGCTTTAATTCTTTAGCTTCCTCAAACGATAGTTTTTCGAATGTTTTTATGGGAGCTACTTCTGAATTTTCAACTTCTTTTTTAGCCGGCTCATCTGAAGCAAATTCAGGTTCCATTTTGCGTTTCAAGAATTCCTTTACTCCAAAATGGTGAATTTTCAAGGTTTTGTTTTCAATATCCCAAATACGATTTGTTAAACCATCCAAAAATTCACGATCATGCGAAACAACGATGAATGTTCCTTCGTAATTCTTTAACGCTTCTTTCAATACTTCCTTACTTTGAATATCAAGATGGTTCGTTGGCTCATCAAGAATCAATACATTCGATGGACTCAATAACAATTGACAAAGTGCCAATCTCGTTCGTTCACCACCAGATAATACACCAACTTTTTTATCGACGTCTTCTCCTGTGAATAAAAATGCTCCAAGCACACTTCTTAAGTCTTTGCGAATTGTTCCTTCGGCTATGTCATCAACAGTTTGGTAAATTGTTTTGTTGACATCTAACGACTCAGCTTGATCTTGCGCGAAATATGTGATTTGTGCATTGTGACCAAGATTCACAATTCCATCTCCTTCTAATTCATTCATCATTCGCTTCAGTAGCGTTGATTTACCAACACCATTTGGACCTAATAATGCAATTTTCTCTCCTCGACCAACTGTGATGTTTATATCCCTGAATAGAACTTTGTCTCCAAAACTTTTACCCATGTCATGCATTTCTAACACCCATTTCCCAGGCTGAACACTTAATGGAAAAGCAATTTTCATTTTTGCAACTTGGTCATTGTCAACTTCAATGCGTTCGGTTTTGTCTAATTTCTTAATTAAAGATTGAGCAAAAGCAGCTTTATTTTTCTTAGCTCTGAATTTATTGATTAACTCTTCAGTGTGTTTAATATCTTTCTCTTGTTGTTTTTTAGCTCCTTCTAAACGTTCTAAATCTTCTTCGCGTGCTAGTTTATATTTTGAATAAGGATATGGAAAATCCAAGACTTTGCCCAAGCTAATTTCCAATGTTCTTTTAGTGACATTATCTAAAAAAAGTCTATCGTGGGAAATAACTATAACGGCACCTTCAAATTTTTGAAGGTATTGTTCTAACCAACCTATTGAAATAATATCTAAATGATTTGTTGGCTCATCCAGTAAGATGATGTCAGGTTGATTCACTAATATTTTAGCCAATTCAGCTCTCATTTTCCAACCTCCAGAAAAAGTCATCAAGCTCCGATGAATTTCATCATCCTGAAAGCCCAAGCCTTTGAGCGTACTCACGATTTTTTCCTCCCATAAAAATCCTTCATGCAAATTAAAATTATGATTCAAATCACTTAATTGATCTAATAATTTTAGATAGTCACCTGATTCATAATCAACTCGTTTAACCAATTCTTCGTTAACATGTTCAATATCCTTTCGGATATTCGTTAACACAACATTTGAAGTATTCAAATATTCAAATACACTTTGGGTGGTATCAAACTTAATATCTTGTGTTAGAAAACCGATTGTACAATCTTTAGGTTTATGAACTTTGCCATCTGTTGGAGTATCCCATCCTGCGATTAAACGCATTAATGTGGACTTACCTGCTCCATTTTTTCCAACTAAACCAATTTTATCTCCTTTATTGATCTGGAGTCCAACATTTTCAAATAAGTACCCTTGAGGCAAATGTACTCCAAGCTGTTCAAGATTAATCATGATTCAAAGATACGGTGAGTTAGGAATTTATCCTATAAATTAAAGTTGATTCTTAAATTAGAGATAGAGTTAGAAATTAGAGTTAGAGTTAGAAATTAGACTTAGAGATTAGAGTTAGATGCAGGATTAAATAAACTTCACAATATGGCGAGTTGGTATATTTAAATATAGGATAACTAGGATGGCATTAAAACTGAAAGATAAAAAAATAATTAGCAAAAAAAAGCCTCGATAAATTATCGAGGCTTTCAATTATTTTAGAAACTCCAAACATCGTGTTCGATAGTCCTAATCTCTTCTTTAATTTTGTCCGATTCTCTCAGAGCATCTGTTCCTGTTCTATAGGATTCAATGTTTCGATCGTATGTATTACTTTCTTTATACATCATACTACTGAATCTTCTTTTCCAGAATAAATCATCGAAACTCATCCATTGAGCATCATTTGCATCGTTGTAAACAAAGTAGTTATTCAATACAAATCTACAGTGTGGGAAATACAACCAAAACAACTCACGCATTCCGGAAATTGTCTTTTTACCATTTGGATCTTCTTCACTAGTATAAACAACCGGAGCAATAGCAATAATTCTAACATCTAAAACAGATCTTTCTTTATCAAAGAACCAATCTTCCTTAATACGATATTGAACAATATCTTGAGATGTATACCAAATAGTGTCTCTCGGTGGGTATTTATAAGCTTCCGTACCATCAGGCAAAGTAATAACAATTGGATCACCATTATCATCAGTTAAAGGAGAATCACTTTGTGGTCCTAATTTTCCTAAATAATCTACAAGATCTGCTTTGAAAAGAGAATCTGTGTAATAATTCAAACCTGGTTGACTCGGATCAACTGGATATTTTAATTGATCTCCGTCTTTTCCGCCAAGTCCAAAACCAAACGATTGACGATTATAAGGAGAGAACAATCTAAGATTTCCGTTCATCACATGATACCGAAGTACTGTCCATAAACTCCATCTTGAACCGTTTCTTACCCAATCACCACTGGCTGTAATTTCATCTAAAGGATAATATAGAGGAAGATTAATTTTCTCACGTAAATCTATATATTCCCATACACGTCTGCTCCAAATAACATCCGCCTCACGCACATACTCATATGGTATCATACGTTTAGTAGGTATGTGTTCTTGGATATAAACTCCATCCACAATTCCTTCCGCGGGAACATTAACTGGACCTCCGTTGATTTCTTCCAACTGAGCCATAACGTTCAACGAAAAGAACACCAATCCTGCACTAATAATTAGACTTTTCATACTCCTTTATTTAAATTCTTACAATTTAAAAACGCCACCTCTTTTACGTTGTACACCATCAGGTCCTACAACATTGCACATAAAGCTGACATTCATACCCGGCTTTGCAGCTCTGATTAAGTTTCCTGCGCTACCGATATCATTTCCTTGGCCTGTAGGTGCCTTACCTAAAGCTCCAGGAACTGTACATTCCCAATTTACAATTCTAAATTGAGCATTTAATGGAATTTCTGGTGGATACTTAGCAAATAGCTTAGTATCAGCTTTAGAACCTTTGTCTCCACTCTTTGTTGCTCCCCAATACAGTTCAGGATCTGGTAAACGACTAACACGGAAAGTAAACGTACCTAGGTTCACAGATTTGTTCGTTACTGAACTTTTCCCACTAATACCTATTGTACACGTTTTACCGCCTGATGGTTTTCCAATCCAACCTTTTGCATTTTTAGTCAAACGTAGATTTCCACTAGGAGATAAATTAGTTTGATCATAACCAGATGCAACTGCATCGATTTTGTTATCATAACCAATATATAATACATTCAATTCAGGCAAAGAAATGGTACCTGCTGGTTTCATAATAAGAACTTTAGTTTCCCATGATTCCGTTTTAGTATCGCCACTTTTCTTTTTAATAGCGACAGTTCCTTTCAAAACCATTTCACCATTACCATTTGCTTTTGTTTTCACAATACCAAAACCATCTTTCACATCTGGAACATTCGCACCATTATACGTGACAACTGGTTGGTTGTCAGAATCAAAAGCAGCCATCATGACTTTAACTTCGATATCATCTCCATTATTAGCCACAGCAGGAGCATAGGCTAACGCCATAACTTTATTAAAGCTGTACTCACCTGTGGTAACTTTACCTTTGATATGCATCATTGCAACAGCTCTAGCAGCTAAAACATCTTGTTGTAAAGATGACAAAGATGCCAATGCTGCAACTAATGGGGCGTGGTCGAAGGTCTTACCCATCCAGTGCACTCCTTCAATATCTCCAGAAGTTACTCTTTCTGCTTTTGTCAAAGACATGTATAGTTCAATTAACTTTTCACCGTCATCATTCCAATTACATTTCGACCCTTTTACCATTTTGGTAACTTGTGCTGTCAAATCGTTATTGTCTTTGAACGCGTTAATTGCCTTTGGATTAATGCTAAACACCTTTCCTCCAGGAGGGCTATAAGTACCTACTTTTTTAACTAAATCATTTCTGTACTTATTAATCATCTCCCATAATTCAACACCTTCACCTTTAATAGCAACGATATCAGAGCCAATTAAATGATGCATTGGAATATCGTATTGATCTTTTGAATTAATTGCATCTAAGTTCATACGAATTGGAAGACAAGGTTTTGATGCATCATACTTACCCCAAATGATTTTCAATTTATCATTCATTGTACCTTGAGAAACATCTTCTCCTGATTCTTTCATTATGTCAACTTTTATTTCATCAATAAATTTGACAACACCAGCTGTCATTTTATCAATGTCATTCATTTGCTTCAAATAGAACGCGATTTTTCTTCGCTTTTCAGCTTGATCGGCTCCTCTTGTTCCAGCTAATTCAGATGACAAATCTGCCATTGCACCAGTCCCTCTGTCGTGGTGAACAATATTCGATTTCTGTGTGTTTTCCTCAATCGCAACGAATGCGTCAAGAATTTGTTTTGATACGTTAAGTGCCAGAAGTGCGGTAAGTACTAAGTACATCATACCGATCATCTTCTGTCTTGGGGTTTCTTTTCCTCCAGCCATGATTAATTAAATTTTATTGGTTATCAATAAATTAATGTTCAATAACATTAAAGTAACAGGTTAATTAAAAATTAACCTCTCGTTATTGTCATAGCTTTTAACATATTTCCATACACGTTGTTCAAATCAGTCAAGTTTTTAGACAACATAGACATGTTCTCTTTATACAATCTTGTGTCTTCAACAGAAGCAGCAAGATTTGACATCATATCAACAACTTGTGATTGGAATTTCTCTGTAGCTTCTAAATGCGCAGATGAACCTTTTAATTGAAGTTCATACACATTATTCAATGCTGATAAGTTTTTAGATACTTTTTGCATTTGCTCTCCAAAAGATTCGCCTTCTTTAGCAGAAGATGTCATTCCTGAGATAGATACAGATGCACGCTCATATGCTTCAGACAAAGTAGCCACTTTATCAGATGCTGCTTGTAAGCTAGAAACATAAGAATCAGTTGCAGCAGTAGCTGTCGAAATACCTTTTAGTTGATTAGCATTATCACCTAAAGCTTTCATACCATCACCCAAACGTTCAAGTAAAGCGCTGTCGATTTTAGCTTCTTCTAACATTTTGTCTAACTGATCAGTAATTCCGTTACCTTTCCCGCCTCTTCCACCAGCTGGTAATTGGTTATGGTCTAACTCATCTGAATGACCTAATGCTAATTCTGGGTATACTAACTCCCAATTTGGATCTTCATGAATTGGCTCAAATGCCGACATAAAGAAAATAAACGCTTCTACTCCTAAACCTACTGAAAGCATAATTGATGCCCCTGGTAAGTGTTCAATTTTAAATAACGCTCCAACGATTACTACGGCTGCACCCCAACCGTATAATTTCGCCATAAATTTTTTCCATCCTTTACTTCCTGGTTTCATAGTTCTACTTGTTTTTACTAGGTTTTTAAAAATTACTACTTTTTTTGTTTGTTGTATTCTAGGTTAATTCAATTACTTTAATTGAATATCACTTCGAACTTCTTCGCCGCCTTCATTTGTGAAGTCTCTTCCACCTCTTCCCAGGTGTGTCATAACATCGCGGTAACCCACGTATGACTTGGCAGTATCTTGATACTCGAATGTACGAGTAGCATTCATTAAATAATATCCTACATCTTTCCATGAACCACCACGTAACACTTTACGCTTCATTGAAGGTGGATCCCAATCCATTGCATCATAACGGTAATCTGTATTTAAATCGTGAGAGAAATCATACATTGATTCGTCGTAAGCAGTTTCGCACCATTCAGAGACGTTACCTGCCATACAATATAGTCCCCATCCATTTGGATTGTAAGAGAAAATTTTCACCGTATGGAAACCTCCATCTTCAAAATATCTTCCTCTCATAGGCTTGAAGTTTCCTAAGAAACAACCAGCTTCATTTCTAATGTAAGGTCCACCCCAAGGATATTGTGATAAATTCAAATCACCACGAGAAGCTCTTTCCCATTCAGCTTCAGTTGGCAAACGGAAATCATTTACAAACATATCTCCCATTGCTACTAACCATGAGTTCAATAATTGTGTTCTCCAAACAGAGAAAGCTTTTGCTTGAACCCACGTTACTCCAACAATTGGATAATTGTCATAAGCTGGATGCCAAAAATACATGTTTGTCATTGGATCATGGAAAGAATATGTAAAATCTCTCACCCAACATAATGTATCTGGATAAACATTGATAATTTCATCAATTATAAAACGTTGACGATTTTCATGTCCACGAATAGCATTATTTTGTCCCTTCTTATTGAAATAACCCATGTCTTTATCTTGACCTTGAGGTTCTTCAGTAAAAGGATGTGGAGGAGTTTGCAATTCACGGTGCTCATCGACTAATTTATTACCTTCTTTATCATAACCATTTGGCGTAATATTGATACGACCTCTTTTAGCAGCCTCTCTGTAATCGATCCAATAGTAACGGAACATTAATTTACGAACGTCAATTTCTCTTCTTTTGTAATATCTTTCAGGCTGAGGATAATACATATCAGCAAGAATTGGCACAACTTCAGGATCAGAATAATCTAAACGACGATCCCAATTCAAACTGAAAATTGATCTGCTTAATTCACGGTCAGAAGGATCATAATCAGCATACTCCAAAGCACCTTCGTCGAAATATCTTTCTTCATAGTTGATATAACGTTGAGCTTCCTCATCATCTTCCAAACCATAATACAGTTTATCACGAGCAATTGAATCACGCACCCATTCTACGAATTGACGGTACTCATTGTTCGATATTTCTGTTTGGTCCATATAAAATGCTTGAACAGAAACAGTCTTTGCACGCGTTTGGTGCAAGAATGGAACATCCGCGTCATTTTCACCCATTTGGTATGAACCAGCAGGGATATACACCATCCCCAATGGGATTTCCGGGTGGAACACTGGTCTCCCCAACGCTCCAGTAAGATGCCCAGTTCTTGTACTACAAGATGCTAAGACTAAACCTACAAAACCAATTAACAAAAGTTTTTTCATTCTACCTTTTTTTTATCTACTTCCGGATACTCAATTTAACAATCTACAGGATCTACAATTTTTGATATAACGGAACTTATCTAAATATGGTTACAAATATTCAAATTAATTTTTAAAATTACAACCATCTAGGATGATTTGATTTCGTCATCGGGATTGGTGGCAAGTACATACAATACTTGAATAGTATTTCATGGGAACCTCTAGAAACACTTGCTAATTTATTCGTTGTAACATCATAAGAGTAACCTATCGTCATACCATT
>Ga0209190_1003707_pt1 | contig 10096 bp, 15 predicted proteins | sample M_140205_XF_Meta_FD_187315 | JGI IMG/M metagenome (GOLD analysis project Ga0209190, IMG submission 187315) | Freshwater microbial communities from Lake Montjoie, Canada to study carbon cycling - M_140205_XF_MetaG (SPAdes) (version 2) | ecosystem: Environmental > Aquatic > Freshwater > Lake... | reverse complement strand
TATGAAACCGTTACTGTACCAACACTTGTGGTTCCAACCAAGTAATTGGGTGTTAAACCTACATCAAAATAGCTAGACCCGCCTACCGGAGCCCAACCCCATTGAATGTCCCGCGAACCGCCAGCAGGATACCCATTAGCATTATTTCCTGAAGTCACATACGTTGTGTCTTTTCGTGGATTACGAAGCGCTTGTGGGTCTTCAACTGGGAACGTACCAAGCATTAATTGCGGTTGGTCTGGGTCCCAGCATTCATGGCAAACAAGTAGTTCATATTTCCGTTGCTTGATTATCTCTGTTTTTAGCTTCTTTAACAGGAATTGTTGCCCACAACGATCACATTCCGCAATCGCTTTTTTACCGGAAGCAAACCGATTAGACACTAGGTTCCCCCAATAAACATCTGCCGGGGCACAAACCGAAGCGCCGCTGTTTCACGATCTTCGGTTGCTGCCAGTTCCCATGCTTCATCGTACTGGGATTTAAGGATATCTAAGCGTTGCGTACCGTTGGGAACCTTCAACGCCAAATAGTAAGCCAAGCCCGCAACTAAGCAGGGTAGGAAGCGGAATGGTATATCCATTGTGTTTACACCGCCACCCGCATCATCAATACGGCGCATACGCCAGTAGATAAGCTGATAGGTTGTGGAGTTGTCTGGGGTGGGCCAGAGGGTTACGGCTGGTAGGTTTTGCTGATAAACAGCGGTGCTAATAGCATGAGATGCAGCAGTGGTGTTGTTCTGGCCACGAGTGCAACTATATAAAGTATTGCCGGTTATGTAACCGTATCCAATGGTCTCAGACCCTACCAAAACAAACCCTGTAGCAGATAGACCCACGGCTGATGTCACCGTCATTGTTGTATCTGTTGAAGAGATGGCCGCACTTAGGGTAGTGCCTGTAGAGGAAGTCTGACCGTTTAAGCGTTGTACCCAAATCTGAATAGGTCGGGCTTGCTGTAACTTGTTGGGGATAGTGGCATAGGTAGAAACACTAATCCGAGTGATAGTCAGATCAGCCTGCGTAGAGGCGCTTCCCGCGCCCGTACGAATTACATGCTCTAACAAATCTACTGTGTCGTTTGGTATTGGGTAGGTGTTCTGCCCCGGAACTAAGTTAATAGTCCCTTGCTCAAATGTCCACATATTGATGCCGCGATTGGCCCAGTCGGCAAACAATAGGTTAAGAGATCGACGAGCTGTCCGTATATCGTAACCCGTGCGCAACTCAACACCGGCCCGCTCAAAAGCCTCCTCCACTAACTCAGTTAGGTCGGGGTTAAAGGTAGCGGTGCCGGAAGTGCTCATTATCTAAACCCTGCTGTTTTTGCTGCCACTTTAGGGGGCTGTTTCACAAACTGTTTACCTGCCGCTTTGCCCGCACGTTTGGCTCTAGTGGTAGCAGCGTACTCAGCCGGTGATAAAGATTTTATAGCGGCTTCCGGTAAGTAACGCTCACCCGTTTTTGACGAAGGCTTTCCTGACTTAGTGCGCCATTTCTGGTCACCCCAAGCTTTTAAGGATTGCTGGGGCGCTTTCAATCTCTGTATCCCCCGCCCGCTGCTTTGTATTTCTTAGCAACAAGCTGCGCTTTACGCGCCGACCACTGCCCTGCTCCAGTACCTTGGGTAGCCGCTGCTTTTACTTGCGACACAATCTTCTTGCGAAGACTGGGTTTAGTGTAATTTCCTGCGGCGTTAACCGTACCGCCTTCAGCATACTGCGTGAAATCAGTATTATCCCTACGTGCTTTTTTCTTAGCACCGGGCATTTTGGATGGGTTGATATCACCCATACCGCGTGAGGCTATCATTTTCCGGTCATCCCACCGCCGCACATGATAAACGTGCCACGGGTTTTACCGCGTTGGGCAATGCCATCCGCACGACTAGATGCAGAGCCGCCTTTAGCCATCTTCTTGGGGGCCGAAGCAGCGGATGCCGGTTTAGCTGGGGTTTTATCAACTTCATCAAACGCCTTGGTTTCCTTGGTGCGTTTTTTAGCTTCTAAGACATCTGTCAAAGATACGTTTGACATATCCTGCCCGGGTGGGAACATTGGTTTTTCGGCCATGATTAATCCTTAACACATTTTGCCGCGTGTCTTACCACGTTGGGCGATGCCGTCCGCACGGCGGGAAGCAGTAGAACCACCGGAAGCCATTTTCTTGACCGCGCCACCGCGCTTCATGTCATTACCCGCTTCATCTTTCATGTATGGCCTTGTGCGTCTTGATAGGCGATCAATGATTGCTTGACTCGCAGCCGTAGCAGCAGCTTTTTTTTCTGCTTTATTATCATTAAGTTGCTTGTTTAATGATTTCTGCCCCATTTGGGCCATAATTTCACTAGAATACAACGCGGGGTCAAAATTTCGGGGTTTGTGTTCGCGCAAAGAATTTAACTTGGGGTTACCGGCAGGGGTTTCAGGGGCCGCAACTACTACGGGTTTTCTAACCGGGGCTCGACCACTAGTACTTTGACCGGGGCGCGTAGGCATTGCGCGAGGGCCCATAGGAGCAAGACTTGCGCCTTTATTTGCCTCTTCCAATGCATCCATTGCTGAAGTGTCATCTTCATAAACGGGTTTATTTGAGCGCTTAACAGGCGCTATTTGATCTTCGTCCGAAGGATCATCTTCATAAACTGCTTTTGCCATGATTTACTCCTTAGCAGGCCATTCCACCACGGTTCATGGCAATGTTTTTACCTTTGGTTTTACCCTTAGAGGCAATACCGTCAGCGCTCTTATGACCAGCAGCCAAACCGCCAGAAGCCATCTTTTTAGCAGCGCCGCCTTTTTTCATACCCATCATCTGCATGCGATCCATAGCCATTTCTTTTTTAGAGCCTTCTTTCATGCCCTTTTTTTCCATGTCTTTACCGGACTTTTCAAATTTTGCAAAGGGATTCACACCTTTTGTAGCCATATCACCACCTCGTTTAAAAGTTTTGCCTTTATCGGCCTTACTAAAGTCTTGCCCCACGGACTGTGGAACCCCTACCTTCTTGGCAAACGACGGCGAGTGCGCTATCGCTTCCATGAAATTGTGTTGCTTCTTACTAGTTGAGGGCACTTCGTTGCTCCCTCATAAAAGTATCCAGCTTTTCATCTAGCCGGTCAAGCCTAGCAAGTACCCGGTTAATGTCTGCATGCATATCGTTCTTGGTTACAAACCTATCCGCACTTTCCTCCCGAGTCTTACTCAAGAGGATACCCAAACGCTTTACTTCGTCGTGCGAAATCTTTACCCATAGCAGTAAAGCCGCTGATAGGAAAGACAAAATTACATTCCAAATTGGCATGTCCATATCAGCAATTCCAAGCCTTCAGGCTTTTATTGATACGGGAATTCGGGTCTTTCGCCGTTTTCTCGCTGGTAAGTTTTTTCTTCATCCCAGTCATCCTTGCACAGAAGGAGTCGCGCCTGCTGCCGCCTTCGGGCTGGGGAGGTTTCAAGTTCATACCTTGCGCTTTGGCCGAGGCGCGTCCCTTGGCGTTCAAGCCGCCCTTGGGGTTTTTGCCTTCCTTGCGCGTCCATGCTGGTGATTTAGCCATTTGCTACTTTAAGTTTAAGCCGTGCATGCTCCTTGAGAAGCGGCTGCAAAGCATCTTGTTCAAAGTTACGGGTGAATTCTTTTGAGCCTATGTGCGGCAAACTGATCATGGGGTCTAAGTAAACCTTAAACCCTTCTTCACGAGCGCGACGGCAAAAGGCGTAATCTTCACCAATGTACTGCCCGTCAATCAACAGGAAGTCAAAGATAGCGTACTCATCTTCGCCATCACCATCCCCTTGGTATTTCCACTCGGGATGTTTCTCCATCATGTGATCAATCACATGGCGGCGGATAAGCATAAATCCTGTGGGTGCACTCTCCACCCGCATCAAGCCATTCTCATCAAACTCTAGCTGGTTATTTTCATCCAAATAGAAGTCAAGGAAGAACTTGGCATCATCTGCACGGCGCGGGTACGTACCAGCGACCACATCTTTGTCTGAGGACAGAGCTAGCAATCGGGTTACGGCTTCTACGTTAATGACCACATCTGCATCTACAAACAGCAGATCGGTGCAGTCGGTTTCGGTAAAGTTGCGTACCAGCTTGTTACGAGCCTTAGAAATGATAGAACAACCGGACAGGTGAACCAGATGAATCTGAACACCCATCTTGTCCAACTTGGGAACGAGTTGAGCTATGGCAAACGCAGTCCTGATATTGACTTTGCCGTCATAACACGGGATAGCAAGCATGAGCTTGCGTCCCACCAAGTTGAAGCTCTTATCAGCCATAGTAAATATTTGCTGCAACTACGTTAGACATATACGCGTAAATGCCGTTAACAGCTAACACGCCATCTTCAGGAATAATGGGCGCATTGTTGAAGACATCCGTTGCAATAACATCATAAGACAGTAGCCAACGGCTTGAATACACCATTGCTGCACCTGCTGTAATGGAGCCAGAGTTAATATCTGTAATGGTAAACGTGCTGGAGGTCAAGACCGTAACTGGGTAGTTCCCATTAGTGGCTGTGCCCCCTGTGCCCGCCGCAAAGTCAATACCAATTACATCACCCGTAGCCAGTCCGTGCGCTGTCTGCGTAACGGTAACAGTAGTGGTTGAACGACCATAGGTTCCAGTTGTTACTGGTGCTGTAGTGGTATCAAACAAAGCAATAAAACCGGTTGTAGCTGATCCAGTAAACGAAATGCCCCTAACGCGATTACGCCCAAGCACCATAAACCCGCTGCCATTTAAGTGCGCCTGTTTTACATTGGTCTGATTCATAATCAATCTCCTATAAAGCAGGGGCCGAAGCCCCTGAGATTAATTAAGCAGATGCGGGAGATTGCGTACCGTTAGAGTCAGCAACGGTATAGACAATTGTGTATTGCACAGTTCCAGCGGTTACATCTGCAACGGTAGGAGTTAATACTGCTTGAACAGTAACGTCCGTTGCGCCAATACCAGCGCCATTAGGAGATGCTGTAGTAGCTGCGCCTACCCAGTTAGCTAATTTAGAAGCCGCATTGGTATTAGCCAAGCGACCTTGGGCGGTAATGTCCGAAGAGGCCCAGTACAAATTGGTTGTACCTGAAGTGCCAATAACTACGTTAGCTGCGGTAGAACCAGTAAAAGCCACCAAGGTGTCAATATGGATGTTATTGATTTGAGCACCAGCAGGGAGTGTAAACAGCGTTGTAGTAACAGCGGCTGCGGCTACAGAGCCGGTATAAACTACTTTTTTAGTCTGCGTAACAACGGCGCTACCAGTGTTTTGGATGGTTCCAGCGGTAGTTCCGGTGGTGTTTTTAACCGTGCCAAGCAGCCAAGGGCCAAGGTGAGTTGCGAATCCCATGATAATTCCTTACATACAAGTGGAGTGCATCAATCGGTATGTCGTCTGCCGGGACAGTTTGATGCACCGGAAAGCCCGGATTAGCTGCAATATACACTAAAAAGAAAAGGGGCACAAGGCCCCTTTCCCATGTCCGATTAGGACGAACCGGGCGATCCGAAGATACCCAGAGGATCAGACACACCGAACGAATAACGCTCGCGAGCCTTGTAACGCACGTTGCCGGTATCGAAATCACCGTCCATGCTGTTAGACAGCGGGGAACGAACGAAATGCTTCAAACCGTTAGGTACGTCAGTCGTCAAGAACCAACCATTGGTATCGGTCAAGAAGTGGTTAACGGTGTAACCTTCAGGAATCGAACCATTGTTCTTCAGTGCGTTGATATCGTTATCGGTAGTACCAACACGCAGGCTGGTTTCCAACAGACGAGTAGAAACGAACATCAGAGCTGGAGGAACAATCAGCTTGCGGGGCTTAGCTGCGATCAACAAGCCACGCTCGTCTGTCCAGCCAGCGATCTGAATAACTGCGTTTTCCAACGAAGTCTCATTCAGGTCAGCGGCAGTGGAAGGACGATTGCTGTTCGTACCGCCAGAGATCAGCGGATGAGCAGTGCTACACAGGGATACGCCATCACCATAAGTCACAGTGGTTGTAAATGCGTTGTTCAACACATAAGCAGCCTTGACTTGTTTGGTGTACGCCATACCACGGGCCAGAGCCTTGGTATAACGAGCCGACAGCGAGTCATACAGGTTATCTTCCACAGCCTCTTCCGTGATGGAGAAGCCCATCGCGATAGTTTCGTGGTTGTAACGAGCAGTCCAAGCTTCTTGAGCATTGTCGTACTGGATTGCAGAACCTTCGTTCTTCACCGGTGCGGCAGAGAAACCAGCAAGTTTGGTCTCTTCTTCAAAACTACGCTCCGAAGTTTCGGTTTCGTAGATTTCTTTATGCTCTTCGCCGTATTTAGCGTACTCCAGACCGAACAATGCATTCAGACCGGGGAGCAACTCTTTAAGTAGTTGTGCGCGTGAAATAGCCATGATTTACTCCTTAAACACCAGTGGTGTTGTTATATTGGTGGGTGTTTATCTTCACCAATAGTTCGGTGTAGGTATCGGCTGCGGTAGCAGTCTCAGGCACTACGTCGATAACACGGATTGGGATAGTCGCGGTAGTACCAGCGCCGGTCAAGGTAACTGCATACGCGGAATCACCAGTGGTGGTGTTACCAGCATTCAGTACCAAGGCCAAGTTGGTTCCAACCACAGTGCGACCTGCGGAACTCATGGTCGTGCCAGACGAAACCACGGCGACCTTGAACAGGGCCATAGGATCATCCACAACGTATGCATAAGCAAGGTTGGTAGACGTAGAAATCAAAGCAGGCAGATATTGGCCCTGAACGGTTTGACCGCTAGAGTTTACATACTGACCACCAAGACAAACGCCAACCACTGCACCAGAATTGGTGGTGGAAGAAAGAACCAGATAACCGGTGCTGTCGATTTGTACGGTATCACCATTAAAAATGGCAGTACCAAAACCAGCAGCTACGGGAATCTGACGAATAGCACCAGCGTAAGGCATGCCGTCAATACGATTGACAGGTTTTAGGCCGTACGGAGCGCTAACTGTAGGATAAGCCATAGTTAACTCCAATAAAATTAAATACTTTTCCCGAAAGTAACCTTAGAACTCCGCTCTTTAAAGAGTGGCATTCGCGGGTCATTCTCGCGCATGAAGCTGTTATCAACTGACGCCATCTGCATATCTGCCTGTTGTTGGAAATATGTATCGCGTTGTTCAGTCATTTCAGCCGGGGTTTTACAGAGGATAAGTCCACCCACTTCAATCGCATCCTTAAAACGAGACGATGCCTCGCCAAAAGTAAACGCTTCAGGATGTTCCGAAGCCTTAACAGGCTCCCAACCCTCGCGAAATTTTGTGGAAATATTTCTGGCATCGTCCTTACCACCAAAGGCAGTACGAATCCAACGAAACTTATAGCCGGGTTCCTCTTCAACATGGGGTAAAAGTTCAGCAGGTGTCCATTTTTTAATTGGACGGGCTTCTTTTTCCCTAGTATCTAGGGCACGAGTCATACGATTTTGTTCAGCCATTTTTATTTCCTCATTTCTTCCGCAACCTTTTTAGCATAGAGTTCCAGAGGAACACCAAGCTTCTTGGCTAGTTGTACTTGTGTCGAGTTGAGCACGATTTTTCGGGGCGCAGTGCTTCTCGTCGCGGGTGCAACTATATTTGCTTTAGGGCGCTGAGAGTTGGGTGCATCAGCGGACTCACCAGAGGCAAACTTCTCTGGGAATACTTGTCGAATCCGTCCGTTGAGACGTTTATAGTACTCATCGGAAGTCGGGTCCATACCATCTTCCACGACCAGTTTTTCATGCAACGCAAACGCATAACCGGTCATTTCTCTATCTTTACCAAACCATGTTTCATTAGCTTGTTTCCAAGCTTCAGCTTTAGGATCGGCAGACGTCGTTTGCGCGAATTGGTCGAGTTGTACACTATTTTTATCGTCCTGTAAAGGGGGTGGTTTATAACTATTAACCCGCTCCGCAGTCATTTTGGAAGCAGTTAATGCCTCAGCCGCCTCTGCAAAAGCCTCGGCATCCCCAGACTCATAAGCCTGTTTATACCTAGTTTTAGCCTTTTCCAAGTCGGTGGCTACTACTCTTTTAGCCTGCTCCAATAGTGCTTCTTGGCTAGTATTGAGAGAACCTTTTAACTGTTTATTCTCTTCAATAACTACCCGGGCAAGGCGCAAAGCCTCGTCCTTTTCTTTAGAAGCGGACTCTTTCGCCCGCCGCTCGTCGTGGTAACCCTTACCCAAATGGGCCAGTCGTTCTTTCAAGCGCTTATCAGAGTATCTGGAAAGCTCTTCCTCAGTAACTTCTTCTGGCGGTTGCGGTAGGGGTTTTACATTTCTATCAGACTCGGGAGTATCGTCAACAATCTCAATCTCCGGGGTGTCTTCTACTCCCACCATTTTGGAGCCAACTCTAGACTGCTTAGATTCTGCTTCGTCTGGAAACTCAAATTCGGTTTTTTCAAAATCGGCCATATAACCTCCTTACGGGCGTTGGATTCCACGGGGGTCTTGTACCACCGCTTCTACCGAGTCATCACTAATTAGCCGCCATTCTGTTCCGTGGATTTTCATCCGCGTACCAGTATTAGGACGAACTAATACGAAATCACCTACCTTACAACTAGGCCCGCTCGGGAATCTTTTCTCATCCTTATACGCATCTGGTCCAATCTTGGCCACAAATAACACGGGGGACAAAAGCTCCTCGTGGTACATCATGGTGGCGGTTTTAACCAACCCAGATTCACTAAGTTCCTCCTCGGCTTTAGGCAGCATACAGAGTATGTTGAAAGACACCGGTTCGGGAACTTGTCGCGCTTTCTCTTCAGTCGTTGCGGGAAGTACAGTAGCTGATGCACCGTCTTGACTTACGAGGATTTCAGTCATCATTATCTCTTTCTAAACGAGTTTTGAGGTCTTGCAAGTTGTAATTGGCGTGGTCAAGACCTCGAATAACACCCACCAACTCTCGGTACTCAGCGTAGTCTTTAACTCCGCCAGTACAAAGCTTCTCCACCGCCTGCTGGCGGAACTCATTATTCTGTTTCTTTAACAGATCAAACTCGGTCATTTGTTACCCTCCGGCGGTTTACCCGCGTTCTGTGCCTGTAACATTCTTTGCAATTGTTGCGCCGCAGCAATCTTGCGGGCTTGTTCCGCTTGCATTAGCTTCTGGCCATGCAACTGATCGCCTTGCCGAACCCCTTGGTCATGCAGATGCTGTGCTTGGGCCAGCTCCATCTGGTGACGCTGCTCTTGCTGCTGCATCTCTTGCTGATGGCGGGCCATAACTATGGCTGGATTCTCCCCAGCTTGCCCCTGCGCTTGCTGCGACTTGAGCTGCAACTCAGCCTGCTTAATCTGCAAGTCGCCTTGTACCTTCTGGGTCTTGGCATCAGCTTCTTGCTTCTTAATCTGTAGTTCAGCTTGCTGCATCTGGATAAGCGGGTCTTGCGCCATCTGCTGATTCTTCTGCTGCTGGGCCATCGCCATGTTCTGCTGCAACAACTGAACAGACGCCTTGGCAACCAACTGCGACAACTGAACCTCAACTTCGGGCGGCAGCTTCTCGTTGGGAGCAGGCAGCGGAACACCGAGCTGATCCTCAATCTTCTTACGGTACGCGAACGCCAAGTGCTCAGCTTGGTGCGCCTGTATCGCCGCCATCATTGACTGAGCCATGGGGTTCTGCCCGACCTGTTGCAGGATCATAGGGTCTTGTGAGAACGTACTGTGCACAGCAATGTGTGCATCATGATCTTGATAAATGAACGCCTTGGTCGGCTCCCCTTTAAGGAACGCCATGTTCTCACTTATGGGATCACGCGGAGTCTGGTCATCCTCCATGGGCACCAGCTTCTCAGCATTCTTTACCCCCAGAACCTCAATCATCTGACGATGCAACTGCGGCAAGTTATAAATCTGCGGTGCTTGCGTGGACATCTGCATGACCGCTTGGTACTGCATGATCCGCTGAGCCATCGTGCTGCTGTTGGGGTCGCTGACCGGGATCACCTCACACATGTCGTAATCTTCGCGCTTAGCCGAAGCATCACCACTTGAGGGCTCATAGTCATAAGTAGAGGGCGTGTTGTCGCGGATGATCCCCT
>Ga0209190_1003706_pt1 | contig 10097 bp, 4 predicted proteins | sample M_140205_XF_Meta_FD_187315 | JGI IMG/M metagenome (GOLD analysis project Ga0209190, IMG submission 187315) | Freshwater microbial communities from Lake Montjoie, Canada to study carbon cycling - M_140205_XF_MetaG (SPAdes) (version 2) | ecosystem: Environmental > Aquatic > Freshwater > Lake... | reverse complement strand
TCGATTGGAACCGGCAGTGCTTCAACTGCCAGTGTTCCAAAGAAGAAGATCACCTTGACTGTTGGAGATCAACGAACCTATGTGGTGGATAATGTTTACGGTCAGCCTATCAAGCTTGAATACTTTGGATCAGCTGGCACGACTGCGACTGCCGCTCTGGTTTCCGGTACGCTAACGCTGACATCGGTTCTCAGTTCCGTATCCACTGTTAATCTAACTGCTCAATTGTCAACATACAATACGCTTGATAAATTAATTGCAAGAATAAACCAGAGTTTTAATGCCGTCACAGGACAAGGATTCAAAGCGTCGCTTTCCGCGTCGGTTACCGACGGTTCGGTTAGCTCATTGAACCTTGACGAATTTGCTGTCACTACTGTTCCAACTGCCTCGCAAATTGCTACGAGTTCATCATCCAACTTTTATTTTACGTCAAATATTCGTGCAATTGTCAATGCGCTTAATGGACCGGTTTTGGGATCATTCATTAATGCCACATTGACTTCTACAACCGCTTCCGGTGTTGCCAACGGAACATATAATTTCAGCGGAGCGGTAGACGGATCACCAAGCACATGGTCTACAACCAGAACTGTATCAAATGCGCTTTCCGTTGGAAATGTGTACAAGATTGCCGATCTTGGAATTTCAAATGCCGTTGTCACTCCTTCTGCGCTTGCTACATATGTCACGGGAACGATTTCAGGCAGCACAACCACAATTACGGGAACCGGCACGTTTACTACCGCGATGGTGGGAGGAATTTTGACTTCAGGAACATACTCGGCAGTCATTTCTGGCACCAGTGCAACATCAATTACCGTTGACGTTGCTCCTGATTCTGCCCTTACTGCAGCAGCTTACACCATCACGTACGCCGCATCAGGTACTCCATGGCTAGCAGGGTCTGGAGATTCTGGAACAGTCACACTCGCCCATCCCCAAACAACAGTCGCCAAGTTTCCTGTTGGAACAAGCATTACGGTCAATGGATTTGGAACGCCTGCGCTCACCGGAACATTCACTGTTACTGCCAGTGCATCCGGATCAGTTTCCTACACGGTTCCACTAGGGACAGCCGCAAGAAGAGCAGCGCTGCTACTTGATTCCGTTGCCGTTGGAGCGCTTTCGATCTCCTCCAACGACGGAGGATATTGTGATTTTACGCAAGTAGGAGCGGCAAACAACGACATTGGAACGCAATTTGTTGCAACAGGTTCGCTTCCGCAACTAGCTGGTGCGGCCTACGCGGCCACCGGGTGGACATCTGGAGTCACTGCTGACAACTGGAGCACGGCGATCTCGGCGCTTGAGGTTCTTGAGGATGTTCGAATTATCATTCCCATGACAAGTAGCACTACGATTCAGTCGGCTGTTCATGGTCATTGCTTGCAAATGTCTGGCGTAACAGGAAAGCGGGAACGATTTGGAGTCTATGGTGGTCCTACGGGTCAAAGCGTCAGTGCGGTCAAGAATCTTGCCGCCAGCTTCAACGACAAACGCGCTGTTGTCGTATGGCCGGGAATCAAGGACTACGACGACAATGGTGATCTTGTCACCTTTGCTCCGTTCTATCTTGCGGCAACCGTTGGCGGAATTCTTGGAGCTCAGCCAGATGTGGCGCAACCTTTAACCAATAAACCGATTCCTGTGCGAGGACTTGAGAAGACTGCCAAGCCAAATGAACTTGATGATCTTGTCTCGAATGGCGTTTTTGCCCTCAAGCTTGATTCGGCACGAGGATATGTGGTCACTCAATCATTGACAACGTGGTCTGGAGACACAAAATTTGTTCGTCGAGAAATCAGCACTATGAGAGCGGCAGATCAAGTGTTGATTAATGTGCGAGACGCTCTTTCCGATCTGATTGGCGAGAAACTTTCTGGAGGACTTGAGTCAAAAATTTCAACTATTACCGAAAAAGTTTTGAAAGCAGCCGAGCAATCTGGTCTTATTGTTTCAAATTCAGCCAACGCTGCGTGGAAAGATGTTACTGTGCGAACATATGGTGATGCGGTTCTTGTTGACTTCTCAATAAGTCCTGCATATCCGGCAAATTACATACTGATTACCGCTCACATACTGTAAAAGGAGATAGAAATGGCCACAGCTAAAGCATGGAAGACGGGAGTTAAGACTGGAGGAAAAGTCATCATCATGCTTGATGACATTCCTTTGGCGTTTGCACAATCGGCAAGATTTCGCGATGATTACGGACTTGAGCCCGTACATATCATTGGTCAGCTTCAAACCATCGAGTATGTTCCAATGCATGCACGTCATGAAATTCAGATCAGCACATTGGTAATAAGAAATACTTCATTGGTATCAATGGGCCTTGAGCCTGCAACTGCTGGATCATTTGGTCATTTTGATGGAAATGCCGGAAAGGCATTAGGGGCAGGAATTGTCCCATCTACACCAGAAACATGGAGCGATTTTCTGCCTAAGGACGCAGGGCTAGGCACTACGTATCCAAACTACCAATCTTCTTCCACTACTGACAGAAATGTTTTTACCGTTCTTCACACAAAGGTTTTTGATATTTGCGTAATGGATGCCGAATTTACAACCCAGGACGACGCAAACAAGCATAGGCTTAGGCCGCTTCTTTGGTACGAGAATTGTTTTTTTGCCGGAGGAGACGTTTCTGTAGACGCAAACAGAACGCTTGTGCATAATGTCACTTTTTACGCGCAAAACAAAAGCATGAAAGGATCTTCTCTGCAAAGCAAATATGTGGATGGTTTGGGTTCCAAATTCCTAGCCGGTCCTCTGTAAGATTTATTTTTTACAATTTCATATATTTTCAAAAACGGAGTTTTGGCTCCGTTTTTGTGTTATAGTCTGTTTATATTTCACAAAGAAGGATGAATTATGGCAGACGAAGAAAAGAAGCTACCAATTGACTCCGAAACTATCGGATCAGTTGTGGCAAAAGCCCTTGAGGTACCAGCGGTAAAGACTTTTGGCAAGGACAACAGGCCATTTGATCCAACTCGGCCGTTTGAGATTCCGGGAGCAGCAGGTACTATCGGCGTGGTCAGAGGACACATGAACTTGCAGCGTCTGGCTGGCAAGGCCGTTGCGGTTGCACTGCAAGGATTGAGCGTCGATCAGCGTACCTACGAGATGACGTGGATGTCAATCATGCTGCAATTTGTCACACAATCTCCCGGCTATCTTCCTGCAAATTGTAATGGAAATATTGACAAGTTCATTGAAAACATCTATGAATTTGATGATCTGCAGCACTATTATAGTGAGTGGGAGAATTGGCGAAACTCGTTTCGTGTCTCTAGAGCAGAAGCTTGACGACTGGCGACGTAGCGTCGCAATTTCCGGTGTTTTTGAAAATGACGTACTTGAATGGTACCGCCAACAGTACAACATACAACTTTCTGATGACAAATATCTTCATATAGACGAAGATATTGCGTACGTTGATTTTTATAGAAGGCAATATCACGCCGAAATAAATTTTGGTTTGCGCAAATGGGGAGACATGTCTCCCGGATTTCTCATGCCTCCATTTCCCCTGCTCAAGCAGTTCGGCGGAGCACTTCCTTCACCGAATGGATTTGGCTATACTGATGAAGACACTATTGACAACGAGAAACTTACCGGCAAAAAAGACGATGATGAAGACGAAGAAGATGCTGAAGAATTTTTTGAAAAATTTGACAAGAAAACACCTAAGAAAAAAGATGATTTCATAGACACACCAAAACACACCAATCCGGATGTTCCTGCGTACCTAAAAGATGAAATTGTCAAACCGCCAAGCGGAATGATAAAAACTGAAACTCAAGAAGTTGGCATGTCAGATGAGGATTTCTGGAAATGGGTTGAGGCCGACGAAAAAGGTGAAGCGGAAACATGGGAGGTTATTGATAAATCGGATGGAGAAGAATGATTTTTTATTTAAAAGAGAGTATATTCGTCAAAAAATGAAAGATCTTCAGCAGAATCTGAGGAAAACCAATGTGCCCAAACCACCTGAATCTTCGATAAGCAAAAGAATCAGTATTCAAAAAAGATATAATTCCGAAGACAAAAAAGCAACAGGCGGGTAACAATGGGTCTTACCGACGTAGCAATAAGAGCCCTATTGGGTGGTGGCAAAATTGTAGGTGGTGCTATCGCTACTGCAGCTGGCACCACCGCCGGTCAGATGGTGCAGAACGTTGGTGATTCTCAGCAGCAAGGCAAATATCGAGACTACGACATTGGGCAGTTCAGCCGACAAGTAAAGGATATCAATAGTTCCCTGCGCGATTTTCGCGATGCGGTTACTGGAGTAACCAAGGGAATTGGCGTCAGCATGAGCGAAAACGTTCAGGCGTTCAAGACCGCTCAGAAATATAGCAGTGATTCCGGAGCTCCAACTTCAATAAAGACTTCCACGCAGAGTTCTCAGGACTCTTTAGTGTTTGCGGTCACACAGGGCATCAACCGCCAGATGTACAACCAGATCAAGGACATCATGGGTCAATCTGGCGCGGTAGGAAGCGGCAAGGAATACGGAACAAGTTCTCAATCATTTGAAAGAACCGCTGCGGTCTCAGGTGCGTTTGGAAATTTTGGACAACGCACTGGAGACAATTTGCAAAATGTTGCGGCTATGGTTCAACAACAGGCTGCGCGAGGAACTACTGCTGATGTAAATCAAATATCCACGCAACAAGCCATGAATTCCCGATACGCACAAACAGGTGGCGGAGCCGTTCAATATAACTTTGGACAAAATGCGGCTCGTGCCATGGATGAAGGGTTTGGATCCATCACTGCACAGAACGCTCCCGGAATTCTTATCGCTGGCGCACAAAATGCAATGCCTGCGTATCAAAGTAAATTGCGAAAAGAAATAAGCGAAACGGAAGCTAATTACACAAAATCCACTGAGTTGGCAGCTGCCACTACTGATTCCGGCACCAAGGACGCTCATACGGCAGATGCGCAGCGATATCAGCAACAATTGGTGACAAAACGAGGACAACTGACTTCTGCATCTGAAATGGATAAGGGTGTGTTTAATATTGCCGAAGCATTTCAGGGAAATGACATGAGGCTCAAGGCTGAAGCACTCAAGGGTGGCCTGAAAGCCTATGGGTACAAAGATGGACCCGGCGTCAGTGAAGCCGACAAAAAACAAAGCCTCATAGAATCATCTTCCATCATGTCTCAGGATCTTCGACAACAAGGCATAAATTTGTCAAACAAGCAAATACAATCTTTGATCAAACAAGATGATCATCGGGAAGCTGCGGAAAAAAGTGCTGCAACCGCAGAGAAATTTGCGTCAACAACGACTGCGGCTTTTTCTAAAACAAAAATGTCGGAAAAAGATGCTTTCAATGCAAATTGGGGCCGCACTTTTTCCGAAGAAACGGAAGTGGCAAAAGCTAATTTAAGAAAAGAATTAAAAGACAAAAATGAATCAGAAGTTACGGCTGGAACAGCAACAAGAATGACAGACACGCAAGTACGCCTTGGTGCCGAACAACAGTTTAAAGACAGAGGATTTGATGGTATGGGTGGAGCTATGAAAATGGCCAAATACAATGTTGATAGAACTGTAGAGACTGGAGAAGTTGGAAGCACATCAACCCTTCGAAAATTCCTTGCGCCAATAACATTTGGTCTACTTGGTCCGGGAGAAGCAACATTAAGTGAGGATACTAAAAACGGATATACGGTACAAAACAAGAAAATACTTAATCAAGATATTTTAAAAACATTTGCCGGATCTTCGACTGAACAAGAGTTTTCTGGAGGAATTAACAAAGAGACCGGAAAATACGAATCTGGTCAGCTTCAAAAATACATGAGTTCTTCGTATTTTAACGACAAGCAACGAACTGTTGTTGACGCAAGAATGAAAGATTTTGACACAGGTGGAAAATCAAGAGCCGCTGCTCTTGCGGCTGCCGGAACAACGGAGGGTGCTGCTGGTGCCGAAGAAGCCATTGTTGCCGCAAAAAAGGCAGAAGTTGTTCGACTGGTTAGCAGTAAATTTAGAAAAGGAGGAGTGGGAGAAGATGCAGCGGATAAAGGAAAAGAATATTTAGTTAGCACCAAAACTGGCGAAATGGCCACTGGAGACGAAATAAAACAAGACACAGGATATTTTTCAAAAACAATGTTTGGTCATGCTTATAGAGCGGTGTTCGGAGGAGCAACTGAAGAAGCCGGAGGCGTGGATACTTCAAAAATAGGAAAAAACAAGCTCGAAGAAGGTGCTGTAGCAACAACTCGTCTTGCTGAAGCAACAGAAAATCTTGCTTCGGCATTTGAGACGTTCACGACTGGAATGTCAAACCTGATGAGCGGCATGATGGGTTCGCCCGGAGCCGCAATTGGAGCAAACATCAGTGCAGGTTTGACCAACGCCACCGTTGTTGGAGAGCGAGGACCAGAACTTTTCATTCCCAAGCAAGATGGAGAAATTATTTCCAATAACGAAGCAGCTTCTCTGATGCGCAAACGGGCATTTGGCGGACCCGTCAAGAAGAATATCGCCTATACCGTTGGTGAAGGCTCTGGTCCGGAAATGTTCGTTTCTACCATGTTTCCAAAATCTCCGGCCTTCTCGAATGCTGCCTCTCGCTATGACATGGCCAGTCCTCTTGAGACAATGCTGAAATCAATCATGGGTGAGTCTATGGAAAAAGAAGCCACAAGAGCTGTAGGTTCATCCAGCGACGCAAATCTTTCCTCTTCTACGGCAACAGCGGCGGCGTCAAATGTTGTAATGCCTGTAGTGAAAGGAAATGATTTTTTTGGAAAAGTTGCCGCATTTTTTGAATCTGGAGCAAATCCAGCTGCAATATCTTCGGGAAAAGGAGATTTGGGAGGAAAAAGTTACGGAGCGTTTCAATTATCCAGCAGTCAGGGTTCTGTCGGCACTTTTTTGCAAAAGTCAGGATTTCAAGATCAATTTGCGGATCTTACCGTCGGCACTCCTGAGTTTGACAAACAATGGGAAACCATGGCGCAAAATCCCGAATTTGTAAAAGCTCAATCCGAATATGCGGCAAATGGTTATTACAAACCGGCAGTCGCCAATTTGAAAGAATCAGGATTAGATCTTGGGTCACGCGGACGAGCTGTTCAGGAAATGATCATGAGCACTTCTGTTCAATACGGAGGCGGGGGTGTCCTTAGTGTCATGAAGGGCGCTTTATCCGGACAAGACATATCAACTATGTCTGATTCTCAAATTATTTCCAAGGTTTCCGAATACAAGAAAAATACAGTGAGCTCTTGGTTCGAGGGCAGTAGCGCTGACGTACAACAGGGCGTCAGCAATCGAATTGGAAAAGAAGAGCTACTGCTTCAAAAAATTGCCGGAGAAGAAGCGCAAGCCGCTGTCGCTCCTCAGCCCATAGTGGAAAAAGCCAACGGCGGAACGTTCATGAAAGGTCAGCCAATGATCGTTGGAGAGAGACAGCCGGAAATGATTATTCCTCAGTCATCCGGATCCGTTTTGTCCGGAGCAAATACTCAGCAGCTTATTGCCAATCTTGCTTCGGCGCAAAGTTCAATGAGACCTCCTGTCGCAACACCCTCTGGCCAGCAATCGTCGAGTTCTTCTGGTGAACAGTCATCTTCCTTCACCTCAAGTTCTTCATCGGAGCAAAAAGTCACTGTTCAATTTCTTTCGCCATCTGGCGCAGAAGTCGGAAGAGTATCCGTGGGATTTGGTCAGCAAGATCAATTTATCAAAATTCCCATGGACGGATCGTGGCAAACAGCAACATAAAAGGATCTTTTTATGGATACTCCTGTTGAATCATTACGCGCTCAAATTCTGATTGGTGATTATGATATCACTGAATTTGTGCTGTCCGGAAATGTGTCAAAATCCTTTGCCAATCCTCTTGGTCAATGGCAATTGCAATTACGTCCAGTGATTTCGGGAAAACGTTCTGTTGATTTGAAAAATATAAATATTAATGATTACTGCGAAATTCGAGTTGGCAGAGAGGGAAAAAATGACACCATTCCCATTCTTACAAGAGGACTTGTCTCTGCTGTTGAAATAACAGAGTCGGTGTCCAGTGACTCCGTTGGCGCACCACAGAAATCCATTTCAATTATTGGATTTGATTTGACCAAGGCATTTTTTGCAAAAAGTTTTATCAATCCTGTGAATGAACAATTTTCTCCAAACACGCTGAAGAGAAATGAACTTATTCGCAGAGATCTTGGAAAAACACTTCCCAATGTGCCCACTGCGGCAACCATTCAAGGTCTTGGAGAATGGTTTACCTATGTTGTGCAAAATGTATTTGGCGATCAATTGCTCGGATTATCTGTGGTGAGCAATTTGAATTTTGTCGTAGACAAAAATTTGCCCAATATTTCTTCAGGAAAAGATCTTCTGGGAATAAATGTCACGAACTCCATGCCGACATTCAGAGGGAATATTTGGGCCTATCTTACTGGGTACGCTCCAAAGCCAATAATAGAAATATTTGTAGAAGACAGAGACGACTTTTCTGCTGTGCGCATGCGATGGACTCCGTTTCGAATCAGTGCTTCGCAAAGCGCCAGAAAAGGGCAATTTCCTGTTCGAGATTCGGACAAGAAACAATGGTTTGATCCTGATTATGTAAGCACTTATGGACTCAAGTCTCCGGAGCAAGTGATTGTTTCTGCAAATGAAATAATTTCAAAAAAAGTAAGAAGATCAGATAACGATGTGTTTACGTATTTTTATACATTGTGGCTGAGTTACTCAACATCAGGAGGCCCAACGGGAGGTGCAGAAAGTTTCCTGACATCAGCCCCTGTTGACACCGCGACAGCTGAAGATATTGCCAAAATAAAAAACGCATGGACAAATTTTGATGCCGAAAAAGCAATAGTAAACGGAACCATGGCGCAAAAACAAGCACTCAGAAAAAAACAATGGCAGGATATTCCGCAAAAAAAGAATCCTTATTATTACATGGAAGGAGTTGACAAGCACGGATTGAAACCGTTTGTCTTCAAGGCTCCATTCATGCTTTTCCAAGGAGCACAGGAAATTGAAAATGCCCGTGTGGAAACAACGACAACTGGTTCTTCTCCGGCAACGGTCGCGACCAGCACCAGTCATCTTCTTTCACAATTTCGAGAAAGACTTGAGCCTGATGCATTAATTCCCGGAGCAATGTACAAAATTGTGTCAATACGATCAGAACCTATTTATCCAGACGGCAGCGTTGGGAGTGGCGCTGTGACTGATTTTGTCCAATTGGGCGCTGCGAATCTTGATATTGGAACCACGTTTGTCTATAAAGAAGGAGCAATAATAAAAAAGAATCTTGTGGCTCCACCCGGAAGTGCTGGTGCCGGAGACAGTTATGTCGTATGGGTATTTGCCGGAACCGAGGGAAAGGATTATTCTTGGGATCCACCAGATCCAAACTCTACCGGTCATTTAAACGGCATAGAAATTGGATCTGGATCTTGCCAGAAAATTGCTGATGCGGCACCAGTGGCTCCGCCAGCTCCGGTGCCTGTTTCTGGTGGCGCAGAACCGTTGTACATGAATAATGATGACGGAACCAATATTGTTCTTCCTCCAAATGGTTCGCGAACTCGCGATCAAGCCATTCAGTGGGCAGCAAGATATCGAAATACTTCTCAGGGAAATTCGTACGCATGGTGGTGTCAACGCTTTGTTGAACACGCTTACGGAACCAAACATCAATATGCAGACGCGATGAACGCAGGACAAAATGCCAGAAATGTTGGCATTGTCACAAGCGGATTCTTGACTCCAGTATGGGACAACGAACCAACAATTGGTGCAATTATTTTTTTCAAGAGAGACGCCATTAATGAAGGACACGGACACGTTGCAATTTATGTGGGCAATGGACACATGCTTGGTGCCGAAAAGGAGGTTAAAGTAACAAATTTCATAAGCAATAACAGCTGGAAAGATCTTTATCATGGATGGGATACTCCCGAATATATTTTCGGACAGATGGATCATGCGGGACAACAGCTTCCCGGTCAGCAAAAACTAGGCACCGTGCAAGCTTCGGCGATTCCGGCAAGCGCCAAGGCTTCGTATGCGTTAATACGGACAAATGATCCAT
>Ga0209190_1003704_pt1 | contig 10100 bp, 10 predicted proteins | sample M_140205_XF_Meta_FD_187315 | JGI IMG/M metagenome (GOLD analysis project Ga0209190, IMG submission 187315) | Freshwater microbial communities from Lake Montjoie, Canada to study carbon cycling - M_140205_XF_MetaG (SPAdes) (version 2) | ecosystem: Environmental > Aquatic > Freshwater > Lake... | reverse complement strand
CCGATTGCGTGGTAGTTCCCGTCATTGTCGCCGCCCGGGGCCCAAACGGAATCAGCGACCTTGTTCAGGAAGCCGAACACGTAGTCGGTGCGGACCGGTCGGTCGCGGAACCAGCCTTCAGAAGGAGCGCTGTCGTCGAAGGAGAAGGTATCGTTGACGCCCATCGCGACGGAGAAGGCTTGCGGATTCTGTCGGAAGAACTCCCGGGCATAGCGGGCGCCAATCTCCGCAGCGCGCGGGTTGTCGAGGTGCGGATTCGGATCTAGACCATTACCCTTCGGCTCGACGGGCTTACCGCCCACCAACGGGAAGAGCATCGGCTCCTCCTGCCAGACCTTGCGGTCGAAGACGCGGTAGAGGCCATGGGAGAATTCCGGGGCGTGACTATAGCCGACCGAGAATGCCCAGTCCGTCGATAGCTCATTCAAGCCACTGAGCGTGCGCCAGCGGAAGTCGGGCGTGAATTCATCGGGGCCCGGGAAGCCGATCTGATAACGTGGCTTCCATTCCGCGCCCTGCTCTCCCGGGAAGGCAAAGAAGATGCCGAGGTGCTGTTCGCAAAAGCGCCCTACCGCGATGCGGGTGGCGGCGGGATTATTGCCGACGAGGTAGACGGACTGGCCGACCACCGCGCGGCGGGCGGTGTCGCCTTCGGCGACGGGTGCGGAGATGCCGGCGAACTTCGCCCCGACAGTCTTGCCGACATAGATGGCGAGTTCGGGACCGCGGACGCCTTTGACCTCATGCTGGATGGCAGGACGAACGCCCGTCACGCGCTCGCACCAATCGGCCAGCGTGCGGGCGGCGTGCCATTCATCGATTTCGGGTTCAACCGGCAGGACGATTGGAGCCCAAGCGCCAGCATCGAACAGACCGCCCGCATGGCCGACGGCCGAAAGCAACATCAGGCAGGTCAGTGCGAGGAAGCGGGGCATGGGGTGGTTATAGGGGGCAAGTGGGCATGGGGGCAAGTGGGTAGGGACAGCACCACGTGCTGTCCTAAGTGTCACACGTTCCAGGTGGCGGGTGGCGGCCCCGGGTGGCAGGTGGCGGGAAGTGAATTTCCAACCGCTAACCGCCAACCGCTAATACCTATCATGGGTGACGGGTGGCAGCCCCGGGTATCAGGTGGCGGGAAGTGTGTTCCCAACCGCCAACCGCTAACCGCTAATACCTTACATAGGCACAAAAAAGCCGCGCAGGTTGCGCGGCTTGATTTTGATGTTCATCAGTAAGGATTACGCCTCTTGGAACAGAAGATTACCGTAGCCTTGAGCGAAGACGCTCTCCACGGCCTCGACAACGAACCGCTCATGGTTCATCGAAGGCATCATTATGGCGACTAGGGGAGACTGCTCAGCGGACATGGCGCTCCCCCTTTCCGATTGAACGAAGCCCTAGGCCCGCGCGACGAACCGCTTCAGCGTCCACGATATTGCGCCCGTCATAAATGACGGCGCCGGCCTTGAGCATGCCCGCGAGGCGTGTCCAATCCAGCTTCGCGTAGGCGGACCACTCGGTGAGCACGGCGACACCATCGGCCCCGGCCAGCGCGGCCTCCGGGGAAGTCGCAACCTCGACCCCCTGAGTGCCGATCTCCGACGCAATAGAATCGGGCGTTACCTTAAAATCATGCACAGCCAAAGTGGCTCCTCTAGCAAGCAAGCGTCGGCATACGTCGATCGCAGGCGTCTCGCGCACGTCGTTGGTGTCCTTCTTGAAGGCAAAGCCGAGGATAGCGATTCGCCGGCCTCGGAGACTTCCCTCGGCGGTCGCGATGGGAGCGGCGATCTGGTCAGCAAAGCGGTGCTTCTGCCATTGATTGAGATCAACCACCTGCTGCCAGTAGGCGGCCACTTCGGTCAGGCCGTAGCTCTCGCTGATGTAGATGAGCGAAAGTAGGTCTTTCTGGAAGCAGGATCCGCCGAACCCCACCGAGGCGCGCAGGAATTTCGGGCCGATGCGTGAATCCGTGCCGATCACGGACGCGACCTCCTCGACATCCGCGCCGGTGACCTCGCAGAGGGCCGAGACAGAATTGATGGAGGAAACGCGCTGCGCCAGGAACGCATTGGCGACGAGTTTGGAGAGCTCGGCCGACCAGAGACCCGTGCTCAGCACCCGCTCCGCAGGCACCCAACGCCGGTAGATTTCCGCCAGCGCCGCGATGGGCTCGGGACGTTCCCCGCCGATAAGCACGCGATCAGGCGCTTCCAGATCGCGGATGGCCGTGCCCTCGGCCAGGAACTCCGGATTGGAAAGGATATCGAACGTCACACCCGGACCAGCGGAAGCCAGGATCGATTTAATGCGATCGGCGGCGCGGACGGGCATCGTCGACTTCTCGATGACGATGGTGTGGCCCGTGGCGTGCGCAGCGATGAAGCGCGCGCAGGACTCGACATAGCGAAGATCCGACGCCTTGCCGGCGCCCTCCCCTTCTGTCTTCGTCGGCGTATTGACCGAGATAAAGACCGCGTCGGCCGCCGCGACGTGGGCGGCGCCTTCGATCTGCCCGACAAAACGCAGGTTCCGACCGCGCGCCCGACTCACCACCGTGGCGAGCCCAGGCTCATAGATGGGAAGTTCTTCCGAATTCCAGGCAGCGATGCGCGCCTCATTGAGATCGAGCACCGTCACGTCGATATCCGGACAGCGATCCGCGATGACGGACATGGTGGGGCCGCCGACATAGCCGGCCCCGATGCAGACGATTTTGTTAACCAGAGGTTTCATTAGGCGCGAGGTATGGCTTTGAAATACTCGATGGTTTTCACGAGCCCAGCCGCCAAAGGTACTTGTGGCTCCCAGCCGAGGAGGCGGCGGGCTTTAGCGATATCCGGTTGCCGTTGCCGCGGGTCATCCTGCGGCAACGGTTCAAATTTAAGCGGCAGAGCGGTCCCGGCAATCCGTTGCACCTCTTCGGCGAGCTGCAGCATCGTGAACTCATGCGGGTTCCCTAAGTTGATCGGCCCCGGATTGGTCGGGTGAGCCAGCATACGGACAAAGCCTTCGATCAGATCATCTGCATAGCAAAATGAGCGCGTCTGCTTGCCGGCACCGTAGAGAGTGAGCGCCTGACCGCGCAGCACTTGAGCGATGAAATTGGTCACCACTCGGCCATCGTCGGCTCGCATATAAGGCCCGTAGGTATTGAAGATGCGCACCAAGCGGGCATCGACTCGGCCGAGTCGGGTAAAATCCGCGCAGAGCGTCTCCCCGATCCGCTTACCTTCATCATAGCAAGAACGCACCCCGACGGGGTTGACGTTGCCGAGATAATCTTCGGGCTGCGGATGCACGAGCGGGTCGCCATAGATTTCCGAAGTCGATGCCTGCAGAACCTTCGCCCGATACCGTTCCGCATTTTCGAGGGCATGGAGCGTGCCGAGGAAAGCGATTTTCGCCGTGTAAATCGGGTCACGCTGGTAATACGGCGGCGAAGCCGGACAAGCCAGATTGCAGACGACCTCGCAGGGGATGTCGTACGGGGTCACCACGTCGTGCCGAACGAACTGAAACTTCGAATGCAGCCTTAGGCGGGAAATATTCGCCTCGTCCCCCGAATGAAAGTTATCGAGGCCGATGACCTCGTGTCCCTCGGCGAGAAGTCGAGCGGCCAGATGGGTGCCGAGAAAACCTGCGGCGCCGGTGATCAGATAACGCATAAAGTTTTTTTCATTCCGCTAAGACCAGAAGGCTATACCCGCCGAACCAACGGGCGGATAGTTTCTTGGAAAAGAAGCCGACAAACTGACGTGGCAAGTTGGCTAATGTTCGCCGAAAACTTGGGTGTAACTTGGCCAAGGCCACTCCGCCATCTGTATACATATAGTCGATGACCTTGTGCCCGGTGTCGGTGAGCGTGTCCAAGGCCGATTCTGCCGAGAAATAATGCAGATGGCCCACGGTCCGACGACCGACGACAAAACGCGCCCGCAAGACGGATGACACATGGATATCCAATGGGATATGGTAGATCTTATAGCGCGCCTTGGTTTGGCATTTCGCGGTGAAACCTAAGTAATCGGGAATATGCTCAATCACGTCGATAACGAGCAGCAGGTCGTAATCCTCCGAACTTACGAGCATGTCTTCGCAGGAAAAACTCAGGCCCGGTTGGCGATGCTTTCCCGCCAAGCCGATCGCCTCTGGCGAAATATCAAAGCCCGTAAATTGACGGCCTTCGCCCAGCTGATTCGCTAACGCTTTAACCACGCCGCCGGCTCCACAGCCGATTTCAGCGACCTTCTTGAAATTGATTTTATTTCGTCCTAGAAGCTCCATGATCTGGCTCGCCTTCCACGGCGAATCTTCGTCATGCCAGGTTGGGTTTTTAAAAAGGTATTCCTGATTGATATATATGTTATCCATGAAAATTAGGAAATGTGGCCGACGATAGTATGAACAGCTGAGGCAAAGCGCTGCGGTCCGTGGGATTGGGCGGCGGCAACGCTAGCCGCTTGCGCCTGGACCAACCCTTGGCCATTCACTTTCGCTAATTTAAGCAGCGCAGCGACTAAGCTGCTGAAGTCATTTGTTTTGAATAGTTCAGCATTCACATGCGTTGCAAAGTCGGGCGCAGCGCCAACGGCATCAGAGAGCAATAATTGGCAGCCAGAGAGCGCGGCTTCGTGGACGACCAGCCCCCAGGCTTCGGAATTGCTCGGCAGGGCGAAGACGCGGGCTTGACGGTAAAGCTCCCCGAGCTGCTCGGGCTGCACGAAGCCCATTACCTTAATCGCCGGGTGCGCGGGAATCGCACCCTGTAGCGGCCCGCTGCCAAACAGGCAGAGCTCCCATCCCGGGAGGCGGTCGGCGACGGCCGCGAAGGCCCGGGCGAGCGGCACGCATCCTTTACGTTCAATATACTGTCCGACAAAGAGGATTCGACGGGGACGGTCGATTAACGGGGGGCCGTTGAAGAATAGCTGCGGGTCAGCTCCATACATTCCCTCGAATATCTTCTCATCCGGCATTCCGTACCAACGCGCCAAACGCCTGCCGGACTTCCCAGGGACGAGCACGGCCGAGAACTTACGCCGCTGGCATACGCGGAACCAAGGAGCCCCGACCAGTTGGCGGAGGTCGCCTCTCCAGTTATTATCCATCAACAGGCAGACCTTGCCGCCGGCGGCGCGCACTTCGTCCCCTAATGCATTGAAGGCGGGATAGGCCCAGCCGGATTGGAAGAAAACCCGCGGCACATCCAGACCGAGTTCGCGCCACGTCGTCGGACGTGAGGCCTCCACCCAGTGGACCGGTCGGCCCAGGGCCGCCTCGACTCCTTGGATCGGCACTTGGGCACGCGAGCCGACCACGGGGCAGTCCTGCCCTAGCTCCGCGCTCGCGGCGGCAAGCTGACGGGCCGCATATTGCGGAAGTCCGTGCCAGGAAAAGGCCGTTGAGGGGAGCATGACGGAGCGACTCAGGGCGTAGGGGCGTCGGCGAACTGCCGGCACCAGATTTCCACGCAGGCCAAAGCACGAATTTTGTAATATGCGTCGATTGGACCGCGCGCATTTTTAACGATTAACCGCTGGAGGGCGACCGAATCGAACAAATCGCGGCGGCGACTTCCCCCCTGATTTCGTCGAACTGCGGATAGACGTGATGAAGGGGCCCCACCGCCACTTGTAGGCCGCCCGCCGACAACGCAAGTCGACGCATAAAGGAAGATCCACGGGTTCGATGACATCTTATAAGTGATTTTCTGGAAATAACTTCGAATGGTCAGGACGCATGGGCCGGAAAGAGCCGCTCTTCGATTTCGAGCAGAGCTTGGCCGAAGGCCGCCATCGTACAATCTGGAGGAATCTGACATCCAGCCGACCAGCGTGACAGCTCGGCCGGGTGATTCAGGCAGAAGCGCACGGCTTCGTTGATTGAAGCGGCCGAGACTTCGCTAAGCCGAAGGCCGTTGATACCCGGTCGCACCACGTCGCCGCAATGACGTGAAGCGATGAGCGGCAGGCGCCAGGCCATGCATTCCAACTGCGTGAGCCCGAACGCATCGGACAAGGTAGGGAAGAGGAAGACATCGGCTTCGCGGTAAAGCGCTTCCACCTGCTTCCGCGGGACGACGCCAAGAATCTTGACGCGCGGATTGGCGGCGATTTCCGGAGGAATCGGCACCCCGATCGAGCCGCCGAAGGTGAACTCCACCGGCAGGTCGCGCATGGCTTGGATGGCTTCGAAGAAGCGGCCAATCCCCTTGCGCAGGCTCATCTGCCCGATGTGCAACACCCTGAGCGGGCGGGCGGCATCGAAAGTAGCCGGATATTCCCGCACGAACCCGTGCTCACCTTCGCCCTCATGCGCAAAGGGAATCATGGAAATTTTCCCGGCCGGGATGCCGTGGGCCAGAAGGCTTTCCCGGCCCCATGCGGAATTCGAGATAACGTGGTCGGTCTCGTGATATTCTTGGAGTGTCCGCGCGTGGAATCCTGCCGGGGCACGGTAGGACTTCTCCGTCATCGCGGGATAACGGGCGCACTCGCCCGCGATAAGATCTTCCTCCAACTGGCCGCAGTTGAGCTGCATCGTCACCGTTTTCCAACCGATTCCGTGAAAGAAGCGGATGGCCTCGAGCGAGATATCGCTCCAAGAGATGAAGATTCCCGGAGGTCCGGCGCGTAGCGCCGCCAAATCCTGGGAGCGCAGCGCCGCCAGAAGTCCGCGCTGGTAGGCATCGTTGATCCGGGCGATGAATTCCCACGTCGGGAGCGCGCGGCGTTGGCGTAAATGCGTCAGCTCGAAGCGCAGCTTAGTGCCAAGCATCGTCTTGACGGGAGCATCCTTCAACTCAGGGTGGAAGAAATTCGGGGCGTTCCAGTAGATCCGGCTTAATAAACGATACGCCCAAGACTCCTCGCGATACCAGAGCGGCACCACCATGGCACCCAGGCGGCCCTGCCGATGCAGCAACCGGGGTACGAAAAACTTTCCGTTAATACCCAGCTGGGCTGAGATCCAAGCACGCGACATCGTTCAGCGAAAACGCGGGCGGTAGGCCACCAGACAGATGGAGAAGAATTTTTGCCCGAAGAAACGGGTCAGGGGGCGGTCAAAGAGGTGGACGATGGGGCGCAAAGGGAGGATGACCAACCAGGCGAGCGGCAGAATGAACTTCAGTTTCTGGAAGATGAAGATGGTTTTTTGGCTCAGCCAGCCGACATTGTAGTCGATCTCTTCGACGGCGAAGCCCGTCTTGGTGCAGAGTTCTTCGAGCATACACTTTGTGTAGCCGCGGCGGACGTGCCAGCCCGTCTCTTCCTGGAGGAACGGTCCGGCGTCTGGCAAGGTGATCGGGTCGTAGTCGTGCCAAGGAGTCGTCAGCACCAGTCGGCCGCCGGGCTTGAGTACGGCAAACATGTCGGCCATGAGCTTGCGGTCATCCAGGATGTGTTCGATATTTTCGCAGCATAGGACGACGTCGAAGCCGCCAATCAGGTCGGTCTGCTGGTCGAGCTGCCGGACATCGACGACCCTAAAGGAGGTCTTGTCGGCCTTGCAGATCCGGGCGCGCTCCGTCGCGACCGCCGTGGCCGGCTCATCCCAGGTCAACCCTAAGCACGTATATCCGCGCTTATCGGCGTTGATTGAAAAGGCGCCCGTGCCGCAGCCTACATCAAGCAATTGCTCGCCGTTTCTCGTGATGGGCAGCCGCCGGCGCACCCACAGCCAGCGGTCCATCGTCCCGGTGTCCGAATGAATCAACGGGGCAAGCGAGCCGAGGATTCGGAGCAGTAAGTTTCGCATGGTGTCGCGGAGTATTTTAAAGCGTGTAGCCGGCTTTGACGGCGTCATCCCGGAACATCTTGACGGTATCAAGCGAGACGGACTCCAGCGGACGGCCCCCCTGCTTGGCAGCCTTGGCCAGGATGTCGTGCGTCACGGTCACGATATGCGCGCCGCATCTTTCGGCCTGATAGATATTGAAGACTTCGCGGACGCTGGCCCACAGCAGCTCGCACCCAGGAAGATGGGCGACCTCTTGCTTAGCGGAGATCATCAACGGCTCCGGGTCGACCCCGGCGTCGGCGGCACGTCCGGCGAAAACCGAGACGACCGAGGGGACGTCACGGGATAATGCCCCTGCCATGATGCGGACTTGGTCTAAGGTCAGCACCGCCGTCACGTTCACTTTTACGCCGGTTCGACTTAGTTCAGCGACAAGTTCGGCGGATGACTCGCCCCGGGTGTTCGTGACCGGAATCTTCACGTAAACGTTGGGCGCCCAGCCATGGATTTTCAGGGCCTGTCGGCGCATTTCCGGAAAATCATCCGAAAAAACCTCCAGGGAAATCGGCTTGGTGCGGACGATTTCCAGGGCCTGGCGGGAGAAACGCTCGTAATCATCGATGCCCGCTTTCCTCATGAGGGTGGGATTGGTGGTCAGTCCGGCGATATAGGGCTTTTGGTAATATTCGGCGATACCGGCCAGGTCGGCGCCGTCGGCGAATAGTTTCACGGTGAGAGAGGTGAGGGTCATATTGGGGAGTGATTTTAGGCGGAAAGAATGGCGACGACGGCCGCGGGGAAGTCGGCTACGCGCAGGGTCGGCTGGGCGCGCAGTTGCTCGGCATAGTGAAAATCGATGAAGACCGTGCGCACGGCGGCGTTGACGCCACAATCGACATCGCGCCACCGGTCGCCAATCATCCAAGAGCGAGAGAGATCCAGGTTGAGCTCACGGGCGGCCTTCAGGATCATGCCTGGCCGGGGCTTGCGGAATTCAGAATCCTCGCCTCGCCCGGAGTCGTAGCAGACCTCGATGTGTTCAATCGGCAGCAAGTCCCGCAGACGGCGGTGCATGGCCTCGACATTCGCAATCGTCTGCTCGCCCCGGCCGACGTCGGGCTGATTCGTCACGACGACTAAAACATAACCCGCTGCCTGTAGGCGGCGGCACCCTTCCGCGACCCCGGGTAAGAGTGCGAACTCGGCGACGGTCGCAGGCGGATGCGGAAGACCGGCGCGCAGTTCAGCGACATTTAAAGTCCCGTCGCGATCCAGGAAAACAGCCGGGCGGGGACCGGTCATTTAAGGATGGCCAACATGGCCGTGTGGGAGGCGTGGCGGTAGGGATTGGTTCCCGTACCCTTGGTGTTGAGGACGTGCACGCACTTGGAGGCGGCACGCAGCTGCTGATAGTTGAAGTAGGTCGAATAGGAATAGAAAAGGCCGTCGCCTTCGCTGACATAGTAACGTTTGCCGCCGCTCTTCAGATAATCGACCAACGGCCACAGGCCCAAGGCGTGGGCTCCTTGCTTGACTGCGCGGGCCACGGGCGAGCCCGACCCGAAACAATTGGAATCAGAGATGAAGACGGCCTTACGGGCAACGCGGAGCATCTCATCCACGGCTTTCCGATGGTCTTTGACGTGATGCAGGACCGCGAATTCGCAGACGCAGTCGAAAGATTTATCCGGGAAGCCGAGGGCCATGATATTGCCATCGACCAGTTCCTCGCGGGAAAGCCCCTTGGCATGACCGACTTCTCTCATTTTAGCGACTGGCTCACAACCGGCAACCTTGAGCCCGGGCTTAGCCGCCTTGAGTTTGAGCAGATCGGTCCCAACTCCCGCGCCGGCGTCTAGGACCGAATGGATATCGTAATAATCGAGCTGGGAAACTAGGTAGTTAAGAGCGATGACATGTTCGTCGTCCTTGTTCTGCTCGATGTCTTCATAAGAGTCAGCCTTGCCGGCAAAATGCCGATAGATCTCTTCGGCTTCAAAATCATGTGGTTGGTCGGGCATCGGATAAAGGCTCAGCGCGTGCCCTCCCATTTGGTCACCGCCTGTTTGAGATCGGGGTGGGACACAAAAAGGTGCCAGACCACGGCCTGAAAGGCTTCGGAGTGTGGCGTGATGTTGTTTGGGTTGACGACCGGCACGAGCACGACGGCATCAGCCACTTTCGCGGTATACCCGCCGTCGCGACCGACCACCCCGACGATTTTAGCTCCTACTTGGCAGGCATACTCCAAGGCACGGACCAGGTTGGGCGAGATATTGCGCGCCAAGTCGCCTCCACCGACGGAAAAGACCAGGAGGCAGTCGGTGGCGCGCAGCCGTGATCCGCGGAGCCATTCG
>Ga0209190_1003703_pt1 | contig 10100 bp, 11 predicted proteins | sample M_140205_XF_Meta_FD_187315 | JGI IMG/M metagenome (GOLD analysis project Ga0209190, IMG submission 187315) | Freshwater microbial communities from Lake Montjoie, Canada to study carbon cycling - M_140205_XF_MetaG (SPAdes) (version 2) | ecosystem: Environmental > Aquatic > Freshwater > Lake... | reverse complement strand
GCAGCGCTCGAATACAAGGCGCGCAACGGTGAGACCTATCATTTGAACTTGATTGATACCCCCGGCCACGTCGATTTCTCTTACGAAGTCTCACGCTCCCTTGCTGCTTGCGAAGGGGCTTTGCTGGTTGTTGATGCCTCACAGGGCGTGGAAGCCCAGACGGTGGCAAATTGTTATACGGCGACCGAGCAGGGCGTCGAAGTAGTGCCTGTGCTGAACAAGATTGACCTGCCGTCGGCTGAGCCGGAGCGCGTAATTGCTGAAATTGAGGAAATTATCGGCATACCCGCGACTGATGCGGTTCACGCCAGCGCAAAAACCGGTATTGGTATTCAGGATATTCTGGAGGCGGTGATCGAGCGTATTCCGCCGCCTAAGGGCGATCCGGCAGCACCTCTGAAAGCGCTGATTATCGACTCTTGGTTTGATAACTACGTCGGCGTGGTGATGTTGGTGCGTGTGGTCGACGGCGTTCTGAAGCCCAAAGACAAGATTTTGTTGATGTCTACACATGCTGAGCACTTGTGCGAGCAGGTCGGCGTGTTTACGCCGAAATCCCGCGCACGCGAGAAGCTGTCGGCGGGCGAGGTCGGCTTCATCATTGCTGGCATCAAGGAGCTCAAAGATGCGCGTGTTGGCGATACCGTCACTCTGGTGGATACGCCGGCCGCCGAAGCCTTGCCGGGCTTCAAGGAACCAGTACGATGCCTTGCGGGACGCACTTGAAAAACTCCACTTAAATGATGCGTCGTTGCGTTACGAACCGGAATCCTCGCAGGCGCTGGGTTTTGGTTTCCGCTGTGGCTTCCTCGGCTTGCTGCACCTCGATATTGTGCAGGAGCGGTTGGAACGCGAATATGGAATGGAACTGATTACTACCGCGCCGACCGTTATTTATGAGGTAGGACTGAACGATGGAACGGTCCTTCAAATTGAAAATCCGTCAAAGCTGCCCGATCCGTCGAAAATCAGCGAAGTGCGCGAGCCTATCATTACGGCTTCGATTCTGGTGCCGCAGGATTATGTTGGCTCAGTGATAACGCTGTGCACCCAAAAACGTGGTGCGCAAAAAAACTTGCAATATCTCGGCCGGCAGGTGTTGTTGACCTACGAACTCCCGCTTAACGAAGTCGTGATGGATTTTTTCGATAAATTGAAATCGGTTAGTCGTGGCTATGCTTCTCTCGACTATGAGTTCAAGGAATACCGCGCCGATGACCTCGCCAAGCTCGATATATTGATCAATGGTGATCGTGTTGATGCCCTATCCTTGATCGTCCACCGGTCCAGCGCACAATATCGCGGCCGCGAACTGGTATCAAAAATGCGCGAACTGATTCCACGGCAGATGTTTGATATCGCAGTACAGGCGGCTATCGGCTCGCACATCATTGCGCGTGAAACCGTCAAGGCATTGCGCAAGAACGTGCTGGCCAAATGCTATGGCGGGGATATCTCACGCAAGCGCAAGCTGCTCGAAAAGCAGAAGGCCGGCAAGAAGCGCATGAAGCAGGTCGGCAATGTAGAGATTCCGCAGGAGGCCTTCCTGGCTATTTTACAGGTAGGCAATTGACGTCGACTAAATCAATGTGCGGACGCAGTAATCCGCAGGAAAAAATGACATGAACTTTCCGCTCATTATGTTTTCCTTGCTCGTCACCTGCGGCGCAGTATGGCTGCTAGACCATTTTGTACTCCACCCACGTCGTAATGCCGGGGCGACGGAGCCTTGGTGGGTCGAGTATGCGAAGAGTTTCTTCCCGGTGATATTAATCGTATTTGTTTTGCGTTCTTTCTTGGTCGAACCTTTCAAGATTCCCTCCGGCTCCATGCTCCCGACGTTACTGGTCGGCGATTTCATATTGGTAAACAAATTTACCTACGGGATCAGGTTGCCGGTCATCAACCAGAAGGTTATTGATCTCAATGCACCGGAACGCGGAGACGTGATGGTGTTTCGCTATCCGGATGACCCGTCTCTCGACTACATCAAGCGGGTGGTCGGCATACCTGGAGATAAAATTAGCTACCAGAACAAACGGCTATCTGTGAATGGTGAAGAGGTGCGCGCCGAGGCAGATGGACAGTACAACTATGTCGAAACCGGCATGAGTTTTGTCTCATCTTTGCGCTATACGGAAACACTCGGTGCGCATCGGCATTCAATTCTCGTGCAACCGGAAATTCCTGTAGTTCGTCAAAGCGATGTGCGGGCGTTCCCCTATCGGGAAAATTGCGTCTACAATGAATCAGGGTTTACTTGCACAGTTCCGTCTGGGCATTATTTCATGATGGGCGATAACCGCGACAGCAGCAGCGACAGTCGCTACTGGGGGTTCGTCCCGGACCGAAATATTGTCGGCAAGGCGTTTTTGATTTGGTGGAATTTCGACCAATTTAAACGTATCGGACAATCAATTGATTGAAAGTGGAATGCCATGAAAAAACAACGAGGCGTATCCCTAGGCGGGCTCCTGGTGGTGGTGGTAGCCTTGGTTGTTTGTGTTTTGTTTGGTTTTAAAATCCTGCAACCATACAAACAGTTTTATACGATTCAGAACATTTTCAAGACTCTCGCGGTTAATCCTGAAGTCAAGGACGGCGGTCGGCGAGAATTTGTCGCGGCTTGGTCGAAATACGCGACGACAGAACGCGACGTAAACGTCCTGGGGGGCGATGAAATTGAGCTGACGAAAGAAGGCAACGAACTCATTATCAGCGCGAGTTATTCAGTTCGCGTGCCCTTGGTGAAGAATATTAGCCTGATGATTGATTTCGCGCCATCCTCGGCAGCCAAGTAGCGGGTGTCTTGAGCACATCCAGACCTATGGCGGGCAGTAATGATATCGAGGTTGCCGGCTACCGCTTCGTAGATCAAGCCCTGCTGCGTCAGGCCCTGACCCACCGTAGTCATAACGCTGCTCACAACGAGCGGCTCGAATTCCTTGGCGACTCGATACTCAATTGCATAATCGCGGCAGAGCTGTTTAGCATGTATCCAGCGATGGCCGAGGGTGATCTTTCGCGGGTGAGGGCAAGTCTTGTTAACGGGCAGAATCTCAGTATTCTTGCCAATCAACTCGATCTGGGGGGGCGCCTTCTGCTTGGTGAGGGTGAATTGCGTAGCGGTGGCGCTCAACGTCCCTCGATGCTGGCAAACGCCGTTGAAGCGGTTATCGGCGCCGTTTACCTCGATGCAGGATTTGTAGTGGCGCAATCATTTACCCTGGGAATTTTCGCAGACTCTTTAAAAAATATTGATTTGCGTGTTGCCGGTAAGGATGCAAAAACATTGTTGCAGGAGCTGCTACAGGCGCGGCATCTTCCACTGCCTCGCTATGTCGTTATTGCCACCGCCGGAGAGGCTCACGAGCAATCGTTTCAAGTAGAGTGCAACGTTTCTGAACTTGATATCAAGACCATAGGCGACGGGGCTAGCCGACGCGCGGCTGAGCAAGTGGCGGCACGCCAGGCATACGATTTGATAGTGGGGCGCTAGATGAGCGATCAAGCAGAAGCAGTGAAATTCCATACCGGTTATATCGCTATTGTTGGCCGACCAAACGTGGGTAAGTCAACCCTGTTGAACAAGCTGGTGGGGCAAAAGCTCAGCATTACATCGCGGAAACCCCAGACTACGCGACAGCGAATTACGGGTATCGTCACGCTGGATGACGCGCAGCTACTGTTTGTTGATACGCCGGGCTTTCAAAAAAAACACGCTAGCGCATTGAACCGAAGCATGAACCGATCGGTGACCCAGGCCCTGGCGGCAGTGGATGTCGTATTAATGGTTGTCGAGGCGGATCACTTTAGCGATGACGATAGGGCTGTCATGGCTTTGTTGCCGGCCGGGCGACCAGTCCTGCTGGCCATTAATAAAACAGATCGTTTGAAAGAACGTGGTGCACTGCTGCCGTTTATCGAAAAAATAACCAAGCACCGCGCTTTCGATGAAGTGATCCCAATTTCAGCGACTAAAGGTCATGCGGTCGACACCTTGGGCAGGGTTATCGCCAAGTATCTGCCATTGGCGCCGGCAATATATACGGAAGACGAAATTACAGAGTCGAGCGAACGCTTTCTGGCAGCCGAAATGGTCCGCGAAAAACTGTTCCGTCTGCTGGGTGACGAGCTGCCTTATGGCTGCGCCGTCCTGATCGAGCGTTTCGTGATGGAAGGGACCATGCGGCGTATTTCGGGATCTATTATCGTCGACAAGGAATCGCATAAGGGCATCGTTGTCGGCGCGAAGGGCAGCCGCCTGCGCGAGATAGGAACGCTGGCGCGCCTAGATATGCAAAAGCTGTTTGATGGCAAGGTTCACCTTGAGTTATGGGTGCGCGTAAAAAACGGCTGGAGCGATAGTGACCGGGCGCTGAAACAGCTGGGATATGACTGAGGCGGACCGAATACGGCAGGATGCTCAACCGGCGTATCTGCTGCACAGCTATGCGTATCGCGAAACCAGTCTGATTATCGAAACATTCACTCGCGAACACGGCAGGGTGGCGCTAGTCGCCCGAGGGGCGCGACGTCCTCGCTCGGCACTCAGGGGAGTTTTGCTGGCATTCGCCCCGCTGACAATCAGCTGGTCCGGCAAGTCCGAGCTGCGGACACTACACAAGGCGGAGTGGCAAGGAGGATTGCCGCAGCTCAAGGGCGATGCTTTGTTGTGCGGTTTTTATCTCAACGAGTTGCTACTCAAACTGGTTGCACGCGACGATCCGCATGCAGTGCTTTTTTATGCCTATGATGAAACCCTGCAGGCCCTTGCGAGGGGGGCGCACCAAGGCGCCGCTTTGCGGCGGTTCGAGCGTAAATTGCTGGCAGAAATAGGCTATGCACCATCGCTAGAACACGAGGCGGAGAGTGGAGCGCCGGTGGTTGCCGGTCGTAGCTACTCTTATGTCCTCGAAAACGGGCTTATTCCATCTGACAGACCTGGAAACGTATCCCAGAAAAACCGGCTAGAATTGAGCGGACAAACGTTGCTTGATATTGCTCGCGACGAATATACCAATCCCGTCACCCTGCAGCAAAGTAAAGCGTTGATGCGGATGTTGATTAACCACTATCTTGGCAATCAAATGCTCAATACCCGCCAACTGCTGAAGGATCTGCAGCAGTTATGACCCGCCTCAGCGTTAATTTGAACAAAGTGGCATTGCTGCGCAACGCGCGACCGCTAGGCGTGCCGAGCGTTACACACTTCGCAGCTGTCGCAATTCAGGCGGGTGCGCAGGGTATTACTGTGCATCCGCGTCCAGACCAGCGCCATATTCGCAGCACAGATATCGATGCGCTGAGCGGACTGCTTACAGCCCATCCGCATATTGAATTTAATATTGAAGGTAATCCGTTTCACGGACTTTGTGAAATCGCACGTCGCGTGAGGCCACACCAATGTACTCTGGTCCCGGACGAGGAGTCTGCAGCAACATCCGATCACGGCTGGAATCTTGCGCGTGATGGCGCGCGTCTTCGTCCGTTGATCCAGGAACTCAAGGCGTTAGGCATACGAGTGAGCCTGTTCATGGATCCGGATGCCGGGTCAATGCGGGTCGCTCGCGAGCTTGGCGCAGACCGTGTCGAGCTTTATACCGAACCGTATGCAAGGGCATATGATGCTGGTGATCCCAAAGGTTACCTTGATCTTTATGCACGCGCTGCACGGTCTGCAACAGACTCGTGCCTGGGCTTGAATGCAGGGCACGATTTGAACCAGGCCAATTTGCCTGTTTTTCTGGCCGCCGTGCCCGGAATATTAGAAGTGTCGATCGGGCATGCACTGATTGCTGATGCGCTGGAAGCCGGCTTTGCGCAAACGGTACGCAACTATCTGTCGGCGATCGCGCGTGGAGCGGCCACATGAGTGCTACTCATAACTTACCCCTGGGCCCGGTGATTGTTGATATTGCCGGATCTGTGCTGACTGAATCAGAGCGTAACCGCCTCCTTCATCCGCAGGTTGGTGGCGTTATTTTGTTTTCACGAAATTATGAATCGCCTCAACAACTCACCCGGCTGACGCTGGAAATTCATGCCTTGCGCCAACCGCCGCTTCTGATAACGGTTGACCACGAGGGTGGACGGGTGCAGCGGTTTCGCGAAGGCTTCACTATTTTGCCTCCTATGCGTGAGCTTGGTGTCCTCTGGGATAGCGATCACGATGCGGCGAAACTGCTGGCCCAGCAAACTGGCTACGTGCTGGCCGCTGAGTTGCGCGCCTGCGGAGTGGATCTGAGCTATACGCCTGTCCTTGATATCGATCATGGCAATAGCAGCGTCATAGGTAACCGCGCGTTTCATAGCTCGCCGGCTGCCATTACTGAACTGGCGTTGAGTCTGATGCATGGCTTGCGCGATGGCGGTATGGCGGCCGTTGGAAAACATTTCCCCGGGCATGGTCATGTGCGCGCAGATTCCCATCTGGAAATGCCGGTGGATCCGAGGTCGTTTACGGAAATCGAGCGCAGCGATTTGCAGCCGTTCCGACGGTTAATAGACAACGGGATGGGCGCAATTATGCCTGCCCATGTCATCTATTCCAAAGTCGACAACCAGCCCGCTGGATTTTCCAAACGCTGGCTTGACGGTATCCTGCGGGGCAACCTGGGCTTCGACGGGTTGATCTTCAGTGACGACCTTTCGATGGAGGGGGCGCGCAGCGCGGGAGGTATTGTTGCACGCGCCGATGCTGCGTTCGCTGCAGGCTGCGATATGGTTCTGGTTTGCAATGATCCGGTGGCCGCTGATGAGTTGTTGGCTGGGCTTTCCTATCGCATGCCAGCAATTTCCTTGGCGCGCCTGGCTCGCATTCATGGACGGGGCGGGGCTGAGTCGCAGCATAAGCTTCAGCATGATGCACATTATCGCGCGGCCGTTGAGGCCGTTCGACAGATTGGTGCAAGAGACGGCGAATTGCCGCTCACGCGTTAAGCTAAGGAGTAGCCCCTGGCTTTTTCCGAAAACTGCCGTAAATGCCCGCGCTTGGCAAAGTTTCTCGAGGAAGTGCGTGTCGAACATCCTCATTACCATGCGCGACCGGTGTCGCCGTTTGGTGTGGACAATCCCTCGCTGTTAATCGTAGGACTGGCGCCAGGTATGCATGGCGCCAATCGTAGTGGTCGGCCGTTTACGGGTGACTTTGCAGGCATTCTGCTTTATCAAACACTGCATAAATTCGGTTTTGCAAGCGCGCCTCTGTCAGTAGCGCGGGAGGATGGACTGCAGTTGTTTAATTGCCGCATCACGAATGCCGTGAAATGCTTGCCGCCACAGAATAAACCGGACACTGACGAGATCAAACGCTGTAATCAGTATCTGTCGGAGGAACTACAGACACTGGCGGCGGGCAGTGTGCTGCTGGCATTGGGTACTATTGCGCACCAGGCGATTTTGATGGCTCTGGGTGCCAAGCGCTCCCAATTCGTTTTCGGTCATGGTGCGCACCATATACTTCCGGGCGGGTTTGTCCTGATCGACAGCTATCATTGTAGCCGCTACAACACACAGACGCGCCGCCTTACAGCGCCTATGTTCGAGAGTATTTTTGCTGATATCGCTGGCGTGCTGGCAGCGCGTGCAGGGTCGTGAAAAACGACTCTTTGAGGTTAAATTTTGTGATTCGCAAGCAACCGAAAGTGCCGCGTGACGTCGTTTGATCCGACTGAGATTGTGGCTTCACTGCCGCATCAGCCCGGCGTCTACCGGATGATCGGTGCCGCCGGTGACGTGCTATACGTCGGCAAGGCGCGCGATTTGAAACAACGCGTTTCATCGTACTTTCGTGCGCAGTCGGGGCTTTCGCCGCGTATCCAGTTGATGGTGGCGCAGATTCATGCGCTGGAAACGACGGTGACCCGTTCCGAGGGCGAAGCGTTGCTGCTCGAAAACAATCTGATTAAATCGCTGCGCCCGCGATACAACATTGTATTTCGCGATGACAAATCGTATCCCTATCTGATGCTCTCCGGACACGCGTATCCGCGGCTGGGCTCCTATCGCGGAAGCCTCGATTCTCGCAACCAGTATTTCGGCCCGTTTCCGCATGCCGGTGCGGTGCGTGAAAGCATGCAATTGTTGCAAAAGGTATTTAGGCTACGCACCTGTGTCGATAGCGTTTTCAATAATCGCAATCGACCTTGCCTTCAACACCAGATACATCGTTGTACTGCGCCGTGTGTCGAAAAGATCAGTGCCGCGGAGTATGCCGCTGATGTGCGTGGCGCCGCCTTGTTCCTGAAGGGCAAGGACGGGGAGGCGGTTGAGCGGCTTGCGGAGCGCATGAACGCCGCTGCCACAGAGCAAAATTTTGAGGCGGCGGCGGTGTTGCGTGACCAGATTGCGGCGCTTGGGCGGGTGCGAGAAACGCAGTTCGTCAGTGGGCATAATGGGCGGGATGCAGACGTCATCGGCTGCGCTTTAGCGGGAGAAATAGTCTGCGTTAATCTGGTTATGATCAGGGGCGGCCACCATTTGGGAGATCGTAATTTCTTCCCGCAAAACGCAGCTGGTTTCTCGGTCGAGCAGATCATTGAAGCGTTTATAGGCCAACACTATGCGGAACGTGATTCCCCTCCAGCGCTGATCGTTGGCGCGGCGCTCAGCGAGGAATCTATTGATTATTTAGAAAGTAGCCTGTCGGCGGGACAGGTCCGGATTACCACGAACCCGGGTGGTGAGCGCCGCGTTTGGCTTGAGATGGCAGTCAAAAATGCGGAGTTGGCTGCGCAACGACAACTTGGCTTACGCGCAACGCAAGAGGCGCGATTACAAGCGCTGCAAATGGCGCTCGATGCCAACGAAAACCTGCAACGCATTGAATGCTTTGATATCAGTCATACCATGGGCGAGGCAACTGTTGCCTCATGCGTCGTCTATGACAAGTCGGCCATGCAAAACGGAGAATACCGGCGCTTTAATATTAGTGGCATTACGCCAGGAGACGACTATGGTGCCATGCAACAAGCGCTGACCCGCCGTTATCAGCGGATTATCGCTGAAGAGGGAAAATTGCCAGACTTACTTTTAATTGATGGTGGCAAAGGGCAGGTTGGCGTAGCGCGGGAGGTGCTGGGTGAACTTGGGTTGCAGGACTTAAGCGTGGTCGGCGTCGCCAAGGGAGAGGCCAGAAAACCCGGACTTGAGCAATTGATTATTCAAGGCCGCGGCGAAGCGCTACAATTGCCCCCCGAACATCCTGCGCTTCATCTGATACAGCAGATCCGTGACGAAGCACATCGCTTCGCCATTCAGGGACACAGAGCGAGGCGGGGTAAGGCGCGAAATACGTCAACGCTCGAAGAAATTAGTGGCGTCGGGGCAAAGCGGCGGCAAAAATTGCTTACCCGCTTTGGCGGCTTGCAGGGCCTGATGGCGGCGAGCATTGACGACATTGCACAGGTTGATGGAATTAGCGGCGAAATTGCCAAACGCATATACGAGACACTGCACTGAGTGATGCCGCAGAATATCCCTAACCTCTTGACCTGGCTGCGTATCATTCTGATACCGTTGATCGTCGGTGTTTATTACGTGCCAGAAAACATGCTGAGCATGGAGGGCAAAAATCTGGCGGCCACTGGTATTTTTGTATTTGCCGCTGTTACCGATTGGCTGGACGGTTATCTTGCGCGCGCCCTTAATCAAATGTCACCGTTCGGTGCATTCCTCGACCCTGTTGCTGACAAGTTGATGGTTGCGGGAGCTCTAATCGTGCTACTTCAGCTTGAACGTGTTGAATCAGTCGTCGCGCTAATTATTATTGGGCGCGAAATTGGGATTTCAGCGCTTCGAGAGTGGATGGCGCAGATGGGTCAATCCCGCAGTGTGGCCGTTGCCTTCGTCGGGAAGGTAAAGACTGTTGTGCAGATGGTAGCCATTCCGTTGCTGCTTTTCGAAGATGATCTGTTAGGACAGATTAATTGTCGCTGGCTCGGCACAGTGTTGATTAATGTTGCTGCGGTGCTGACGGTGATATCGATGCTTTACTATCTAAGAAGAGCATTCCCCGAAGTCGTTAAACACGATTGAGTTCGGCAAAATTATTGCGTATAATTCTATCCACATTGCGGGAATAGCTCAGTTGGTAGAGC
>Ga0209190_1003701_pt1 | contig 10103 bp, 5 predicted proteins | sample M_140205_XF_Meta_FD_187315 | JGI IMG/M metagenome (GOLD analysis project Ga0209190, IMG submission 187315) | Freshwater microbial communities from Lake Montjoie, Canada to study carbon cycling - M_140205_XF_MetaG (SPAdes) (version 2) | ecosystem: Environmental > Aquatic > Freshwater > Lake... | reverse complement strand
GGGCTCCCCCCCGCCAGCAAACGGCCCTGCCGTCGCTTGGGTTGCGAGGCAAACGGGCCAGCGGGCCCGTGCCGCCGAGCAAGCCCGAGCGTCGGCGTGTTGCCGCTGAACTCATGCGCCAGCACCACGAACACAAAAAGGACGCGGAATGTGACGGTCGGCACCGTGAAGAAATCCACGGCGATGAGTTGCTTGGTGTGATGATCAAGAAATGCTCGCCACGTTTGCGAGGGCGGCCGGCGCTCGCCCTTCGGGCGATACTTTCGGACCGTCGCGGCGGACACGTGGAGTCCGAGTTTCGCCAGTTCCGCCCGAATCCGCGGACTGCCCCAAGTGGGATTGGCCTGCCACATCCGGCGGATTGATTCGATCAACGCACGATCCTTCGGCTTGCGACCCGAGCGCCGTCGCGATCGCCAGCGCCAGAAAAGCCGGAATCCCGAGTGATGCCAGGGGACGACGGTCTGCGGTTGGACGATCACCAACGCGGTTGCCCGTCGCTACCACAAGACGCAGAGCCAGGCCCGGAAAACGCGGTCGTAAGTGCGCACGGCTGGGGACGGGACCTCGCGGTGCAGCACCAGCAATGGGTGTCGCAAAGCTAGGGTTTCCAGAACGAGAGTTCGACGTCCGTGGAACCCAGCGGCTAGGCTTCGCAGGATCTCTACGCGAGAACGAGGCTGAGCATGGCCGTGCGGGCTATGCCGAATAGGACGACCGGCATCGATTTCCGGCTGGGATGGATTTTGTCACCCACAGGCAGGCGAATCGCAGCTTCAGCGCTCCCGTTCCCGCCTACTCTAGCGGCGACCTCGGGGCCAACGCCGGCTACGAGCAGCGCGCGCAGCTCGCACCTGAGCTAACGGCAATCGTCTTACATTCTCCGCCAGGCAATTGATCAGACTCGGCGGCGTGCCGCGCAAGGCGACGCGCACATCGCAACCCTGATATGCGGCAGCCAGCTCGTTTGCCCAGCGGTCTTTGGCGTGAAACAGACCCAAGATCGATTCGATCTGCCTTCAACAGAGCGGAACACTTGGTAGTGGTATATCTTTCATTACCAGCGCGAAGGCGGGACACCAACCACTCGCTTGAAAACGCGGGAGAAGTGAAACGGGTTGGAGAAACCCAGTGCGTCACTCACTTCCTTCACGCTCAGTCCGCGATATCGCAACATTTCCTCGGCCCGACGGAGTTTCAGCAGCAAAAGAAACCGGGCGGGAGCTTCGCCGAAAAGACGACGACTCAGGATCGTGAGAAGGCGCGCGCTCATGCCCGCCGCGCCGGCGAGCTCCACGACTGTGGGGTTGGCGTGAAGGTGTTTTTCAAAAACGAGGGCGAGTCGACTGCGCTGCGCATCAACTTCTGACAGCCGGCGGAACGACTCGTTCAGAGCATCGGGCGGCAAGCCCCGTGTAATTCGCCAGAAGAGCGCTTCAAGCAGGCTGTCTTGGATCGCCGGCGAATAGGCGCCCGACGCTTCCGCCTCACGCTGGAGTTCTCTCAGGAAGAGCCGATCGTGAGAATAATTGCCCGTGCAGACCTGCTCGATCGGCTTTACGCCATCCCGGAAAAGCGGCATCGACCGTGCTCCGGGTGCCGTGGCCCCAAGGCGGAAATGGAGCACATGGTGCCGCTGGCCGTCGCGCAGGTGATCTTGATGCCAATCGCCTGGCTTCACCACCAGCACCTGCCCCGCCACGAGAGCAAGCTGTTCTCCGTTCAGGTCGCATCGGTAGGGGCCGCGGTCAACGAGGATTACCTCGTAATTCATGTGCTGATGCCTCGGATACTCATAGCTGCCCTCCATGCGCAGCAGGTGAAAATCATCAAAAATCGGTCGCACACGAACTCCTGGTTCGGCGAGCTGGGAGCGGCGGAAACGTTGCTTGAGCAATCGCATGGAATGATCTTCGGGGCCACTATTGGCCTTCCCCGCGGCCAAAGGCAATTGCGCAAAACGATATGCTTCTGCCGGTCTGGGTATGGACTCGACCAAAGGCATTCTGCTAAAGTGAGCCAGCATCCAAGATACCCCAAAATGCGCGGCAGCCGACCCTCACCCTGACTTGTCCTGAGCCCCTCCACCTTTTCTACCCCTACATGCCGCTATCATCGCCAACCATTAAACGGCGCCCGTCCCCGTCGGGGATTCTTGGGAGCTGTAAGACTGTTTCCACCATGAAGAAATCCCGGAAATCGCCGACCGATCTCCCTTCGTTTAACTTCCAAACCGTCTCACCGCACGCCGCCCCGCGCGTCTCGATGGCAGCCCTTGCTTCGGCGGCAGGCGTTTCCAAATCCACCGTCAGCATCGCCCTCCGCAACAGTCCCCGCCTGCCACTCGCGACCCGGCAGCGAATTCAGAATCTCGCCGCGCAGATAGGCTACCGCCCCGATCCAACCGTTGCCTTCATCGCGGGGGCGGGTTGGCGGCGGCCCCGTGGCTTCACCGGCCTCGTCCTCGCTTACCTGAGCGGCGACCGGACTGCCAACGCTGGCTTCGAGCAGGGCGCTCGCGCCCGCGCCGACGCCCTCGGATATCGTTTGGAAGCCTTCGACACCTGCCGGGCTGAGACCGTCGCCACCTTGCCTCGCGTGCTTCGTCAGCGTGGAATCAATGGGGTGGTCATCGCGCCCCAGCTCCGCACCGCGCCCTTCGCTCTCGCTTGGTCCGAGATCGCCGCCGCTTCTTGCGGCATGGGCGTCTGGCAACCCCCAGTATCGGGCGTCGTCCCCGACTGGTTTGGCGGCACGCTTGCCGCCCTGCGCGAAGTGCAACGCCGCGGCTACCGTCGCATCGGGGTTGTTCACTCGGCAGACGATCCCTCGCGCCGCGATTGCGTGGCCCGCACCTGCGGCGCCACCTACGCTCAACGGACGTTTTGCGACGCTGCATTCAGCCTTCACGAGAGCAATGCGGGCGCTGGTCAACGCGAGGATTTATCGGCGTGGTTGCGCAGCTTCCGTCCCGATGCAATCGTGAGCGCGTTTCCCCGCGGTTCGCTCGATCTGCGAACTTTGCTCCCCAATTGGTCAGGCGAACTGGGCTACGTCGAACTCGACGCCGATCCGGCCGACGCAACCGTGGCCGGTCTCGACGCGGCCGATGCCGCGCAGGGGAGCCGTGCCGTGGAAATCGTGGACCGGTTGCTCTGCGAGCACCGTTTCGGCCCGCCCGCACACATCGAGATCACTCAACTCATCCCGACGTGGCACTCGGGCACTTCTCTCCCCGAGCGCCTCTGCGACGCCAGTGACCCAGAGCTGCCCGCCAAAGAAGCCGTCATCAATCTGCCCCGCTCAGCGAAACTCCCGCCCCACCCCGCCGACGTGCCATGGAACTCCATTGTGTTGGCACGTTGCAGCTAATCGATCAACCCCACCCGCAAAGAGCTTTTTCCGAAATGTTCCGCAGCCTAAGAAAAAAATGACCGTCAAAGCACGCGCCACATGGGCCACAGTTGCGTTGTTTTCTGCTTTTCTTGAAGTCGGCGCCGCCGAACCCCCGCTCGACTTCAGCCGCGACATCCGGCCGATCCTCTCCGAGAACTGCTTCCATTGCCACGGGCCCGACGCCGCGGATCGGAAGGCCAAGCTCAGGCTTGACGACCGCGAGAGCGCCACGCGCACGCGCAACGACTTCACGCCAATCGCGCCCGGCCGGCCCGACGAGAGCGAACTCGTCGCGCGCGTCCTCTCCAAGGATCCCGACGAGCAGATGCCGCCGCCGGATTCCCACCGCGCGCTCACCGTCGAGCAGATCGCGCGCCTCCGGCGGTGGATCGCTGAGGGCGCGCCCTACTCAGCGCACTGGGCTTATGTGCCGCCGATCAAGTTGGCGCTCCCCGTCCTCGCCGGTTCCGACCCGGGGCTTTCTCCGATCGATGCTTGGGTTCGCGCTCGGCTGGCACCGGAGGGGCTGGTGCCGGGCCGCAAGGCCGCACCCGCCACCTGGCTGCGGCGAGCGAGTTTCGATCTCACCGGCCTGCCGCCCACGCCGGCGGAGTCCGCCGCCTTTGTTGAAGATGTGGCTGGACGAGGCGAGTCCGCCTACGCCGCCGTCGCCGACCGCCTGCTCGCGAGCCCTGCCTATGGGGAGCGTCAGGCGCTGGAGTGGCTCGACACCGCTCGCTACGCCGATTCCCACGGGTTCAACAACGACGGCATCCGCACCATGTGGCGTTGGCGCGATTGGGTAATCGACGCCTTCAATGCAGATCTGCCCTACGATCGGTTCATCACCGAGCAACTCGCGGGCGATTTGCTGCCGCGGCCCACGCTTGAGCAGCGCATTGCCACCGGCTTCGGCCGCAATCATGTTATCAACAGCGAGGGCGGCATCATCGAAGAGGAATACCGTGTCGAATACGTCGCCGACCGCGTGCGCACCGCCAGCACCGCCTGGCTGGGACTCACGCTCGAGTGCGCGCGCTGCCACGACCACAAGTTCGATCCCATCGCGCAGCGCGACTACTACCGGTTCTTCGCTTTTTTCAACAACGTGCCCGAGCACGGCGAAGACGGCCGCCGTGCCAACGGCGTGCCGATGATCCCGGCGCCCACCGCCGCCCAGCAAGCCGAGGCCGCCGCGCAACGCACCGAACTCGCCGCCCTCGATCGCATCCTCACAGCCGCCGCATCCGCACCCGACCGCTCGGTGCTGGCCGCCCGTGTCACCGCCGCTCGTTCTCTTGTGGCCGCGCTGCCCTCGACTGCACTTCTTGAACCGTCCCCCGGCGTGAGCGGCATCGCCGGCCGCGCGTGGCGTCCCGCCGCCGACGCGCCGACTCGGCTTGCCGGAAAACTCTTTTCCTTCGGCGCGCCCGAAGGCTTCACGCTCGCATTCTGGCTAAACCCGGCTCGGGACAACCCCGCCGACACACCGCTCTTTTCCACCCTCAACCACCTCGGCGACCGCGCCGACGCCCAATGGGGCAAGGGCCGCGAGGTCCGCCTCGTCGGCGGCGAGATCGAACTCCGCCTCAGTGATCGCCTGCCGGTTTACGCCATCGTCCTCCGCACCACCGGCGCCTGCCTTGTGCCGGGGGAGTGGCGGCACGTTGCGATTTCCTACGCGGGCGGACGCCGCGCGGCCAATGTGCGCGTCTTCATCGACGGCGTCGAATCCGAGGTGGACGTCCGCTACGACGGTCTCCACGGCTCGCAGCCCGAGGCCGAGATTCTCGTCGGCTCCGACAATGCCCCCGACGGTGCACGCTGGCGCGGCGCGCTCGACGACGCGCGGGCCTTCCCCCGGCCGCTCACGTCCGAAGAGGTGCGCGCGCTCTTCGAATCCGCCGCCCTCGACGTCGCCGACCCGGCGCCCACGCCGCGCACCGCCGGTTGGCTCCGCACCGCCGCGCTCGCCGATATGCCCGCGACTCGCGACGCGGTCGTCCGCCGCCGCGCGCTTTGGGACGAACACCTCGCGTTGCGCCGCACTTACCCGACGACGATGGTGATGGCCGAACTCGCCACGCCCCGTCCCGCGCACCTGCTGCGGCGCGGCGACTACGCCTCGCCCGGCGAAGAAGTCTCGCCCGGCGCTTTAGAAACGCTCCTCGCCCCATGGCCCGAGGGTGCTCCGCGCAACCGCCTCGGCCTCGCACGCTGGCTCACGCAACCCGGCCACCCGCTCACGGCGCGGGTCGTGGTGAATCGCCTCTGGGCCCAGTTCTTCGGCACCGGACTCGTAAAGACATTGGAAGATTTCGGCAATCAGGGTGAATCACCGAGTCACCCCGAGCTGCTCGACTGGCTGGCCCGCGATTTCGTCGAGGGCGGATGGAGCGTGAAACGCATGCTGCGCCAAATCGTGCTCTCCGCGACCTATCGGCAGGACAGCGCGATGACGGCGAAGGCCTTCGCGCGCGATCCGGAAAATCGCCTGCTTGCGCGCGGCCCCCGCGTGCGGCTCCCCGCCGAGCTGATCCGCGACCAGGCCCTCGCGCTCTCCGGCCTGCTCCGCCCGCGCATCGGCGGCCCGAGCGTTTATCCTTACCAGCCCGCCAAGCTCTACGACGGCGTCGTCGTCGGGACCGAGTATCCGGGTTCCCGCTGGGCGCTGAGCACTGGCGACGATCTCTACCGCCGCAGTCTCTACACGTTTTGGAAACGCACGGTGCCGCACCCGGCGATGCGGGTCTTCGACGCCCCCGACCGCGAGGTCTGCACCGTCCGGCGCGCCCGCACCAACACCCCGCTCCAGGCCTTCGTGCTGTGGAACGAGCCGGGCCAGGTCGAGGCCGCCCGCGAACTGGGCGCGCGACTCCTTCGCGATCCTGCGCCTGACGCTAGCGCTCGCCTCGCCGGCGTGTTCGCCGCCGCCACCGGTCGCTCACCAGGACCAGATGAACTCCGCGTGCTTCTGGCCACCCAGCAGCTCCTCCGAGCCGACTACGCCGCGCATCCCGCCGATGCCGCCGCGCTACTCGCTATCGGGGCGCAGCCGGCTGATTCCGCGCTCCCCGCCGCCGACCTGGCGGCGGCCACCGCCGTTGCGAGCATGATCCTCAGTCTAGACGAAACGATCACCAAGAACTGAACCCGCATGTCATTCTGCCACCGCTATGAGCCGGTCTTCTCCCGGCGCGATTTTCTCGCCAAGACCGGCCTCGGATTAGGCACCGTGGCGCTCAGCCGGCTGCTCGGGGGCGAAACGGTGACACCATTGCCCGTCACCACGCCCGCCGGTTCCCCAAGCCTGCCACACTTCGCGCCTAAGGCCAAACGCGTCATCTGCCTCTTCCAATCCGGCGGCCCTTCCCACCTCGATCTCTTCGATGACAAACCCGTGCTGCGGGCGCGGTTCAACGAGGATCTGCCCGACTCCGTGCGCCAAGGCCAGCGCATCACCGGCATGGTCGCATCGCAGGCGCGCCTTGCGTTGCAGCCTACGCGCTGGGATTTCCAACCCGGCGGAAAGTGCGGCATGATGGTCAGCGACCTGCTCCCGCACACGCGGGCTATCGCCGACGAGATTTGCCTCGTGCGCTCGATGCACACCGAGGCGATCAACCACGATCCCGCCATCACGTTTCTGCAAACCGGCAGCCAGCTCCCCGGCCGGCCCAGCCTCGGCGCGTGGATCGACTACGGCCTCGGCCGCATCAACGAGAACCTGCCCTCCTTCATCGTGCTCGTATCCGTTAACAAGGCCCGCGCCGGGCAGGGCCTGCTTGCGCGGCTCTGGGGCAGCGGTTTCCTGCCGAGCCAACATCAGGGCGTGCAGTTTCGCGGGGCCGGCGAGCCCGTGCCTTATCTCGAAAATCCCCCGGGCGTCACCGCCGAGCGCCGCCGCATCATGCTCGACAGCCTCGGTGAACTGCATCGCGCGCACCACGCGATCGCCGGAGACCCGGAGATCGAGACGCGCATCAGCCAATACGAACTCGCCTACCGCATGCAGCGCAGCGTGCCTGAGCTGATGGACCTCGGCGGCGAGTCGGCCGCCACTTTAGAGAGCTACGGGCCCGATGTCGGCACTCCTGGGTCGTTCGCCCGCAACTGCCTTCTCGCGCGCCGCATGGCCGAGCGGGGCGTGCGTTTCGTGCAACTCTACCACCGCGACTGGGACCACCACGGCTCCCTCAACGAACACCTCCCCCACATGGCGCGCGACACCGACCAACCCGCTGCCGCCCTCGTGCGCGATCTCAAGCAGCGCGGCCTGCTCGAAGACACGCTCGTCATCTGGGCCGGCGAATTCGGCCGCACACCCTACGCACAGGGCGATGCCAGCCGCGAGAAGTTCGGCCGCGATCATCACGGCCGCGCGTTCTCCCTCTGGATGGCCGGCGGCGGCATCAAGCCCGGCCTCGTCCACGGTGCGACCGATGACTTCGGCTTCAATATCGTCGAGTCCCCCGTCCACATCCACGACCTCCAGGCGACAATCCTCCATTGCCTCGGTATCGACCACAAGCGCTTTACCCACCTGTTCCAAGGCCGCCAATTCCGTCTCACCGATGTCCACGGAGAAGTCGTGAAGAAAATCCTCGCATAATCCTTTCCAACCATGACCACGCCCCGTCTTCCCGTTTCCACAACTCCGTCTTCTTCCCCGCTCGCCCGCCGCGATTTCCTCCGACTCAGCGGCACCGCCGCGGCGCTTGCATTCGGTGCGCCGTTCGTGCGCGCAGCCGACAAATCCGGCTCGCGCGCACCCGTGCTCGGGAGCGGCGAGCACGTGTATGAAGCTCTCCACGACTGGGGCGATCTGCCCGAAGGAATGGTTCTCGGCAACACCCACGGGGTGGCCGTGGACGCGCAGGGCAGGATCTATGTAAAGCACACTGTCCACAAGACCAGCCGCCTCCCGGAGGCCCTCCTCGTCTTCGATCCCGACGGCAAGTTCATCACCGCGTGGGGAGCGGAGTTCCGTGGCGGCGCGCACGGTCTGCACCTCGCACGCGAAGGCGGAAGGGAGTTTTTTTATCTCTGCGACGTTAACCGCAAAAAGGTCGTCAAGACTACGCTGGAAGGCGTCGTCGTCTGGGAACGTGGCTGCCCCGATGACACCGGCGGCTACAAGAAGCCCGAGGAATACACGCCGACCAACGTTGCTACCGCGCCCGACGGCACCGTGTTCGTCACCGACGGCTATGGACGCTACTACATCCACGCTTACCGGCCCGACGGCACCTACCTGCGCACCTTCGGCGGCGCGGGCAAGAACGCCGGCCACATGATGACCCCGCACGGCATCTTCGTTGATAAGCGCGGGCCGGAGCCGCTCCTTGTCGTCGCCGACCGCAGCAACCGCCGCCTGCAATATTTCACCCTCGCCGGCGTCCACGTGAAATTCGTGACCGACGAGCTGCGCGCGCCCTGCCACTTCGACACGCGTGGCTCGGTGCTGCTCGTGCCCGACCTCGAGTCGCGCGTCACGCTTTTCGACGCCGAGAACAGGCTCATCACACACCTCGGCGACGGCGGACATTACAAGGGTATCCGCGAAGGCCCGCGCAGCGGTTTCACTTCAGGCAAATTCGTCGCCCCGCACGCCGCGACGTTTGATGCCGCAGGCAATATATTCGTGGTCGAGTGGGTTGAGGTCGGCCGCATCACCAAGCTCCGCAAGCTCGCATGAGGTCAGGCCTTTTTCTCCTATTGACCGGCGTTCTCGCCGCCGCTGCGGTTCCTCTGCGCCAGCTCCCCCCGCCGCCCATGCCGGCGGAGCTGCGCGTCGCCGAGGGCTTCAAGGTCGAACTGGTTTACCAAGTCCCCCGTGACACCGAGGGATCATGGATCGCCCTCACCGTCGACGACCGCGGCCGCCTCATCGCCAGCGATCAATACGGCGGGCTTTACCGCGTCACTCCCTCCGTCGTCGGAAGCTCGGCCGCAGTCGAGCGCCTCGGCGTGGGCGCGCCGGATGTCGTCGGCGCACACGGGCTGCTGCATACCGCCGGCGGGCTCTACGTCATGGTCAACGAAGACCGCGCGCGCGCCGGTCTTTGGCGCTGGCGTGCCCGCGCGGGCGAGGATCGCTACGACGAGTTCCAACGCCTGCTGCCGCTGGTCGGCACCGGCGGACACGGCCTCCACGCCATCGTGCCGTCGCCCGACGGCCTCTCGCTCTTCCTCGCCAACGGCAACTCGTCCGTGCTCCCCGAAATGCTCGCGGCCCAGCGCCCCGTCGCATGGGGCGAGGATCTCGCGCTCCCGCGTCTGTGGGATCCGCGCGGCATCGCCCGCAACCGGCTCGCACCCGGCGGCTACATCGTCCGCACCGATCTCGACGGCGGCGCGCCGGAACTCGTCGCCATCGGTCTCCGCAACCACTACGACGTCGCCTTCGACGCCAACGGCGAGCTGTTCACCTCCGATTCCGACAACGAGCCGGACTTCGGCCTGCCGTGGTATGTCCCCACGCGCATCCTCCACGTGACGAGCGGCGCGGATTTCGGCTGGCGGAGCGGCGCCGGCCGCTGGGCTCCCTATTTTGCCGATTCGTTGCCCGCCGCCGTCGATACCGGCCCCGGCTCGCCGACGGGCCTGATCTTCGGCACCGGCGCGAAGTTTCCCGCCGCGTATCAGCGCGCTCTCTTCGCCGCCGACTGGACCTACGGAACGCTCTACGTCGTCACGCTTACTCC
>Ga0209190_1003699_pt1 | contig 10104 bp, 7 predicted proteins | sample M_140205_XF_Meta_FD_187315 | JGI IMG/M metagenome (GOLD analysis project Ga0209190, IMG submission 187315) | Freshwater microbial communities from Lake Montjoie, Canada to study carbon cycling - M_140205_XF_MetaG (SPAdes) (version 2) | ecosystem: Environmental > Aquatic > Freshwater > Lake... | reverse complement strand
CGGCTGATCCGGAATGGAATCCACGAGAGAAGAGGCAAGAGCAAGACCACAGCGAGCAGTCCCGGCCCCTGCGTCGGCAGATCCCGGAGTCCGGTGTAGAGCGAGGCCAGCAGAGCCACGAGAGCCGGCAGGGCGAGAAATTTCGTCTTTGGTGCGATGGTCATCTGGCGCAGTGCAAACAGAATGGCTACAGCCAAGGCAAGCAAGGTGAGCGGACAGAGTGCCGTGCCTGCCGCGAGAACGAGTCCCGGCAAAAGTGACCATTGCAGCGAGAGAGAGCTTTTCATTGTGCTTCCGATGAAATGCACCCATCCGTGATCGGCATTCCACGCGAGCAAGCCCGCGACAACCGCGAATGAAGGAAGACAAGCCAGCCAGAAGCCGGAGTGGAAGAGACCGCGCCTCCCGCGGCGAGAAGCAGCCATCGAGGCGAAGAGAGAGGGAAGCAAAAGCCATGCCCCGTAGGAAAACAGCAGGGCGCAGGCGGCTAAGAATCCTGCTGCGAGCCACCATAGCAGGGAATCTTTATCCAGCCCCTGCCAGGCACAGGCCAGCGCGCCGAGTGCGGCGGCCGAGAGCGGAAGCGCGGAACCGGGACGCAGCGCTGCGAGATTGAAAAGCGGAAGCAGGTTGAGCAACACGGCAAGCGCAAGCGCATCCCGCGCTCCAGCGAGCGGACGAACCAAGGCATAGAGCGCCCAGGTGGCCAGTACGGCGAAGAGCGGCCAGAGAAAGGCTGCTCCGAAAGCATCACTGCCGAACAGCGAGACCCCGAGGGCAACGCTCGCCGGCACGCCTCCTGGTCCATCAAAGTAAGCAACCGAAGCGGGCGCGCCGCACAAGGCGAGGTAGGCGTCCTCCGCAGGGAGATCGAGGCCAAAGTTCCACCACCACCTCAACGCGGTGAGCACCGCCAGAAAACAGAGCAAGGCCAGACGAGGGTTCATACTTGGCGGTCGAACAAATTACGATGGCGTGACGCCAGTGCCGGGACGAGGCGCGGACCCAATCGTGCCCACAGCGAATTGTATAGGGCAAGGAGGGCTGAGGTGAGTGCGGTCGACAATAGCGCGCTGATCACGACGTCGGACGGCCAGTGGGATCCTGTCATGACCCGGGAAATGGCCACGAGGGCAGCCGCGCCGAAAAGCCAACTCCCGCGCGCCCCATAAAACGCAGTCAGAACCGTGGCGAAGCAGAACATGTTGGCCGCATGGCCCGACGGGAACGATCGACCGGGCGGGGGATTCGGGTTGTATGATCCCGGCTTGATTCGTGTCGGATGCAGTGCACCCAAAATTCGAGGGCGAGCTGGGGCGAGACTGATCGAGCGGGAACCTGCGACCATTTCCGTGGGCCGCGGGCGCCCGAAAACGTGCTTGAGCGGATTGATGAACAAGCCCTCGACGATGACGAGCGACAGCAAGAGACAGAAAAGCATGGCGCGGGCGCGAAATCCACCGCGCCAAACGACCAGCAATCCGGCCAGAACCATCAACGGCAACCAAAAGTCGAAGCTGGAAAGCACGGCCATCAACTTGTCAAGCCAAGGAAGGCCGCGGTCGGCATTTAGAAAAAGAAAGAGTCTCTGGTCGAGAGCTGACGGCATCTGTGCTAGTCTTGGCATAAGGTGCGAATGAGACAAGGAGCGATCATGCTTTGGGCTGCAGTCTTGGCGGGCGTTTGGAACGCCTCGCCAGCACCAGCGCAGCAGGCATCCAGACCCGACCCGCAGGAACTTTTGCGAGTGGCCAGAATGGCCTCAACCAACAAAGAGGCGGAGGTGCGGGGTCAATTGCGTGCCGGCAAAGAGAGCACGCCATTCACGCTGAAGGTCGACTTTGGCAGACTGCGTTTTTCTTTCGATGCACCGCCCCGTGTTCTCGAGGTCAGGTTGGGCGACGACTCCTCCGGGGTTTTCGACGAGAAGGGGCGCCCGCTGGAAAAGGGCATGCAGGAACCCGTGGCCGAGGGCGCCGCGGTGACGGCGGAGGATTTGTCGCTCGGTTTTCTTTACTGGCCCGACGCGCGGTTGATGGAAAAGGAAACGGTCCGCACGCGACCGGCGTGGAAGATCGAACTGCGCCCGGGTCGACGCGGATCGGAGTTTGCAGTCGTTCGCGTCTGGCTCGACGAAGCGAGCGGGGCATTGATGCGTATCGAGGGCTACGATTGGGAAGGCAAGCTCCTGCGGCGGTTTGAAGTCGTCTCGGGCCAGCGCATCGACGGCCAGTGGATGCTGAAGCAGATGCGCATCGAGAAGTTCGACCCCGAGGACGGCTCGCGCCCCTCTGCCCGTTCCTACCTCGAGATCACCGGCAAGGCGGAGGGGTGAGGCCGACAGTTTGAGATTCTCACGGCGCGGCAAATAACTCAGTCTTGTTCCATGCCAACGGATTTGCCCGTCCCAACCGCCTGGCAGCGCAAGGTCTGGTTCGGAGCCATCACCGCGCTGTCTATCGCCGTGATCGCAGCGCTTGTCGTTCTGGTCGGCTCGTTGGTGGTGCGCGGCCTCGCATTCCTCCAACCGCTTCTCATCCCCATGGTCACCGCGGTCATCCTCACCTACCTGCTGCAGCCGGTGGTGACGAAATTTTGCGCGTGGGGCATGAACAAAACCATGGCGGTCATTCTCCTTCTTTTTCTTTTGCTCGGAGGCTTCGCCGGGGTGGTCCTCTGGGTCGCACCTTCGGTTTCGCACCAAGCGGTGGAGTTCGGGAAGTCGTTGCCCGAGCACACCGCGCGCGGGGAAAAGTTATTGCTCTCCACCCTCGAGTGGGTGCGAGGCCTGCGGCAACAACTCGATCCGATGGCTGCGGCCGAAGGCGAGCGTTCGATCCGAAACGAGGTTTGGGCCATGGCGGGCGGCTACATTCAGGAAATGACGGACTGGTTCCAACGCAAGCTACCCGACTTCGCGACGTCGGCCGGAGTTTTTATGCGACAGAGTCTCGGTGGCGTTCTCGGCTTCGCGGGCGTCGCTCTCAGCCTGCTTCTCGTGCCGCTGTTCCTGTTCTTTTTCCTCAAGGATTCGGCTGACCTTGCCCGCGACTGGCGGCAATACATCCCGCTCCCCGACTCGCCCCTGAAGAACGAGGTCGCCTCGCTGGTGGAGGAGATCAACAACTACCTGGTCCGCTACTTCCGCGGGCAGTTTTTGGTCAGCCTGATCGACGGTTTGCTGATCGGTGCAGCCCTCATGATCATGGGGCTCAATTTTGCCCTGCTCATCGGTCTGGGGGTCGGGATACTGGCGATGATCCCGTATTTGGGCATTCTCATCTGCTGGGTGCCCGCGGTGCTCATCGCGGCGACGCAATTCGGGGATTGGTCCCATCCCTTGATCGTGACTGCGATTTTTCTCGCGATGAACAATCTCGAGGGTTTCTTCATAGCGCCGCGCATCGTGGGGGATTCGGTGAGCTTGCGCCCGTTCACGGTAATCCTGTCCGTGCTGATCTGGAGCCTTGTGCTGGGCGGCCTGCTCGGGGCTCTGCTTGCCGTGCCACTAACCGCCACCATCAAGGTTCTGCTCCAGCGCTACGTCTGGCAGCAGCGCATCTGACGCGGCCTATCCGTCACCCCCCGGCGAGCCGCTGCACCAGATTTTCCCACTCGTCGCGGCCGCGGAGAATCTCGATTTCCACGCGGAGGAAAAGCATCGGGACAAGTGGAGTTTCGAGGTCGGGAAAACGAACCGCGTCTTTTTCCGTTGTCACCAAGGCGTCGAGGGAGCGCCGGTCGCACCACTCGAGAAATCGGAGAATTTCTTTTTTGGTGAACCTGTGGTGGTCGGCGAAAGACTTGGTGATCTCCACCTTGGCCCCGAGGTGTCTCACTGCGTCCTCGAAGCTCTCCGGCCGCGCGATCCCGCTCATCGCGCCAACGTAGCGCCCCGCGAGGTGATCGAGCGGAAACTGCTCTCCGCTCACGATGTCCTGCCAGTAACGCGGTGCGTGGTCGCACTCGATGATCGCAGCCGTACGGTTCAGGCGCCGCAACCTGGCGATGAGGGCAAGGTCGGGTTCCGCCGCGCTTTTTGTGATGATGATGAAGGAGGCTCGTCTGAGATTTGCCGGCGGTTCGCGCAGCGTGCCGCGGGGCAGGAGGTGCTCGTTGCCGAACGGCGACTGGCGATCAACCAGAACGACATCGAGCCGGTGGCGAAGGCGTTGGTATTGGAGGCCGTCGTCCAGGAGCATGACGTCGGTGTTGAAATGCCGCAGCGCGTGCAGCCCGCTCTTGACGCGGTCCTTGTCGACGAGCACGCAGACCCCGGGGAGATTTCTCGCCAGCATGTGAGGTTCGTCGCCCGCTCGCCGTGAATCGAGCAATACGCGTTTGCCGTCGGACACCACCCGCGGCGGAAACATCTCAAGATGCTTGAAGAGCTTGTGGCGCAGGCGCTGCATAAACGGGCGAGGGACACTTTTGTAGCCGCGGCTGAGGATCGCGACCCGGCGTCCGCGCTTCTGCAGTTCGCGCGCCAGCATTTCCGCCACCGGCGTTTTGCCCGTTCCTCCGACGGTGAGATTTCCGATGCTCACCACTGGGCAGCCGAGTTCCTGGGGCCGGAGAATCCTGCGGCGATAAAGCGCAAGCCGCAACTGGACCGCGCGGCCGTACAGCAGCGAGAGTCCTCCGAGGACGAATTTCAGCGCGTTGGCGCGCCCGCCCTCCTTCCGCTCGAGAATGACGTCGACGGCGTAGCGCTCGAAGCGTTCTAGAACGACGCGCATTAGGCGGTGGTCACGCCGCGGTTGTCCGCCTCGAGAACCAAAACGCGGGCGGAGGGGAGGACCGACTGCATGGCGCGGGCCACGTGATCGGCCGCGTCCAGAGTCACGCCGCAAACCGCCGAGCCAGAGCCGCTGAGGTATCCGCCCAACGCACCGGCAGCCGTGGCGGCGTCCACAGCAGGGCGCAAGTGCGGGTTTGCCATCTCGCGGAAGGGCTCGTGCAACCAATCGCGAAAAGAGCCGCGCAGCAGCCGGTACTGTTGTGAGGCAAAAGCGGCCGTGATGAGCGCAGCATGGGCGGTCGAACGCACAGCTTCGCTACGTCCGAGCGTGGCGGGAAGCTGGGCACGGGAACACCCCGTGTCCATTTCCGCGTCGGGGATGAGCAGTACGAAACGCAACTCCGGGGCGACCTCGCACCGGAAGTATACATGGTCGGGCCGGGCGACAGTGAACCCACCGAAGGCTGCTGGCGCGGCATTGTCGGGATGACCCTCGAGCTCGGCGCAAAGGCGGTAGATCGTCTCGCTGTCGAGGGGACGGCCGTCCAACTCATTGAGGCCGTGCAGCACGCCAAGCCTGACCGCCACGCTGCTGCCCAACCCTCGCGAACGCGGAATATCGCCGTCGATCGACCAGCCAAAATCGAAGGACCCCTTGCCCGAGGCACGAAAATAAGCGGCAGCCGCCTCCATCACCATGGGATCAGGCACCGGAGGCGCACCGCGACGGAGAGAGACATTGTTGTAGAGCGCCAGAGCGACGCCCAGGCAATCGAAGCCAGGCCCGAGATTGGCGCTGGTGGCAGGAACGCGGATGGTGGTGGTGTCCATGACTCGCGCTAAAGATTGGCGCAAAAGCGTCCCGCTTGCATCAGATTTTCGATTCCCCGGAGAGTTTGCTTGCCGCGGGGCCACGGAAGAGGCGAAAAGTAGCGACTTTTATGCCACTTCCTCACGAATCTCTCTCCTTGGCTGCGCGTGATGCGCGCGGTCTCGCCATCGATGCCGTCGCCGCCTGCAAGTCTGGGCACCTCGGCTTGCCCCTTGGTTGCGCGGAGATCGGTGCGGTCCTGTTCGGCGCCGCCCTGCGCTACGATCCCAGGGACCCGCGCTGGCTCAATCGCGACCGCTTCATCCTCTCGGCGGGGCACGGCAGCATGTTCCTCTATGCTTGGCTGCATCTCGCGGGGTTCGATCTTCCTTTGGATCAGGTCAAAAAGTTCCGGCAACTCGGCAGCATCACGCCCGGCCACCCGGAGTTCGGCGAGACGCCCGGCGTGGAGAGCACCACCGGACCGCTCGGACAAGGCGTAGGCAATGCAGTGGGGTTTGCGATTTCCGGGATGATGAGCGCAGCCCGGTTCAACACGGCTGAACATCGCATCTTTGACCACAAAGTCGTGTGTCTGGCGGGCGACGGTTGTTTGCAGGAGGGCGTGGCCAGCGAAGCTTGCGCTTTGGCGGGCCACCTCCAGTTGGACAACCTCATCCTCATCTACGATGCCAACGAGGTTACCCTCGACGCGATGGCTCTTTACACGCAGAGCGAGGATACCGGCGCGCGCTTCAAATCCTACGGCTGGGGCGTGCAGATGGTGGACGGACAAAACATGCAGCAGTTCTTTTCTGCCTACGAAACCGCGAGGCAAGCGTCGGGCAAGCCGCAGCTGATCATCGCCAAGACACTCATTGGAAAAGGCATTCCCGAGGTGGCCGGCACGAGCAAGGCGCACGGCGAAAGTGGGGCAGGATTCGCCGAGTCAGCGCGCAAGGGACTCGGATTGCCGGAGGAAAGGTTTTCTGTCTCGCCGGAGGTGACCGAATTTTTTGTCCAGCACGCGGAGGAGCTCAGGACGGCCCGGGCCGAGTGGCAGAAAAGCTACGAGGCATGGAAAAAAGCCAATCTGGACCTCGCCTCGGAACTCGACGATGCGATCGCTAAAAAGTCGCCAGATCTACTCGCGTCCATACCTGACTACCCGGCCAACGGCCCCGATGTCGCCACGCGCAAGGCGGCGAGCGACGTCCTCCAGCATGTCGCAAAGGCGATGCCGCTAGTCATCAGCGGGAGCGCCGACCTGCACGGTTCGACCCTCAACTACATCAAGGATGGTGGCGACTTCGATGCACGTAACCACGCCGGACGAAACATCCGGTTCGGCATCCGGGAGCACGGCATGGCAGCCATTCTCAACGGCTTGGCCTACGACGGCATCATCCACGCCAGCGGCGCCACGTTTTTGGTCTTCAGCGATTATGCCCGGCCGTCGATCCGCGTGGCCGCGCTCTCGCATCTCCCGGTCGTCTACATTTTCACGCACGATTCCGTGGGAGTGGGCGAGGACGGACCGACCCACCAGCCAGTCGAGGCTGTCGCCGCGCTGCGCGCCATTCCCAATCTCGACGTCATTCGCCCGGCAGACCCGGCCGAGACCGCAGGAGCTTTCGCCGCGGCCTTCGAGCGCAAGGATGGCCCCACTCTTCTCGCCCTCTCACGCCAAGTAGTGCCTACATTGCGCCACATCCCCGAGGACACGGCCCGGCAAGGCGTGCTCCGCGGCGCCTATGTGGCGCGCCATGAGAATGGCGCCCTTGAACTTCTGCTCTTGGCGACCGGCAGCGAACTGCACCTGGCGCTCGATGCGGCCGACAAGATAGGCCCAGGGGTAAGGGTGGTTTCCATGCCTTGCTTCGAACGCTTCGACCGCCAGCCGCTCGCTTACCGCGACCAAGTGCTGCCGCCGGGCTGCGATCGCAGGATCTCGATCGAGGCCGGAGTCAGCCAGCCTTGGTTCAAATACGTGGGCCGCACCGGTCGCGTGATCGGAATCGACCGCTTCGGGCTCAGTGCACCCGGGGGATCTGTGCTTCAGGCTCTTGGCATCAGCGTGGAGGCCATCGTCCAAGCCGCTGGTGAGCTTTCCGCGTCAATCTGAGATGCTGCGCTGGGTCGCCGCAGCGCTGATGTCGACCACCGCTCCGATTTTTGCGCAGGCCACCACGGGCAACGAGTTTGTCCCGTCATGGGCCAAGCATGCAGTCTGGTATCAGATTTTCCCCGAGCGCTTCCACAATGGGGATCCGTCCAATGACCCGACCAAAGCCGACATCGAGGGGGCCTTTCCCAACGAGCCCGACATGCCGTGGCAGATCCACCCTTGGACTTCGGATTGGTACAAGCGCCAGCCGTGGGAGAAGTCGGACAAGTGGCCTTTCCACGATTTGATCCAGCGACGCCGTTACGGCGGAGATCTGCAGGGAGTGATCGATAAACTGGACTACCTGCGTGACCTCGGCATCAACGCCATCTACTTGAACCCGGTGTTCGACTCGCCGTCGGCCCACAAATACGACGGCTTGAGCTACCATCACATCGACCCGAACTTCGGTCCGGATCCCCAGGGTGACCGAAAGATGATGGCGAGCGAGCACCCGGGCGATCCGAAGACATGGGTCTGGACCTCCGCCGACAGGCTCGCTGTCCTTATGATCAAAGAGGCGCATGAGAGAGGTATCTGCGTGATTTTTGACGGCGTTTTCAACCACATGGGATGGCGGAGTTGGCCGTTCCGCGACGTGATGGAAAAGCAAGCCGCGTCGCCTTATGCGGATTGGTTTTCAGTCAGGTCATGGCGCGATGAAAAGACCGGTGCGAAGTTCGAATACAGCGGATGGTTCGGCCACGCGACACTTCCGGAGTTCCGGGAGAATGAAGAAGGCATTGTGGCCGGGCCGAGGGCATATATTTTCGCGGCTACGCGCCGGTGGATGGATCCTGATGGTGACGGCAAGCCGTCGGACGGGATCGATGGCTGGCGACTCGATGTCGCCTTTTGTGTCGACCACCCGTTCTGGAAAAAGTGGCGTAAGCTTGTCAAAGCTATCAATCCCGAGGCGTATCTCACCGCCGAACTGATCGACCCGATCTCGAAGATCCGACCGTATCTCGAGGGCGATGAGTTTGATGCCGTGATGAATTACAATTTTGCTTTTGCCTGCTCGGAGTATTTCTCGCAGGAGAAGTCGCGGATCAAAACGACTGAATTTGACCGGAGATTGCGGGAGCTGCGCGAGGCCTTCCCGCCCGGGGTGTCCGAGGTGCAGCAGAACCTGTTCGGAAGTCACGACACAGACCGCATCGGCTCGCACATCGTGAATCGCGACAGGGCGCAGACAGGTGACTGGCCGGCATACTTCGAGTTTTCCAAGGCGCAGAGCGGCCGCTACGACACGCGGAGGCCGACTGAGAATGAGTTGAAGTCACAAAAGCTCTTCGCTGTCCTGCAGATGACCTATGTCGGCGCGCCGATGATCTACTACGGAGACGAGGTCGGCATGTGGGGGGCGAACGATCCGGACTGCCGCAAGCCGATGGTCTGGGCGGACATGATTTACGAGGATGAATCGACACTGCCGGACGGATCCACCAAGCCGTCGGGCGACCCGGTTTCAGTGAACCGAGACCTTCTTGACCATTACCGCCGCTTGATCAGGCTGCGTAACGAACTGCCGGCGCTGCGCACAGGAAGCTTCGAGACCATAGTGCTTGATGATGGGCGGCAGATTTACGGATTCCGGCGCAAGCTGGGAGATGACGAGGTTCTTGTCGTGCTGAACAACGCGGACAGCAAGCAGGATGTGACCCTCGAGGTCAAGGGGGCGTGGCGGGATCGTCTTTCGGGCACCGATCTGTCGGGCGGAGAGGATGGCAAACTCCGGCTTTCCTTGCCCGGTCGCGGTGCGTCGATTCTGACAAGACCGTAAGCGGAATATGGCATGTCTTCCATGCCGACGCCCAGCTGTTAGAAGAAGAAAGGAATTCCTTGAGCAGCGAAGGCAGCCTTCTCCTCCTCGAGGTATTTTGCGGCCAAGCGATCGAATCCGCCCGAGGAACGGAACTTTTGCAGGAAAGCATTGACCGACCAGCGCAGTTCCTCGTCGCCGAGGCGCAAGGCCACTGCCCAAGACTCCGTTTGGAGCGGGGTCAGTAGAGCGCGTGTGGTTTCAGGATTGCGCCGGGCGTTTTGAAAAACGGACATCTGGTCGTAGATGAAAGCTGCAGCCTTGCCTTGGACCACCTCCAGCACGCAGGCATTTTCCTTCTCCAGCGTCAGGACTCGGGCCCGTTTGATGTTTTGCCGGGCGAAGACTTCCCCGGTGGTACCTTGGCGGACAACGATGGTTTTGCCGGGTTGGTCAAGGTTGGCAAGTTCTGAACCGCTCCCGTCGCGCGGAACCAATGCTGCGAGCCCAGTGGTGAGGTAGGGTTCGGAAAAAGCAACCGCTTTAGCCCTCTCCGGCGTCGCGGTCATGGAGGAAATAATCAAATCAATCTTGGCGGACTTGAGGGAGGGAATCAGCCC
>Ga0209190_1003690_pt1 | contig 10116 bp, 13 predicted proteins | sample M_140205_XF_Meta_FD_187315 | JGI IMG/M metagenome (GOLD analysis project Ga0209190, IMG submission 187315) | Freshwater microbial communities from Lake Montjoie, Canada to study carbon cycling - M_140205_XF_MetaG (SPAdes) (version 2) | ecosystem: Environmental > Aquatic > Freshwater > Lake... | reverse complement strand
TCCAATTTCAAAAGGAGTAACGGTTTTAGTTGCAAGCTCTGCCGTTATACCCTGATAAGTATTTATCAAAGCGGCTGCCGCTGCCATTGCTTTTCCCGCTGCCGTATTTTTACCCAATAAGTCAGCGCCCTTGTTTAAGGTTTCCGAAGTCTTAGCAAATAAGGCTCTCTTTGCCTCTGCCTCTGCCTTATCAATATTAACTCTCGCAGCTGATAACGCTTTTGTCTTGTCGTTAAATTGCTCCTCTGTAATAACTTTGTCGTCAAGTTGTTTTTGATAAAGAGCTTGCTCTGCATCAATTGCCTCAACTCTTGCGTCGTAAGTTGCGGTTTGATCGTTTACTATTTTTTCTAACTCTGCCGCTTTTTTCTCGTCGGCTTTTAATCTAATATCGTCCTCAATCTTTTTTAATTCGTCTAAATGGTCTTTTGTTAATTTTTCAGTAGATAAATTATTTGCTCTTAAAATTGCGAGTTTTTCCTCATATTCTCTAGTTTCTTTTTGCGCTGGAGTTTCTGTTTTTTTATTTAATTCATCTAAAATCTCAATTGCTTTTTTAGCCGACTCCATATCCGCTGAAAGTTTGTCTTCCGCTGCTTTTTTGTCTGCTGCTGATTTTTCGTCTGTGAGTTTTTTTGACGCTGTGTTATCAATTGCATTAATAGATAATTGCATCCCAGCCCTATCGTTAACCATTTTATCGATTGACTCCTTAGCGCTTTTTATAGTTGCCTCTCCGTCCGCTTTTGTTTGAGCTGGATCAAAAGCTAATTTAGCCAAATAATCATTTGCCTTATCTCCAAACTTCTCGTCAAGTCTTGCCTTAATTTCAAAGCCTGGTATTTTATTAATTAAACCTATGATTGAATTAATTGCCTTAGCGGCATTTTCATATAAAAACCTTTGTGGAATAGTTACAAAATCAAGAGCCGATTTTAAATATTGATAATTTCTTTTAGCTCCCTCAACCGAGGCAGCGTTTGAAATTTCCTGAGTTTTAATATTTATTTTTGCAGCCGAAATCGCCTCGTCAGTTGCTTTCATTTTAATATTTAAAATCTCACGCTCGGACTTACCTTGCAATTTTAAAACATTATCTTGGTTGTTTAAATTTTTAAGTTTTTCAGCTGACTGATCCGCATTAACTTGACTAATTTTATTAAGTTTCTTTTGCTCTTCACTAACTCCGCTAACCGCTCCTTTAATGTCATCCCAATAAGCATAAATTGCTCCTGCAGCTATAACAATTAAACCAATACCGGTTGCACCGATAGCGCTTTTTATAGCATTAAACGCATTAACTCCAACCGCTTTCAATTGTTTAAAACTATCCCTTGCCTCGCCTAGACCTTGCAAACCCTGAGCGATAGCCATTGCGGATTGAACTTTTAAAAGTTGTTTTTCTAAATCTTTACTTTCAACTCCAGCCAATCCCATTGCACCCTGATAGGCAGCAAAGCCACTCGCCACTCCACTCAAAGAGGCGGAAACCGCTTTGAATTTAGCATCCGGATTAAACGCATCCGTTAAGGCTTTGGCGTCTCCGATTTTATCTTTTAAAATAGCGGCTTGCTTTGCAGCCTCAACCGCTTGAATTGAAGTTGCTCCAAATTTATCGGATAAGGCGGCGACCTCCGCTTGAGCTAGTCTTAATTGTGATTTTAAACTACCAACCGCCTCCTCTGCGTTTCCTTTAATATTTATGTCAATTACTTTTTCAATCGCCATTTTAGATAATTTTTAAATAGTTGTTTATAATTTTTTGTTAGTTCATATTTTCCTTTGGCGCTTGCGATTATTTCGTTGTCTTCGTATTGCTCAACGTGTTTAAGCATTTCTAAAATGTTTGTTATCATAATTCGTTTAAGAGTTCCATATCACTCTCTCCGGTTGTTAAATTAGTAGTAATTTTATTTATTCTAAATAGACGATCCACGATTTTAAACCTATCGTTTAACTCAAAATTTAAAAGTATTGACAAAGGCAAAATCGCCTTAATTTTTGTTAGTCTATTTTTAGGATTGAAAACTTGCATAATGTAATCCTGATAATAATTTAAAAATAAAGTGTCCGTAAAATCGTTTCCAAAAGTCCACTCGTTTAATTCAGCCTTAAAATTTATATTTGTCTTACTTACATTCGGATCAAAACTCAAAGAATTGGACGGAGCAATATAAGACGTGATTTGTTCGTGACTTGACGTTGTAGGTCTCCATGACATATTCGCAACTCCGGTCACTAATATAGGATAAAATAAAAGAGGTTTCCCTAAGGCTGCCTCGTAGTTTCCAGTCGCAGCGTTAAAGTTATCCGTTGCCGAGTAACCCCATTGAATATCCGTCGGAGTCGTTGGCGCATTGACGTCAAAAATTCTCTCATATTTAAAGTGAGAAAATGGAAGAGTTACCTTATAAATTCCTCCGTCAATATCCGGTAATTCATTGTAAATCTCCTTAGCCCAATCGTAGTTAAATTGCTGGCTATGTTTTAAAGCTAAAAGCGTCTTCGTGTCTTCATACCCAAACTCAATTTGTTTAAATGGTAACGCAACGTTAACGCTATTTGTATCGACTTTAATATGCGGCGTAATATCGTAAACGTTTGAGGTTGCATAAAAATCATTAAGAGTTTTTACAATTACAATTCCGTTCTCAACGTAAGCCGTTAAATTAAACATTCTAAAAATACCACTTAGAAAATCAATAACTTTTATCTCCGGAATTTGCTGAGCAATATCAAAAACGAAAGTGGCATTTGTGTTAAATAAAGTTGTACTAAAAACGTCAAATGTTAACGGAATGCCTGGATCGGTATAGTCGAAATATCCAAGCTGCAAAGTAATATCGTCTATAGTAATTACAAGTTGACTTTGAATAAAAAATGTAAAATTATTATTATTGTCAAAATAAACGGAAGTAATATCTAGCGTTTGAGATCCGTTTAAGGTATTGCTTTGAAAAACTAAAACTCCATTTCTTAAAATACTAATTTTATAATCACTTGTTGACGTGGTTGTTATAGCAATACTATTTGAGGCGCCGTCGTAATCTGAATTAACAAATAAATTGCTAGAAGTTGTAAAAGCTCCATGATTTCCGCTAACTACATTCCACGAATTTATTAACTCGGGAGGGAAAATTCCAGCGTCAACTCCTTGAACTCCTCCTTTGGCTCTGTGCAACCACATAAATAAATTATAATAGTCTAAATTTGCACTATCAAAAAAATCATTACTAAAAACCAAGCCGTATTGCGTTCCGATAGCCTGGATTATTGCGTCCAAACGAATAGCATATTTTAAATCACTCCATAAAAGCCCGTGTTCGTGTGTGCCTCCACTTTGATAATATAAATTTGTATCGTTTTCGCTATGTCCTGAGCTACTATCAAAATAATATCTATTTGTGTGCGAGATAAATGGAGCGATTACGTCGGTTGTCGTTGGATCAATTTGGAATTTTGTCTTTACATTTGTGTTATTATACGTCAAATTATAGCTAGACAAAGGCAAAGCGTTCAATTTATCCTCTCCGATAACGTCTTTTAGGTTGATTGTATCACCATAATACGTCACTCGATAGGCATAAGGCTGGTTATTTTTCATGTCAACGCCCTCAAGTTTGATTTTACCACTATTAAATCGGTTGCTATCGATTTCAATATAGGCGTCAATCTTAACTCTAGCGTCAAACCCTCCGTCAATATCGTAATTATAATAGTGTTTAAAGAGTCTATTGTTTTCGTCACTCGCCGGAAGTGAAAATGTCTTGGTAAAATTAGTAAAAATTAGACTAATATCCTGTACGTCCTGGATAACTTGAGTAATTGAGATAGTCTCATCGTTAAATAAGTCGCTCCTTTGATATTTATTTAACTCATTATTTTTTAAAAATAAAGCTAAGTTTAAAATCATACGACGTCATTAATTAAATTAAAATTATATTCAAACTCCATTGTATAATTTATCATTCTATTTTTTAACTTGGTTTTTAATTCAGAGCTTTGAGTTTTTAAGTTTACCGGTTTTTGATCTAGTAATATTGTCTCGCTTAAAAGTAAGTCCGTAATTAATTCGCTATAGTTTTCGTCAACCCAACCCGTATTCAAGGTAACGTTTTGATTACCTCTAATATTAAACGATTTGCTTTGCCCTCTTAATGGATTATAATTAACCTCGTTAGGCATCAATTTATATTCGTCACTTTTAGCCGTTACGCTATTAGTCTGAGCTTTGTAAAATGTTAAAGTCTGCCAACCTCCGTGACGATTAATAAAATCACAAAGTACCGGCGTATATTTTGGCTCGCATATTGGATAGGTATTAAAATCATTTGAAATTACACTTTCGCCGTCAGGGGTAAAATTGATTAATACATTGCATCCGTCTACAAAATTACCGTCAACTTTTGCCAAACTGATTGGAATTTTAAATAAATAAACTCCAATTAATGAGTCGTATTGGAATGAGCTTGAATTAATTCCATAAATATCAAAATAAGTAATATCTAATAAATCGTCGTTGTCTTGAAAATCAAATAATACATTTAAATATTGAATTGTATCCGTAGAGTAAGAATTTTTAATTTGATAATTATTTTTTATATCCGTATTAAATAACGGCATTACTCTTGTATTCGTTGGAACTTGTAATCCGTCCATATAATTAGTAAATCCATTAACCCCAATATACTGAGTTGTATCGAGTAAAGTGTAAACCTCATCGTCTAGCCAGTATCGTTTCACTTTAAATTTAGCCCAATTTTCGTTAGTGTCTTGAGCAATAGTATCGACGTAAACCGGTGCAATATTATCGATATATTCCTTAACAAAGTTCGCCACGTTGTAACTCGTATGTCTTTGCGCTGTCGTTGGAATTGGCTTGCTTAATGTATATGTCGGAGTTACTGGCTCTGTGTCTCCGTTATTCCAAATAAAAATCTCAATCTTTGATCCTAACTGAGTAGCCTCATCGATTTCAATTATAAACGGACTTCTTACTTTTACTACTTTCATTTATAAATTATCTTTTAAAGTAAATTTTAAAAACGACTCCAAATCTAAGCCGTATTTTTCAACTATATTATTATCAAAATCTTTGTACTCATTATCAAAGGCATTCCTAAAAAATCTCGTCTCGTATGTTCCCGTTCTATTTATCGAGTTTGTTATCGAGGTAACCATCATTTTACGATTTGCAAATTGACCTCCAGCGCCTCGCACTCCTTGTATGCCTTTGCGGATAACCCACTTATCAATTGCACCCCTTGAGGCAGCTGCCTTATAAGGAGAGTTTGGAGCTTTTGAACTTGACTCACTTCCTTTCGTTCCGAAGTCTAACTCCTTCCAATAACTCTCAGCGTAAAAATCAAAAGCGATTGAATTTTTACTCTCTTTGGCTTTGTAATCTAACGACTTTGATAATTGGCCGGATGCGTTATGCGTTCCAAAACGTCCTCCGGTTTTTAAATTCATTCTAGCCCTATCGACTACCGATTGCCCGAACTCGTTCAACGCTTGTTGTACGTTTTTAGTCTCCATTACAGCAAACACTAAAATCGTTATTCGGTACGCTTATTTCAATATCACACTTCCAACCGTCTAAGGCATTTGTAAACGCTAATAAAATCGGTTGCAAAGTTGGATCGTTTTGTAATTCTATATCGTCGTCGTTTCTTTGCAATCTCATTTGAGTAATCATAAAATTTAAAATTGCGTGACACGTGTTTAAATTATCGAGCTCGTTGTCGTTCCCTAAAAATTTATCGTTTGCGTTTATCTTTGACATATTTCTAATATCTACGACAGCCACCTCAAAAGTAAAATTGACAACTCCGTTATTGATTGAAGAGCTGAGTATATTAATGTGAGCAAGCGGAAAAATATTTTTCTTAACATTGTCGATTATGTCTGTGCCGTGAGTTATGGTATTCAAAAGCGGTGCGTTTTCCAACGTACTCTTAATATATTCTATTGCCTGATAAAATGCTCTCATTTTTTAAAGTGATTTTTAATTTGTTTTGCCTCCTCTTTGCTTTCGTCGATTAAGTAAGATAATAGCGTGAGTGACTCGTGAAGAGGCTCGTTTCCAACTTCTCGAGGCTTGAGTCCAAGCTCTCTTGAAAGTCGAACAAAACTTTGATACCAACCCCAGCGCTCTCCAAAACCTCCTCGAGATATTTCCCCTCCCTCATCGCCTTGCTCTCCAAATGCGATAGGATATTGCTCAATAATTCTTTGCTTAAATTCCAAAAAAAAAGTATTGATCCAATTACTACGTCCATTCTAACATCGTTGAATAACTCCGCTTTGCTTTCGTCTCCGTCGTAAGGCTCAATCTGATAAAACTCCGAAACTTTTTTAGTTATTGGTCGATATAAAACCGACATTAATAAACTTAAATTCTCATCCGTACCGAGTAACGAGTCAATCGTCGCATGTTCGCCTAGTGTCATTTTATCTAAGTTCGGAATAAAACCATAAGTCACTCCGTCCATTTTAAACGTCTTAACCCTTTGAGGTTTTTGATCCAATACCTTAGCCAATTGCTCCACTATCTCAGCGAAATCGTTAACCGGTATTTTCATAACATCGGCCACGCCCAAGTTACAAAATATTGCAACCATTTGAATGCACACAAAGGTCTCATCGTCCTGGTTGTCTTTTAATACTTTTAAATATCTCAAATATTGAGATAATTTAATCTCCTTTAAATCCGTTGGAATTACTACTCTCATATATATATAACTAAAAAAAGTGATTTTGTTTATTAATTTTTTTTGATTGTACGTTATTACGTACAATATTTAACTTTATGTACGTAATAAGCTACGTTATTATTAAGCGTCGGCTTTTATTTATTGCGAGGCTCATCATTGCGAAGTAGCGAAGAGCGTCGATTGCGTGGTTAAATTCGTCAATTGGTCGGTTAAGTTTTTTACCCGTTTTGTCTACATCCCAGCTGTAATTCCTCAACTCTTTTATTAGGTTGGTGCTTGACTTAGTGACAAGGATTTCCTTTTGCTGCAATACCGAGATACCGTAATTGATTGAGTCTGCTCCCTTGACAACCGGTTTAATATTGTAACCGGCTCGTCTTATCTCCTCGATTGACTTTGGCTCTGCTGAGTCTGCCCAAATTGGAGCGGTGCGCTCTTGTCTCATCAATCTAATAATATCGGAGTTCAAAAGTGAGGTCGAATAAATCAATTCGTCAACGATAATCTTACCGTTGTAATCGTAGACAGCAATGTGAGCGGTTGGATCATTCGAGTAACCAAAATCGAGTCCACTTCCTAAGAATTTCGCCTCCGTTGGTATTGTATCGATTTGCTCCCAATTTTGAAAAATAACTCCCTCGAGTGAGCCAAGTTGTCCGAGTCCGTAAACGTTCCACCAGTTCGCCCAATACGTCGAGGTTAGTGCTTTGTCTTTTGCTTTTTCAATCTCTCGAACTATTGCCGGATCGAGTGCCTCGTTATCTTTGTAAGTCAATACGACAAAGTCAGAGTCCGGATCGTTTAATAGTTCCGTTTGCACCCAAAACTCATTTGTTGGATTGTAGTCTAAGTATATAAATTTCTTTGTACGGATTGCGAGTTGCTGATAACTTTCAAAGTCGATATTATTACACTCGTTTATAAATAGAATATCACGTCTCGCTCCTCGTAATTTGTCAGGTTGGTCCACACTAAAAAACTCGATATAACTATTATTTGAGAATGTATATTTAAGCGAAGAGCGATTGAAGTTTTGATCTTTATAATTGTCAGTTAGGAGCATTATTTTTTGAAAGTCTTTTAAAGCTCCCCTTTTTAAATGGGGAATGCTCTCACTAACTATTGATATTTCCGAAAATGGATTTTCAATAGCGTAAGTAATAAGTAAGGGCAATATCGAAAACGTTTTGGAACTACTCGTCCCACCTTGAACAATCCTAACTCGTTTTCTTAGTTTGGCGATTTTACTCTGAGCCGTCGTTTTCTGGAACATCTAAGTCTAAGGAATTAAAAATCGGTTTCTCAATACTTATATGTTGGTCGATAGTTTGTTTTGGCATTCCAAAGAAGTATTTAAACCATAATTCAATCGCCCATTTTTCGCCGGCTTGCATCGCTGCCTCGAGTTGTAATATTGCCTCCGGTAAAAAAGGTTTTAATCGCTCGTAAGTGTCTTGCATTTCGGACTTTGTCATTAGACGTTTGTCGTCTGGCCTTACCGCTTTTGTTGAATTTCCTCCGTTAAATTTTCTTTTATCCATTTTTCAATTCAAAACAATTAATTGATTTGAGCGTTTCCATTATATCTCCCCAAAATTACCTCGTTATCCTTTAAAAACATCGACGTAAACATTTTAAACCCCTTATAAGACTTCGTTTTTAATAACTTGAATAAGTTGTCCGGCATCCAAATTTCGTTTACTGAGAGGTCTGCTGGTGCGTTTTCAATTACAGCGTCAAGAAACAAATAAAATTCCTCTTGCTGTTGTTTTTTCGTTAATTTTATCGACTTGCTCTTTGTTGTTGTCATAGTGTTCTTTTATTTTATACTTTTGAACAAAGCTCCATTTGTCTCGTCCATTTGTAAAGTATATTTTATCAATTCCTAACTCTTTTGCGGTACTAAATAAATCGGTATTGTCTCCGTCTTTTTGTCTAGCTGTTAAAATTCTAACGTCTTTACCCTCAGAGATAAACTTTGAGGCTAAGTCTTTGCCCTTTTTAGTTGAGAGCGTTCCGTCATAATCAAAACTAATTGGCAAAGCTATATAATTTAAATAAATCTTTGATAATAGTTTCATGAACTTTGGAGCAATTAGGACAATTTGAATTGTCGATACCAAAATAGAATTTATAAAGTCCGTTTAAATAGTCAACGTCTTCAAAAACTAACTCAGTACGTTTTCCCTCAATTACTCTTTGACCTTTTGCCTCTAAAAATAGAGTAAAATGTTCCTTATCAATTGGAGTCATTTCAGACTTAACCTTTTTAAAGTTAAAAAGCCTGTTTAAAGAGAATTGTCTCTCCTTACATTCTAAGCAAGGCTCAATTCCAACCGCTGAGGTTAGATTAGCGACAACGTCACCAAGTCCCTGAATTTCTTTTTTAATCCTTTTTTTTGCCATTTAGTTTATTTTTTACCATTTTATTAACTCTGTGAATAGTTTGAATGTGTATTCCGGTTTGTCTAGCGAGTTCTCGTTGGCCGTGTAGCGTTGAGAGTTCAAACATTGTGCGTTCATACCAGGTCAAGTCTTTTGAAAGCTCTGAGTAATCAATTCCGTCGTTATATTCCTCCTCTTCAATTTCAAATTTACTAAAATCGTCAATTAAAATATCGTTATTTTTAAGAGAGTCATAAAATAATGACCTCAAAGTTACAAATATATAGCCGTCGGAAACCATTGTTGTCCTATCGGATAATTTAATATACATATTTTGAGTCAACTCGTCTGCTAAGTCTTTGCATTTACAAATCTGTAAAGCCATTTTCCGCCACTGAGCGTCTTTTTTAGCGAGTTCGTTTATTATCACAATCGCATTGGATTAAAAAACTCACTTAAAAAATGTAAAACGTGAGTTTCATTTTCAATATAATAAGCCGTACCTCTGACAATTATAACAATTTCGTCTGGAGACTCAATCCAATATCCGTCAATACTATCGACGTTAACTCTAAAATCAACAAATGATCCGTTGAGTCCGAGGTTGTCGTCTTCCTGTTCCAACCACATTTGAGTCGATATTGTGTACGGTTTTATCATAAGACAAATATACTAATTATATTGATATAACCTAAAAAAGTTATTTTGTAACAAATTTAGATTGTTTTTGTTTTAAATTCAACATTCCAATCACTCCAAACATAAACTTGACATCCGTGTTTTTTAAGTTCTGAGAGCCTTAATTCCTGCAAAGGTGACAATATACCCTTTTCCTTTTTTACTTCAATAAACGTCGCGTGTCCGTCTTTTATAGCTAATAAGTCAGGAATGCCATTTGTTGAGGTTTTAATTAACTTGGTTACAAAATACCCTTGCAACTGGAGTTTCTTTTTTATCTTACTTTGGATTTGTTGCTCAGTCATTTGTTTTTAAATTGTTCTTTTACAAAAATTTC
>Ga0209190_1003687_pt1 | contig 10124 bp, 8 predicted proteins | sample M_140205_XF_Meta_FD_187315 | JGI IMG/M metagenome (GOLD analysis project Ga0209190, IMG submission 187315) | Freshwater microbial communities from Lake Montjoie, Canada to study carbon cycling - M_140205_XF_MetaG (SPAdes) (version 2) | ecosystem: Environmental > Aquatic > Freshwater > Lake... | reverse complement strand
CGGTGCGTTTGCGCACGGCGGTTGAATCGTTGCATGTGATCGCCAAGAAAATTCCCACCGTGCCCAGCGGATCAATCAGCGCGATCAGCGAAACAAAGATGGTCAAAATGCCGCTCATATCCATGTTTTTTCACGCTTTACAGAAGTTGCTTACGCAGGTAATTGATTAAATCAATGCGCGTGATGATGCCGTAGAAATGGTCGTCGTCGGCGACGATAGCCACGCGGTCGGCGCGAAAAATTGGGTGCAGGTCGTTCACGCTGGACTTTGGCGAAATGGTTTCCAAGCGGCTGGTCATAAAATCACTCACGGGCAATTTAGAAATATTGCCGCCCTTGACCAACGCCAGCAGCACATCGCTTTCATCCAGAATTCCAACCACGCGGTCCGCCGCGTCAAGCACCGCCAGTTGACTGACGTCATACATGTGCATTCGTTTGATGGCTTGTTGCACTGGCATCTGCGGACTCAAGACATAGTCCTCGCGGTCCAAGTGACGCCTGGAAATTAAATCGCGCAGGTCGCCGAATGTCTTGCGCTGAATAAATCCATTGTCGATCATCCATGGATCGGAAAACATTTTGGTGAGATACTTGGCGCCCGTGTCGCAGATCAGCGTGACCACGCGCAGCGGTTTTGTTTGCTCGCGGCAAAATTGAAGCGTGGCCGCCAGCAAAGTGCCAACGCTGGAACCCGCTAAAACGCCTTCTTTTTTCAGCAATTCGCGCGCGGCGTGGAATGCCTCCGCGTCGCTAATGGCAAAGGCCTTGTCAACCAACTTCAAGTCCAGAATGCTGGGCACAAAGTCCTCGCCAATTCCCTCAACCAACCATGAGCCCGCTTCAACCGTGCGACCTTCGTTGACCAGTGGCTCAAGAATGGAGCCAATGGGATCCGCCAAAATCATTTTCAATTTTGGATTTTTTGATTTCAGAAATCGACCAACGCCGGACACCGTTCCGCCGGAGCCAACGCCCGCCACAAACGCGTCAATGTCGCCGCCCATTTGTTCCCAAATTTCCGGACCCGTGGTTTCCTCGTGCGCGCGCGGATTCGCCTCGTTGGCAAATTGGTTCACATAGAAATGTCCGGGCCGCTCAGCGGCAATGCGCGCCGCGATGTCTTGGTAATACTCCGGGTGACCCTTGGCCACATCACTGCGGGTGAGAATCACCTCGGCGCCCATGGCGCGCAAGTGGCTGATCTTTCCGTCGCTCATTTTGTCGGGCACAACCACAACCAGCTTGTAGCCCTTTTGCGCCGCGACCAATGCCAGCGCCAACCCGGTGTTGCCCGCGGTGGCTTCAACCAGCGTGCCGCCCGGCTTCAGTGCGCCAGAGGCCTCCGCATCTTCGATCATGGTCACGGCGATTCGATCTTTAATGGATCCGCCCGGATTCATGTTCTCCATCTTCACAAAGAGCTTGCATAGACCCGTGTCTAAATGCTTCAGTTCCAGCATGGGGGTGTTGCCAATCATCTCCAAAATGCCGCCAAAAACAGGGGCAATCGGACGCTCCGCAATTGTGGAAGTGGACTTCATGTTTCAAGTGTACCGATCCGCCCAAGGCGATTGCGCGGGCAAATATTGATTATTTCCACGCCCAATCAAGCGCGCGTGGATGTGTTGCAAGCGATTTCGCGGCGCATCCATGGGCAAAGAAGAAATATATCTCTTGATCGCGCGCCGCCAAACCGTCCCCGAATTCTTGGTCACAATAGCGCCATGAAGCCGACGCCAAATTTGCCTCAAGCGCATGCGTGGACTCTTGAAGATTTTCATGGGCGACGCGAGTTGCGCAAATCCTCCGACAAGCCCGGCGCCGGCGTTCGCGCCGATTGGAAATCGCTGCGTCTTCCGGATGGAGCCAACTCGCTGCGCAATCAACCACTGGGCCGCGCGGTTGGAAAAGAAATTCGCACCGCGGTCGACGCAACCGCTGGCTTGGGTTACGACACGTACGCGCTGGCCCTTCTTGGCGTTGAAGTATTGGCGCTGGAGCGCGACGCGAATGTGTTCGCGTTGCTTGCGGAAGAATTGTCGCGGGCCAAGAACGATGCGCAATTATGCGCCGCGGCGGCGCGCATTCAAATTGAACACGCCAACGCGCACCAACGCTTGCCAACGTTGCGCGAGAAAGTTGGATTCACACTGGGATTGTTCACGGCGCGCGAATTTATTTTGCCCGACATGATCTTGCTTGATCCAATGTTTGGTGGCGAGCGCGGCGCGGCGAAACCTTCCAAGGAAATCCAGGCGCTTGCCGCCACGGTGGGCGCGGACTTGGACGCTGACGCGCTTCTTGACATGGCCATTGCCGCCGCAACGCGGCGCGTGATTGTGAAACGTTCGCGCCTCGCGCCGCCACTTTCCGGCCGCGCTCCCGATTGGACAATCAAAGGGAAATTGCTGCGATTTGATGTGTATCGCGCCGGCGCCCATTAGAAATATCTCTACACTTTGCGCGTGGCAAATCCGCGATGCATTGTTGAAAAACTTCCCGCTGTTGGTGACATTGCGTGGCTCAGCAAAGATGAGGCGAAACATGCGATGGGAAGCAGACGCCTTGAAGCGGGGGATGCGCTTGAATTGGTGGATGGCCGCGGAGGCGTCGCGCTGTCCAGCATATTGCCAACCCGAAATGCCGCGGGTGAAACTGGCGCGCAAGTTTCCTCTTGCCATGTTCAGCCACGCCAGATGCCCGACATTCATGTGGCGGCCGCCATTCCCAAAGGCGATCGTTTGGCCACCATGCTTGACATGCTGGGTCAACTTGCCGTCGCGTCATTCACTCCGCTTGATTGCGAGCGCAGCGTGATTCCAGCCGATCGATTTGATGGAGCGCGTGCCCACAGGATTTTTGTGGAGGCTCTGAAACAAAGTCGCGGCGCATGGACAACCCAAGTCGCCAGCGCGCGCACGCTCAAGTCATGCGCTGAATCTTGCCGAGCGCACAATATTCCAGCGCTCATCGCGCATCCAGATGGACAGCCGTTGGCGCAAATAAAATTCGATCAGCCAAGTTGCATGATCTTGATTGGTCCCGAAGGCGGATTCACGGAAGCGGAAGTTGCCGACGCGCAATCGGCGCACGCGATACGCGTGTCGCTTGGCGCAACCACGCTTCGCATTGAAACCGCGGCGGCAATGACCGCTGGTTTTGCGCGGATTCAAGCGCAAATTCAGGCGCAAATTCAGGCGCAAATCCAAGCGGTGTAATGGAGTGCATCGGGATCGAACCGATAACCTCCGCCTTGCAAAGGCGGCGCTCTCCCAGTTGAGCTAGCACCCCAGAGGGGCAAAGTATATGGGCAAATGGTTGTTCATCGTGGGAAGAATTTTATTTTTCCACGATTATTGTTTGTTGGTGACAGGATCGCTCTTGCGCGTGGTGAGAATCTCGATCGCGGTTGGATCAATCACGCTCACACGCAACGCCTCGTCATAACGTTTCTCGCCACGTATTCCAACCAGGGTTCCAAGCATGGTCGCCAGTTGTGCGGGGTTCTTCGTGGTGACGTAGGCCACAGTTTGACCAACGGCTGGATCCACCAAGCGATACAGCAATGGCAGTCGCTTGCCGTCATAAATACTGCTGGCGTTGAGAATGCCAACCACGGTGTAGTCGGATCGCGCTTCAAGCGCGAACTTAAGCACGCGAACTTGCTCAGTGTCCGCGTCAAGCGTGGCTCGCATTTCTTTCAGTTGGCGAATGCGTTGTTGCGCCTCGATTTGAACGATGAGTTGCTTCACGCGGGTCTCAACAACATTTTTGATTTCAATTTCGCAATCTGAATCGTTCATCAGAATCATGTAGCGATCCTTCAGCACGCCAACTTCGCTGGAGGCAAGTGGCTCAGCCTTGACGGTGATCCAAATGACTTCAAGATCATTGAACGATTTGCGGCGCTTTTCAGAGGCGCTGGCTTGAGCCGATTGAACCACGGGCTGAGGTGCAACAACCACAACTTCCGTTGTTTTTACAGCTGGTTTTGCCACTTCAACTTTGGGATTTGCAACCACGGTTTCCGTGACAACAGTTTCCTGTTTGGTTGCCTCGGTGATGATTTTTTCTGGAGTGGTGGCCGTCGCAGGAATGACCTCAGTGGTCTGTGAAGTTTTCTCCTCGATCACCGCGACGGTGCCCGCGGGAGCATTAGCCACAGATTGCGCCATCTTGGCGGCCTCGCCAGCGCTGGAGCGTCGGACAAAATTTAAATTCACGTAGCCCACGCAGTTGGCGGGCACCGCAATTTTGTAAACCTTTTCGCGCTCACCATTCATGGTGGCAACAACTTTCAGCATGCTTCCAATGGACGCCTTGCCAATCGCCTTGAATGACGAGTCGGGATTTCCATCGGCGCCAATATTTGGAGCGCGCACATCGGTCTCGGCGTTCACAGTTAAAGTTTGCCCATCTGGTGAAAGCACGACCTTGTCGTTGGCCAGAACGTATCCATATACATTGCGAAATGCTGGACCATTGGTGCGCACGGTGGCCCAACCAAATCCTTCGTCAACCACTTCAAGAATGTCGCCCATGGCCAACTTGCCAAATGGGTACGCGCTTGACGCGCTTGGACCGCAGCGGATGTAAACATTGTCCGCGGTCACGGTGCCGGTGTACGCCTTGCTTGGCGCTGCGGCGGGCGCTTGCGCCAATACGTGAACACTGAAAACGGGAAGAACGAGAACGATCAGTAGTAGAGCCAATTTCATGGAACGGATTCTACGCATTTTTGGTTTGTATACAGTGCACGCTTCATGATTCTTCGTTGGCCAATTCAGGCGCTCGCATTTGCCCTTCTCACAGCGGTTTGCGTGTGTTCTTGCACCTTGCCCATGGATGATCCCGATGGAACCGAGGGATTGCGCCACGCCATGGATACCGCCGTCGCGCGCGAATTGGCGCAGGCACCAGCGCAAGATCCAGTAAAGCCCGTCACGCGTGAAATGAATGAAGTGTTCAACGCGTTGCAGAAACGGCGCACTCAACTTGATTCATTAGGTCCACAAATCTCGGAGGCTGGAGCAGGCATGCCACTTGGCAGTGACTTGTATGGCAAGCCGTATCCCGAAGTGAATTTGTCGTTGAAGGACGCCATTCGAATTTCCGTGGAGCACAATCTTGGAACGCAAGTTGCGCGTTTGCAGCAGGGCGTAACGCAAGCGGAGTTGCTCGCGGCGCAGGCCGCGTTTGATTCCTCTTTTGTGGCCAGCAGTCAGGCGAATATTTCAAACGCGCCGGCGCAGGACATTAATCTTCAAGGGCAATCTATTCCCATTCCCGTTGACTTCATGAATCAATTTCGCCAGTTCAATTTTTCCAGCGGCATTCAAACGCCAATGGAAACTGGTGGACAGTTCAGCGCCACTGTGGTGAATCAATATTCCAAGTTGTATCCAGACAGTGGCTACAAGCCGAATCCAGCGTGGATCAACAGCGTGCAACTTGGCCTAACGCAGCCACTTTTGCAGGGTTTTGGAAGCGATGTGAACATGGCTGGCATTCGCATCGCGCGCAACAATGATCGGCGCAGTTTGCAACAGTTGCGCGCCAACTTGCTCACGTTGTGCCGCGATGTGGAGGCCGCGTATTGGCAAGTGGTGCTTGCGCGGCAGCGCGTGGTGTCCGCGCAGTGGCTTGTGAAAGTTGGGTTGGAAGTTCGCGATGTGCTTTCCAAGCGCCGCAGCTTTGATGCAACGCTTGCCAACTATGCGGACGCCGTCGCCAAGGTGGAGGACCGCAAGAGCCAAGTGATTCGCACACAACGCGATGTGACCGCGGCCGTTGACAAATTAAAAGTTCTGCTGAACGATTCCAATTTTCCAGTTGGCGACGAGACCATGATTGTGCCCACGGATTTCATGGTGGATGAACCGCTTGCATTTTCATTGAAGGACGCGATTGGAACTGGCGTTGATCAAAGTCCAATCATCACGCAGGCGTTGCTTTCCGTTGATGACGCAAGCATTCGCCAAGTGGTCGCCGACAATGGTCGATTGCCTTCGCTGAATTTGACGGCGCAATTGCAATTTCAAGGAATGGACACGCAGAACGGCGACTACAGCCAGGCATGGAGCGAGGTTGGCGCGGCCAATTTCATGAGCTATTTGGTGGGCGCTAATTTCAGTCAACCTATCGGAAACCGAGGTCCAGAAGCCAATTACCGCAGGTCGCGACTGGAGCGTTCCAAGGCGGTCATCACTTACCGCGCCGCGATTCAGCAGGTGGTGTATTTGGTGAAAGATTCGCTGCGCAACATTGACACGCAATATCGATTGATTGAACAAACGCGCGCGTATCGATTGGCGCAGGCGGAAAATATGCGCGCGTTGATGGTTGATGAGCAAACCATCCCCAGCTTGACTCCGGAATTTCTCAGCTTGAAATTTCAGCGGCAGAACGAATTGGCCAGCGCGGAGAATCAGGAAATTCTTGCGATGGTGGAATACAACAACGCCATCGCGTCGCTGTGGATGAACATGGGAACGGGTTTGCAAATGAATCGCATTGAGTTGAATGTGTTTGATCCCGACAACGATGGGTCCACCAAAAATGCCACGACTATTGCAAAGTAATCACGTGGGCATTGAAGAGGCCGCGGCGCGCATTGAAGCGGGCGGCGTTGTGGCGTTCCCAACCGAGACCGTATACGGACTTGGCGCCAGCACTTTTGCCGTGGACGGTTTGAAAATGATTTATGAAATCAAGGGGCGACCGTCCGACAATCCGTTGATCGCGCACGTGCTTGACGCCGTGGAGGCGCGCACGCTTGTGTCTGGTTGGGACCTTCGCTGCAGCAGACTGGCCGCAAAATTTTGGCCCGGTCCGCTCACCATGATTTTGAACAAGGCACTTGATGTGCCCGACGAGGCCACCGCGGGTCTACAAACCATCGCCGTGCGTTCGCCCATGCATCCCGTGGCGCGCGCGTTGTTGTACGCCGTTGATGGACCCATCAGCGCGCCAAGCGCGAATCGTTCGGGACATATTTCGCCCACAACCACCGAACATGTGGTCGCTGATTTTCCTGAGCAAGAAGATTTATTGGTGCTTGAAGGCGGCCGCGCCAACTTTGGAATTGAAAGCACGGTGCTTGATTTAACAGGCGAAAAGCCTGTGATTCGTAGGCCTGGCTCCATCACGCTGGAGTCACTGGCGCGCGTGCTGGGCGCGGTGGAAGTTGCGCAAGGCATTGGCCAGGGCGTGAGTCCGGGCACGCGGCTGATTCACTATGCGCCAAAAATTCCAACCATGTTGGTGCCGTCCAATCGGCTGGAATCTTTTCTGGCCACGCTGAATGAGCCCGCCGCAGTGCTCACGCTTGATAGCGCGCGCGTGTCGGCGCCGCACATTGGCATTCAAATGCAAACCGACGCGTCGGCGTACGCGCGCATGTTGTATTCAAAGTTGCGCGAGGCGGAAATTTCCGGGCTGACTCACATTGTCATTGAGGAGCCGCAAGGCCAGGACGGTTTGTGGTTCGCCGTGCTTGATCGATTGCGCCGCGCCGCGGCGAGTGTGTAGGGAAATATTTCATCACTGCATTGGAATCTGCACGCCAAGTTTCACGGCGCATTCCTTGGCAAGTTCATAGCCCGCGTCCGCGTGGCGGAACACGCCCATCATTGGATCGTTGGTGAGCACGCGCTCGAGTTGTTGCGCGGCCAGCGGCGTGCCATCGGCAACAACAACTTGGCCCGCGTGCTGGCTGAAACCAATTCCCACTCCGCCGCCGTGATGGAAACTTGTCCAACTGGCGCCGCTTGCAATGTTCACCGCAAAGTTCAGCAGAGGCCAATCGCTCACGGCGTCGGTGCCATCAAGCATGGCTTCTGTCTCGCGATTTGGACTGGCAACGCTGCCGCAATCAAGATGGTCGCGGCCAATCACAATTGGGGCTTTGACCTCGCCATTTGCCACCATTTCGTTAAAGCGAAGCCCGGCCTTGGCGCGCTCGCCCAGACCTAGCCAGCAAATGCGCGCGGGCAAACCTTGGAAAGCCACGCGCTCTTGCGCCATGTGAATCCAGCGCGCCAGGGATTTATCTTGCGGAAATAATTTCAACACGGCTTCGTCGGTGGCGCGAATGTCGGCGGGATCGCCAGAGAGCGCCACCCAACGGAACGGACCGCGGCCCGTGCAGAATTGCGGACGAATGTACGCGGGAACAAAACCAGGAAATGCGAACGCGTTGGTCAAGCCGGCGTCAAGGGCGCGTTGGCGAATGTTGTTGCCGTAATCAAAAACTTTACTGCCGGCATTTTGAAACTCAACCATCAAGCGCACATGCTCTTTCATGCTGGCGCAACTGCGGCGTTGATACTCAACAGGATCGCGCGTGCGAAGTTCGTCCGCCTCAACGCGCGACATGCCTTGCGGGTAATAGCCTTCAAGCGGATCGTGCGCGCTGGTCTGATCGGTCAGCGTCTCTGGAATAATTTTGCGCGTATGCAGGCGCGCCAATAAATCAACAGCGTTGGCAAGCACGCCAACGCTTATGGCTTGCTTTGTTTTTTTCAATTCAATGGCGCGGTCGATCGCCTTGTCCAAGTCCGTGAAGATCTCATCCAAGTAGCGGTCATGCTTGCGTTTTTCAAGCCTTTCCATGCAGATATCCGCAAGCAGGCATGTGCCTTCATTCATGGTGATAGCGAGCGGTTGCGCGCCGCCCATGCCGCCGCAACCCGCGGTGACATTCAGCGTGCCTAGTAATGTGCCGCCAAAATGTTGGCGCGCGCACTCGGCGTATGTTTCATAGGTGCCTTGCAAGATGCCTTGCGTGCCAATATAAATCCAACTGCCCGCTGTCATTTGTCCATACATCATCAAGCCGCGGCCGGCGAGATCGTCAAAATGTTCTTGCGTGGCCCAGTGCGGCACCAAGTTTGAATTTGCAATCAACACGCGCGGCGCGTTCACTTGCGTGCGAACAATTCCAATAGGCTTGCCGCTTTGCACCAGCAACGTTTCATCAACGTCAAGTGATTTCAGCGAGGCGATGATGGCGTCATAGCACTCCCAATTGCGCGCGGCTTGACCGCGGCCGCCGTACACAACCAAATCTTGCGGACGCTCCGCGACTTCGGCGTCAAGGTTGTTCATCAACATGCGCATGGCGGCTTCGGCGGCCCAACTTTTACAAACACGTTGATTGCCGCGCGGCGCGCGAATGGTGCGGGTGGGGGCGTCGACTTTGTTCAGCATGGACATGCGAGCACTTTAGCGCAGGGGAGTGGTTGATTTCTTCTTGCGTATTCAAATTTGCCACATTTGCCGTAAATTGTGTTGAAAAACACATTTCGTTCCACACGTTAACTCAACGGTTCGCGGTGGATTTGTCGGAAGCCCGCCTGCGACGTCGCAAAAGCGAAGTCCTATCAATCGCGTAATGCCGCCGAGACATTTTAGAGTTTGGCTTGACGTGCATACTATGCCACATATAGTATGCGCCAAGGAGATATCACATGAAACCAGTCGAAGGCGAATTCTTGCGCGGAGTTGGACCAGTTGCTGTTCTGAAACTGCTTGAATGCGGACAGATGTATGGATATGAAATTGTGGAGGCGCTTGAAAAGCGCACCGAAGGCGTGCTGGCAATGGGTCAAAGCACGCTCTATCCAATGCTGTACAATCTGGAAGCGAAGGGATTTGTCGCCGCGCGCTGGGATGAAAGCGGCCCCCGACCACGCAAGTATTACCGACTAACTTCAACCGGCAAGAAACGACTCGTGCAGGATTCAATGACTTGGAGCCAACTGACCACCGCCATGGAGGCACTGGGGCTTACACAACATATCACTGGAGTTTTCTCATGAACACTGATCTTCCACAGGACATCCGCAACTTGATCGCGCAAGTCGCAAAGAAAACCAAACTGCGCAAAGCAGAGAGAGCAGATGTGCAACGCGAACTGACTTCTCACTTTCAAGAGGCGCTTGCCAGTGGCAAGTCCGCCGATGATGTTGTTCGAGCGTATGGCGATGCTCAGGCTTGCGCAAAAAACTTGCGCATTGCGGTGATTGCGAAACGCTCGCCGATTGATCGCGCATTTGGCTTGACATTCATGTGGTCCGCACGCGCAGCTGGGGCGTTTGTCTTGTTGTATGCAGTCGTCG
>Ga0209190_1003686_pt1 | contig 10125 bp, 13 predicted proteins | sample M_140205_XF_Meta_FD_187315 | JGI IMG/M metagenome (GOLD analysis project Ga0209190, IMG submission 187315) | Freshwater microbial communities from Lake Montjoie, Canada to study carbon cycling - M_140205_XF_MetaG (SPAdes) (version 2) | ecosystem: Environmental > Aquatic > Freshwater > Lake... | reverse complement strand
GTGCCCCCGCCAGGAATCGAACCTAGAATAACGGCTTAGAAGTCCGCAGTTATATCCATTTAACTACAGGGGCATATATTTACTACAACAAGGAGATAATAGCCGATTACTTCCTTTTCTCAAAGAACGACAAAATACGCTCTAAACGTTCAGTATTACTTCCCTCTTTGAGTACTGTGTTTGTATTATTTATCTGATCAGAAGATACAGAATTTTTTTCTGAAGCAAAAAAAAGATAACTGCTCACAACGATAATCACCGAAACTAAAATTCCTAAAATAATCATAAATCTTCCCCAGTCTCGGTGTGGGTGAATAGGATTCCAAGAAACATGTTTGTGTGTTTTTTTCATGTTATTTATTTATTAGTACTGGCACAGTGAGATCAAACATTCCCTGCCACTGACCAACATTCGCAGTAATTACCGATCGTGAAAGTATAATTGGGTATTGGGCTGACTCAAAGTATTTCACCAAAGAGATTACATTACTTAGTGAACCATCGGCAGAAATCGTAACACTAAGATCTTTTATTTTTTCATTACCTTCGTTTAGCACTTCACTCAAAGACTTTGTATCGCACCTCAAAGATAGCTGTCGACAGGTAGCCTCTAGTTTATAAACAAAAGAAGCCTGCTCCCCTTCTTTCACAAAGTACTTCTCTATTATTTCTTTATTCTTTTTTTCTTGAGTTATTATTTTATCTGCATTTCGTATCTCACCTGCAAAGTTTTTTTGTTCCTCCCCCATTTTCAAAAAATTAATAAATAGATACGCATACAAACCAGCAAGGCATAAAGAAATAACAATTAGACCGGTGAGCACTACGATTAATGGAGATTTTTTTTTCATAAAATTATGGGAGGTTTATAACAATTGCAAAAACTGCTTTAGTACTTTTTGCAATATCTGAAATCGGTAGTGTAGCATTTTTAAATTCTTGTTCAGTACGAAGAGCACTATGAAAGGAGATGAGGTCTGCACGGGTATCAGCTACTCCATTTATGGTAACAACTTTTCCAGTTACATCTATAGAACTAACGGAAATGGCAGAACTTTTTTTTGCAAAAATTTTTTGAATTATAATATTTACTGATGGACTTGTCTCCAAAGCGATAACCCTTGTTTCCATATAATTTACAAGAGCTTTGTTGGCATAAGTAGAGCGTTCCGCCTCCGCTAGAGAAGTTTCTGAATTATTCATATCAGCATCTTTTTTTTGCTGAAGGAGGTTTCTCATCTCGAATCTTTTACTCATAAATGAAGGAAATAAGCCCACAATAGCAACAATAAAAAGTATTCCGATAAAAATTACTATTGTTATAGAAAAACGCATCTTATATTCATTGATGAGTTTCTTTTTTTCTTCTTGTGGTAATAAATTAAGCATATTTTATTCGTTTTCTGGCAAAGCTAGACCAATAGCTGTACCAAAGCTAAGTGCAGTAGCTAAATTGAGTGGAGGAATATAATTATCAAAGTTTGTAACATTCAACCAGACATTTCCTTTTTCTGTAGGTACTTTTAGAGCTTGGTTTAAATACTCTTTAAAACCAAGTGTATTAGCTTCTCTACCAGACAAAATAACTTTCTGTATAGCTTGTGTTTTATCTATACTAACTCTATGTTTATTCCAGTAAACGTAAACTTTTTCAATTTCCTCTCGAAACACTGATGCTGTTTTTATAAGCACCATTAAAATATCCTTGTCTTGACCTTCACCCCTAATAAAACCCTTAGAGTCCTTCATCTTTTCAGCCTCTTCTTGGGAAAGCGTAAACTTGTTTTGTAGTGTTTTAACAAAATCAAGAGAACCTATTGCAACTGTTGATGTAAACTGAACTGCACCTTTACTAATAATAAAAACAGAAGTTTTGGTATGGTGGATATTTACAATCAAATAGGTACCTAAATCCCCACGAGCAATGAGGGCTCGAGAAAGTCCTTGTGCTTCAGTAACAAAAGAAATCGGAATAAGGCCACACTCTTGAAACAGCGTTAAGTAACTATTGACCACCCCAACAGGAAGCACTGTCACAGCAACTTTTACAAAACCTTCTTTTGTACCATCTCCAATCAGGCGATACTCAAAAATAACCTCTGGTCCAGAGAGTGGTACATTTTCTTCCAAAGAAAATTCAATGGAACTTCTCATAACAGCTTCCGTCCCGAACTCTATTTCGACATCAAAAAGATATGCCTTATCTTCAGGAAGAGAGGCTTTTATATATGTAAGATTGTAATCCTTCTTCCATTTCTTTAGAATATCTTTAACTTCTTTATTATCTCCATCTGTTATAACAAAAGGTATTGTGAGGTTTGCTTCTGCGTATTTACCTACTTTTAAGGAGGCACGGTCTGTGATTTCCATCATACGAATAGTAAGTGGTGATATATCAATACCAACATATGACATATCAAGAAACTTTGGTGCTGGAAAATATGTTGAAAAAAAAGTATGTGCTGACATCAAAAGAATTATAGCAAATCTTAAGAAATCTTGCTTCCGGAAGCAACACTTGAAGTGGGTTCAATGAGTGAGAAGTTCCCTTCTGCGTCAGACACGGCCATGATCATACCGTTACTTTCGTGTCCGCGAAGCATTCGAGGCTCAAGATTTGTTACAAAAGGAAATTTTTTTCCTACAAGCACTTGAGGATCAGGATAATGAAGAGCAATACCAGAAAGAATCTGTCGCGGGACTTCTTCTTTGAAGTCTACAGTAAACTTTAGCAATTTATCAGCCCCTTCGACTTTTTCAGCGGTCAGGATTTCACCAATTTTTATTTCTACTTTTTTAAAATCATCTATATTAATCATACTTGGTTTATTTTTCTATCTAAAAAGCTTTTGAGTATAAGCGCGGCCGCGGAGGAATGTGTTTTCTCTCCTCCTCCCTGAATATGTCTGGCTTCGACGGAGGTCATGAACTCAGGCTCAAAATATACTGGTAAACCTGTCTTACCCGCAAGTTCCTCGCCAAACATGCGTGCCTTCTTCATGATTGGGTTGTCATTACCTTCAAAATTTTTAGACTCCCCTATCACTACAGCCTCCACCTTCTTCTCTTTTATAATCACTTGCACGTCATCTATAAGGCCTGCCCCACCCATGAGGGTAGCATGAGGGAAAGCCACGGTGCCATCTTCATTTGAAAGAGCGATACCAATGTGTTTTTCTCCGAAGTCGATGCCGAGGTATTTCATGCCCGTAGCTTAGCACATCATTGTGAAGTAGACTCTTTTTTGCTAGAATAGTTTTCACGGAGGAGTGGCTCGAGAGGTTGATGGCACCGCACTTGAAATGCGGCATCCGGGAAACTGGATCGTGAGTTCGAATCTCACCTCCTCCGCCAATAGAACTAAGTATCGGAGTGACCCGAGTGCCCATGAAAATAGAGCGACCCGCTTACTCAAAGACTGAAGTTTAAGCTAAAATAGGAAGGACAGGCAGACACCATATGGAAAAATTCTCATCATTTGAACGCGTAGTCGGAAATATTTCAGAAGCCGAAAAGGAACAAATTCTCCGCGATAAGGGAGAAAGGTTTGATGACCAGTCTTTTGAGGATTTGAAAGGCAAAGAAAGAGAGAAAACACCGGAAGAGCTACAAATTATTTCTCTTGCGAATGAAACAACGAATGAGATAAGACAAAGATATGGTCTAGAAGATTTCGATATTCCCCCAGAAAATATCCATGTCATTACTGAGGAAGCATGGCCGAGAGAGAAAAGCACAGCTTTTTTCAACTCCATGCTGCAAGGTGTTGCCATGCGGGAAAAATTATCGAACGTAGCTTTTATGAAAACGGTCTTTCATGAGATGCTTCATTTCAAATCTTATAATGCTGCGCAAGTTCCTGATGGAGAAAATCCTGAACTTGATGAATACCGGCTCGGACTGACTGTTTGCACAAGGGATGGAAAGGAAAGGTATTTCGTCAATTTAAACGAAGCGGTTACAGAGGAAATGACGAAAAGATTTATGAAAAAACTTTTAACAAATCCGCTTTTTGCTGATGAAATAAGACAGACGAGAGATGTGATGACAATGCATCGTCAGGCCATCACTGATTCAGGCAAGCCGCTTTTTGATGGGGATACATTTTATGCAGAAGTGCAGGGTGACAAATCATGGCGAGAATCAGTCGACCGCTTGTTCGGAAGAAGGGTACTTGGTTCAGGCGTCACAAAAATAGCAATAGAAGGGTTTACCTACCGATCGGAAAGGAGAGTTCTTAATACGCTGATCGATAAAATCTTCGAAAGAAATCTTGATAAATTTCAAGATAGAGAAGAGGTGTTTGAAATATTCGCAAAAGGGATGATCACTGGCAATATCCTGCCTGTCGGAAAAACGATTGAAAGAACGTTTGGTAATGGGAGGTTACGCCAGATCGGAGAATTGGATTTCGATGTTCGAGCACAGCAAGAGTTTGTCGATTCGCTTTAAGGTCCCATTCGCCGACCCACACTCCTAATTTCAATCTCCAAAACTCTGCTGAAATACCCTTACACAGTCCTACCTCTTGGGTGCTTAACCGAGACGCCCCGCACAGTAATACTATCGGGTTGATTGAGCATCAGAATGGTCCTGAATTTAGTCCTGTAAATCGGACTGTTTTTCTTAATACCCTTTCAATAAGCTTTCATACATTATATTTAATAATACAAGCCTTAGTTATATACGCACGACTTACAAAAACTTGGTACTATAGGCTAGTATGAAAGGTACAAATATAAAAAACCAAACAAAAATTTGCATAGTTTGCAAAAAACCTTTCAATAACCGCAAACGATGGAATAGCCGAGGTCAATGGGAAGAAGTTAAATACTGCAGTGATAAATGTCGAAAAAATAAAAATACAATTAGGTAAAAAAAATTAGAATCTCTTTAGTAGTCTCTTGCCCCAGCGTCTTTGGAAAGTCCGTATCTTTTGAGAGCTTGTTCTCGGGCATCTTTGTGTTCGATAATAGGCGGTATATTTGCATCAAAGTATTCTTTACTAAGCCATTTATTTTGATAGACATTTTTTTTGTCATAGTTCGCGGCTTGGAGATATGGGTTAAATATTCTGATAGGCTTTGGGTCAGCACCAACACTGGCCCCCCATCGCCAATCTACTCCTAGGTTTTTGGTCAATACCGAAGCAACTATCATGCGAGATCTGTTGTGCATCCAGCCTGTTTTAGCAAGTTGCATCATGGCAGCGTCTACTATTTTGTATCCGGTCTCCCCTTTTATCCAAGCAATAAATCTTTGCTCTGCTTCTTTGCCTTCTAGCCATTTTATATTTCTAAATTTTTCTTGAAATTCAATATCAATAAGTTTTGGGTTGTGAAAATAAAGATATTTATAAAACTCACGCCAGATGAGTTCTGAAATATAATGCAAAGCTCCATTGTCTGAAGAAGTACTGTAAAGGTCCTCAAAATTATCAGCAAAGTGTTTTTGAATTTTATTTTTTAAACTTCTTGCAGATACCAAACCCCAAGCTAGTGCTAGTGACATCCGAGATGTTTTATCGAGCCCTAATGAATCTCTATTATCTTGATATTGGGACATTTATTTTTTTAGATATTGATCAAAGGTATCCTGAGCCTGTTCTTCAGAAAAATACCAAAAGTCTAATTCTCTTTTTGGTAAAGAAAGATTCTTTAGGTCAAGGTATTTGTTATATATATGCATGTTTTCTTCGTGAGAAAACTCTTTCATTATACTTGCCGAGTTTAACTTTATATGAGATATATTTTTTAGTTTTTTTACATTCTTACCACCAAGCTTCTTCGATAAAAGAATTTGCGTATCTCTTCGACCAAAATAACTAACCCTGCAATCGGAATAATAATAGACCATTCTGAAAGTGAGAGTGGTGTGGTGTGTAAAACTTTTTGCATAAATGGATTATAGACTGCAAACATCTGAAGAGAAATGACAACCATTGTCATAACTACCAAAAACTTATTAGAAAAAGGATTCATTTGGAAAATTGATTTACTTTCAGATCTGCAATTCCATGCATTGAACCACTGAAAGACAGCCATAGTAGTCAGAGCAATGGTCCACCCCTTCGCGAGGTCTGCCTCGAAATACTGACTAAAAAGATAGAGCGTACCTAGTCCCATTACAAGAGACATTAAGATCATCCTCTTTGCCATAAAACTATCCACAATCCATTTATTTGGTCGCTCAAATTTTCCTTGCATCAGTCCTTTTTCTTTCGGCTCCATAGCAAGGGCTGCTGTCAGAAATCCATCAGTAACAAAATTAAGCCAAATAATCTGAGACGGTAAGAGTGGAATTGGCCATTTAAGAATAATTGCACCGGTGATATTAATCACCTCACCAGCACTCACAGAAAAAAGAAAGGTAAGGACTTTCTTAATAGTTTTGTAAATACTCCTCCCTTCTTCTGCGGCTGAAACTATACTTGCGAAATTATCATCTAAAAGAATAATGTCTGACGCTTCCTTTGCTACCTCTGTTCCAATTTTTCCCATGGAAACACCTAGATCAGCGGCAACAAGAGATGGTGCATCGTTCACACCGTCTCCCGTCATAGCAACGATTTCCCCTCTTTTGCGATAAGCCTGAATAATACGAAGTTTGTGATCCGGTGTAACTCGCGCAAAAACTGTGGTGCGGGCTAGTTTCTCTGACAGCTCACCATCGGACATTTTGTCAATTTCCTCTCCCGTAAGAACACTGTCACCTTCGCGCCAAATGTCTGCCTCTTTGGCAATTGCTTGTGCCGTGAGACGATGATCGCCCGTTATCATAACCACACGCATATCTGCCGCTCGTACTCTTTGCATGGCTTCCTTAACTTCTACGCGGAGCGCATCATTCATACCAAAAAAACCAACAAAAGTGAGGGGTGGAATTGTATCTTGATTAACGCTTCGGTCAACATCGGGGTTGATAGCATACGCAAGCACCCTAAACCCTGTTTGTGCAAGTCTATGAAATACTAACGTGAGTTCTTTTTTCTTTTCTTCGCTCAGAGTTTCATTTCCATCTTTGTGCCAGACACTTTTACAAAGCTCAAGCACTTCCTCTGGTGCTCCGATGCTGGTTAAAAAATTTTTACCTTCAACCACGCGAATTGTTGCATGATATTTTTTTTGATAATCAAACGGTAACTCAAAAATTTTTGGTGTTTCTTTTTCTAACATGTCGTGACGAAATCCAATCTTTTCAGATAAGACTAACATTGCCGCTTCAGTGGGGTCCCCCGCGATTTTCCAAGCATTAGTTTCTTTTAAAAAATACAGCCGTGCGTTGGCACAGAACGCCGCAATTCTTCCACTAAAAAGTAGTTCCGGATGATTCAAAGGATCAATAACTTTACCATCAAAAGTTGCTTCACCTTTTGGCTCATATCCACTACCCGTAATTTCAAAATTTTTACCGTCTACATAAACACGTTGAACAACCATTTCGTTTCTAGTAAGTGTCCCCGTTTTATCTACTGCAATAACTTTTGTTTGTCCTAATGCTTCCACCGCTTGTAATCTTTTCACTAGCACATTACGCTTGGACATTCGAAAAACGCCAGTCGCGAGCACAAGAGTCATCACAATCGGCAGGCCTTCGGGAATTATAGAAACCGAAAGTGCCACTGCCGTGGTGAACATTTCTTTAAGAGATTTACCCGAAAGAACGCCGAGAATGATTAAGGAGATATTAATGATGGCCACCGAAATGATAATAATCCGTGAAAGATAGCGGATATTTTTTTTTAAAGGAATCTCGGTATCAATCGAGGATATTTTTTGTGCTATTTTTCCAATTTCTGTTTCAAGTCCGATAGCAACAACAATCGCAGTACCGTTTCCACTCAAAATATGAGTACCTTTAAATACCATATTTTTCTGATCTGAAACTGGTAGATTATCTGCATGCGCTACTTTATTATTTTTAACCACGGGTTCTGATTCTCCAGTAAGACTTGCCTCATCAACTTTCATAGTATTAGAAAAAATAATTCGTGCGTCCGCTGGTACTTTTTCGCCTTCTTGTAAGACAATTATATCCCCCGGCATTACCTCGGTATCTGGGACTATAAGTTCCACACCATCGCGTAATACAGTGGCACTAGTTTCGGCAAATCTTTTCAAAGCAAGAAGTGTGTTTTGCGCCTTACCTTCCTGAATTGTTCCCACCGTCGCATTAAAAAAAATTACTATAAAAATAATTACAGCATCGATCGCTGACCCCATCACAAAAACAATACCAGCCGCAGCAAAAAGAATATAGATCAACGGACTCTGAAATTGTCTGAGGAAAATAAGGGGCACACCATCCACCTTCCCTTCAGGCAGTTTATTGATTCCGTATTTTTGAAAACGCTCACTAGCCTCTTCTTTTGTTAGACCGCGTTCATGCGAACGGAGCATATCAAGAACATCTGGGATTGTTTTTGTATACAGTGAAGTTTTTTCCATTATAGGTATAGGATTATTTAATTAAATTATTAAGCAAATGTTATTTGGCATTGTTTTGATAAACATAACTTTCATTGTATAACATAACCATGGAAATCCCCGAACTAAAACTAAGCAGAGCAAAAGAACTAATTCATACAAGTAAACATATTGCACTTGCTACCACAAATGCGGACGGCTCACCTCACAATAGTCCTGTTAGATTTTTCTATGATGAAAAACTTGAATATATATATTGGGGTTCCAATACTGAGGCACTACATTCTCAAAATGTATTAAGAACGGGTCAGTTGTTTGGGGTTTTATTTGATAGGATGGAATTCGGCGGAGTTTTTATAAAATGTGAAGGTGGTCACATACTCGAAGGTAAGGAATTAGAAGTTGGCCTAGAGATCACTAACTCTGCCAGGACAAAGGAGGGAAAAGAAAAAATTACCCTAGATTATTATGCGGGAGGTAGTATTCAAAAAATGTGGTCAGCAAAAATTACTAATTTGTGGATAAATATGCCAGTCCGAGATGAGAATGGTCATATATTGAGAGATGAGAGGGTGGAATTAGATAGAAATGTTTTATTACTGTGACCCACGTGATATAATCTTTTTATGGAATCATCGATTTCGTGGCAAGCATACGAATACATTCACGAACCAAAAAGTAGTGATTGGTATTGGGCGCTTTTTGTTATCTCTCTCGCCATCTTAGGTGCTGCTATTATTTTTGGTAATTATATTTTTGCTATTCTTGTTATTGTTGTTTCCTTCTCTCTCGCAATACATGCCCATCACCACGAACCTCGGCTTGTGGATTTTAAGTTGAACGAAAAAGGCGTACGTATCAATGACGTCTTCTATCCTTACAAAACTCTCGAGTCCTTCGACATAGAGACACATGAAACAGAGATCGGTACTTTTGCAAAAGTTTTCATCAAATCAAAAAAGACCCTCATGCCTCTCATTGTTATCCCTATTGCCGAAGTGCACCCCGACGATGTTCATGAGTATCTTTCTATTTTTCTTTTAGAAGGTGAGCACCGCGAAAGCGTGGGCCACAAGTTGCTTGAATGGCTTGGTTTTTAGTGTATAGTGCCGGATACGCTCTCGTCGTTCAATGGATAGGACACAACTTTGCGGAAGTTGCAATATAGGTTCGATTCCTATCGAGAGCACCAAATCAAATACAGCTCATGAATATAAAAGTAATCATCGAATGCGAAGCTGGATCAAACATTAAGCACGTATTCGATGAATCTACTCTAGAGGACAAAAAGTCCTTTCAAGTATCCCGAGAATACCCCTTTCCATATGGTTTTATACAAAACACCAAAAGTGGTGACGGAGACTGCTTGGACTGTTTTGTTCTTACACATAAGGTATTGAAGGTAAAGGAAGAGGTGGAGGTGGAAGTAATTGGTATGTTCGAGCAATTTGAAACACGCGACAATATCAGAAAAGAAGATCATAATATTCTAGCCATTCTAAAAGATGAGAATTTTATTATTAATAATGAAATTGATAAGCTCTTGAAAGATTTTGTTGAGCATGTTTGGGATCATCGAGTCGGAAAAAAGGTAGAGGTTGGGAATTTTTATGGAAAAGAACAGGCTGAAGATCTTATCACTTCTAGTAAGATAAAATAATCATGAAATTTTTTATTGGCATAGTCCCACCCTTAGATT
>Ga0209190_1003683_pt1 | contig 10129 bp, 8 predicted proteins | sample M_140205_XF_Meta_FD_187315 | JGI IMG/M metagenome (GOLD analysis project Ga0209190, IMG submission 187315) | Freshwater microbial communities from Lake Montjoie, Canada to study carbon cycling - M_140205_XF_MetaG (SPAdes) (version 2) | ecosystem: Environmental > Aquatic > Freshwater > Lake... | reverse complement strand
CCGAGGGTTCTCGTTTTGATGCTTGCCCTCCACGTCTGCTCACCCGGGCGTTCCGCCGTCGCAGTGACATCGCCCACCGAGACGTCAGCCTCGCTGGACTCGCCCATTGCGGCCACGCGAATCACTTTGGCCTTCGGCGATATTTTTTTTATCAGGCGCGCAATTCCAGGGTCGTCGACATTGGCAAAAATGACTCCACTGGCAGGTACGAGTTCGCACAGTTTTACAAACTGTGCCTCGATCGCCTCGACGTTTGGATAGATGTCGGCATGGTCAAATTCAAGGTTGTTCAAAATCAGATGGTGCGGGTGATAGTGCAGGAACTTGGGTCCCTTGTCGAAGAAGGCTGTATCGTATTCATCGCCCTCAATGACGAAAGTTTTTCCGTTGCCAAGATGAAAGCTGCGCGGGAAATTGCGCGGAATGCCGCCGACCACGAAGCTTGGATCTTCGCCAAGTTCGGTCAGCATGTGCGCAAGGATCGAAGTCGTCGTGGTTTTACCGTGGGTTCCCGTCACCACCACGCCAATTCGCGATTTGATGAAAGTTTCGCCGCAAATCGCCGGAAAACTTGTGTAGGGGATTCCGGCTGCCAGGACGTATTCCAGTTCGGGATTTCCCCGGCTCAATGCATTGGCGATGACCGCCAGATCGGGCTTTGTCCGTTTTAAGTTCTCTTCATTATATGGAGTGAAAACTGGAATCTTCAGTTCTTCAAGCATGGTCGACATCGGCGGGTAAATACCAACGTCACTGCCAGATATTTCATAACCGGCCTCCTGCAGCAATCCAGCCACCGAGGCCATTCCGGTTCCGCCGATACCCACGAAATAAATTTTCTTCTTTTTCACGATACGGCTCCCTGTGATGATTGCCCGAAGTTCCACTCGAGTTTAACGGCACCTGTTTTGGAATGAGAAACCTTTGCCTTCGCACCGATTCCAAGGGGCCAGTTCGGGGCAACATGACCAAACTCCTGACTGCGATAGCTCGGGATATGGCCGACGCGCTTGGCCAACTCAGAGTAAACGAAATCACTACAGTCCGGGATGTTTTGACCGAGTTGGGTCAAGGTCCCCCAGACGATCGCGCGGACGCCATTTAAAAGTCCGGCCTGCTGCCACTGATTCAGAAATCTGGCGAGGCGCGCAGGGTGTTCTCCGATATCTTCGAAAAACAAAATCGCCCCGTCAAAACTTGCTGGCAAATAGGGGGTTCCGATTAAATTGGTCAGTACCGAAAAGCATCCGCCAAAAAGCCAGCCGTGCACCTCGACCGGTCCTGGAATGTTGTTCGACGGAACGTACTGCAGGTTCACAGAGCTTCCATCAATCTTTCCGCGAATCAAATCCAGCAACCGTCCAACGTCGGGAGCCAGGGCTTGGTTTTCAATGGCACCTTCAGGCCAAAGGGAAGTCGCCGGCATGGGGCCGTGGACACCAACCCATCCCAGCTGCTGCCACAGCGCACTGTGCAAGGCGGAAGTATCCGAAAATCCAATCAATAATTTTGGCACTGCTGCTTTTTTGCGCAGCAAATCCCACGGCAATAAGGGCAGGAGATCCGACGCGCCGTAACCACCCCGGGCGCACATCACAACAGATGATTCATTTTCGAGCAGAGCTGTGCTAAGCAGATTGGCTCTAAGTTCAGTCGGAGCCGCAACGTAAGCCCACTCGGGATCTGCAGGAAGATCTTCAAAGATCACCTGGAATCCCGCGCGTTCAAACTCCTTGAGCTTGCCGGGAAGAAGATCCTGCTGTTCGCGGCTGGATGTCCGGAGGATCCGGATGGTGGTCGTTGTGCTTGCTGTGGATGTTACTGTGTGTTTTTTTGTCATGGTGACAAGATTATAACCCTTGGCGGATGGAATCGGTATCGCAATGGCGTATCGTTTCGATTGTAAATACTTTACCGGCTACAAACCATGTGCTTGGAAGCGGCCCTGCGACGGCTGTTCGCACTATGAGCCTGTCACCAAACGAATTGCAGTCGTGAGCCTTGAGGCTTTGGGGGCCGTCCTGCGGTCCACCTGCCTGCTACCGGCCATTAAGCGTCAATGGCCCGGTTGCCACGTGACGTGGATCACCTACCCCAACGCCAAAGCCCTGCTGGATAACAATCATTTCATTGACCGCTTGCTGGTGGTGGATGCCGCCACTCAGCCTGTCTTGGAACATTTGAAGTTTGACGTCCTCCTCGCCGTCGACAAATCCATCGAAGCCGGAGCCTTGGCTGAACGCATCCAGGCAACGGACAAGCGCGGTTTTGGTTTGGACACCAATGGCGTCATCCGGCCCCTAAATCCAGAGGCCAACTACCAGTACGACGTCGGCTTGAGTGACGAACTTAAGTTCTTTATCAATCAGAAAGCCGAGACCCAGCAAATCACTGAGTCGATGGCTTTGCCCTGGCGGCGTGATCCTTATGTCCTCGACTTGCGCGAAGCAGAGATTGCAGAAGTCGCCGCGCGCCGCGCCGGAATGTTGAATCGCAAAGGCAATAGCGCCTCCAGCGCGAGCAACGAAGTCGCACCTTGGCGTGCCATCATTGGATACAACACGGGCTGTTCGCTGCTTTACCCTTACAAGAAATTTACCGTCGAGCGTTCGATCGAAGTGATCCGTATGTGGCGCGAGGCTTTTCCGGACTGCGCTGTGGCGCTGCTTGGCGGACGCGAGGACACCGAGCGTCAGGCAGCAATGAAAGCAGCCTTTGCCAATGACGACGGCGTGATCAATACGCCGACTACAGGTGGCCTTCGTTCAGGCATGCTGTGGATGGATGCTGCAGATTTGGTTCTTTCGGGCTGTTCCCTTGGCATGCACATTGCGATTGCCTTGAAGAAGCCAGTCATCGCCTGGTTTGGCGTGAGCTGTTCCCAAGAGGTCGATCTTTACGACCGTGGTGCCAAGATCCAGGCGGCGGTGGGGTGTTCGCCGTGCTGGAAAAAAAGCTGCACCAACGAGCCCAAGTGTTTCAACGAGGTTTCCGTGGAGGCCATCCGTTCTGCCACGGCTGATATCCTGACTAGTGATGTTTTTGGTGGGAAGAAATGATTTATATGACGTCCAACATGTCGAAGTGGTTTTTTGTTTTTGCAATGACGTGCGGTATTTGCGCAACCACCACCCAGGCGAAACCACCCGTCGCTCGTGGCATCGACCGCAGTGCAGATGTCGAAAGTGCCTCACGCAACGACTGGTTCCGCCATCACGATCCAGCGTCTTCAACTCCACCGAAAGCCATCGGAAACGAAGTCATCTACCAGGTTTTTATCGACCGCTTTGCCAACGGCAACAAGTCCAACGACTGCCTTCACGAAGGCCGGTTTTGCGATCCGAAACACCAGAATTTCATGAAGTATTTTGGGGGCGACCTGCGTGGAGTCATCAACCACCTGCCCTACATCAAGCGCCTTGGTGCAACACGCCTTTGGCTGACGCCAGTTTTTGAAAATCAACACGTTGTGGTTCCGTTTACCCGCAACGGCAAGCGCGTCGAAGTTACCTCCTATCATGGCTACTGGATGGCAGACGCCTTCCGGCTGAATCCGTTCTTCACTGACAAGGGCACGCAGGATTTTTCCATCATGGAAGAACTCGGCCGCAAGTCAGGACCAGAGCTTGGCATCTATATGGACACGGTGAACAACCACACCAACCCTGCCAACGCCACGCTTGAAAGCTTGGAATACTTGAACCGGGTGAATCCAGTCCCGGGACTTCCGGCAGCCGCCCGCCGCGGCAGCATCTTCCGCAAAGGCGAATTCATGGCCAGTTTGGATTCCGGTGACGGCTGGTTTCACCCCTACGGGCCAATTAAAGACTTCAGCGACACTTTTGAACTTGAAAACCACCAGCTCGTATCTCTTGGCGATCTTGACCAGACGGTTCCGGAGGTAAAAAAATACCTCTATGATTCCCACGATTTCTGGATGGAAAAAGTCCCAAATCTGGTTGGCTTCCGGTTCGATGCCGTTCGCCACGTCCCGACCCCGTTTTGGCAAGACCTTGAAGGTTATCTGGAAAAACGCTACGGCCGCATGGAAAACATCGGAGAATTTTACGGCGAGTGGACTGGCATGCCGACCTTCCGTGATTTTTACCGCCGCAACAAGATGACCCTCTTTGATTTCGAACTTCGCTACGCCGCAAAAAAAGCATTTATGGAAGACGCCAGCTTTGACCTGTTACCCCGCCTGTGGTCTGCGGATCCTGAATTGGGCGACGCACGCGGCCTAGTCACCTTCATCGACAATCACGACATGTCACGCCTGCGTGGGGAAGGCCTTGAAGCCCGGCGCATGCGCCAGACGATCGGCCTCATGTTTGCCATGCGCGGAGTCCCCTGCGTTTATTACGGACTCGAACAGGATCTTTTTATTCCCGGTGACAACGGCGATCCCTACAATCGTCCGATGATGGAATCCTTTGATGAGGGCCACGAATTCTATCGTTTGATCCAGCGCCTTGCTGAACTTCGCAAGTCCAATTCGGCCTTGCGTTACGGCTCAACCCACCTGGTCCACCTGACCAAGCATATCGTGGCGTTTGAACGGGTCGACGGCGAACATAAGGTTTTCTTCGCGACCTCGAAAAATCCCCGCACGGGTTCAGACCGCTTTGAAATCAGGGACTTGACGATGCCAGATGGGCGGTACGAGGACGTTTTGACTGGCCGCGAATACGCCGTTCAAGGCGGTGTTTTGCCCGTAGAACTCACCGACGGGTCGATGATTGTCCTATCGACAACCCGCAAAAAGCGCAGTACATAATCGGCTCTCTTTCAGGAAAATCCCCTCGGGGGATCCCATCCAAATCGGGGTGTAGCGCAGTTGGTAGCGCGCGTCGTTCGGGACGACGAGGTCGCAGGTTCGAATCCTGTCACCCCGACCATTTTTCCAGACTTAGTATCAAGCTTCTTTAACTCTCCGCCCATTTCGCGAAATTTTTCGGCGATGCTGCCCTTTGCCACCAAACTTTCTATTCTTCCGGCCAATCAAGGCCCCATCTTGGGCAGTATAAAAACTATTCAGTTGCGCCCACGATGATGAAAACTATGGCTCGTGATAAACTTAAGCGAGGTCTTTTCGATTTTTGATCGTGCAGCCTTGTGTCTTTGGAGGGCTTCAAACTATGTTGGCACGCAACGTTCAATTAATTGTTATAGCGATTTGTTTCTTGTTGTCTTCGTGCAATAAGAAGCCAACCTCGGGACTCGGGGGCGTCGTTGATTTGAGCACTTCTCTGCCGATTTCAAAGACAATATCCGTGTGTTGGAATAATTTAGCGCCGACTCAGCTCAGTTGCAAAACGGACCTCGAAAACGCGCTGATACGAGAGTTTGGCGAGAAAACAACGCTGCAGCTATCATTCAACAGCACGTGCGATGGGACTGCAAACGTCGAAATACAGTACCAACGTGTTAAGCACGTTAATTCTAGAATTGAAACAAGCGGCAGAATTTATTCTTTGATGGAAATTATTTGCGGCGATTTCTCCACTGCCGAAGCAGCCGAGATTAGGTCTCAGTGTCGATCGGCCGAAGAGGCTAAAATTTGTAATATCAATATTGGATTGCATGAATTTGGACACGCTATCGGTCTCTCTCATGAAGATCTTCGCCCTGAATCACCCACAGGATCAGAAGTTTATGGTGATGATAAACTTGTGATACTCAATAAATTTGATCACAAGTCAATTATGCATTTTGGCTACTACAGAAATATAGTTGGCACAAAAGTCGTTGAGTTGACCGAAGGGGACATCGAAGCAATCAATAAGCTATACGATCAAGATTTGAAAATTCCTAGAACGGAATGCACCAAACCGTATCGTTTCGATGATACGTCCGGACTGTGTTTTATCGGGCCAACTAATGGGCAGTAATCTTCCGTTTTCCGCGAGTAAAGCTTTTCGATCTTAGCCATTTTCTAGCGCAACTCAGCACCCAAATCTTCTACAAACTTTTTTAAAACTTGCATCCGATCCATCGCAATTCTTCTTCCTTTTTCGGTTTGCATCGTACCTGGAAGGTTGAATAGTTTTACAAAAAAATGATCGAGTGCAAACCTTTTGTCGTCTAAGCTCCTTTCTCTTGCAAAGGGGTCCTCGGCATCAAACATCTTAGAACCTAGCATTCCAGCGACGTAAAATGTTCTAGCTAACCCAATTGCCCCCAAAGCCTCCATTCTATCGGCATCCTGTACGATTTTTGCTTCGTTTGTTTGGGGCTCTATTCGAGCTGAGAATGAGTGAGCCTCTATGGCATGCTTTACCCCTGGAATTTTATTAGATGGGAAGCCCAACTCTTTCAATATTTCAGAGGCTTTTATGGCTGCGTGTTGTGACGAGAGTGCACGAGAGGAATGATTTTTTGGATAACTTACGATGTCATGAAAATAGCAAGCGGCCATAACTATAAAGCGATCTGTTTGTTCATCGCAAAGCTCACCTGCTACACTCCAGACCCTTCTGAAATGATGGAGGTCATGGCTTCCATCAGCAAACGACTCGCTAAGAAGGTAACCCTCAATCTTTTTAATCCACAGCTCAAGCTTCACGTTAAACCGCCCATTGAGGTGTTATTTCATTTGAGCGTACATTGAACGGACATTAACCGAAATAAAACGTTATACAGTTACACGGTTCGGATGCAATATGTGCCATTCAAGGTGATGGAAAAATCCACCAAACTTGAGTTTGGTCGAATTCAATTCCTGTAATCCCCCAGCCCAGCATTTCTGCAATCAGCAGTGCCTTTTTTTGGGCCATGGGCCTCTTTGATATAAACAGGAGTGGCCTGCGATCCGAAGCGATGCCGCCCTGTTTTAGATTTTTTTCGATCCAACTTATCAATTCATTCTTTCCATAAGCAGGTACGGCAAGAACCGGACCATGGACCTTGTAGACCAGCGCGGGTGACAAGAGAAATCCTGAGCCCTCGAACTCCTTGAATTGCGTTTCAAAAAAACCAGTATGAATCAACAACGTCGGCGCCCTTTCCGCCTCCGTATTGCGGGCAAGTTGAAATGCCCGGCGCCAATTTTCCTTTTCGGCCGGCAGGCTTGCTGCGGAGAGCGCTCCGACAAATCCGAGCTGAAGGCAAATGAACGGAAATGCAAACTTCAACTGCGTTGCAGTTGCGGCCAGAAAACCAGCAAGCAGGATCGCTGGCAGGTAGGCGGCAACGGCATATTTTTCTGAAAGTAGAAATGTTCCTGTGGCCCAAGTAGCGAGTCCAATCAAAACGGGAGTCGTTAACGCCATAAAACCCAGCGCCCAAAAAAACTTCCAATTTTTGAACCGATCCTCTTGGCGGTTCAGCAGGCGCAGGATCAAAAGCGCTGCGATCGCCCCAAAAACCTCGATGGAGAAAACGGGTTCAAGGACGTAATGCTGGAAATACACCAACCCTGCTGGGTGCTTCATAAACATGTGCATGTGAGCATTTTTTTGAAAGTGAATCACCAACGGCAGCTGAACCGCCGCGGCCATTGCCGGTAAAATGATCAAGGCCAGCATGTTTTTAATACGGTCTTCTCGTTTGCCCTTTAACCACACCAGTGGTGCGATCATGGCCAACTGGCTGACGGCGAATACTTTCGTGAGCACAGCCATGGCGAGCCATGCACCACCATTCAGCAAATTTTTCGTGCCTGATTTTTCGTGCCATTTCGCAAATTGCAGCAACGATAGGGCACAGAAAAAAATCGTCATCATGTAAGGCCTCGCCGTGGTAGCGAAAACCTGGACCTGGGGTGTTGCCGTGGCAATCAGGCAGGTAAGCAAAGCGTGTTTTCTCTCAAGTTGGATTCTTGCGATGCGGTAGATGGCCAGCAAGGTTGCCAGAAAGAACACGATGGATGGAATTCGAACCAGAAACTCGGCTGTCCCGACAAGGCGCAGCCAAATCCACATGAAGGCTTCGTACAAGGAGAGCATCGGCAGGTTTCGCGTGTATTCCTCAAACGCAGCCTTGGCCGGGAGAGACAGGACGTAGATCATCCCAGATTCATCAAGGGTGAAGGAGTCAAACAGCCTGAAGAGCAGAATGAGCAGGATGGCGCCCATTCCATAGAGGCAAAGGCGTTCAGGTAGTTTAAGTCTATGCTCCTGGATCAAACAAAAATCCCCCGTATTATTATATTCTTACACGCATATACTGGGGTCTCAAGGGGCATCGCCCCGGATCATGAACCTCGCGCGCTTAATTTTATCTGGTGGTTTCCCTTAAAGAGAGGCATTTTGCGGCCTCCATGGGAGCCATTCAATGATCAGTACGAGCAACGTCTCACTTTCATACGGCCAAAGGGCGCTATTTCAGGAAGTTACGGCCAAGTTCCTGCCCGGCAACTGCTATGGCCTGATTGGTGCCAACGGTGCCGGCAAGTCGACTTTTTTGAAGATCCTCTCCGGGCAAATTGAACCAGATTTTGGCGATGTCTTTGTCACGCCTGGTCAGCGCATTGCAGTTCTGAAACAAAACCAGTTTGAATTTGACGAAATCAACGTCCTGAAAACGGTCATCTTGGGGAACAAGTTTCTCTACGAGGTCATGACGGAAAAAGAAGCCCTCTATGAAAAGGAAGACTTCACCGACGAGGACGGAATCCGTGCCTCGGAACTGGAAGCCCGATTCGCCGAATTGAATGGCTGGGATGCGGAGTCTCAAGCCGGCGAAATGCTTCATTCCCTTGGTGTTCCGGATCAGGCCCATGCCATGCTGATGAAGGATCTGGACGCTGGCGTCAAGGTTCGCGTTCTTTTGGCTCAGGCACTTTTTGGAAATCCAGATATTTTGTTGCTCGACGAACCGACCAACAACCTGGACATGGCGTCGATCATGTGGCTCGAAGAATTCCTTTGTGAGTTCAAGAACACGGTGGTCGTTGTTTCCCACGACCGGCATTTTCTTGATAAAGTTTGCACCCACATTGCCGACATCGATTTCGGTAAATTGATGCAGTACACCGGCAATTACACGTTTTGGTACCAGGCCAGTCAACTTGCATTGAAGCAGCAGCGCGAGCAGAACCGGAAATCAGAAGACAAGATCAAGGAACTTAAGACATTCATTGAACGCTTTTCAGCCAACGCGTCAAAATCTCGCCAAGCCACTTCACGCAAAAAAATGATCAGCAAGTTGAGTGTTGATGAAATCAAACCCTCGTCCAGAAAATATCCTCACGTCCATTTCACCGAGGAGCGTGAGGCGGGAAAAGACCTGCTTCTCACCACTGGCCTGACGGGAGAGCTCAACGGACGGGTGATGTTCAAGGGCCTTAATTTGACCATCAGCAAAGGCGAAAAGGTCGCCCTCGTCGGCAAGGATGGCCAGGTGGCCTCGGCCCTGCTGCAAGTCCTGACGGGTGAACTGCCAGCTAAAAGTGGTGAATTCCGCTGGGGCGTAACCACGTCACGCGCCTATTTTCCAAAAGACAATGCCCCCTACTTTGACACCGACTTGAATCTGATCGACTGGCTGCGCCAGTATGCAACCAAGGACAGCGAGAGGGATGAGGAATACGTCCGGGGCTTTCTGGGCCGGATGCTATTTAGTGGTGAAGAAGCCATGAAAAAAGCGCGCGTCCTCTCCGGGGGCGAGAAGGTCCGCTGCATGTTGTCTCGCATGATGATGATGCGTGGCAATGTTCTCGTCATGGACGAACCGACCAACCATCTTGATTTGGAATCGATTACGGCCCTGAACAACGGACTAATCAATTACAAGGGTACGATCTTGTTCACCTCGCAAGATCGTGAATTCGTGAATACCGTCGCCACACGAATTCTGGAAGTGACGCCAAAGGGCGTCATCGACAAAATCATGACCTACGACGAGTACCTCGAGGATCCTGCGATCGCTGCCATGCGCGAGGCCCTTTACTGAGGTTGTTCAACCCAGTCTGGGCTTCAAGATGATTGCGTAGATTTTTTTGGCATCGCTGCGGTTGATTGCGAGAAAAAACGCAATGTAACTTGCAGCACCCAAACCAAGCAGTGTGCCCAACGACTTTGCCCCGGCTTGTTCCGCCAATGCTAAAACAACTCCCATCGCAAGGGCGGGTAGTCCTGCCTGCAAGAGCGGCCGGCTGAATTCCCGGAAGCCAACCAGGCCCACGTTA
>Ga0209190_1003679_pt1 | contig 10132 bp, 20 predicted proteins | sample M_140205_XF_Meta_FD_187315 | JGI IMG/M metagenome (GOLD analysis project Ga0209190, IMG submission 187315) | Freshwater microbial communities from Lake Montjoie, Canada to study carbon cycling - M_140205_XF_MetaG (SPAdes) (version 2) | ecosystem: Environmental > Aquatic > Freshwater > Lake... | reverse complement strand
TCCATGCGGTACCTGTATCTTCAAAAATTTGTCCACTATCAGTTGATACAAATAATCTACCTTGAAACCCAAAAGCAGGTCTATTAGCTAAAGTATCCGTATATAATGCAGGAGTACCTTTTTGATTCAATACCTCGTAATAAACTCTTAAGCTCATTTTTATTATTTTATGTTATTAAACATTCAAATATCTCTTTCTAACAACAACAACGTTGTTTCCTGTTGTTGTAGTACCAAAATTTACAAAAAATCTTTGAGTAGTTACCTCTCCTGTATTTCCTGCAATTTCAAATTGTTGATTTGGTTGCAGTGTAATATTTTCAATTTTCACTACACTTGTACCATAATTGATAAAAGTTAATCCATTATAAGGATAACCACCTACATATTGGCTCGTATCACAAGTGTAAAAATCTACCTCGTATTTTAATGCGGTTATTTTAACGTCATTCATATTAAATTGTATTTGGTACGTTACCTAATTTTTTATATCCTGAAAGTGAAAAATATGCCCTGTAATCATAATCATTTGCTTGACTTTTTGCATCTAATGTTTGTTCAATTGGAACACCTGTATCATTTACAGGTATTGATGGATTTGGTGCCGTTGGATATGCATTTTTAAAAGTAATATTACTTTTTTTTCTATAATATAGATATAAACCTAAACCAACTAATCCTAATAAAAACAATGTATCTTTTTTCATATTTTATATTTTATGCAAATTCACTTGTATCTGCCTTTATCGTATCAAATGATTCATAGCTTTGTGCTTGAAACGAATCTAAATTACCTAACCAAACTTGATTTTGTAAAAAACTCCATATACCACCACCGCTACCACTACTGCCACTATAATAAGTACCTGGATCATAATCAAAATCTCTATAAAAATTATCTATTACCGGTGCGCTTGGAATATCAATTGGTTGATATATTGGTTCATTATAAATAGGTTCCGGTTGATATATTGGTTCATTGTAAATAGGACTTGGTTCCCTGTATATAGGAGCAGGTTCCCTATAAATAGGTTCCGGTTGATATATAGGTTCACTATATATTGGAAAATCAAATATTGGACTTGGTTCGCTGTATATTGGAGCAGGTTCCATATAAATAGGTTCCTCAAATACAGGTTCAACAGGTGTAATAATTTGTCTAGGTGGAGTTGGTAATGGATAGTCAAATATTGGTGTTGGTTCAATAGGTACAAATTTACCGGGTAAACTAATTATATCCGAAATAGGATCAGTTAATATTGGTAATACACTTATAGGAGTTTCAAATACAGGATTTGGTTCAACAGGTGTAATAATTTGTCTAGGTGGAGTTGGTAATGGATAGTCAAATATTGGTGTTGGTTCAATAGGTACAAATTTACCGGGTAAACTAATTATATCCGAAATAGGATCAGTTAATTTTGGAAATACACTTATAGGAGTTTCAAATACAGGATTTGGTTCAACAGGTGTAATTATTTGTTTAGGTGGAGTTGGTGCAATTGGCAATATTTCATTACCACCACCTGTTGTTGGGGGAACAACAGGTGCTAATGTATTTTTCTTTTGAAAGAAATAATACAAACCAAAACCTGCTAAAGCAAATAATAATATATTGTTATTTTTACTATCCATTTTATTCGTTTGTAACATCATATTTAAAAACAAATCCAGGAATACCATTCATAAAACTTTGACCAATTACTACTGAATACATTTCATTACCTTTTGTTCCTGTCATTGTCATTCCAATACCGGCTGTATTATAAGTATAAATAATACTACCATTGTTATCATAAACAATTGTACCATCTTTTGAAAATACCTGCGTTGTTCCGGATGGTGCATTTCCTTGATAAAGTAATGCTTTTACATCTCCTGTTAAAGTTGTTTTTTTCTTAAAGGATGAAAAAAGTATGTATGCAATTGCTAAACCACCTAATAATTTTATAGTTCCTGTTTTCATATTAAAATCTAAATTTTATTCCTTTTCGGGAATAGTTGTCATTTATTTTGTTTACTTCTGTTCGGTCTAAATTACTAACAATAAATTGTACTAAATCTTGTAAACCACCGGTAGGAATAGCAAAATAATATTCCTGCCTTTTTCCAAAAGTATCATACAATAATGAAAAATCTGCATCATTTTGTACTCTTGATACTTGATAACCTGCATCACTTTTGTTATCACTTACTGATGAAGATTTTAAATCATTATAAATATTATTTGCAATTATCTGCCATTCGCCCTTACTTTTAGTAGGTGTTTGACTTGATAAAGATTGTTGTAAATATGTATCTATATTTTGTCCTTGTTCAATTTCCTGTTGTCTTAATGCCGGACTTTTTATAATACCGAATTTAACCAATAATGGTTGTATTACAAAAAAATAACCTGCACCTATGCCTATTGCATAAGTTAATATTTTTTCGTTTTGTTTACTAATCGGCATTTTATCAAAAGTTAAAAAAGTTATAACATAGCTAATAATGAAGCTAATTTCATACTATTCATTTCATTTAATTTTCTTAAATGCTCAATAGTTACTCCTTTACTCATTAAATCAGTTAATATTTGTATTGGTTCTTCTATATTGTCATTAATTCCTGCGATACCCGTAGGCGCACCTAATCCGCCATCATTAAGCCCTAAAAATTTACTTACACCTGCAATCATTAAACCCTGTATTTGTGGACTTTTTAATAATTCGGTAAATGTATCTTTTTCAATAGGTTCATCTTCTTCAAATTCACGTTCACTTAATTTAGATAATATCAAGTTTTGATTTTCAATCATTGCTTTTAATAATTGTGTATTATCATTATCTCTTACACCTGCAATATGGCTTGGATTATAAATAGCACGTTCTAATTCAGCCGGTCTAAATTGAATAGATGCGTAATGTGGAGTAACATTAGTAATATACCCTGCTTTATCCTTTGCAGGATGCAACTTTAATGTCAATAAAGTTCCTACACCATTTTGTTCAAATGCCAATATATTTTTTTCTAATATTTGCCTTCCTTGATCTTCATCATCATCATTCCAGGAGAAATTCATTTGTTTCGGTCCTGACCAAACAGAATAATAAGGAGTGGATGAATTATCATCAAACCACTCCATTATTCCACGTGTGCCTGTAACCATTGCGTTATTTACAGCCATACTATTATATTTTAAAAATGGTAATATACACCAAAAGAATAAGCTACACCTGTGGTAGCTAATGCCGTTGGTAATACCACATAAGATTTAACCCAACTAATTGTAATACCATTAATTGCAGGAAGTTCAAATGAATATGGATCAGCAGCACTATTTACAATGTTATTTAATCCCACCATTGGGGTATTATAAACTAATTGTAAATCGCCCTCATATAAAGTCAAAAATGACTTTTTAAGATCCGCAGTAGTTACCGGTGTGCTTCCTGTCAAGGGAGTTGCAGTAATTGAACCCGCAGTATAAACTTGAATTGCAGTTATTTTAGCATTACGCAAATTTGGTAAATCAGGGAAATAGAAACGAGTTAATGTGGAACCGCTTGGTACCGCAATCTCTACCGCTTCAAATCTATCGATACGTATCATAAATGCGTTTTTAAAAATTTAAAAAATGGTGGTAATTGCCGACCACCGGCGGTAGCGTTTAAACTTCGCAAAAGTTATTTTACTGAAGTACAGTTTTGAGCCAAAATACCGTACCAATTTACGCAAACATAAGTATTAGAATCTAAAGTACTTGGCGCACCTGGTAATACAATACTTGCATTAATGTTGCTTGCACCATTCAATACAATATTAGGTTCACATACTTGAACCGCATATTGATCAAAACTTACTTGATCAATTAAATATTGTGCCGGACTTGTAGCAGTTGCAGAGTTAAAGTTTGTATTTTGTTGTGCTTGTGGTACGTCTAAATGCTGTAATACAGACCATTTTGGTAGTACATTTTGGTTGTTTACTTGAATATTCAAATAACCATTGTATAAACTATACAATTGTGCGTTTCCTGTTGAGAAAGCAGTTTTATTTGGATATGTATAAGATTGTGCAACCGCACTTGTAGATGCACCACTTACTAAAGTAATTTGAATTGCACTTACAATAAATAAATCTTGTAAAGATAATCTTTGTTCACGTACGGTTGGAGTTCCGTTTGTATTGTCATTGATCAATACAGGAACGTGGTAAGATGCACTAGAAGTACTTAAAAGTACCTCACTACGTAAATAAGAAGGAGTTAATACTGCGTGTGAAGTATCATAACCTAATTGATTGATAAGCATTCTTGAGTTCTCGAATACTAATCTTTGTCCCATTTGAGTTGCCATATTTTTGTTTTTTTATTTTTTATTAAATGTGAAAAAAGTTGATTAACAAGTTTCTAACATTGCTGCATTTCTAACACCTGCAATATATGTTCCTTTACTAGCCAATTGAGTTCCTGCAATATTACGTACAGGAGCATTACGATATGGGTTCATCATTGCACCTACACCTGATAATACACCTGTGCTTTGTAAGATTTTTACACCACCTACTGCAATCATTCCGGCACCTAATTTGGCACCAACATCTCCTTTAATAAAACGTGGAGTTAATACACCTGCTACAATAGGAACTGCACCACTTACTAATGATTTAGTACTTGCACTCATTGTGCTTGATGCCGTTGCTTTACTTACCATATTACCAACGAATTGAGCAATTACACCACCACCTATTAAATAAGCAGCTGATGCAAATGTACCTTTCATACCTGACATACCGCTTCTGCGACGTCTGTATGTGGATTTTTTAGCTTTAGATTTTCTTCTTGCCATTTTTTTGATTTTTATTTGTTTTTGAGAAAAATTTTATTTTATATTGATTTTTTTAATTCTCTAATATGTGTTTTTATTTCTTTTATTGAATTAATAGTGTTTTTTATTTCATTTTTTATTACTGGTAATTGTGTTTTAACTATTTTAGGTTTTACATTTTTTAATATAGCTAAATGAGTTTCTAATTTTTTTAATTCTTGTAAAGAAGATTTTATTTTATCTATATTATGTAAACTAATTTTACCCATCATATGTTTATGTTGTGCCTCATCTAATCTTTCAACATCTTTTTTTACTTTGTGTATTCTACTTAATATACCTGTTTCAGTAATTTTTTTCTTTTTTACACCACTAATCTTTCGTTTGCGTTTAATGGTTGCGTATCCGTGTGGCATTTTTAAACCTTTCTTTGCTAATTCTTTTTTTACTAATGCACTATCTTTAACACCTGTAATTCTTTTTTTAGCAATTTTTTTAACTGCTTTTTTACGAGCAACTTTTTTAGGAGCCGATTTTTTAATTGCTTTTTTAACTACTTTCTTTTTTCCGTATATATGTGCAAATGCTTCTTTCAAAGAAACACCTGTTTTAGTTCTATATGCAATTGCTTGTTTAAATTTTGCCTTTGCTATTTTTTGCGCCTGTGTCATTTTTTACTTTTTTAATAATAATAATAATGCTAAAGCTATTCCGCCATAGATTAATAAATTGTTTTTATTAGATAATATGTTTGTAATGCTTTGAACAGGACTAATACCATAATTTATTTGTTCATTAGTAAACATTGCCCTATCTAAATTAGCATACATATTATTTCCATCCCCTCTTGTATTTCTTATTGATAATATATAATCGTTAAAGTATATTTTATCATTAGGTAATAATATTTGATAATCATTTGGGTATGCTTGTCTATACCATAACAATAACTCTCTTGCTTCTACATCCTTTGCTTTTACATTAATTTTTTGACCTGCTGCAATTACTAATGCTAATCTTTCACGTGCATCTTTATTAATTAATTGTGGTTTTAAATCATTAATAATGTTTCTTGAATCTTTTGCTGGACTTTGAAAAGCATTACTAATCCAAGGTATTAAAAAAGGTAAAGCTGCAATTGCAACATCAATAATAGCGGTTATAGGCAAAGCTGCTCCGCCGGTAGCTAATGTTACACCACCTGCGGGGGGAAATCCAATTGTATTTGGCTTATATCCTATATAACCTACGTTTTTCACTATCTCTTTTTTGTTAAAAAGTAAATACCTAAACCTGCAACTGCAAATAGTAAAATAGTATTTGTACTTATTCCTGTACTTTGAGTTTGTTGCGTTGGTTGATATTGATATGATCCACCACCATAACCATAATCAGGTTGTGGTTTTGTTGCCGTTATAATACCAGGAGCCGCTTTTAATACTGAATCAAATATATCAGTTAAGGTACTACCCATACTATTATTTTCGTTTGTGTTATCATTACTAACACCGCTTAATCCTACTAATGACATTTTATTTACGTTTTTATCTTTAAAAAAATATGGTTGCTTTTTTTCATTAAATTTACTTAATACAGGATCAATCCAAAATTCTTCTCCTTCCCCACGAACTACACAAAAAACGTGTTGTGGAACTTTATCAAATGGATCATAAGAAGCAAACCTGTAAATTATTTCAAAATCTTCTCCTGTGTTTCTTTTAATTGCATCTAATACACCACAGGAAAATAAAGCATAGCTTTTACAATCCGAAGGAGTACTTACAATACTTGATGGACTTTTTAAAAATTGTAATTCATTACTTTCAATATAATAAGGAACATTTCTTTTTAAAAAATCAAATATGTTTTTTGTAGTTTCTTGTAAATCACTACCAATAAAATACGGAAATATTTTATCATATTCTTCTAAATACTTATTATGAGTTTCTAATATTCCGGAAATAATATCATTAACACCTTGATTTTCTACAACAACATTTTGTTGATTTAAAAAAGGAGTTAATTTTCCTAATATGGTATTTTTATTAATCATTAAAAATTATATTTAAATTCTAATGGTATTGGAATAAAATCTACAACCATATTACCGGTAAATTGTAAAGAAAATTGATCAGTTTTAAATTTACGAATTAAATCTGCAACTCCTAAATAAGATAATGTTACAGGAATATTTATAATACTTGATCCTCTAACAATTATCATTGGGGTAATTCCAAATACACTACCAACCATTGCACCATCAATATAAAGATCTCCTTGAATATTTTGTAAATCAGCAGTTGTATTTGTTGGATTGTTTACCTGGACTTGTAACAATAAAGTAGGATCAGTTAAACTAATCTTTGAAAAATCCAAATTTTTAAAAAAAACATTAATGCTTTTTGATAGTAAAAACTTACTATATGCTATGTAACCAATTATTCCGAAAATTATCCAACCTAAATAATTTTTCTTCATTAAAATTAATTGTACGTAAAAATACGTGTTTTATTACACATAACAATGCAAAAATGCCTTTTTTTGTTAAATTTTTCAATTGTGGATAAGTTTAGGGTACAATTTAGTCCTATATTCGTAGAATAAAATTATATTCGCACCACCACAGGTGGTCGAATATAATTTCTAAAGTACCCGTAAATCGACCTTTACACTATACTTTTTTCACCTTTATTTACATAATAAACAAATAATATTTGGTAATATCCGAAATTTTAATAATTTTGGTTATTACTAACATTTAAACCGCTTATTATGGCAACTTCAACTTTAGAGGAGCATACACTCCTGGACATTATGCGCATCCAAAAACGAATACACGTTTTGGAGCAATTAGAATCACTTAAAAATTGGAACAACATTAGGATTATGTTTGAAGCTCACAAAGATTTCAAACAAGAATTTATTATTTTAGATCAGTTTATATTCCCATTCCAATTGGAACAGGAATTTAGAAATTTGATTGAAGATAGCATTGAGCAATTAAACAGGGATTTAGAAACTTTAAAATTTAAATTAAAAAATTTATGAAAACTTTAATTAGTAATGCGTTTACTACTATGCCTATACAGGACAAATTTGGTGGTATAGGATTTCCGAGTAATGGATTAACAAAACTTGAATATTTTGCTTTAGAAATTTATAAAACAATTTATAAAGATAATATCCTACCGGAAACATTGATAAAAGTATCAATTGAAGATGCAATTAAATTTTTACAATCTTTGGAGCAAACCCAAAAAAATATTTTAAATGAAAAAGAATCAACACCAACCCTCATCCAATCATAATATAGAAGCAATTATCATATTAATATTTGCATTTGTGGTTGTGGCTATGTTTCAAAATTGGTAAATGGAGAATAATACTAACATTCAAAAACCATCCATTGACCAATTACTGCAACTTAGAAAATATAAAACTGACCACATACCCGATAAAGAAAATGTTATTTTACGAATTGGGAGTAAATCAGTAGGATCAACACAAGCCTATGTAATTTTTGGTGGATTGCCAAAAGCAGGTAAATCAAGTTTTTTAAATTCTTGTATTGCCTCTGCCTTTGTTCCGTATGATATTTTCACAATGAAAATAAATATGCCGGAACAAAGACAAAGGCTTTGCCTGTTTGATACTGAATCATCCGATTATGATTATTACAAAAGAATAAAATCTATTTTAAATTTTGCTGAACTGACAACTTTGCCTCAAAACTTTGATAGTTATCAAGTTAGAGAAGATGGTACAGGAACAATTAGAAAAATGGTTGAAAGGTATTTGGAATTAAATCCTGATTGCTCGGTTTTAGTTTTAGATGGATTGCTTGATCTAATTGTCAATTATAATGATGAAACTGAATCCTCAATGTTAACTAAATGGTTAAAAAAAATAACTAAAATATATGATCTATTAATTATTTCAGTATTGCACTTTAATAAATCAAATGATCACACAACAGGGGTAATTGGTTCCCATTCCGATAGATTTGCTCAATCTACATTAGAAGTTAAAAAAGATAAAGAAAATAATACTTTTGTAATGCAGTCAAGATTTATGAGATCCGATGCTGATTTTGAACCGGTTACTTTAATGAATTTTAATGGTATTTTTCAACAAGTAGGCAATGAATCCGTAAATAAAAAAGGTCGCAAAGCTTCCGACCTGGACTCATTAGAATCACAAAGATTATGTAAGCAAATAGTATCAATACCTATGCTATATAGTGAGATTGTAGATGAAATTAAGGAACGAACCGCAGAATCTAATACTTATGCAAAGCAATTAATGAAAATATGGATTAGTAATGCCTACGTTGTGAAAGACCACAATAATAAATATAAAACTCGTTAACTTTTTTAACCTTTATGAAAAAACTAATATTTGCTATTGAATTATCCTTTAGATTTTTATGTGCAGTTATTTTTGCATCTATTGTAATGCTATGGGTAATTTTTGAACACATTATAAAACAATTTAAAATAAGATTAAAATGAAAATCATAATTACTATTGTTATTTGGGAACTATTAAAAACTCTATTCTATAAACTTATAAACAAATAAATATGAAAAAGATTTATTATTTAGGTTATTACATCTATGAAATTGGCGGTCAATTTGTTTGTGGTATTGATAATTCATATCACAAAACATTGATTTCAGCTAAATGTCATATTGATTATTTAACTCAATAAAAAAAAGAAGGTCGCCTTTTTAGGGGCGACCAATTGAACATATTTACTAACATTCAATACCGAAACCGGCAACTTTTTTCACTACAAATATATACAATTATGAATTACACACAAAAAATTTATTTTATTATTCAGGAACGAAGAGGAGTTTCCTTAAATGACCTTTTAGAGATCACTAAATATAAAAGGATTACAATTTTAAGAGCATTAAGTTTATTATTAGTTACACGTAAAATAAAAAGCCTGGACTATCTAGGAACTAAATTTTTTATAATTAACCCTAAATACCTCTAAAATGGCTAAAATCCTCTATACTGCCATTGTTTTCTTTGAAAATGATACATCAGTAAGGAAATACCGAAATATCTCAAATTTGGGCAGTTTTATGCGCTTTTTAGAGCAAATTGAAGCGCATTACTGCAATTTGTATGATAAGGAAACAAATGCATATATAAAGCGGTTATATGTAAATAAATAAAGCCGGGTGGAAACCCGGCTCGTACACCAATAAAACCTACCTATTATGAAAAAACAATCTAACTTAAAAAAAGTTGCTTTTCAGCCTGTCTGCGCTTTTTTAAACCTTCGGACTTTTGACCACCTGCAAATACCCA
>Ga0209190_1003678_pt1 | contig 10133 bp, 9 predicted proteins | sample M_140205_XF_Meta_FD_187315 | JGI IMG/M metagenome (GOLD analysis project Ga0209190, IMG submission 187315) | Freshwater microbial communities from Lake Montjoie, Canada to study carbon cycling - M_140205_XF_MetaG (SPAdes) (version 2) | ecosystem: Environmental > Aquatic > Freshwater > Lake... | reverse complement strand
GTTAGCGACCAAAGGCACAGCAGCAGCCATTTCAAATGCGGGTATCTCTGTGACTGCAGTTAACAAGGTTACCGAAGGTCGTCCCCATGTTGTCGATATGATCAAAAACAATGAAATCGCATTGGTCATCAACACCGTTGAAGAGCGCAGAAATGCAATTGCGGATTCTCGTCAAATTCGCACTTCTGCATTGCTGGCGCGGGTCACCACCTTTACTACCATCGCTGGCGCACAAGCTGCTGTTGAGGGTATGAAATACATGGATAATTTAGACGTGTATTCAATTCAAGAATTACACGCACAACTCAAAGCATAAAAAATCATGGCCACTATTCCAATTACCAAGCGCGGCGCTGAAAAACTCAAAGAAGAGTTGCACGAACTCAAAACTGTGCAACGTCCATGGGTGATCAACGCTATTGCTGAGGCGCGTGCGCAAGGCGATTTAAGCGAAAATGCGGAGTACGATGCGGCCAAAGATAGACAAGGTTTTATTGAGGGCCGTATTCAAGAAATTGAAAGCAAATTGTCGATTGCGCAAATCATCGATCCCACTTCATTGAATGCTGAAGGTAAAGTGGTATTTGGCTCGACCGTCGAGTTAGAAGACGAAAAAACAGGCGAAAAAGTAACCTATCAAATAGTGGGAGAAGACGAAGCCGATCTCAAACTAGGACTGATTAATATCAGCAGTCCCATCTCACGTGCCATGATAGGTAAAGAAGAAGGCGATGTAGCCGAGGTGCAAGCACCTGGTGGCATCAAGCGATATGAAATCATCGCCGTTCACTACCGTTAAGCATCAAGAAGATTGATTGCTTTTTTTGATTGATTTGAGCTTGGGCTTGTTGCGCTTGACTTGACCGCCAGGCGTTAATCGTTGGTTGCCCAGTACACGGACCATTTTCACTTCAGGTCTTTGCCCGCCACGCTTGCTGTATTTCAAAACTTTGAAGTCTCTTGGGCCCGCCATTCGATCTTCATCAACCGTGCGTTGTTTTTCGGGTTGGGGTCTCCAAAGCACCAAAAGTTTGCCAATGTGTTGAATGGGCGCGGCGTTCAGTTGATCTGCCAAGGTGTGATACATCGCTTCACGAGCAACCCGATCGTCGCCATGGACGCGAATTTTTATCAAACCGTGTGAATTGAGGGCTGAGTCAGTTTCTTTGATGACGGAGGGGGTTAATCCATCCCCGCCGATCATCACCAATGGGTCTAAGTGATGGGCTTGTGCGCGATGCACCTTGCGTTGGGAGGGTGTTAAGAGTATGGCAGTCATAGGCGTTATTATCCCTGCTCCCGAGAGGAAAAGAGTTGAAAGTTAAAACACAAAGCAAAAAAGTCAATAAATCATGGCTCAATGACCATGTCAATGACCCGTATGTCAAATTAGCAAAAAAAGATGGATACCGTGCTCGTGCGGCCTATAAGCTCAAAGAAATAGACGAAACCATGGGGCTGATCAAGCCTGGGCATGTCATTGTTGATTTAGGATCAACACCAGGCGCATGGAGTCAATATGTTCGTCGAAAACTTTCGCCCCAAGGCGCAGCAGTTGGCGACCTCAATGGGGTCATCATCTCCGTCGATTTATTGCCGATGGAGCCCGTTGAAGGCGTTATTTTTTTACAAGGTGATTTTCGAGAAGACGAGATAAATCAACAATTATTGAAAGTCTTGGATGGGCGACCCGTCAATGTGGTGGCGTCGGATATGGCTCCCAATTTATCGGGTATTGAATCGGCTGACGCGGCACGCATTGCACATCTCGTGGAATTAGCCATCGAATTTTCTATTCAATATTTGCACCCGCAAGGCGCGTTGATCACCAAGGTTTTTCACGGCAGTGGTTACAGCCAATTGGCCAAACTTTTTAAGGAAACCTTCAAGGTTGTTAAGCCTTTTAAACCCAAGGCCAGTCGTGATAAATCTTCAGAAACCTTTTTGGTTGGCGTTGGACTCAAATCGCACACAAAAAGCAAATAAACCTATTTAATTGAATACAAAATAATTATATAATGATGGGTGGATTTCTGCTTCAGCCCTTCAAAAAACAATACCCTTTTTTATAAGTGGCTGAAATGTATCGCTTTTGAGGATTTACTTCTTGAAAAGCCTAAAATAAGTCGCAAATGCACTTGAAGCCCTGTCTCAAGTGCTGTTCATTCTGGAGCCTATTTTGAACAATCAATGGTTCTCTAAACTTGCTGTTTGGCTAGTCATCGCCTTGGTACTGTTTACTGTTTTTAAACAATTCGATACCCGAAGCGGTACAAGCTCGGGCTACATGGCCTATTCTGATTTCTTAGATGAGGTGCGAAGCAAAGGCATCAAAACTGCGACCATCCAAGAGGGACAAGGCGGCACAGAAATCATCGCTGTTACGAATGACGAAAGAAAAATTCGAACCAACGCAACGTATTTAGATCGCGGCTTGGTGGGTGACTTGATCGCCAACAACGTGAAGTTTGACGTGAAGCCACGTGAAGAAGGTTCATTGCTTATGACTCTTCTCGTCAGTTGGGGCCCCATGTTGTTGCTCATTGGCGTGTGGATTTATTTCATGCGACAAATGCAAGGCGGTGGCAAAGGTGGCGCATTCAGTTTTGGCAAAAGCAAAGCGCGCATGCTTGATGAAAGCAGCAATCAAGTCACATTTGCAGATGTTGCGGGTTGCGACGAAGCGAAAGAAGAAGTCAAAGAAGTGGTCGACTTTCTCAAAGACCCACAAAAATTTCAAAAGCTCGGCGGACGTATTCCACGTGGCTTGTTATTGGTTGGTCCTCCTGGCACGGGCAAAACATTGTTGGCCAAAGGAATCTCTGGTGAAGCCAAGGTACCTTTCTTCAGTATTTCCGGTTCTGACTTTGTCGAAATGTTTGTGGGTGTGGGTGCTGCGCGTGTGCGTGACATGTTTGATAACGCAAAAAAGAACGCACCTTGCATTATCTTTATCGATGAGATCGACGCCGTGGGTCGTCAACGTGGCGCTGGCCTTGGTGGTGGTAACGATGAGCGTGAACAAACACTCAATCAAATGTTGGTTGAGATGGATGGGTTTGAAACCAATCTCGGTGTGATCGTTGTCGCTGCAACCAACCGTCCCGATATTTTGGATTCGGCTTTGCTCAGACCTGGACGCTTTGATAGACAGGTGTATGTCACATTGCCTGATATTCGTGGCCGTGAACAAATTCTTAATGTGCACATGCGAAAAATTCCTGTGGGGCAAGATGTGGCGCCTGCTGTGATTGCACGCGGTACACCAGGCATGAGTGGCGCTGATTTAGCCAATCTCACCAACGAGGCCGCATTGATGGCCGCTCGACGCAATGCACGAGTGGTTGAGATGCAAGACTTTGAAAAAGCAAAAGACAAAATTTTGATGGGCCCCGAGCGTAAAAGTATGGTCATGCCCGAAGAAGAAAAGCGCAACACTGCTTATCACGAATCGGGTCATGCGCTCATTGGCAAACTCTTGCCTAAATGCGATCCTGTTCACAAAGTTACCATCATTCCGCGTGGTCGCGCTTTGGGCGTCACCATGAGTTTGCCCGAAAAAGATCGCTACAGTTACGACAGCGAATACATGCTCAATCAAATCAGCATGTTGTTTGGTGGTCGTATTGCTGAAGAAGTTTTCATGAAGCAAATGACCACTGGTGCATCCAATGACTTCGAGCGAGCAACACAAATTGCGCGCGACATGGTGATGCGCTATGGGATGACTCAGGCTTTAGGCCCGATGGTTTATTCTGAAAACGAAGGCGAAGTGTTTTTAGGACGATCCGTTACCAAAACAACGCACATGAGTGAGTCCACCATGCAAAAAGTGGATAACGAAGTTCGTCAAATCATTGATCGCCAATACGACTTGGCACGCAAACTGATTGAAGAAAATTCTGACAAGATGCACGCCATGGCTAATGCACTTCTGGAGTGGGAAACCATTGATGCTGATCAGCTCGATGACATCATGGCAGGTAGACCGCCGCGTCCTCCTAAAGATTGGACACCTCGCACACCTTCTTCTGGTGATGGTGGTGGTAATACAGCTGTACCCGCTCAGCCTTCTCCTAACGTGGCCTGATGCCTGTCAGCCACGATCAGATGAACATGGGGCTTCGGCCCCATTTGCCTTTTTGGCAAACCTCTCGCTTTCAACTCTCGCTCAAGCTTCCCTTGGTAATGGGCATTGTGAATGTCACGCCAGATTCTTTTTCTGATGGCGGACATTTTCATCATGTCGATGCCGTACTCCAACATGCACATCAATTAATTGATGAGGGTGCCGACTTATTAGATATTGGAGGCGAGTCTTCAAGACCGGGCGCACCCGCATTGCATGCCGATGAAGAATGGTCTCGCATAGAGCCTGTGCTCAAACAACTCATAGCTATTCAGCATCCTATTTCAGTAGATACCTATCACGCTATGAATATGCAACGTGCACTCGATATCGGTGTGGATATCATCAATGACATTTGGGGCTTTAGGCAACCAGGGGCTATCGAAGTGGTGGCCCATCATCCGAACTGCGGTATGTGCATCATGCACATGCACGGCAATCCACAAAACATGCAACGCAATCCATTACAAGCCGATGCGGTGCATACGGTCAGGCATTTTTTAAATGAACAAATACAAACCGCTTTGTCGCATGGCATTGATCCGCATCGCATATTGATCGATCCTGGCATTGGATTTGGAAAATCAGTGGCGCAAAATTTTTCATTATTACACCACCAAGACCAATTGCTTCAGTTGGGTTATCCACTCTTGGCGGGATGGTCACGCAAATCATCATTAGGTGTGGTGACGCAGACATCGGTCGGTCAAAGGCTTGTGCCCAGTGTGGCTGCTATGTTATTAGCCGTTGAGCGCGGTGCCCATGTGGTTAGGGTGCATGATGTGGCCGCTACGGTTCAAGCCTTGCAAGTGCGCGCAGCAGCCTTGCAAATTTGAGACAATACAACTTTTAAATATAAATCATTTCATGACCCGACAATACTTTGGAACAGACGGCATTCGTGGCATAGTAGGGTATCAGCCTATAACGCCTGACTTCATGTTGCGCTTGGCACATGCGGTCGGTCAAGTGCTCAAACGTCACCACAAACGCCCAACGGTATTGATTGGAAAAGATACACGCATATCGGGCTACATGTTGGAATCGGCCTTAGAAGCGGGATTCAATTCTGCGGGCGTGGATGTTTTGCTACTCGGCCCTATTCCTACACCAGCCGTTGCTTATCTCACCCGCGCACAACGCGCGTCCTTGGGTGTGGTCATCAGCGCCAGTCACAATGCTTTTCAAGACAACGGCATTAAATTTTTTAATGCGCAAGGCAGCAAGTTGGACGACGCGTGGGAAATTGAAGTCGAACAACAATTGCAATTAGAGTCTCGCTGGGCACAATCGGCCGATTTAGGAAAAACCAAACGACTCGATGATGCAGCTGGCCGCTATATTGAGTTTTGTAAAAATGCATTTGCAAGAGATTTGAATTTAGATGGACTCAAAATTGTGGTCGACGCTGCTCACGGCGCCGCTTACCAAATTGCACCCAAAGTTTTTCATGAATTGGGCGCGCAGGTTTTTTCAATCGGATGTGCGCCCAATGGTTTGAATATCAATGACCATGTGGGAGCAACGCATCCACAAGCGTTGCTTTCAGCGGTGCAAGAGCACAAAGCAGATTGGGGTATTGCACTCGATGGCGATGCCGATCGTTTGCAGTTGGTTGATGCCAATGGTCGATTGTTCAATGGCGACGAGTTGCTTTATTTGATGTTGCAAGATCGCATCAAGCGTGGTGAAACAATCAAAGGTGTGGTGGGCACTTTGATGACCAATTTGGCGATCGAAAAAGCCATACATGCTTTAGGCGTTGATTTTGTCAGAGCTAAAGTAGGCGACCGTTATGTATTGGAAGAACTAGAAAAAAACAAATGGATTTTGGGCGGTGAAGGCTCGGGACATTTGCTAGCTTTGGATAAGCATTCAACCGGTGACGGCTTGGTGAGTTCATTGTTGGTTTTAGAGGCCTGTGTGCGTGCCAAACAAACGCCGAGTCAATTGTTGCAAGGCATTTCTTTGTATCCGCAAACACTCATCAATGTTCGTTTGCAAGCGGGGCAAGATTGGAAGTCGTCAGATGCTCTCGTTCAAGCCCAAGAAAAAGCGCTCAAACAACTCGGTGATACGGGCAGAATTTTGATACGACCGAGCGGCACCGAGCCACTGCTACGAGTGATGGTGGAGGCCCAAGATGCTCAGTTGTCACAAAGTTGTGCGCAAATGATCGCTCAATCGATCAATTTATCTCAAAAATAAATACTAATTAGTTAATAATAGACCCGTCTAAATTATTTTGACACGGTTTTGTCATATTTGAAGGTTATCTTCAAGTCTGCTCTTGATCAAGATTGTTGACAAGACACCGTAGTCCTTTACTTTGGAGTTGACATGTTAAAAATGAAATCAATGCTAGTCGCGCTTGGAATTACAGCACTCACTGCCACTGCTTGGGCGGCTGATATCACAGGTGCAGGTGCCACCTTTCCTTACCCCATGTATGCCAAGTGGGCTGAAGCCTACAAAAAAGCCAGCGATGTGGGTCTTAATTACCAATCCATTGGATCGTCTGGTGGTATCCGTCAAATCAAAGCCAAGACCGTTACATTTGGTGCCAGTGATGCACCTTTGAGCGGTGAAGAGTTGGACAAAGACGGATTGGTTCAGTTTCCTGCCATTATTGGAGGCACTGTACCTGTTATTAATTTAGAAGGCTTCAAGCCCGGTGAATTGCGCGTTACAGGTGCTGTTTTGGCTGATATGTTCATGGGAACAATCAGTAATTGGAATGACGCCAAAATTGCCGCACTCAATCCTGGCAAAAAACTACCCGATCAAGCCATCACAGTTGTGCATCGCGCAGATGGTTCTGGTACTACTTTTAATTTCACCGATTATTTGAATGAAGTGAGTAAGCCTTGGGCCGAAAAAGTAGGCAAGGGCGCAGCAGTTAAATGGCCTGCCAACTCTTCAGTGGGTGGTAAAGGTAATGAGGGCGTTGCTGCCAACGTTTCTCGCATCAAAGGATCTTTGGGTTATGTGGAGTATGCCTACGCAAAGAAAAACAATATTCCTCATTTGGCCTTACAAAATAAAGATGGTAAATATGTAGAGCCCGATGATTTGACTTTTGCGGCCGCTGCCGCTGGCGCTGATTGGTTCAGCGTTCCAGGTATGGCGTTATCCATCGTCAATCAAAAAGGTGCAACAGCTTGGCCGATCAGTACAGCCTCTTTTATTTTGATGTACAAAGATCCTTCAGACAAGACTGCTTCCAAAGAAGTCATCAAGTTTTTTGACTGGGCTTTTAAGAACGGCAAGAAGATGGCTGAAGAGCTAGATTATGTGGCGCTCCCCGATGCGCTCACCAATCAAATTCGCCAGCGTGTGTGGTCACAGATTAAAAATTAAGCGTGGATAATGTCATGCCATCGCCCTATAGGTCATGGTATGACTTATTCCTTATCATTGAGTGATTGACTCATGTCACAAGGGCTCATCATGGACGCATCAGTTGCCGTTAATAATATGCCCACACAAGGCATGCTCGCTGTTGTCAAAAAACAGCGTCTGCAAGACTTTTTTTTTCATAAAATCACTTTAACTTTTTCGTTGTTGGTTTTATTTGCCTTAATGGGCATTATTGTTTCTCTCATCATCAACGCATGGCCAGCCTTTTCAAAATTCGGTTTGTCATTTATTTGGCGTGTTGAATGGGATATCGTTAATCAAGAGTTTGGTGCTGCGATCGCTATTTTTGGCACGGTCATGAGTGCCGTTATTGCTTTGATTATTGCGGTGCCGCTTTCTTTTGGCATTGCACTTTTCTTAACTGAAACATGTCCCACTTATTTACGTAGACCTTTGGGTACGGCCATCGAATTATTGGCCGCTGTGCCTTCTATTATTTATGGCATGTTTGGTTTGTTTGTGTTTGCGCCCTTATTTGCAGATTATGGTCAGCCTGCGCTACAAAGCGTGCTTGGAAAAATGCCCATCATTGGCAGCTTATTTGGTGGTGCCATGAACGGAATTGGTATTTTGGCTGCAGGCATTGTGTTGGCCTTCATGATTTTGCCTTTTATTGCGGCGGTGATGCGCGATGTGTTTGAAATTGTACCCCCTGTGTTGCGCGAATCTGCGTATGGATTGGGTTGCACCACATGGGAGGTTGTGCGCCACATCGTGTTGCCATACACACAAAAAGGTGTGATTGGCGGAATCATGCTGGGTATGGGACGCGCTTTAGGAGAAACCATGGCGGTCACATTTGTTATTGGTAATTCGCAACGATTGAGTGCATCTTTATTTTCTCCTGGTACATCCATTGCGTCTACCTTAGCCAATGAATTTGGCGAAGCAGACGACTTTCATTTATCTACTTTATTCGCCTTGGGTTTTTTGTTGTTTGTCATCACATTGGTTGTCTTAGCTGCAGCCAAAATTATGATCAGACGCACAGAAAAATCCAAAGGCAGCAAAACTTAAAAGCTACATTATGGACCTTCAAATTTATCAACGCAGAAAAATGGTTAACCGAGTTGGCCTCACGCTCTCAATGTTTGCCATGTGTTTAGGCTTATTTGTTTTGGTTTGGATTTTGTTTGTTCTCTTCAAAAATGGAATTCAATCGCTCGATTGGGCCATGTTCACACATTCCACACCAGCACCCGGTTCAGAAGGCGGTGGATTGGCCAACGCCATCGTCGGCAGTTTAATGATGGTCTTGGTCACAACCGTTATTGGAACACCGATTGGTATTTTGGCGGGCGTTTATTTGGCAGAATACGGGGACGAAAGCTATACAGCAGAGCTCACACGATTTGTAACCGATATCATGTTGTCTGCACCTTCCATTGTTTTGGGATTATTTGTTTACGCGATTTTGGTCGCGCAAGTCAAACACTTTTCAGGCTGGGCAGGTTCATTGGCATTAGGTTTGATTGCGATTCCTGTGATTGTGAGAACCACCGAAAACATGTTGCGCTTGGTGCCCGGTAGTTTGCGTGAAGCCGCATTTGCATTAGGCGCACCGCGCTGGAAAGTGGCCACCATGGTTACATTGCGAGCTGCTAAATCGGGTGTAATTACTGGATTGCTGTTGGCCTTAGCGCGTATCAGTGGCGAAACAGCTCCACTGTTGTTTACTGCACTTAATAACCAATTTTTCTCATGGAATATGAATGCACCGATGGCTAATTTGCCAGTGGTGATTTTTCAGTTTGCGATGAGCCCCTACGACAACTGGATTCGATTGGCCTGGGGCGGGGCATTGCTCATCACGCTCACCGTTCTGATTCTTAACATCATGGCTCGTGTCTTTTTCAGAGAAAAAGTACAAGGCTGATTCAATTCTTAACCATATGCCAAATACTACACTCATTCCACCCAAATATGCGATTGAAATTCGCAATCTCAATTTTTTTTACGGCACATTCAAAGGCCTTAAAAATATTGACCTCAATATTGCAGAGCATCAAGTCACGGCCTTCATTGGACCGTCGGGTTGTGGTAAATCCACATTGCTTCGCACACTCAATCGCATGTACAGTTTGTATCCAGGGCAACGTGCAGAAGGTGAAATTAGTTTTTATGGAAAAAATATTTTAGACGCCGACCAAGATTTGAATTTATTAAGAGCGCGAGTCGGCATGGTGTTTCAAAAGCCGACGCCTTTTCCAATGTCGATCTATGAAAACATCGCCTTTGGTATTCGTTTATACGAAAACTTGTCACGCTTCGACATGGACGATCGCGTCGAATGGGCTTTGAGTAAAGCGGCTATTTGGAATGAAGTCAAAGACAAATTAGGCCAAAGTGGTTTGTCATTGTCTGGTGGTCAACAACAGCGTTTGTGCATTGCACGAACGGTTGCGGTCAAACCATCGGTGATTTTGCTGGACGAACCCACTTCAGCACTTGATCCCATCTCTACGGCTAAAGTCGAAGAGTTGATTAATGAACTAAAAAGTGAATACACCGTTGCTATCGTCACACACAATATGCAACAAGCCGCGCGTGTATCCGATTACACCGCTTACATGTACCTGGGCGA
>Ga0209190_1003676_pt1 | contig 10141 bp, 13 predicted proteins | sample M_140205_XF_Meta_FD_187315 | JGI IMG/M metagenome (GOLD analysis project Ga0209190, IMG submission 187315) | Freshwater microbial communities from Lake Montjoie, Canada to study carbon cycling - M_140205_XF_MetaG (SPAdes) (version 2) | ecosystem: Environmental > Aquatic > Freshwater > Lake... | reverse complement strand
CCTGCGATGGAAGACGCTTGTGATTGAGCTTGCGATTGTGCTTGCGCCAAAGGTTTTCTGGATGCGCCAATTCCAAACGGCATACGCGGCGCAACGGATGAACCGCGCTCACCTTGCCACATTCGCTCGATCGCATTCGCATTGAATGCCGCCGACGATTCATCAACCTCGACAACTTGCGCTCCTGCTGCAAGTCGAACTGCACGAAGAGTTCCCGCTTGATCTTCGAATGATTCGACGACTCCTTGAATCATCACGATGGGAACTTCCGCTCGACTGCGCGTTGCAATCAAGCGCTGAACTTCCGCTTGATAGTGATGTCTGTCGCACTGCGCTCGAGGCCCGCGCACTGCTGCGCCTTTAGTTGCATTCAAGACGCGAAAAAGAATTCCCGTTGCGTCGGTTGCACGACCCATGATTCCACCAAGCGCATCAATTTCACGAACCATCTGTCCTTTGGCAAGTCCGCCAATTGCAGGATTGCAACTCATTGCTCCCACCATTGCGGGATCCATCGTGATCATCAAAACGCTCGCGCCTTTCGCACCTGCTGCAGCGAGTGCGCTTGATGCGGCCCACGCGGCTTCAGCGCCTGCGTGACCTCCGCCGATGATGACGACCGACCAGTTGTCCATTCAAGAAGACTCCATCATCAGAGGATAGACATTACGATGCCACCCCCATGTATAAAAACATTTCACTTTCGTCGAAGGCTCAAGGTCTGATTCTCGTTCCAATCCACTCCGATACATCGGGCAAATCGCCGCGTTGGCCCAAATCTGCGCACGCTCATGATGGATGTCAGAAAGCTGTAAGCGCCGGCACATTTATGGCTGAAGCTGGCGCGACTTGCACAGTTGGAACGACGCACATACTTGTTGGCCTTGGACCTGTTGAAGGATTCTCGACTGATCGAATGCGAACAGTTGGTGCGAAAGTTGGGCGTGCGCTGGATAAGATTTCTTCAAGCGCGATTGCGATTGACAACAGTGCATCATGGGGATCCGACGCCGCTGCAAAACGCGCAATGGGTGGCGCATTTGCAGAAGGAATATCGCTTGGCACATGGCGCTTCGATGCGCTCGACGGCACAGCGACCAAGCGTGAAGCGCGCAAAGCACCGTTGACTCTCTGGGCTGACGACGCCGCAGTGCGCGATGGTTTTGCGCATGGATTGATCATCGCCGATGGCGTGAACACCGCGCGCCGCATTGGAGCAACCCCACCAAACATCGCGAATCCAGCGTGGATTGCAGCTGAAAGTAAGAAGATTGCACGCGATGGCAAAATGAAAGTTCGTGTCATCGACTATGCACAAGCGCGCAAACTGGGCATGGGCGGATTGACTTCAGTGGGACAAGGTTCCGCGATCAAGCCATGCATTGTCGTCATCGAATGGACTCCGCGCAAAATTTCGGCGCGCAATAAATTAGATCATTTGGTACTTGTCGGCAAGACCGTGACATATGACACCGGCGGATATTCGCTGAAGGTCAACAACGGAATGAAGGGAATGAAATATGACAAGTGTGGAGGCGCAGCAGTCATGGGTGCGATGCAAACAATCGCCGCGCTGAAAGTGCCGATGCGTGTGACAGGCATCTTGGCCGTCGCAGAAAATATGGTCTCTAACGACTCGTACCGCCCCGACGACATCATCAAACTTCACAACGGCATCACGGTTGAAGTGACCAACACGGATGCGGAAGGTCGACTTGTTCTCGCCGACGCGCTCAGTTGGGCGTGCGACACAATGAAACCAAGCGCGATCGTGGATATCGCTACTCTCACTGGTGGAGTAGGTGTTGCGCTTGGACATTTCTGCGCCGGATATTTCTGCAATCAACCAAATTTAGCGAAGCAAGTCGAAGATTCTGCCACTTCCACTGGCGAACTTGTTTGGCGACTCCCCCTTTGGCCTGCGCATCAAGAATTTATGCGAAGTCAACACGCGGACATTCTCAACAGCAATCCACTGCGTGCGGCGCATCCGATTCAGGGCGCTGCATTTCTTTCATACTTCGTCAAACCAGAAATTCCTTGGGCCCATCTTGATATTGCTGCGATGGCAACTGCAGAATCTGCCAACGAAGTCACAGGCGGTGGCCCAACTGGATGGGGCGTGCGACTCTTGGTTGATTTGGTGGAACAGCGTTCTTGATAGAGAACAGCCCTGGATAGAGAACAGTCTGCTCGAAAAAAACTTTCAACTTTTAGGATCTTCGCCGTTTTCGATGCGCTCAATTTTTGCAAGGCGACGAGCGTGTCGACCTCCTTCATAATTTGATCGCATCCAGATATCGACAATTCTCTTGACCAAAGTCTGGCCAAGCAAATCTGCGGAGAGACAAAGAACATTCGCATCATTATGAGTTCGCGAAAGCTGCGCGCTCAATTCATCCAGCGCAAGCGCAGCACGAATTCCGTTGACTTTGTTTGCAGCGATGGCCATACCAATGCCGGTTCCGCAAATCAGAATGCCACGATCCGCGCGCTTTTCAACAATTTCTTGGGCAACCTTCCATGCAATGTCTGGATAATCCGACGGAGCGCCACTCGTGTCGCCAAGAATCGTGACGGCGATTCCTTCCATTCGCAATTGCTGTTCGATGGCAAGAGCGACGGCGGTTCCGCGGTGGTCACTTCCGATAGCAACACTTTTCATGACTTCAGCAGTTCGGTAAGTCGTTTGGGAATAAGTTCCATAAATTCCACGGCTAAACGATCGTACGAACTATCTCCCAATCCAATGGGATCTTCAATGTCACCTTCAGGATCGAGCGGATGGATTTTTGCGAGGTGTTCCTTCTCGCCTGTCACCAAATTGCGCGCAGAATTGACATGGCTCGCGGTCATTCCAAAAACCAGATCTGCCCCTCGAATCATCGCTGCATTCAGCCGTTTACTGTGTCCATCGTGAGCGATACCCAATCGCTTCAAAGAATGGAGGGCTTGCGATGAAACCGCGGATCCGTCCGAGGCAGAAGTCCCTGCGGAAACCGTGAAAATCCGCCCAATATCTGCGCCGGATTTCCCCGCTTCGATCTGAAATCGAGCGATCGCTTCCGCCATCGGCGAGCGGCACGTATTGCCTGTGCAAATGAAGAGAACCGTTTTCATGAATTTGGATGCTACAGACCGTCCGAGCATTTCAGGGTAGATTCTCTGCCAAGAGATCATTGTGGAATTTGTCTCATATCAAGATGCGTGGCGGTTGCTTCGGCCCTTTGGTGCCGAGGTGGCTACTCAATCCGAAAGTGAACTTCGACTCTCGTTGACAGAGGGTCCGCAAAGTTCTTGTATCGACATCGCATCGAGCGATCATGCGATGGCGAAAAAACTTCCGCCCGATGTCATTCAACTCGATCGAAAAAAACTTGCCGACATGGTCGAGGCGATCATTCACAAACTTCGCCTCACGCAGGTCTATGTGATTCCAGTTGGTCATTGGCGGCAACTCTTTGAAGCAGTCGCCGAAGGAATGGCAACCAACGAACAATGGCGGGCAATCGACAGCGCCGCAACGGTCGAATTGAACACGCGCGATGCGCTGCTTTTTGTTCCTGCGAATTTTCATATTCTGCGTGATCTTGTGCGCGTCGTGCTGACTGCTGGAAGTGAGCCAATTCATGGCATTTCCATTGCGACTGTTGGCAGTCCACTGTTGATCGAAGTGATGCCAGCGGGCGAAGTCAGCGTCTTCGTTGGTCGCAGCGATCTTGCGCATGTTGTGCGAGAAGTTCTCAATCATCCGCCGGGCCATGCAAAGCCAGCAAGCGTGAACGCCCCCGCTACTCCAAAGACTTGACTGATTCGGACTCCGACAAGTTGATTGAATCCACTTCGATCGGTTCGGGCGCAGCAACATCTTCTCCACGCGCTGAAAAACGCTCGTGGCACGCCGCGCATTCATAACAATTTTCACTCGCAGTTGATGGAGGTTCGATTGACTTCGCTCCGCACGCGGGACAACGCCCCGCGCGCAATTTTTCCAGCGCCAAGGGTCGTTCAATTGCACGAACGATTCCCAAAATCAAAACGACTGGAATCAATGCCATCAGCGCCAGAAAGACCAATCCGAGTGCGCCGATCGGCAACATGAAGACCATTGCGAATGCGACAAAGAACGCCAGCAGATATCCCCCAAAGACCACGCCGGGATAGCACTCTCGAATCATTCGGACAATCGTGTGAATCATTGCCCATAAAGGATAGGCATCGGCTCGCAACGGTGATCGGCGGGTATATTCCATTGAGAGGAACCTTCTATGGCAACAACTGCGACCGAATCAATGAAAATCGTTTGTGACCGCACCGCTCTCGTCGATTCGCTGACGATGGCAAGCAGCGTGGTCATGTCTCGGACCACCGTCCCCGTGCTCATGTGCGTCAAACTTTCTGCTCGCGATGGCACGCTGAGATTGTGGGCAACCGATCAAGACATTCGACTCTCGCTCGTGCTTGCGAGTGTTGAAGTTCACACAGATGGCGACGCGTTGATTCCTGCCGACAAACTTGCGCAGATCGTGCGATCGTGCGACGACACAACTTTGACGATTGAGATGGACAAGAATGTTGCGCTTGTCCGCGGCGAAGATGCCAAGTTTCGAGTCTATGGATATGACCCACGCGAATTTCCTGGCGAAAGCGATAAAACCGATGCGCCAACTGAATTTGAAGTCAGCGCTGGATCGCTTCGCCGCATGATCAGTCGCACTGTTTTCGCAACTGCATCCGACAACACGCGCTATGCATTCAACGGCGTACTTCTGGAACGCAAGGGACGACGGCTTCGCATGGTCGCCACGGATGGACGAAGACTTGCAATGGTGCGTGGCGACTGCTCGGGACCAGCCGATGGCGATGCGACCTGCATCATTCCAACCAAGACGCTCAATGTGCTCAATCGACTTCTTGACGATCCAGATTCGGGCGTGCGAATTTCGCGCGACCGAAATCGAATTCGCTTCGAGGTGGGTGAAACCGCGGTCATTGTTTCCAGTTTGATCGAAGGCAATTTCCCGCCGTTTGATGATGTTCTGCCGAAGGATCACGATCGTCGCGGAACATTCGAAACATCAGAACTCGCCGCTGCCGTCAAGCGTGCGGCGCTGTTGACCAACGAAGAAAGCAAGGGTGTCAAACTTTCTTTCAATGCCAAGGGTGTGACGATTTCTTCACGCGCTGCAGAAATGGGCGACGCCGAAGTGCATCTGCCAGCGATCTCTTGGGAAGGTGCCGAAATCGAAATCGCATTCAACCCTGCATATGTCACCGACGTTCTGCGCATCGCAGACACGACCGAAATTGCAATCGAAATGAAAGGTCCAAATCGTCCAGGAGTTGTGAAGATTGGCGACGACTTTACATATGTCATTATGCCGGTCAGCTTGCCGACTTGAAATCGACTCTCATCTGAAAATAGAAAAACCTCGGCGCCGTCGCCGAGGTTTGTTTTTCAAATCATCTGAATGTTCTAGGCATTCATTTATTTTTGAACGATGCCTTCAACTTATGCATCGGCTTTTTCAGGTCTTGGCGAGGCATACTTCACGCCACAACCACTGTTCTTTGTTTTCGATGGATTGACTGGCTTGCCAGCTTTCAGAGCAGTCACAGCGTCGACGATATAACTCGTCTTGCCATCATCGCTCATTGGTGCGCCGATATAAACAACGTTGCCAGTTCCATCGACGATGAAAATGTGCGGAGTTGTCTTCGCTCCATATTCACGGCCAACTTTGCCGCTTGCATCCATAAGAACTGGAACGGATTGACCGCCCTTTGCAATCACTTCGGTGCTTGCCTTGCCTTCATCTGCAGTGGTCATGCCGCTATGGCCATCCTTGGTCGAATCGATCGCCAAATAGACGGCATCTGAATCCGCGGCTTTCACACCAGCAACAGTCTTGCTTGCGTTTCCACTGCCCCAATAGGAATTCGCACCACTGCCGCTTGCTGGGCAAGATGAACAAAACCATTCCAAGACCACAGTTTTACCTTTGTAATCCGCAAGGTTGTATGTCTTGCCGTCCGCGCCAGTCAGCGTGAACGCTGGTGCTGCGTGACCAATGGTCGCGGTGTCGTGCTTGTGTCCTTTCGCCTCATCACCAGTTGGTGCTGCTGCGAAAAGAAATGCTGTTGAGGCAGCGATTGTCGCCGCTAAGAATGAATGAGTCATACGCATGTTGAGGCCTCCATAATTTTTCGCAAGTTTTTCGCTTGCACCTGTCTACTTTGCACGCGCCGGAACATCCGGCAGTGCCATATCAATCCGATATGCGGGATCTGACTCCCGCTCACCTGTCAAAAGCAACCCTCGGATTCGCGGCGGTCCATCCACCGCATCCTCCAAATGTATCGTGAATGGTATGCGCGCATTGACTGTGTTTCCAGACTGCACCGCAAGAAAAGGTCCCGTTCCATCAGAAAATTGCACTCCTGCAGTGGGATCTGGGATAAATCGAACGGGCTGCGCAACAAATGACTTCGTCGGACCAGTCACGACCAAGGTTCCACTCGTTGGCGTTCCTTCAAGAGTCGCGCGGATGCTTGGTGGAAGTTTCGATGGATACACCCGCGGATTCAGCGGCACGAGTGGCTTCTTTGGTTTTGTCGTCAACTGAGTCGTCAAAGTCGCCCGCCCCATCTGACAACTGGTCTTGCACACAAACCAATCAACCTTCGCAGAAACAGAAATCGACGCCGGAACATCTCCAGCCGGCGCAACAACTGGAATCATCAAGTCCATCGAGTTTTCATATCCATAGTTTCGCTCTTGCGTGTTTCCCAGAATCTGCGGTCGGGGAAACTCTGCTTGACCAATTGTCCAACCTGTTGGCATCGATAAATGCACGGTCGGCGTTGCACCACTATCTCCTGCGTTGGACCAATAGATATGCCATTGCGGTTCGAGTTTGAATCGAATCACAACATATTGTGTGTCGTCGGAAGCAGATGCGATGTATGGAATGATCGACGCGACAACGGGATTGGTTGCAGAAGTGGTTGCAGAAGTCGGTGCGTCTTGCGGAATCACTAACGCAATTCCCGCTGCGGCGCAGGCACCGTAAACTGTCAGCATCGTTTGAAAACCAATCATCGCAAGGGCAGACTATATGAACACGCATCGAAAACCAATTCTCAGCAATACACAACAGCACTTTATGAAAATCATTTTACGATTGAGATCGCTGATTATGAGCCTCACTTGCGTTTGTGCAATTGCGGCGTGCGAAACCAGCACCAGCGATCGCGATTTGGTTTTTTTAAATTCATATGACGCGCTGAAAACAATCAGCCAGCCCGGCGGAGTTTTTTCGTCGGCAAAGACGTCTGCGTTTATCGATCCACGCAGTCGAGAGAATTATGCCACAAAGCACATTGCTGGTGCGATCAGTTTGCCATTTGAAGATATGACGCTTGAAGCGCCTGGACTCTTGGAGAAGTACGACATCTTGGTTGTCTATGGAACGGATTACAACGACATTCTGGCAAGTGCTTCGAGCAAACGATTGATGGAAATTGGATTCAAGACTGTGTACACACTTGAAGGTGGATTGAAAGCGTGGGAGAAAGCTGGAAATGAAGTGCAAACCGGAGTGCCCGCGAATGCGCCCGAGCTTCCCGACAAACCAGTGATCTGACCCGCAGATCAATCGCCAGTGATCTCAACCCGCAGATCAATCGCCAGTGATCTCAACCCGCAGAACAAACATACTGCGCCTCGCCTGAGTTCAAATCCTAAAAGTGGCTGGGATTTACCCACACAAAAGCCTGAAAGACTAAAGTTTTTACTTGCCGTTCAACCTTCGGGTTTTCTTGACGCGGCTTGGTGGCAGATAATTCTCACTGGTCACAACTTTCTTGCCGGTCTTAGATTCCAGTTCCACGCGGGCAAGTTTGGCAATTTTGCCACCGACCTTCGCAGCGGTTTTGTTTTCGGTCATACCGGTGGCGTCGGTGACTTCGGCAATCTGACGGGTGGATAGTTAAGCGAGTGCGGTGAAGATCAGTTCAGCCTCGCTCATGTGATCGCGCAGATTTTGAGTTCGCAGCCCTTTCATATCCATGTGGACAGTGACGCTGACACCGCTCCATTCCTGATGAATGAGGTTGGTGAGAATGGCGTATTCCTCGCCTTGCTTGATGTCGTGCGTGGCCCAGAAGTCAGTGAGTTTGTTGCGGGTTTCCTGTCCGGTCATGCGCTGCTGAATCCACTTTTCGCTGCGACCATATTTTTGCCAAGTGGCGCGGGCGCGTTCGAGGGCGCGAGCGGGGTCGGACATTTCCTGCATGCGCTCGTGGCCGACCTTGGCCAGCCAAAGTTTGATGGGCTCAGCTTTGGGGCTGGGAACACTCTGCACAAGGCGCAGCAGAGTTTCGACATTGGCGACATCGGTGAGGTAATTTTTGCCGTCGGCGGCGGGCAGTTTCAGTTGGTTACAGTTTGTAACCAACTGAGATCCCTCTTTGTTTAGACGATGTTTGAGAACTTTCCAGTAGTTCTGGGCAGTCTTGTAATTCGGCTGTTGCGTCAGCACCTGGATGATGTCCACAACGGAGAAGAACCATGTCTGGGTCTTTTCATCGTAGATGCGGCGGATTTCGCGTTCCTCGAAGATGGCTGGAATGATTTTCATAGAGCTTGTGTTGTATGGCAGGAAACCAGTTTAGTTGCATACCACCCCGAAATTCTTGGGTGCCGCAGCACGTCCGACTGGAGGGTTCAGGGTTCGGCTCCATAGTCTTGGAATCCGTGCCATGCCTCCCGCGGCGCTGGAATAAAACCTTTTTTTGTGACGATCGAAATCACTCCAACGCTGCTGCGCCGGAAATAATTTCAGTCAACTCGGTGGTGATCTTCGCCTGACGCGCGCGATTGAAATTGCGCTTCAGCGTTCGACCAAGTCCACTCGCATTATCAGTGGCTGCCTTCATCGCAACCATGCGCATCACATTTTCGCTGACGACCGAATCGTTCAAGGCCTGAAAAAGCGAGACTTTCACCGACTTTGGCAGTAAATCGTTCAACAAAACTTCCGCACTTGGGCGAAAGTCATACACAGTCGCAGCGCTCTTTGCTGCAGTGGCTGCCGATGCCGATGCCGCAACCGATGCTTCAACCGTCAAAGGAAGCAACTGCATGACTTCTGGCACTTGCCGCGATGCAGAAATGAATCGCATATACGCAACATAAACTGCGTCGATTTTTCCTGCAACGAAATCTGCCATGTATCGGTCTGCAAGCGCTGCGACATCTGCAAACACAGGCTTGTCTCCAAACGAATGTCGTTCTGCAATATCCATCTTTTGAAAACGAAAGAATGCAACGCCCTTCTTGCCTGCAGTCTCCAAGATGACTTCGCACTTCGCGGCGCGACGCTTGCGAATCTCACTCATCGCGTTTCGCAGAACGCTTCCGTTATATGCGCCGCACAGTCCACGATCTGAAGTGACAACGAGCAGAATCTCTTTGCCAGAAGATTTTCCTGAACCGCCCGATCGAACACCGAGCAGCGGATTGTCAACATCGCCTGAGGCAGCAGAAACTTCTGCAACTAATTCACGGATGCGTTCGGTGTACGGACGCGTTGCCTTCGCTCGTTGCAACGCAGCGGTGAACTTCGCAGTTGCGATCATTTGCATCGTCTTGGTGATGCGCTGAATGGTTCGCACTGCAACCATACGCTTCTTGATTTCGCGGATTTGTGCCATAAGGAGTTTGGGATATTAGCAAGGCGATCGCGGCAACCGCAGACCGTCATAACCAAGAGCCATTCCAGCGGGCAATCGAGGGTCCAATTCCCCATGGCGAATGTCGTGGGTCATATGCACAAAGACCGTGGTTTCTGCCGCAATTTCGCCTGCGTGTGCCACGGCCTGATCGACCGTGAAGTGGGTCGGATGAGCCCGAAATCGAAGCATGTCCAAAACCAAAGTCCGAAGTCCTTGCAGATGCGAATATGTCTGAGGCGGAAAGGCCGAAACATCGGTGCAGTACGCCATCGGAAAGAGTCCGCCCCCATCGCCGCCGTCAATCGCTTCCAATCGCCATCCAAGAACAGGCACGCGACCATGCAGAAGCGTGAATGGAGTCATCCGAATTCCATGGCGCTCGATCGGCGTGCCGGGCGTCACG
>Ga0209190_1003672_pt1 | contig 10146 bp, 11 predicted proteins | sample M_140205_XF_Meta_FD_187315 | JGI IMG/M metagenome (GOLD analysis project Ga0209190, IMG submission 187315) | Freshwater microbial communities from Lake Montjoie, Canada to study carbon cycling - M_140205_XF_MetaG (SPAdes) (version 2) | ecosystem: Environmental > Aquatic > Freshwater > Lake... | reverse complement strand
GACGGATCTCCGGCTGCGCCTGCGGACCGGCTAGTTCCACCATCGCCCCGAGTTCGCAGGCAGCGATTTGCTCCTTTAATTCGTCGTGCATTGGGCCCTCTCCGATGATGCGACAACGGAAGTCGATCCCCTGCTCACGAAGCAAGCGGCAAGCCTCGATGAGGATCGGATAGCCTTTTTTCTCCACTAGACGTCCGACCGCGAGAATTCGGGGCAGAGAGGTCGGCGCAGGAGGTAGCGCGGCATTGAGGTCCATGCCGTTGTAAATACGGACGATGTTTGCACCGGGATATTTTTCCACGAGCAAGCGCCTGCTGTAGTCGCTTACTGCCACCACGAATGCGGCGTCTGCCATCAGCCGCTCCATGCCCGGATATTCGTCCGCGTCGCTGAGAAAATCATTGGCGTGCGCCGTGATGCTGTAGCTGACGCCAAAATCTTTACGGAGAGACCACGCCGTGCGGGCTGCGGGTCCGGTGAAGTGGGTGTGCACGTGGGCAATACCGGCGGCGCGCAAGCGCGGACCGAGCCAGAACGCCTCGCGCCTTCGCCGCGAGTCACGCCCCAACCACGCACCGGTCACAAAAGGTGTGGCAGGCAACTGTCCCTCAATCCCGGCACGGAGGACACCAAGTCCGAGGGCAGCCCCGGACGGCACGAGCGAGACTTGGCGGCGCAGTTCAGCAAATCCCTCTTGCTCACTGCCACCGGGCGATTGCAGCGCGTAGATTTCCGGACGGTATCCGTGGCGGGCCATTCCCTCCACCTCGCGGGCGATGAACGTCTGGGCGAACACGGGGAACCTTTTGAAAAGGTAAGCGAATCCGGGGAGAGGCGGCATGCGGCGAGTGTTTCGGACAACAGGGCGGCTCTTCAATGCCAAACGCGAGCCTCCTTGCCGGTGGGAATCCCGGGCGGTTAGTCTTGCCCTGATGTCGCATCTGGAAAATCGTGCCCCTCGCCTGACCGAGGCTGCGGTTCGTGTGGAAAACTTTCTTGGATGCTGGGCGCCGCTTTTGCTCCTTCTCACCGCGCTGGCCTACTACGGGATGTATTACCGCTCCGGGCTGAACCTCGGTGGCGAGGGCGGCACCAATGCGGTGCTGGCCCTACGGCTGATGGATGGCCAAAGGCCCATCGCCGACACATTTCTCGGCTACAATCTGCTCTGGTTTTATCCGCTCATTGCGCTCTTCAAGGTGACGGGGCCCGATTACGTGGCCATGCGTATTTTCTTTTTTGTCCTCTGTACGATCAATGCCCTGCTGGGCTACGGCATCGTGCGAACGGTGACACGACAAGCGTGGCTCGGTACGATCACAGGCATTTTGCTCGTCCTTATCCCGGGTATGATTTTCCGGAACTACATGGGCTTGATCGGCGTTCTCTCCACGCTGCTGATGCTCAAAGCCTACGTGCTGCCAGCAGGGAGCGCATCCCGCCAAATCGCCTGGATGGCAGCGGCAGGGACTGGGTTGGCTCTTTGTTTTCTTCTCCGCATCGAACCCTCGCTGCTGCTGGCTGTTGTCTGGCTCGGCTTGGCGCTGCTTTATCCGTTCGGGTCCAGGCAGACATTCGGATCACGCCTGCGCACCAGCCTGATCGGAACTTTCTGCGGAGGACTTCTGCTCCTTGCCATTCATGCGGGCTTCTTTCTTCACGCGCAGCAGCACGGATTCGGTGCGGAGTTCGTCGGCCAATACAGCAACTTTGTCTCGCTCTTCCACCACGAGATAGTCCAGGAGTCTGAAAAAATTACCAAGCAGGCAGCGAAAACTCCTGCGACTGAGGCAGTGACTGCACCTCCGACCAAGCAGACTGCGTCCCCGCCAAAGCCTTTGAAGAAGGTAAAGGCAGCACCTGAGGACATCCGCGACGCGCGCCTCGTGCGGCCACCCCTGACGAAAATCTGGCAGGCTCCCCGCCACCGCGACCGCTATCTCGGGCTTTGCCTTTACTACCCAGTGTTCTGGTCTGCGGCCTTCGTCGCCATCGCTGTGCTTATGCTAATGGCCTCGGTTTGGCGGGGTGACGAAAAAAACAAGGAACGCGCCCTAGTCATCCTTGCCACCACCGGTTGTTCGCTCTCCTTGTTTCCGCAGTATTTTTTCTTCCGCCCTGACGCACCGCACCTGAGCGAGTTCATGGTGCCGTTTCTGCCTGCGGTAGCATGCTCGGCTTATGTGATCCGGCAGGCCGCGGTCGCGTCCGGTCGGAGGTTTTGGAAGGCCGGAGCGTGGGTGCTGGTTGTTTTTTCGGCTTTGCTCGCGCCGCTTTACCTCAAAGCGATCATGCCGAGGGAGGATGCTGGAACCATTTTGAGTCTGGACACACCGACGGAATTTCGCGCGCTCAACGGCGTGAATGTGAAACTGTCTTCCAAAGACGCGGCAGTGATGGAAGGGTTGCGCAACGCGGTGCTGTCTCACTCGCTACCGGGTGAATATGTGCTCTGCTATCCCTACGCGCCGACGATCAACTTCATGACTGACCGTCCGAGTTACGAGTACAACCTCTACATTGACGACTCCACTGCCGGAAGCGATTTTCAAGCGGGAGCCATCAAGCGCATTAATAAATACCGTCCGGCAGCGATCGTCATAGACAACCGCCCGATCAACGGAACAGAGCGATCGCGTTTCAAAAACTGGGCGACCGCCATCATGGCCCACATCGAGACGAGCTACAGTCACGTGGGGACATTTTTGATAGGAAAACGGGAGGTCGAGGTTTATGCGCGGCCCGACAGGGATGTCCCGTAGGAAGACTAACGAGGGCTTGCCCCGAACCGCCATGAGGCGGATGATGCCGCCATGTTCCTCCTAGCCGCCAAGTTCGCTATCGCCTCCTCTTTGGGTGCCGTCATCGTTCTGGCGTTTTGAGCAAATTTCGCTACCTGCGCGACACTCTCTTTCTCGCAGCCTGTGCGCTGTATGCCGTGAATCGGCTGCTGATCAAGCCTCTGGCCCCGGGAGGATTTTTTGCCTGGTGGTTCAGCGACCTTCTGCTCATCCCGTGTGCGGCCCCAGTCTGCTTATGGCTCGAGCATCGTAGCGGCGTGCGCCGTCATGACGATCCCCCGCGCGCTAGGGAGATTCTTTTTCTCGTCGTCCTGTGGTCGTTGCTCTTCGAGGTGATTGCTCCCCGATGGATTGCACGGGCGACGGGAGACTGGCGCGATGTAGTCGCGTACGCGACCGGGGCGATGTTGGCTTGGCTCTGGTGGAACCGCGCAACGCTCAGACCAAGCCGAGCTTCATCCGACCAGCTTCGCTGATCATTCCCTGGTTCCAAGGGGGAGTCCAAACGAGTTCGACTTCAGCTGATTCGACGCCCGGCACGGTGAGAATGCGGCTGCGCGCATCGGCGGCGATGGTTGGTCCCATGCCGCAACCGGGCGCAGTGAGTGTCATTTTTACATTTGCCGTGGTCGCGCCGGATTCGCTCTTGCCGAGGATCAAATCGTAAACCAGCCCGAGATCGACGATGTTCACCGGGATCTCGGGATCGTAAACATTCTTGAGCTGCGCCCAGACATCGTCCTCCTTCACCTCTCCACCGCTGGCCGCGGCCGGGCGGGCGGGGGTCGCATCACTTTTCGACTCGAGACCGAGGGCATCGGCATCGGACTCGGCAATGCGGGCCAGTCCTGTCTGCGTGGCCACGGTGTAGGTGCCTCCAAGGGACTGGGTGATGATGACCGGGCTGCCAGAAGTCAGCGTGGCCTCCTCCCCGCTGGGGATAAGGATGGCCTTGCAGTCGCGCGTTAGGGTGATTTCCCGGTTCGTCATCAGATTAAGAATAGCCCGGTTTCTGCCGCGATCCAATCAAATGGTTTCAGGTCCGGCCCATCAGCGTGTAGTGTCGAGGGCTATGCGTTGGCGCACCCTTTGGGAGGCTAAATGGATCCTCCTCGTTCTGGTTCTGCTCACCGCGGCCGCCTGGCAAGTTTCGCCTTGGCTATGTGCCGTGGGTGCGGCACTCATTGCCTTTACGCTGTATTTCTTCCGGGATCCACAGCGGAGCATCCCAGAAGGCGCCAGGCTCTTTGTGGCGCCGGCCGACGGGCGCGTCACGGATATCTGCGAGATGGATGAGACCGAGGTGACCGGCAGCCGCTTGCAACGCGTGGGCATTTTTCTTTCGGTTTTCGATGTCCACGTCAACCGCGCGCCCGCTGCCGGTAGGGTGGTCTACAACGCCGAGCATGCCGGTACTTACCATGATGCGCGCAGCCCGATGGCCTCGACGCACAATGCGGCACGCACGTGGGGATTCGACTGCGGGGGCAACACCATCGTCGTGCGGCAGATCACCGGTGCCATCGCGCGCCGCATCGTTCCGTGGTCTCTGCTCGGTGACCGACTGGCCTGCGGCGAGCGCTTTGGCATGATCCGCTTCGGTTCGCGCACCGAAGTTTTCCTGCCCCTCGAGACGGAGATCTCCGTGAAGGTCGGCCAAAGCGTCCAAGGCGGCGCCACCGTGATCGGGCGGACTCCGACCGGCGGCACGGGCACCCCGGCACGGGAGGTTGCGGCGACAGCATGAGTATGGAACCGGACAACAGCGGGACGAGGATCTACCTCCTGCCCAATCTGATGACCGCGGGCAACCTGTTCTGCGGCTTCGCTGCCGTGCTCAAAATCCTCGATGCGGTTATCCAGATGAAGTCGGGGCTGGACCCCTCGGACCCGATCCACCTGGCCATCTGGTTCATCCTCGGCGCCTGCATTTTTGATCTGCTCGACGGACGGATCGCGCGGCTCGGCGGCAACGAGAGCGCCTTCGGTCGTGAGTTCGATTCCCTGGCCGATGTCGTTTCTTTCGGCGTGGCGCCGGCCCTGCTCGTCTGGCAGATCGTGCTCCGCGACTTCGACCGCTACGGCTGGCTTATCGCCTTCTTCTATCTGGCCTGCGGCGCACTGCGACTGGCCCGATTCAACACGGCGGCCGCGGCCAATCTCGACGCGGGCGGGAGCAAAGATTTCCAGGGGTTCCCCATTCCAGCGGCGGCGGGTCTCATCGCATCACTGACCCTGCTCATGCTGTGGCTCGACGCGGGACAGAAGACGATCGGCCCGTGGAAATTCGCGTTGCCCCCGCTCATGCTTTTCCTCTCATTCATGATGTTCAGCAAGGTGAGCTATCCGAGCTTCAAGGCACTGAACTGGCGCACGCGCCACTCCATACCGAAGTTCATCGCCACCATCGTGCTGCTGATCTTCACCGCGATGAACTACGAGTGGATGCCAGCGACAATTTTCATCGCATACCTCCTCTACGGGTTAGCGCGCCCGCTGCTCTCGCAGTCATGGCGACGGGGCATCGAGGCGGAACTCGGGGAAGTGGACGAAACGGCGGACGAAGACCGTGGCTGATCAGAACGGGATATCGTCCTCCGCAGAGTCCTCGCTGGGAGGGGCTGACTTTGCCTCCGCCTTGCCGCTGGAGGCGGCGCGCGAGGGCGCAGAACCGGAACTTCCCTCGGGCCCGCCATCACGGGAGCCGAGCAGTTGGAAATTTTCGCAGACCACGCGCAGCTTGGAGCGCTTTTGTCCGGTCTGCTTATCGTCCCAAGTGTCGAGCTGGAGACGCCCTTCGATGAAGACGGGGCGCCCCTTTTTCAAATATTCGCCGGCGATCTCTGCTTGGCGTCCCCACATGGTGACATCGACGAAAGTTGTCTCCTCGCGTTTCTCGCCGTTGTCGGTCGTGTAGAAGCGGTTGACGGCGAGGCCCAGGTCGGTGACCGCGCTGCCCTTGGGCGTGTACTTGACCTCGGGGTCGCGCGTGCAGTTGCCGAGGAGCATGACTTTGTTGAATGAGGCCATGGTGGGTGGTGTTTGAATCGCTTCTGCTTAGGCGGCTTTCGCGACGGGCTTCAGCTTTTGGTAGTGCTGTAGGTGGATGGATGAATCAAGTTTCCACATAGCCTGCAGTCCCTCGATCTGCTCGGGCGTTGCCTGGACGATGTAGTTCACGTAGTAACCGGAGGTCCTTTTCTGGCTGGTGTAGGCGAAGGTTCGCTTCTCCAACCGCTGGATTTGTTCGACCTCGGCCTTGGCGGCTTTGATCTGTTTTTCAATGGCCTCGATCATGTCGTTGGCCGACTCCTCTTTCCCTTTGGTGTTCAGAATAAGGAGAATTTCGTAACGTCTGTTGCTCATAATCCTTCTTTATTGAACTCATTCATGGCCGCGGCAAGCCCCTTTTTCAGAATACAGCGAATAGCTTCGGCGGCGCGGTCGAGCGCGGCGGGCAATTTTTGCCCCTCTTCGGCGGTGAAAGGCGCCAGCACATGGTCGTGCAAAGCGATTTTTTCAGGCGGCGCGCCGATCCCGATCCGCAGGCGGGGCACCTCCTCGGTGGAGAATTGGGCCAGCACCGACTCGAGGCCGTTGTGGCTGCCGGCGCTGCCTCCAGGCCGCACCCGGAGGCGTCCGAAGGGCAGCGCGGCATCGTCCAAGATGACCAGCACCCTCCCGGGCGGGATCTTGTAGAAATCGGCCAGCGCACGCACCGACACGCCGCTGAGGTTCATAAAGGTCCAAGGCTTCAGAAGCCAGTCGCCACCAAGGCGCGAGACGGCACCCTGGAAGCGTCTCTCCTCGCGGAAAGGATCCGTGGCCAGCACGTCGAGCGCGAGCCATCCGATGTTGTGTCGCGTGCGGGCGTAGCGTTGCCCGGGATTCCCCAAGCCGGCCACCAACCAAGGGGCGGATTCCGGCTCCACGGCGGCAGAGGGTCGCTAGTCCTTCTTGGCCTCGGCGCCTTCCTCGGTCTTCTTCTCGCGAATGACCTCCGGTTCGGTCGCCGCGCCTTCCGTTGCGGTTGCCGCATCGTCTGTGGTCTTCGGCTCGGAGACCAAGAAGACTGTCACGTCCTCGTCCGCCAAATATTGGACGCCGGACACCTTCGGCAGATCGCGCACGTGGAGGGCCGCACCGAGGCCGAGCGCGGAGACGTCGACTTGGATGATTTCGGGGAGATCCTTGGGCAGACATTCGACTTCGATCGAGCGCAGGCTCTGCTCGAGCAGACCGCCGGAGAGCTTGACCCCCGCTGCTTCGCCGACCGGTTCGATGACCACCTCGGCTATGAGCGTCTCGTTGACGGAGACGATCTTGAAGTCGACGTGCAGGATGAGTTGGGTGACCGGATGGTGCTGGACCTCGTTGATCAGCGCCAGACGCGCGCCGCCATCGAGTTCGAGATTGACGAGAATGTTTTCGCCGACGGCGTGCGAGAGGAGACTGTCAATCGCACGGCGCTCAAGTTGCAGTGGCTCCGGCTCGACACCGGTCCCGTAAAGAATGGCGGGCACCGACTTGGCGGCTTTGATTTTTTTAACGGCATTGCGCCCGAGGGCGGTGCGGCGCGTGACCTTCAGGCTGACTTGTTTGGACATAGGGCCGGGGATACTAATCGACCTGCCCGGAGATTTCAAACAAAGAAGTCACCGATTCGTCCTCGTGGATGCGCTTGATCCCCTCGCCCAGCAGGCCGGCCACTGAGCACACAGAGATGGAGCACCCTTCGAGCTGGGGCACCGGGACGCTGTTAGTGGTGACCAGTTCCTTGATTTCCGAGTCGCGCAGGCGCTCGCCCGCCATCTGGGTCAGAACGGCGTGCGAAACCATGGCGTAGACATCCTTGGCCCCGGCCTTGCGGAGTATTTTTGCCGCCCCGGCCAAGGTGCCGGCGGTCTCGGTCAGGTCGTCGACGAGCAGCACATTTTTGCCCTCCACCTCGCCGATGACGTGCTCTGCCTGCGTTTCGGTCGCGCTGATTCGGCGTTTGACCACGATGGCGAGGCCCGCCTTGAGCGTCTGGGCATAGGCTGACGCCATCTTCACTCCGCCGACATCCGGGGACACGACCACGAGATCCTGGAGATTTTTGGCTCGAATGTATTTGAGCAGCACCGGCAAGGCGTAGAGATGATCGACCGGAATATCGAAAAATCCCTGCAACTGCTGCGCGTGGAGATCCATCGTGAGCACGCGATTCACCCCGGCGGCAACAAGGAGATTTGCCACCAGCTTGGCTGTAATGGGTACGCGCGGCTGATCTTTGCGATCCTGCCGCGCGTAGCCGAAGAACGGGATCACCGCCGTGATCCGCGCCGCACTGGCCCGCCGGGCCGCGTCGACGAGGATGAGCAGTTCCATCAGGTTCTGGTTCGTCGGCGGGCAGGTCGGCTGGATGATGTAGACGTCGCGGCCTCGCACGTTCTCGTTGATTTTGACGAAGGTCTCGCCGTCGGGAAACGAACTCACCGTGGCATCCCCGAGAGGCACGCCGATGTAGTCGGCGATCTCCCGTGCGAGCTGGGGGTGAGCCGTGCCTGTGAGGAGCCTCATTTCTGGAGTACGGCGAAACATAACGCCCAAGGTTCTGTGAGCGGGGGCAGGTCTTGCAATTGCAAAAACCGGCGGATGGATAAACTATCGGCACCGATGCGCCCGCTCAGCCGACCATTTGCCGACCCCGCCGCCGTGGTGGCACCGATCGGCCTGCCCCTTACCCCGGCGGTGGCTGCTTTCGCGCGCGACCTGGCGCCGGCGGACGGGGCCAAGCTCGAGGATATGGCGCGGCGCGCGCGGACGCTGACGCGGCAGCACTTCGGGCGGGCCGTACGGCTGTTCGCGCCCCTCTATTTGTCCAACGAATGCATCAACAGCTGCGTCTACTGCGGCTTTTCCCGGGAAAACGCCATCCTGCGCGTCACGCTCGAGGCCGAGCAGGTCCGCGCGGAGGCACGGCACCTCGCGGCGCAGGGCTTCCGCAACATTTTGCTCGTCGCCGGCGAGCATCCGAAATTTGTCTCCAACGGATACCTCGAGGAGATCATCCGCGTGCTCGCACCTGAGATTCCGGCGCTTTCCATCGAGGTCGCGCCGATGGAGACGCCGGATTACCAGCCGCTAGTCGCCGCCGGGGCCGAGGGGCTCATCGTCTACCAAGAGACATACCACCGCCCGACCTACGCGCAGGTGCACACGGCGGGACCGAAGAAGGATTATGACTGGCGCCTCGCCTGCCCCGAGCGCGGTCATGCTGCCGGGTTCCGCCGCATCGGCATCGGCGTGCTCTTCGGCTTGTGGGACTGGCGGGAAGAAGCCATCGCACTGGCCGCGCACCTCGATCATTTGCTGCGCACATGCTGGAAGGCGCATTTCACCATCAGCCTCCCTAGGTTGCGCCCCGCCGCCGGAGGGTTTCAACCTACCCACCCACTGCACGACCGCGACTTTGTGCAGATGATCTGCGCATTCCGCCTGCACTTCCCGCGGGTCGGGTTCGTCCTGAGCACGCGCGAGCCCGCTGCGCTGCGCGACGCGGTCGCCCCGCTCGGCGTCACGCTCATGAGCGCCGGCAGCCACACTGAGCCCGGCGGATACACCGGCCTCGGACGCAGCAACCTGCATCTCACCGTGCGAGGGCGCGCCCTCGCCTGCGACACGCCGGAGGACGCGCTGGCCACGGAGCAATTTTCCACCTCCGACCAACGCACGCCGCGCGAAGTTGCAGCGCGCTTGCGCGAGCTCGGGCTCGATCCCGTGTGGAAGGACTGGGACCGCGCGATCCTCGGAACATGAATCTGCAACTGAATGGCAGCGAGCGCGAGGTGAAGGCAACACAGGTCGAGGAACTGGTGGCCGAACTCGGGCTTCCACTCTCCGCCGCGCTCGTCGAGCACAACGGGCTCGCGCTGCTGCGCTCGGAGTGGTCATCGACCGCCTTGGCCGAGGGCGACCGCCTCGAGATCATCCGCATGGTCGCAGGCGGCTAGCCGAAGACGAGCTTCGCCCCTGCAATCACCAGCACCGCAGCGAGGAGCGTCGTGATGCCGCGCACGGGCAAATGCCGGCTACCCAGGCGCGCCCCGATGAATCCACCGGCCGCCACGGCCGCCGCGAGAGGCCAGGCAACATCGGGAAGTCCTCGTCCGCTCCGCGCGTAACCGGCCAGCCCGGACAGCGAGTTGACGAGGATAAAAAGAGCGGAGACGGACGCCGCCTCGCGCACGTGCGCCCAGCGGCGGAACAGGATCAACGGCGTGAGAAAGATGCCACCGCCGGTGCCGGTGAGGCCCGCGAGAAAACCGATACCGGCCCCGGAAGCCACCGCGGCAGACCGGCA
>Ga0209190_1003668_pt1 | contig 10158 bp, 9 predicted proteins | sample M_140205_XF_Meta_FD_187315 | JGI IMG/M metagenome (GOLD analysis project Ga0209190, IMG submission 187315) | Freshwater microbial communities from Lake Montjoie, Canada to study carbon cycling - M_140205_XF_MetaG (SPAdes) (version 2) | ecosystem: Environmental > Aquatic > Freshwater > Lake... | reverse complement strand
AAGGATTCTGGGCAGATGCGTGGGGCCGCGTGCTCAAGCGCAACGGCGCGCGCTTTGGTTTGCTCTGGATTGGCTTGATCGCCTTCTTCGCCATCTTCGCGCCATTGATCGCGAATTCGCATCCGTGGATGATTGAACAGATTGGCGCAGGCGGCGAAGTGACCAGCCGATCGTGGCCGCTTTTAGTCAATTTAACAGCCACAGATTGGCTTTTATTGCTTGGCGTGTTTGTGGGCGCGCCGTGGATTCTGGTTGGACCGCGTTCATTCACGCGTTCGCAACGAACGGGCATGTTCGTGGTTGCGGCGATTCAAGCGGGCGTGATCGTGGTGTTGGCGCCAACACTGATTGAATGGGCCAGCGAATCTTCGCGCGCTCCATGGTTGAAAGAGATGGCGCGTGGCAACAATGGCGGTTGGCCCATTGCGGCGGTTATTTCACTTAGCGCGGCATGTGTTGCGGCGTGGATTCCATCTGTTGATTCGCTGTGGAAACGCGTGGCAAGCGCGCTTGCCGTGGCCGCCATCAGCGGAACTATTTCCGTGACCGCGGGCGGCGCGACCTTGATCAACTATGAGCGCTACATGGACAATGAAGCCGCTGGAAAAATCCGCTGTGTGTGGGCGCCCATTCCGTGGTCGCCGCTGTATACGCGCAGTGACATGGTGGCCGCGGCGCCAGGCGCCATGGTTGAAGAGTTGCCCAATCTTGAAAATTGGAAAGGCACGCCATTTGGAAAAAGATTTTTTATCATGGGCACCGACGCGCTTGGTGGCGATGTGTTGGCGCAAATGTTGTGGGCATGCCGATTGTCTATTTCCATTGGCTTAGTTTCCACCGGACTTTCCGTGTTGATTGGCGTGACTATTGGCGCAATCATGGGCTATTTCGGCGGCTGGATTGACTTATTGCTGTTTCGTATTGTGGAAATCTTCATGGCGGTGCCGGTGTTGTTCTTGCTGATCGTTGCCGCCGGCGTGTTGCCGCGCAACACCTACATGATGATGGCGATCATTGGAATGTTCTCTTGGACCGGCGCGGCGCGCTTCACGCGCGCGGAGTTTATGAAACTTCGCAAGCAAGAATTTGTGCAAGCCGCGCAAGCGGTGGGCTTGCCACTGCGCGCCATTTTGTTTCGCCACATGTTGCCCAACGGCGTGACGCCGGTGTTGGTTGACGCAAGTTTTTCCATTGCCGCCGCAATTAGCATTGAAGCCACGCTGAGCTACTTGGGACTGGGCCCCGATGGACAAGCCAGTTGGGGCAAATTGCTTTCAAGCGCCACGGCCAGCACCGGCACATTTGTGTGGTGGCTTGCGGTGTTTCCTGGACTCGCTATTTTCTTGAGCGTGTTGAGTTACAATATGCTTGGCGAAGCGTTGCGCGACGCGATCGACCCCAAACTTCGCAAGGCGGCCCACTAATGGCAGACATTCACGCATCGGTTCAAGCACGTGCCGATGGAAAAGTATTGACCAAGCCCGTGCTTGAAGTAGCCGACTTGGCCGTGAGTTTTGACAACGCCAGCAATCCCGGCGCGCCCCGCATTCAAGCCGTGGCTGGCGTAAGTATGAGCGTATTTCCGCAGCAAACATTGGCGGTTGTGGGTGAGTCAGGTTGTGGAAAAAGCGTGACGGCGCTCAGCACCATGCAACTTGTGCCATCTCCACCTGGACGCGTTGATCGCGGAACTATTTTATTAGAAGGAACGGATTTACTTTCTCTCACAGAGCAGCAAATGTTAAGTGTGCGTGGCGGTCGTGTGGCCATGATTTTTCAAGAGCCCATGACAAGTTTGAATCCGGTCTACACCATCGGCGATCAAATTCTTGAAGCGATTTTGCTGCACCAAAAAGTCACCGTTGAAGAGGCCATTGAACGCGCGATTGATTCGCTGGAGACGGTTGGAATTTACAACCGCTTGAAGGAGCGATTTAAAAGCGACGCCATGGCGCTCAAGCGCGGTAAGAGCGAGTTGCTTGATGAATATCCCCACCGATTTTCCGGCGGCATGCGCCAACGCGTGATGATTGCCATGGCGTTGGTGTGTCAACCCACGGTGTTGCTGGCGGATGAACCAACCACCGCGCTCGACGTGACCATTCAAGCGCAAATTCTGGAACTGCTGCGCGATCTGCAACGCTCACGCGGCATGGCGATTATGTTGATCACGCACAATCTTGGCGTGGTGGCGGAGAACGCGGATGTTGTTTGCGTGATGTACGGCGGGAGAGTGGTTGAATATGCGCAGGTCTTTGAGCTCTTTGATCGGCCTATGCATCCATACACGCGCGGGCTTTTTTCAAGCATTCCAGGCTTGCAACATCGATTGCGCAGATTGACTACAGTTGAGGAGGTCACTGGAAATCCCGCCGAATTTCGGAAACTGCCAGGCGCTGAGCGTGGCGTAATTCCGTGGTGGCCAGGACTTCCCAAAGAGGCGCGGCCACCGCTCGAGTCTGAGCGCGAACCGTATTGCCTGCATGAAATTGAACCGGGGCGTTGGATTGGATGTTGGCGGACACCTGAGCTTGCTGCGAAGGGTTCTCGTCGACCAGAACTCGACTATCGCCGTGATAGTTAAGTTTGATTTTACTTCACGCTCTGAAAGGTTTTTATGCCGCTGTTAAAAATTGGTGCCAAGATTCCGGCATTCCTGTTGAAAGATTCAAAGGGCAAGGCGTTCGGATCAAGCGATCTGAAGGGTCGCTACTGCGTGATTTATTTCTATCCGCGCGATGACACGCCAGGTTGCACCATGGAGGCCTGCGAGTTCCGCGATCTCTCCAAGACATTTGAAAAACTGGACGCGGAAATTTTTGGCGTAAGCAGCGACAGCGCGGACAGCCACGTGAAGTTCAGTGATAAATTTTCTTTGAACTTCCGCCTGATTGTCGACACGCCCGACAAGTTGGGACGCTCACCGTTCGCCATGAAATTGGGCGTGTGGCAGCGCAAGATTATGTATGGCAAAACATATATGGGCGTGGTCCGAACCACATTTTTGATCGCGCCCAACGGAACCGTGGCGCAACGTTGGGACAAGGTGAAACCAGAGGGGCACGCCAAGGAAGTGGCGCAATTGATTGCCGATTTGAAGAAGGGCGTGAAGGCCACAAAGCGCGCCGCGGCCAAAGTTGTAGCGCCAGTAAAAAAATCCAAAGTCGTGAAAAAGTGATGCGGCAAAAAATGTGCTGACGCTACTCTGTTGACGTGTCAAACATAGTTTTGCAACTTAAACGCATTCACGCCTCCGCCACGCTGCCCAATTATCAAAGCCAGCACGCCGCGGGCATGGACCTTTGCGCGTGCATCGAAAAAGATGTGCTCATAGGCGCCGGAGAAATCGCCAGAATTTCGTGCGGCTTCGCCATGGCACTGCCCGTGGGTTGGGAAGGCCAGGTTCGTCCGCGCAGTGGGTTGGCCACGAATCATGGAATTGGAATCCCAAATTCACCCGGCACAATTGATTCGGATTATCGTGGTGAAGTTCAAGTGCCGCTGATTAATCTGAGTCGCGTTGCATTTACCGTGACCCATGGAATGCGCATCGCGCAACTGGTCATTGCGCCAGTTGCCCGCGCGGTTTGCCAGGAAGTGGATGAATTGTCGGACACTGCTCGTGGCACCGGTGGATTTGGCAGCACGGGTCACTAAAATTGAACCCACGTCGCTGTCCGCCTTTATGCTTTGCGCGCTTTGTCAATAGCGTCGACTCGCATTACACTTGCGCAATGCTTACAGCCCAAGCCACAGACATCAATGTTCCGCTTCTTGATTTAAAGGCGCAATACGCCACGATTCGCGATGAAATTGAGCCCGTGGTGCATGAGGTGATTGAGAGCCAATATTTCATTGGCGGGCCAAAGATTGACCAATTGGAAAAAGAAATCGCGGCGTATTGCTCGTGCAAGCACGCGATTGGTTGCGCCAACGGATCCGACGCCATTGTGTTGGCATTGCAGGCGATGGGCGTTGGTCCAGGCGACGAGGTGATTTTACCCACGTACACATTCTTCGCCACGGCTGGAAGTGTTTCGCGCTTGGGCGCGCGGCCGATCATGGTTGACATTGATCCAGCCACGTACAACATTTGTCCCAAGAGTTTGGAGGAGGCGTTTGGTTGTTGCAAGAAAGTGAAAGCGATTATTCCAGTGCACTTGTTTGGCCAAGCCGCGGACTTGGATTCCGTTTTGGCGATCGCCACGAACCACAAGGTTGCCGTGATTGAGGATTGCGCGCAGGCAATTGGAACAGAGGATCATCGTGGCGTGCGGGTTGGTTCGCGCGGTGACATTGGAACCTACAGTTTCTTTCCAAGTAAAAATCTTGGTGGCTTTGGCGACGGCGGAATCGTTGCAACCAACAATGACGAATTAGGCGCGTGCATGAAGCGACTGCGCAACCACGGCATGGAGCCCAAATATTTTCACAAGGAAATTGGAATGAATAGCCGATTGGACGCGCTGCAAGCGGCGGTTTTATCAGTGAAATTGCGGCATTTGGACGCTTGGGGCGCGGCGCGTCAGAAGAACGCCGCTTGGTATGACACATTCTTCAAGGACGCTGGCGCCACTGATAGCCGCACCGCTGTGGACGCGGGCGGTCTTGCGCTTCGCTATCCGGCGCTGAACAAGGGCCGCCATATTTACAACCAATATGTGGTGCGCGTTGCTGGCGCTATTCGCGATCAAGTGCGCGATGAAATGACCAAGCGAAAAATTGGAACCGAGATTTATTATCCGCTGTCGCTTCATCAGCAAGAGTGCTACGCCAACTTGGGCTACCGTGCTGGCGTATTTCCGCACGCCGAGCGCGCCGCAAAGGAAACCATCGCGCTTCCAATTTTTGGCGAACTCACCGCGGCGCAACGCACACATGTTGCCCAAACGCTGGTTGAAATTGTGCGCAAGTTAAGTTGAACAATCAAGGCACGCCCTCATGGGTTGCGAAAAAGTTGTTCAGAGCATTGCGCAAACGTGGTCGCTTGAATCCATCGTGACAAGACGCGTTTGGTTTGTTGTTGTGAAATACATGCAATAAAATTATGGCAACAGCGCCGCAATGTCGCGCACTCCCACGCACTCAGGCGATGTGATTGGCTCCCCAAAATCCGAGTTGATTCGGCTGCCATAGAAGCGGCCCATGGATTCCACCCAGTTTGGAATTGAATGATTCTTTGGGTTGGCTTGGAATTGGCTCTTGTATGCGGCTATGGCCTGCATCTTTTTTTGCTCAAATCCTGCGCAATTCACTATGAAATCTGGCTGCGGAATATGCTTCAGGTGCGTGCAAAAATAATGGAATAGACGACGCGGGTGGTGCGGCTCGCCAGGAATTTTGCTCTTGGTCAACTTGGAGTCAAAGCGCGCGTCAATACATATTTGAGTCAACGCCAAGTGGTCGGGATGCGTGTCAAGTGGATGCGGAACGAACATGATGTCGATTTTGTTCAATCGAAGTTGTCCCGCCAACGCGTGGCGCGAAGCAAGATCATGCGTGATCGCGCGATTGGTCCATTCAAGATTCACGCGCGCAACGCCAAGAATGTTGGCAGCTTCGGCGGCTTCTTGAGCGCGCGTGGCGATATCGCCAAATGGCGTGGGCTCGCCGTTGGTGGCGTCGATAATGAGAACGCGATGCCCTTGAGAAACCAGCAACGCCATCGTTGCGCCAAGGCCAAGTTCGGCATCATCAGGATGCGCCGCGATAACCGCAATATTCATGGTGTATTTCTCCTGCGTGTCAAAAGGTCATTTCCGATTCAGATTGTTTCATGTTAAGGAGTTGCCGGTGGAAGCAAGCCATCGGGCAAGCGGTCTTGAAGCGATGGTGGAAGTTCCGCCACCCATTCATTGCGCGCGGTCAAGAATTCCGCGGCAAGGGTTGGATTGGTTTTTTGCAGTGTCTGTCGTTCCTGCTCCAAGCGAAGCATCGCGGCGATGACTTGAATGCTTTTGTCATTTTGCATGGAGCAAAGATTGCGGATGATTGCGGGAGTGCCCGATGAATCCTTGGATTTTGCGGACAAGCGCAGGCCCAATGCCAGCGATGCGGCCGCCTCTTTGCGCAGCGGAACAAGAAATTGCTTCATGGCGCCAAAGTTTTCGTTGGTGATGCAACCCTCGCAATCAATCACGCTCAATCGCAACGCGTCGCGCGAAGCGGCCCAATCTAAACGAGCATCTGGCCAGTCAATTGGCGCGGCATCAAGCGCGTCCATGGCCTGTTTGGCGCCGGTCCAACGAACAAAATCTTCAATACTTTTCAGCGCAGTCACGGGATTATTTTGAGCCCAGGCATCCAGCCACGCTTGGTGAATCATGGGGATTTTGGCTTGCACGCCCGCGGAAAAGTTTGGCGTATTTTCCGCCGCAAGCAGCACGCACAGTTGTCGATCCATGGAGCGCAATCGTTCTCGAAACAGATCTGAAAAACCTGAATCATCCAGACCCGCGCAAAGCCGTTGCAGCACCGCGGTCAATTGCTTTGTCTGCATACTTTTTGTTTTTTGAATGTTGGCAAGCGCCAGACTTAAGCGCTCAAGCATGTTGATGTCGCTTACAAGTTGTTCTTGCGCGACAAAAATAGTTGTGAGTGACGGGTCGTTCGCGTCGAAGCCATTTTGGGCGAGCGATTCAATGCGCGCCAAACCAAGTTTCTCCTGCGATTTGGCGTGGCGTGTGAGTAGGCGAGCAAAGTTGCGCAGTGGGGGTGCGATCGCATCAACATTCACGTGTCTCGCCTGCGCCATCCATGAAATAATTTGAGCCACTCGATTCAGTGATCGCGCCGCATCAACTGCGTCCTTCTTAGCGAAGAGCGCCCGCAGCGCATCAGGAATTCGATCGGATCGTGCGGCGTTGGTCGCGCCAGCCACGGATCGAAATTGATTCAAGGCTTGGATGCATTCACCAAATGCGCCAATCTTCCCGCACTGCGAAATAGATTCGGCGCGAGTGGTTGGATCGTTCAATCCTTGGATCGCGTCATTTACTTGCTCGACTATTTTTTTACGCGCGGCCGTATTTTCAAAAGCCGCTTTGTTGATTGCGCAAAGGGCCACGGCCGCTTGGTTTGCCGCCGCAATAATTTCCGCGGTGGATTGCACAAGGTCGGGCGCGGTATTTGCCGCCGTGGCTACGGGCAAAATTTGTTTGAGCAATTCCTTCGCCTCCTCGCATGGAGGTGATTGCGATTCTGTGGCGGGCATTTCAGCGATTGCAGCCAAGAGCCGCGAGAACTCTGGCATTGGATCCGCATGTGGATCGGCGCGCGCGTTCCATTCGGCCGCGAACAATTCCGCGGCGGGCGTGTTCAAATTTACGTCCATGTCGTGACGAATTGCCGCCATGACAAGGGCGATCGCAGTCGGTGACGAATGTGCAAGCGGCGCCGCTCCATGCGCGCGTAAAATAGTCGCGGCCATTCGTCTCCACGCCGCCGGCGCCGAAGGACTCTGAGCGTGCGCGTCAAGTTTGTCCGCCTCGATCATGAGCGCATCCGCCAAAATGTTTACCGAAGAAGGAGTGGGCCAAGCGGGAGTTGATGGTGCGTCAAGGCTCAAAGTTTGCGCGGCGGCCATTGGGGCGCTGGCGTAGCTCATGCACAACACGCACGTGATCAGCACCGCTCGAACAAAGCAATTTTGCGACCAAATGGTTGACCAGCACGCGACACGCGCCCGCGCCCATTTCACAACCGCGCATCGGCGCAACGCGTGCGCAATGATCGGACGTGTCACATTGGCTCCAGTGATTTTTCATCGGAATAGCGAATCCATCGCAAGCGCAATCCCTCGGGCGGCAAAGTTGGTCCCGCAAGTTGTCTATCGCCACTTTCAAGCGCGGCTTGAATCGCGCTCAATTGCATGCGGCCTCGGCCAATTTCCGTGATTGTGCCGGCGATAATCCTGACCATGTTGTACAGAAAGCCATTGCCTGAAATGTCGATCACAATTCGGTCCGTGCTCACCGCACATGCCTGGCATGAAAAGATGGTGCGAACCGTGCTGTCACGGCCATGCGCCGAATGCGCGAACGCCTTGAAATCATGCTCGCCAACAAACATGGCCGCGGCAAGTTTCATGGGTTCAACATCCATGTGATGCGGAGAAAAGTAAACCGTGCGTCGATCAAAAATCGGCCTCACCCGCAAGTGGTCTCCGTGTGAAACTTCGTAGCGATATCCTTTTTCAACCGCGTCGCGAACTGGATCAAAATCATCGATCGGCAACCATGCTTTCAGCACACGCATATCGCCAGGCAAGCGCGTGTTCAGCGCCGCTGGAATTCTGGTAATTGGAATCCTTGTTTCTATTGTGAACGCGGCAACCTGGGCATCCGCATGCACTCCAGAGTCCGTGCGACTGGCTCCAGAAGTGACAACACGCTGTTGGAATAAATCCGCCAGCGCCTTGTCCAGCTCACCTTGAATGGTTCGATACGGCGGTTTATCAGGCGGTTCTTGGCGCTGCCAGCCATGAAAGTTGGTGCCCTCATAGGCAATTCGTATCGCAATCTTGGGCATATGTGATGTATAGACGATTTCCAAATCTGATTGGACTCGATCCAATTTTGGATTCCTATAACAGCAAAAGTCCTTTCCGCGCCATGAAATAAGTGCAGGTCACTTATGGCAAAAATAAAGCAAATTCTAAATAATTTACTTTCAATTCAAGAAATCAGGGGTACGTTAAGCATGCAAGTGGTTGTACTTGTTACGGCCGTGATGGGCGATCACTTGAAAATCCTTTGGAGATTGAGAAAATGAAATTAGCGTATGTCGCTTCGTTGACAGTTTCTGTCATGGTGTGTGCCTCTGCAACGATGGCGCAAGTTGTGTTGATTGATGGAACTCTTGATGGTGTATACGGAAACCCAAAAGCAGCGCAATCGGTGCACACCGGATTCGGCAACGCAACCGACGGAGTGAACAGTTTCGCCAATGGTTCTGAACTTGACGCGGGGTATGCCACGATTGATATGGACAATGGATTTTTGTATTTATTCTTGGCCGGCAATTTAGAAAGTAATTTCAACAAGCTTGATGTCTTTATTGACAGCGATACAACCGGTGGCCAAAATGAAATTCGCAGCGATAACGCTGACATTGACTTCAACGGCCTGAATAAAATGGGTCGAGATAATGTGAACGGATACGCGGGCTTGAAGTTTGACACGGGCTTTGCGGCGGACTTCTGCCTCATGACAACTATTGGTGGAAGCCCAGAAGTAACTCAATACGCCAACATCGCTCAAATGCTCACTGATGGCGGTGGGGCGGGCGGATATTTGGGTAACGGCGCCTTTAGTGGTCCAACTGGCGTCAATTTAATCGACGATCAAGTGTACGGTTGCCAACTTTCCATCAGCAACGCAAATACTGGGGGCGTGAGTGGTGATTCCGCGAATCCAGGATCTGGTTGCGGCGTTATCACCGGAGTTGAAATGAGAATTCCGCTTGCATTGTTGGCTTGGGATGGAGTCTCCGACATTAAAATTTGCGCATTTATCAACGGAAATGGCCATGATTATGTCAGTAATCAGGTGCTTGGCTCACTTCCGATTGGCAGCGGCAATTTAGGTGGCGATGGTGTTGGTGGGTATCTCGGAGGATTTCCAGGCGCTTTGCGCGGCGTGAATTTTGCAACGATTGCTGGTGATCAGTTCTTCAGCGCAACAGGTCCCGATGTTTGTGGCTCCGTTTGCCTTGGTGATTTAAATGATGATAAGGTTGTCGACAGTTCGGATATGGGTGGTTTGCTTGGAGCCTTTGGTTTATGCGCTCCAGGAACTCCCGGAGATTTCAATGAAGATCTAGTCATTGACAGCGCCGATTTAGGAAGCATGTTGGGTGTCTTTGGCGCGTGTCCATAAACCTGCTTTATAATTGATTGAACATTCAAATCCCTCGGCACATGCCGGGGGATTTTAATTTCTACGCATTTGAATTTTTTTATAGTCGCTTGCGGGCGCCACATTCATCCGCGCAAAAGATTACCCGATACGCATGCCGGCTTGGTTGTTCTGAAATAGATGGGCGCGCGTAAGATCAACCGCCACGGAGATAGTGCTGCCTTCGTGGATGGAGGCGTCCGGACCGCAACGGGCCACAAGTCGCTGACCCGACGCTTGCACAACAACATCCATGCGGTCG
>Ga0209190_1003667_pt1 | contig 10160 bp, 10 predicted proteins | sample M_140205_XF_Meta_FD_187315 | JGI IMG/M metagenome (GOLD analysis project Ga0209190, IMG submission 187315) | Freshwater microbial communities from Lake Montjoie, Canada to study carbon cycling - M_140205_XF_MetaG (SPAdes) (version 2) | ecosystem: Environmental > Aquatic > Freshwater > Lake... | reverse complement strand
GCTCGGCAGCTGCATGGCGACCGTCATGGGCATCGCGGCCGAACGTCACCAGATCGACCTAAGCGCTATGCAGATCACGGTGGGCAAGGAGATGTCAGCCGATGCCCCGCGCCGCATCGCCCGACTCACCACCGTGATCGAGATTCCTCTGCCCGCCGACCATCCGCAGCGCGCGCTCCTCGAGCAGACGGCCCTCACTTGCCCGGTTCACCAGAGCCTGCATCCGGACATCGCCAAGCCGCTGGAATTCCGCTGGAACGGTTAACCGCGCATTGCCCGCAGCGCGCGCGTCGTTCACTATATTCGTATGCGCATCGTCCGTCCTCGCGATAAAAACTACCCGCACTTCCTGCGCTCGCTCGATCGCCGCGCCAAGGCCTCGCCCGCGGTGGAGAAAACCGTGCGGGACATCATCGCTGCAGTGGAGCGTGAAGGTGATGCTGCCGTGCTGCGCTTCACGCGCAAATTCGGCGGACCGCAGCTTGCCGCCGGCGATATGCATGTCTCGCGGAACGAATTATCCGCGGCATGGAAATCCCTCGACGTGCCGACAAAGCGCGCGCTGACAACTGCGCACAAAAACATCGGAGACTTCGCCCAACGGAGCCTGCGCCGCAGCTGGTCTGCCCGCAATGCCCAGGGAGCCAAGGTCGGTGAGCGCTTCGACGCATTCGACCGAGTCGGTATCTATGTGCCCGGCGGAACGGCCCCGCTTGTCTCGACGGCGCTGATGACCTGCACCTTGGCCGCGGCGGCCGGGGTACCTGACATTGTCGCGGTCACTCCCGCCGGACCGGACGGAGAGGTCAACCGGGCCCTGCTCGGCGCGCTTCATTTAGCCGGAGCCACGGAGGTTTATCGCGTGGGCGGTGCGCAGGCCGTGGCGGCGCTGGCCTGTGGGACAAAGATGATTAGGCCCGTGGTGAAAATTTTCGGACCTGGCAACAGCTACGTGGTCGAGGCCAAGCGCCAGCTCTTCGGGCGGGTCGCGGTCGACCTGCTTCCCGGACCGAGCGAAATTCTTGTCATCGCCGACCGTGCGGCCAATCCCGCGTGGGTCGCTGCCGATTTGCTGGCCCAGGCGGAGCATGGTGCCGACAGCATCGCTCTGCTTTTCACCGACTCCGACGTTCTGCTGAAAGCTGTGACATGCGAAGTCGAGCGGCAAGCCGCCGAACTCACCCGCGGGGCCATCCTGAAAAAATCCCTGCGCTCGGCCGCCCTTGTTCTGGTGCCGCGCCTCACTGACATCATCGCGCTCGCCAATAATTTCGCATCCGAGCACGTCTCGCTGCAGGTAAAAAACCCGCAGGCACTTGCCACGAAGCTCACTACCTCGGGCGCGCTCTTCCTCGGGGGCTACTCGCCGGTGGCGGCGGGCGATTTTCTCGCCGGACCAAGCCACGAGCTTCCCACGGGTGGTGCGGGCAAATCGTTCGCCGGGCTCACGGCTGAGCAGTTCCAGCGACGCACCAGTGTGGTGGAATTCAGCCGCGCAGCTTTGGCCAAGTCAGTCAGCACGATCGAAGCGTTTGCGCGCGTGGAAGGTCTCGACGCGCACGGACGTTCGGCTTCCATCCGCCTGGCATGATCTGGCGCACCAGCCGGCGCGTGTTCACTCTCGGCGAGCACGGCGTGCTCATGGGCATCCTCAATGTCACGCCCGACTCGTTCTCCGATGGCGGCTCTTTCGGTTCCGTGGAGAAAGCGGTCGAACACGGTCTGCGTCTGGCCGCGGAGGGGGCGGAGATCATCGATGTCGGTGGCGAATCGACGCGCCCCGGCGCGGCAACCGTGCCGGCCGATGAGGAGCTGAGGCGCGTCATCCCAGTCATCAAATCGTTGGCCTCAAAAACCGGCGTGGCGCTGAGCATCGACACATCGAAGGCATCAGTCGCGCGTGCCGCGATGGAGGCGGGAGCGGAGATCATCAATGACGTCACGGCGTTGACCGGCGACCCGGCCATGGCGGAAGTGGCGGCGGACAGCAAAGCAGGCGTCGTCCTCATGCACATGCGCGGCACACCCTGCACGATGCAACTCGACACGGGATATTCCGACGTGGTGCGCGAGGTTCATGCTTATCTCCGCTCGCGTTTGGCTGTGGCCATCGAGGCCGGGATACCGGGAGAGAATCTGGCCGTCGACCCGGGCATCGGCTTCGGGAAGACACCGGAGCAGAACCTGCAACTCATCGCCTCGCTCGGGGAGTTGGCCGTGGGAGGACGACCGGTGTTGCTTGGTGCCTCGCGTAAATCTTTCCTCGGTATTATCGGAGTGGGCAAGGAACCAGCTGAACGCGATGCGGCGACGGCCGCGCTGACTGCAATGGGCTGGTCGCTGGGAGCGCGGATTTTCCGCGTGCATGATGTCCGTGGCAACGCCACCGCACTGCGCACGGCGGAGGCGGTGAGCCAAGCCGCGCGCTAGCCGCTGCGGCGGTTGTCGTGCTGCACGGCGAAAGAGTTTTTGATGATGTCGATGATGCGCTGGCCGGGAAGGACGCGCTCTGAGAGCGCGTCGAGGTTGCCGTCCTTGCCAATGACGAAAATCGCGAAGTCACTCGACACTCCGTAAGCGGAGGAGACAGCCGCCGGATTGGCGGCTAGGACAAAGGGAATGTTCGAGCGGATCAGGCCGGGCTCCGCGGTGAAAGCAACGACCGCAACCATCTCGTCGTTGCCGAGGAGCTGGTAGACCTTCTGCAGCTGTCCGACCTGCGCACGGAAGGCGCGTTGACGCGGCGACAGCGCCACCACGAGCACCACAGGCTGCCCGCGCAGGCTTTTCAGCGAGGCCGCCTTCTCGCCGGACTTGAGCCAGCCAAAATCGGGGGCGGGACGCACGACCTCGGCAAAGCCGAGCGACGGCAGGCAGGCCAGAAGGATCAGAAAAAGTAGTCGCATAGTTGTTTGGCCAGACCTCACACGCGCATGATGTCGGCCTCTTTGGAATCCACGTAGGAATCGACATCTCCGACGTGTTTGTCGGTCAGCTTTTGGATCTGCGCCTCCGCGCTCTTGAGGTTGTCTTCCGTGAGGCCGCCTTCCTTCTCCATTTTCTTGGCCGTGTCCATCGCGTGGCGGCGGGCCGCACGGATGCGCACACGCGTTTCCTCCGCCATGGTCTTGATGGTTTTGACCAGATCCTTGCGGCGTTCCTCGCTAAGTTCGGGGATAGGCAGGCGGATGATTTTGCCGTCGACCGAAGGCGTGATTCCGATCTTCGACTCATTGATCGCCTTCTCGATGGCCTTTGAGATGGAGACATCGAACGGGGTGATGACGATCAGGCGGGGTTCCGGCGTGGTGATGAGCGCGAGTTGCTTGAGCTTCATGCTCGATCCATAGGCCTCGACGTCGATGCCCTCGACCAGCGAAGGCGAAGCTTTGCCGGTCCGTACGGTAGAAAACTCGTGCCTCATGAAATCGAGGGCTTTGTCCATCCCTTCCTCCGCGCTGAAAAGTATCTCGTCCATAAAATCAGGTTCCCGACACCAAGGTGCCCACCGGTTCGCCCAGCACCGCCCGCTTGATGGTCCCCGAGGATGTCATATCGAAGACCACTATGGGCATCTTATTGTCCATGCAAAGGCTGAAAGCGGTCGAATCCATAACCTGCAATCGGCGCTGAAGGGCCTCGGTGAAGGTGATATTGTCGAATTTTTTGGCGCTGGGATTGGTTTTGGGGTCCGCATCGTAGATGCCGTCGACTTTCGTGGCCTTGAGGATGACATCCGCCGCAATCTCGTTGGCGCGCAGGGCGGCGGTGGTGTCGGTGGAGAAAAACGGGTTGCCTGTGCCTGCGACAAAAATGACGACGCGGCCGCGATCCAAATGGCGCAGGGCGCGGCGCAGGATGAAGGGTTCAGCCACATTGTTCATCTCGATGGCCGTCTGCACGCGGGTGGCCACACCGATGTCCTCCAAGCCGGCCATGAGAGCCATCCCGTTGATCACGGTGGCCAGCATGCCCATGTAGTCGGCTGTGGTGCGGTTCATGCCGCGGTGCGAGGCGGCGAGACCGCGCCAGATGTTTCCTCCGCCGATGACCACGGCGATCTGCACGCCGAAGCCGAGGATTTCTTTGATCTGGGTTGCGATGGCACCGACGATCTGGGGCGAAATGTTGTCTTTGCTCCCCGGTTCGCGCAAAGCCTCGCCGCTGAGCTTGAGGACCACACGGCGGTATTTCGGGGCTTCAGGCATCCGGCTAACTTAGCCAATCAACCACTCCCTCTTGAAGCGAAAAAGCCGACCAGAAAAAAATGATCCCTCTGCGCCCAATCCGGCGTAAGTTTCCTTGAGAGTGAAAACTGACGATTCCATCCGCCTGCCCTCCTCCATGCCGGTCATGGCTCTTTCCGGCGTCACGCTCTTTCCACACGCCCTGCTGCCACTTTATATCTTCGAGCCGCGCTACCGCCGCATGCTCGACTCGGTGCTGGCTGGCGACCGCATCTTCGCGGTGGGCATGGTGCGGCCCGACACCGGCGAGGAAAGCATCTTCCCGGTGGCCGGGGCTGGGCTCGTGCGGGCGTGCGTGGGTCAGCCGGACGGCACCAGCCAGCTCATTTTGCAGGGGCTCGGGCGGGTGCGCTTCGAAAGTTTCCCCCAAAGCGAGCCCTATCTCGTCGGGCGCGCCTGCGCCGTCGAAACAATCGACGACAACAGCGAGGCATCGCTCCGGCATACCGCCGAGTTGCGCGGGATTTGCTCGGGATTGGTTTCCCGTGGCATCGAACTTCCGGAAACTTTCACCAAGGCGGCGGCGGAGATGCAGGATGGAGCCATGCTGGGTGATCTTTTCGCGCAGCACCTCGTGCGCGATCCTCTCGCCGCGCAGGAAATTCTCAGCGAGCCGAATCTGCCCACGCGCCTCGGCCGCATCGTGGCGACCCTCCGCCGCGAGTGGCAGCTGTTTCCGGACTGAGGCACGATTGCGCCGTGCCAAAACCGGCCCCGCCGGTCTAGCCTTGCGATATGCCAGATCGTGACATGCTCGATCTCTTTCCACGGGAGCAGGAAGCCGAGCCGCGGCCGTGGTCGGTCACGCGGCTGAACCGCGAAGTGCGCGCCTGCCTGGAGGGTGCGCTCGGCGCGGTATGGATCGAAGGCGAAGTTTCCAACCTCCGCCGCCAGCCATCTGGCCACCAATATTTCAGCCTCAAGGACGAAAACTGCCAGGTTTCCTGCGTGTTGTTCCGGGGCGCCGCGGCTGGCGCCGCGCCGTTGCGAGACGGTATGCAGGTGGAAGCCTTCGGGCAGATCGGCGTCTACGAGCCGCGCGGACAATACCAGATTGTGGTGCGGCGCGTGCAACCGCGCGGCGCGGGTGAGCTCGAGGCGCGCCTGCGCGCGCTTCAGGAGAAGTTGCGGGCGGAGGGGCTCTTTGCCGCAGAGCGCAAAAAAACGCTTCCCGCCCACCCCGCGCGCATCGGCGTCGTCACTTCGCCGACCGGTGCGGCCATCCGCGATTTTTTGCAGATCCTCGGCCGGCGCGGACCGCACCTCGAAATCTTCATCGCCCCTGTGCGCGTCCAGGGACGCGGCGCGAGCGCGGAGATTGCCGCCGCGGTGGGCAATTTTTCCGAGTTCCAGCGCAGCGGATTTCCGGGGGTCGATGTCATCGTTGTCACGCGGGGCGGAGGTAGCCTCGAGGATCTTTGGGAATTCAACGAGGAGATCGTCGCTCGCGCCATCGCCGCGAGCACTATTCCCGTGATTTCCGCCGTGGGCCACGAGATCGACACAACCACTTCAGATCTTGCGGCCGACGTGCGCGCGCCCACTCCGAGCGCCGCCGCGGAGCTTCTCTGCGCGGATCGCGCCGACACGCTGGCGCGGCTGGCTGTCGTGGTGCGGCGGCTCGGGCGCGAGGTGGAAGGAAGGCTCGATCTGGCGCGAGCCCGATTGGAAACGCGCACCGCCTCGCACGCCTTCTCCCTGCCACAGCGAAGGGTGGCGGATCTGCGGCAAATGACCGACGATCTGCGCGAGAGAAGCGCCCTCGCCGTGCAGACCAGGCTGGAGCTTCTGCGTATGTCATCGCACCGGGCCGGGTCCGTCCTGCGCGCACACACACCCACCACGCGCCTGCGCACCCTGCGGGAACGTCTCTCCGATCTGCAGCGGCGAAAAGACAAAGCCGTGGCCGCGATGCTGCATCAACGGCGAGAGAATCAGACACGGCTCTCCCACGCCCTGGAATTGCTCGGACCGCGGCAGACGCTGGAGCGCGGCTTCACCATCACAATGGATGCCGCGCGGCGCCCTCTCACCTCGGCTCAGACCGCCAGCCGCGAGGAAAACATTATCACCGTTTTTTCCGACGGCGAGGTGACCTCGCGCCCCTGAAACTCAGTGCACGGCCTCGCGACCGCGGACCGCACGGCGGTTCGCGGGCGACCAAGGACCGGCCGCATGGAAGACACACGCATTTGACGCCATCGCCGCGTGGAGCAGCTTGAGATAAGCAAGGCGGCGCACTTCCACCGCGCCGAAATTGCCGAGGTGCTCCGTCACCCACTGGATGTCGAGCAACCCGAAGCCGCGGTCGCGCAGGATTTCGACCAAGGCGAAGAGAGCCAGCTTGGAGGACTCGCTGACGCGCGAAAACATCGACTCGCCGAAAAACGCACCGCCCAACTGTACGCCGTAGAGGCCGCCGACCAGCCGCCCGTCGGACCAGACCTCCACGCTATGCGCCGCACCCTGCGCGTGCAGTTCGGAGTAAACGCGGGCAATGGCTGGATCGATCCATGTTTCCGGTCGGTCGGCACAGCCCGCGACAACTTGGTCGAAAACCGTGTTGATCGTGACGGAAAAATCCAAGCAGTGCAGGGCGCGGCGAAAACCGTGCGGCACATGGAAGCGATCGAGCGGCAGGATGCCCCGCGGGTCGGGCGAGAACCAGCGCAGCCGGCCGTCGCCGCAGGCCATGGGGAAAAACCCATCGCGGTAGGCACGCAGCACAGAAAACGCAGTCAGCCGCTCGGGAAGGAAGGACTGGGAGACGATGTCGGACACAACAAGATACTTTTGACTCAATCCGGGCGTTCGTGCAACCCGCTCATTACGCGATTGCCCGCGGCGCCGACCCGGTTTATTAAAGAGGATCACCGCCAAGACGATGATTTCCGACAACGCCGACCCGAAACCCCGCAGCAAAGTGGAAGATGTGAAGGATGCCAGCAACTTCCTGCGAGGAACGCTGGCCGCCAGCCTCGAGGACCGAACGACCGGAGCCATCGCGGACGACGACACGACTGTCTCGAAATTCCACGGCATCTACCAGCAGGACCACCGCGACCAGCGCAGCGAGCGCAAGAAGGCCGGACAGGAAAAGGCGTTTATTTTCATGATCCGCATCCGCGTGCCCGGAGGCGTCTGCACGCCGGAGCAGTGGCTCAAGATCGACGCGCTGGCCGACAAATACGGCAGCCACACCCTCAAGCTCACCACGCGCCAGGCCTTCCAGTTGCATTTCATCGCCAAGGATGTCCTCAAGACCACCATGCAGGGCATCGATAATGCGGTGATGGACTGCATCGCTGCCTGCGGCGATGTGAACCGCAACGTGATGTGCAATCCGAACCCGTGGCAGTCGGCGCTGCACGAACCCACGCTGGAGGATGCCCGCGCGGTGAGCACGCATCTCACACCGAGCACCAAGGCCTACCACGAGATCTGGCTCGATGGCGAAAAAGTCTCGGCCGATACCGAGGAGGAACCGATCTACGGCAAGACCTACCTGCCGCGCAAATTCAAGACCGGCTTCGCCGTGCCACCGAGCAACGACGTCGATGTGTGGTCGCAGGACCTCGGCTTCATCGCCATCGGCGAGGGCGATAAGCTCGTCGGCTACAACATCACCGTCGGCGGGGGACTCGGCATGTCCCACAGCGACACGAAGACCTACCCGCGCCTGGGCAACATGCTCGGCTACTGCCCACGCGCGCAGGTCGTGGACATCGCGGAAAAGGTGCTCATGGTCCAGCGCGACTTCGGCGACCGCACCAACCGCAAGCACGCGCGCCTCAAATACACGATCGAGGACCGCGGCATCGACTGGTTCCGCGATCAAGTGGAAAAGCGCCTCGGCTACAAGCTCGGCGAGCCGCGCCCTTACCAGTTCGACAATTCCGGCGACCGCTACGGCTGGACGCTCGGCACCGACCAGCGCTGGCACTACACGCTCTTCATCCAAAACGGCCGCCTGCTCGACACGGACGACTCCCCGGCCAAAACCGGCTTGCGCGAGATCGCCAAGATCCACACCGGAGACTTCCGCCTCACCGCCAACCAGAACCTCGTCATCGGCGGCGTGACCGACGAGCAGAAGCCGCGCATCGAAGCGCTGCTCGCGCAATACAAACTCGACCTCGCCGAACGGGTCAGCGGACTGCGCCGCAACTCGATGGCCTGCGTGGCCCTGCCGACCTGCGGCCTCGCCCTCGCGGAAAGCGAACGCTATCTGCCCAAGTTGATCACCGAACTCGATCAGGTGATCGAAGAGTGCGGCTTGCGCGAGGATGCCATCGTCATCCGCATGACCGGTTGCCCCAACGGCTGCGCCCGCCCCTATCTCGGCGAGATCGGCTTTGTCGGCCGCGCGCCAGGCAAATACAATATCTACCTCGGCGCGGCCTTCGACGGCTCGCGGCTCAACAAGCTCTACAAGCCTTCGGTCAAGTCCGAGGAGATCGTCAACGAACTCGCCCCGATCATCCGTCGCTACGCCACCGAGCGCGAGGAGGGCGAACGCTTCGGCGATTTCACCATCCGCGCGGGCATCATCAAAGCCACGACCGAAGGCCGTCTCTTCCACGAAGAGATCATGGCCTGACGCGCGACGTCAGGGGACGCTCAACCACGCGCGCGCCGCGCGGCTTGCTGCGCAGACGAAACCAGTTGTTCCAAGTCTTGCGGATCGTCTGGCGCGTACTGAGATACTGCTGCTCGAGCTCGCTGCCTTCACGCAGTGCCTGCAAGACACCTCGAACGGAAAAATTGTCCGTCTCTACAATCGTGCAGGCCACACCGACGGCGGCGGCATGGTGCGCATCGCTGCCGGCTGTCATGGGCAAACCACGCCGCTCCGCGTAATGGTAGGCCTTGCGGTTGTGCCGCTTCATCGTCGTGGCGGCATTGAATACCTCGAGTCCGTCGAGCGGCAGGGTATCGAGCACGCTTTCGCGGATGCCCGCGCGGAAAAGATCGTAGGGGTGAGGAGCCACGCAGATGCCGCCTGCATCGTGGGCCATCCGGCAAACTTCGAGCGCGGGCTTTCCTTTAAGCGATGAGGGAAGGCGGCACCCGAGACACAGTAGGTGACCGTCGGCCGTGGTCACCTCGATGCCCGGAATGACCAGAAAATCCTTCACCGGCTTTCCATCGGCCCGCATCAGTCCGTGCTCGATCATGTAGTCGACCGCATCGCATGTGTTGTGATCGGTCACCGCGAAGCCGTTGAGGCCGGCCGCGCGCGCCGCGGCGATCAGGTCCTCCGGGCTGCTCACGCCGTCCATCGAAAAAAACGAATGCACGTGGAAATCGATGCGCAACGGCATAGGTGGAGTCTCCGACCGCCGACCGCGCTTTGCCAAGAGGATTCCCGTGCCTCTCGCGCTTTCCCCCTTGCCCGCCGACGGCGCCTGTTGTGCAATGCCTGCTCATGGTCTTGCTGGGCATCGATATTGGCGGTTCGGGCATCAAGGGTGCGCCGGTGAACGTCTCCACTGGCGAGCTGCTGGCCGAGCGATCGCGCATCACCACGCCATCGCCCTCCACCCCGGATGCGGTGACGGAGGTGATCCGCGAGACGATCGGAAAATTTCCCGCTACCAGCGGAGCCCTCGGCATCACCTTCCCCGGAGTCGTCAAAAACGGTCGTGTGCTGACTGCGGTGAACATGGACCCGCTATGGAGCGAATTCGAGGCCGCGACATTCTTCTCGGCGAAACTGGGTCGTCCTGCCGTGGTGGTCAACGACGCCGACGCTGCCGGCCTGGCAGAAATGCGGTTCGGTGCCGGGCGCGGCATTCAGGGCGTCGTCGTGCTTCTCACCCTCGGCACCGGCATCGGTAGCGCGCTTTTTCTCGACGGAAAATTGCTGCCCAACACCGAATTTGGCCACATCGAGATCCGCGGAAAAGATGC
>Ga0209190_1003664_pt1 | contig 10162 bp, 7 predicted proteins | sample M_140205_XF_Meta_FD_187315 | JGI IMG/M metagenome (GOLD analysis project Ga0209190, IMG submission 187315) | Freshwater microbial communities from Lake Montjoie, Canada to study carbon cycling - M_140205_XF_MetaG (SPAdes) (version 2) | ecosystem: Environmental > Aquatic > Freshwater > Lake... | reverse complement strand
TGTGGGCAGCGGCAAAACCATCGTCGCTGCACTCGCCGCGCTACAAGCGATTGAAAACGGTTTTCAGGTGGCGATCATGGCGCCCACCGAAATTCTCGGCGAACAGCATTACGCAAAATTCAGCGCTTGGCTGACTGCTTTGGGCGTTACGGTGGCGTGGCTGGCCGGCAATCTCCCGCGCAAAGCCAAACGCGAGGTGCTCGAACGCGTAGCCGCCGGAGAGGCGCAGGTCGTGATCGGTACCCATGCTCTGTTTCAGGATGACGTTGAATTTTTCAAACTCGGCCTTGCCATCGTCGACGAACAGCACCGCTTCGGTGTGCGTCAACGCCTCGCCTTGCGGCAGAAGGGGGGCAAGGCCGGCGCGCTCACCCAGCCACATCAGCTGATGATGAGTGCGACGCCGATTCCGCGCACGCTGGCCATGAGCTATTACGCCGATCTCGATGTGTCGGTGATTGATGAATTGCCGCCGGGCCGCACACCGATCGCCACACGGCTGATCGCCGATGCGCGTCGTGATGAGGTGGTGCAGCGTGTGCGCGACGCCTGCATGACGGGCAGTCAGGCTTACTGGGTGTGCCCCTTGATCGAAGAGGCCGAGGTCGAAGAGGGCGCGAAGTCACGGCCGCAAAACATGCGTGGCCGTAGCGAGGCTTTGCAGTTGCAATCAGTGCTCGATACTCATGAGCGCCTGCGCGAGACTTTTCCAGAGTTGCGTATCGGGCTCGTCCACGGGCGTCTTGCCACTGCGGAAAAAGCGGCGGTGATGCAGGCGTTTACCACGGGTGCGGTGCAGTTGCTGGTGGCGACCACCGTGATCGAGGTCGGCGTTGATGTGCCGAACGCGACCCTGATGGTGATCGAGAATGCCGAACGCATGGGGCTGGCGCAGTTACACCAGTTGCGCGGTCGTGTCGGTCGCGGTGCCGGGCATAGCACCTGCATCCTGCTCTATCAGGGCGCCTTGTCGGCGCTGGCGCGTGAACGCCTCAAGATCATCTACAGCAACACCGATGGATTCGAAATTGCGCGCGAGGATTTGCGTTTGCGCGGCCCGGGCGAGCTGCTGGGGGCGCGCCAGAGCGGAGTACCGATGCTGCGCTTTGCCGATGTCAGCACCGATGTTGATCTGGTGGAAACCGCGCGCGAGGTAGCGCAGGATTTATTGCAGAGCGCGCCTGCGGTGGTCGAGACGCATTTAAATCGCTGGCTTGGCGGTCGTGAAAATTATTTGCGCGTATAAACACCGCGCGTCAACCGCCCCGGCTGGGGGATAATGGCGGCCTGCTGCAGGTCCCGACAAATCAAGCATGCTGATCCACTATTCAGACACACTCTGGCAGCGCCGTCCGTTGGGCGCCGATGGGCGCCTGCGCCGTTGGCTGCTCGACCAGGGTTCGCTGACGCGCCGTATTCAGGTGCGATCGCAGCACTTTCGCGTGGTGTTGCGGGCGCTGAAGCAGGCGCCGGCGGGTCGTGACGAATACACGCTGGTTGAAGAGACTGCGCACATTGCTTGCACGGTACGTGAAGTCGCGCTGCACAGTGACGGTGTGGCGGTGGTGTTTGCGCACTCGGTGGCATCACGGCGTGCCGCCCGCGGGCCGTGGCGTTTGCTGCTCACCTTGGGCACGCGCCCGCTCGGTGCGGCATTGTTTGCCGATCCGCGTGTACGGCGTCAGCCGCTGCACTTTCGTCAGCTCAGGCGAGGTCATCCACTCTACGCGACGGCCTGCGACCTGTTTGAGGTGGCGCCGGCGCGGCTGTGGGCACGGCGCTCGCTGTTTGTGTTTCGCGGTTCCCGGCTGTTGGTGACGGAAGTGTTTTTGCCGGCTATTCTCGAGCTTGCGCCATGACACTCATCGAACGACTCGATATCTATGAAAAGCTGACACGGCTCGACAAGCCGATCGGCATTTTGTTGTTGTTATGGCCGACATTGTGGGGCTTATGGCTGGCCTCGGCCGGCTCGCCGAACCCGTATATCGCGGCGATATTTGTGATGGGTGTGGTGCTGATGCGCTCGGCGGGCTGCATCATGAATGATTTTGCCGATCGCAATTTTGATGGCCATGTTGAGCGCACGCGCGGCCGTCCGTTGGCGGCCAAACGTATTTCGTCGCGCGAAGCGCTGACGCTCGCCGCGGTGCTGGCCGGACTCGCCTTCGCGTTGGTGCTGCAACTCAATGCGTTGACGGTCTGGCTGTCGGTGGCCGCACTGGCGTTGGCGGTGATTTATCCATTTTTGAAGAGGGTGTTCTGGCTGCCGCAGGCCTGGCTCGGGGTGGCGTTTGGCTTCGGTTTACCAATGGCTTTTGCTGCGCACCATAATGTCGTGGTGCCTATCGCCTGGACTTTGCTGCTGGCCAATGTGTTTTGGGCGATTGCTTATGACACGCAATACGCCATGGTTGATCGCGACGATGATCTTCAGCTGGGACTGAAATCCTCGGCGATATTGTTCGGTCGTCACGACGTACTCGCCGTCATGATTTTCTATTGTTTGTTTATCGCGACGATGGTGGTGGTTGGCTACCGGGCGCGCATGGGCGCCTGTTATTTTTCGGCCTTGCTGTTGGCGGGTTTGTTGATTGCGGTTGAGTATGTATTGATGCGCACGCGTCAGCGTGAAGGCTGCTTCAAGGCATTTGTTTTTAACAACTGGATAGGCGCGGTGATTTTTGCCGGCATCGCCGCCGATTTTTTATTTTTTCTGCCGCTTTTCCCGGGGCCGCCGATTGGCCGTTGACACCTTATGAAATATCGCGATCTCAGAGAATTTATTCAGGCCCTTGAAGCCCGCGGCGAACTCAAGCGTGTCGCGGTCGAAATTGATCCGCGGCTGGAGATGACCGAAATCTGCGACCGCGTGCTGCAGGCGCAGGGGCCGGCGCTGTTGTTTGAAAAGCCGCGTGGTCACAGCATGCCGGTGCTCGGCAATCTGTTCGGCACGCCATTGCGTGTTGCTTTTGGCATGGGGCAGGAGCGCGTCGAATCGTTGCGTGAGGTCGGGCAGTTGCTGGCTACCCTCAAGGAGCCGGCGCCGCCACGGAGCTTCAAAGACGCCTGGGATAAGTTGCCCCTGCTGAAACAGATTTTCAGCATGTCGCCTTCGGTGGTGTCGAGTGCGCCTTGTCAGGAAATAGTCTGGGAGGGTGACGCGGTTGATCTCGGCCGGCTGCCGATCCAGACCTGCTGGCCGGGGGATGTGGCGCCGCTGATTACCTGGGGTCTTGTGGTTACGCGCGGGCCGGCGAAGGCGCGGCAGAATCTGGGTATTTACCGGCAACAGGTCATCGCGCCGAACAAGGTGATCATGCGCTGGTTGGGGATGCGTGGCGGCGCTCTCGATTATCGCGATCATTGCCTGGCGCATCCGGGCGAGCCGTTTCCGCTGGCGGTGGCGCTGGGCGCTGACCCGGCGACATTGCTCGGCGCCGTTACGCCAGTGCCGGATAGTTTGTCCGAGTATCAATTCGCCGGTTTGTTACGCGGCTCGCGCAGCGAAATCGTCAAATGCCTGAGTCATGATCTGCAGGTACCTGCGCGTGCCGAGATCGTCCTGGAAGGATTTATTCGGCCCGGTGAAACGGCGCTCGAAGGGCCGTTCGGTGACCACACCGGTTATTACAACGAGCGCGAGCGTTTTCCGGTGTTCACCATCGAGCGCATGACGATGCGGCGCAATCCGATTTATCACAGCACTTATACCGGCAAGCCACCCGACGAACCGGCCATGTTGGGGGCGGCATTGAACGAGGTATTTGTGCCACTGCTGCAGAAGCAGTTTCCTGAGATCGTTGATTTTTACCTGCCGCCCGAAGGCTGTTCTTATCGCATGGCGGTCGTTAGCATGAAGAAGCAATACGCCGGACATGCCAAGCGCGTGATGTTCGGTGTTTGGTCTTTCCTGCGCCAGTTTATGTATACCAAGTTCATCATCGTTACCGATGACGATGTCAACGTGCGCGACTGGAAGGAAGTGATTTGGGCGCTGACCACGCGTGTGGATCCGCAGCGTGACACCCTGATCGCGGAGAATACGCCGATCGATTATCTGGACTTTGCCAGTCCGGTCGCCGGGCTCGGGTCGAAGATGGGGATAGACGCCACCAACAAATGGCCGCAGGAAACCTCGCGCGAATGGGGCACGCCGATTGCCATGGATGCAGCCACCAAGGCGCGCATCGATACCTTGTGGCGAGACATCGGACTTTAGCAGTGCAAACAACAAGGGCCGGAGATCCGGCCCTTGTGCAATGTGTTGAGGCTAGTTCTAGAACTGGTAATCCAAGCCGACGGTATAGAGATTGGTGTCGGTCTTGATCGTGGTGGTGTTGCTACCCATTTTTGAAATGCGTTCGACTTCCCAGCGCACGCCCATATTCGGGTTGAAATCATATTTGAGGCCAACGCCTAGCACCGGACTCCACGTCGTGTCGGAGGCATTGTTGGTGATATTTTTCAGCGTCATGCGGTTTTCGCCGATGCGACCCAGGAGGGAAAGATCTTTCGTCACCGGTAAATAACCGACGAGAGACATGCCCCAGCCGGTCATTTCCAGGGTGTTTCCGGTGTTGGAGTCGTATGAGCCAAGGTTCAACCAGGTACCCTCGATACTGAAATTTTTACTCAATTTGAGGCCGCCGTACATCTTCAGCGGCCGCATGTAGGAACTCTTTGCGTTGAAGCCGGTGCCGACGCCGGAGGTTACGTTCGCGCTGTCGAAGCTCGGCCGTGCGCCGCCCCAGGCGCCGCCAATATAAAACGTGTTGTCGGCAGCACTTGCGCCGCCGCTGATGGCTGTGCCGACTGCGATTGCGATGGCGCCGAGACGTGTTTTGGTGGACATGTTGGCTGCTCCTTTATTTTGCAAAATATTACTAAACAAAAATTCGGTCTTGAAAAAAATAGCCGGGGGCGACCCGGCTATGTAGATGGTGGCGTAGCTTTTTGATTAAGTTAGTACTTCGCCACTTTTATTACTGATGGGCCTTAAACGGTCGAAACGTTTGGGTGGTCTGTAGCCTTCATCGGAATACTTGCAATGACTGTCCTGATGCGGGGCTGTCTTGACTGGCCAAACCTCCAATCGGTTAAAGCATTGAATCAAGATTAAAGAAAATGGTTTAACTTGTCTACTTAAGTCCATTTATTTGCTGCATAAATTTGAAAAATCTGTTGTGTTTTAGCAACACATTGCCATAACTAATTGTTTATTTGTGGAATTATATATTTTTTAGTCAGTAAGATATTTATTTTTCCCCATGAAATCATCATCTTTTCGCGGGGTAGTTGCGGGTGCTAGCGCGCGTAAATCCATTTCAGCAAGGCGTCCTGGGCGGCAATGGCTTCGCCGGCACGCGGGTGATTGACGAGAAATACGACAACCACGTTGCGCCCTTTCGCATCGAGCACATAGCCGGCAATGGCGCGCGCGCCGGCGAGGCTACCGGTCTTGATGTGGGCCTGTCCGGCGATCTCGGCGCCATGCAGCCGTTTGCGCATGGTGCCGTCGACCGCTGCCAACGGCAGCGAGCTGACAAACTCGGGCATGAGGGCGCTGCGCCCTGCGAAAACCAACAATTGTCCGAGGGCGCGCGCGCTGATGCGTTCGCTACGTGACAAGCCCGAACCGTTTTCCAACACCAGTTCCGGGGCGGCCAGACGCCGTGATTCCAGCCACTGCACAACAGCACGCACGGATTTTTCTGCGCTGGCCGGTGCGCCCAGTGTTGCCGCACCCAGCCCGAGGAATAGTTGTCGCGCCATTACGTTGTTGCTGAATTTGTTGATGTCGCGCACCACGTCGACGAGCGGTTGCGAGGGCGCGACCAGCAGGGGTTGCGCGCCGGCGGGGATCACTCCTTCGCGCACGCCACCGGTGAAACTGCCGCCAAGTTCACGCCACAGCAATAAAAACAGTGCGTGCACATACTGTGGGTGCCCGAGCAGGCTGTAGTGCCGTTCCTTTTCGCCGCAGGCGAGTGGGAAGGTGCCTGAGAAAACCAGACGCGCCGCTGCCGCATCGCCGCTGGCGACCCCTTTTAGTTTCTCTACCCAGTCACCGCAGGCGTCCGCGGTCGGTGCAAGATTATTGACGACCTGTAATTGGGGGAGGGCTGGCTCGACCGTAATATTGACGGTGCGACGTTGGGCGTCGGGGATGAAGTTAAGCCTGAACGATTTGAAATTCACCAACAAGGCGTCGGGTTGCGTGTTGTAAGGACGCGCCGGTTCGTTGTCGAAGCCACCGGGGTCGCCCGGCGTCACGCCGGCAAAAAAACTGCGGTCGAGTACCAGGTCGCCGCGGATCTCACGCAAACCCCGCGCCCGTAACTGGCGCAACAGCAGCCAGAAACTATCAAGGGTCAGCCGCGGATCACCGCCGCCACGCAGCACCAGATCACCGTTTAACAGATCGCCCTGCAATGGCGTCGAGGTATAGACCTCGGTTGACCAGCGATAGGCGGGGCCTAGTTGATCAAGGGCGGCAAAGGTCGTCAGTAATTTGATTGTCGACGCAGGGTTGAGCGCCCGCGTATCGCCGGCCGCCAGCAGCGGCTGTTCGACGCCCAACTCATGTACATAGATGCCGGCTGCCGAGAGTGGAATGCCCGCTTGCGTGAGGGCTTGTGTAACGCTCGCCGGAAGGCGTTCAACACGTTCTTGCGCGAAGCCGGCGGCGGCATAAAGCAGCGCCAATAAAAACAGTGCGCGCACCTCAGAGCTCGACCGTCGTGTGCGCGGCCGGCATCTTGACGGGCCATTTGAGTTCGCCTTCGCCTTCGCATACGTCAATGATGGCTGCGCCAAGAAAACTCAACTGCATGCTTGTTGTCCGCTCATGTCAGGCAGTCCTCCAGCGCGCCCTGTGTGGCGGCGAGCAAAAATGATATCTCGTCGGCGTCGATGATATAGGGCGGCATCAGATAAACCGTGTTACCGATTGGCCGCAGTAATACGCCGCGGCCAAGTGCGGCCTGATGAAAATGGCCTGCAAATGTGGCGTCGGTGGTATCCGCTTCGAACGCCCAGATCATGCCGGTGTTGCGGAAATTGCGCACGCGCGGATGCTGCGCCAGCGGTGCTGCAGCCAATGTCAGGGCGGCGCTCTTGCTGCGGTTGGTTTCGATCACCGCGTCGGCGGCAAAGATGTCGAGTGTCGCCAGCGCGGCGCGACAGGCCAGTGCATTGCCGGTGTATGAATGTGAATGCAGAAAACCGCGCGCTGTCGCGTCGTCGTAAAAAGCGTCATATACGGTGTCAGTGGTCATCACCGCTGCCAGTGGCAGATAGCCGCCGGTGATGCCTTTCGACAGGCATAGAAAATCCGGTGTTATGCCAGCCTGCTCGTGGGCAAAGAAGGTCCCGCTGCGGCCAAAGCCGATCATGATTTCATCGGCGATGAGGTGCACCTCGAAGCGTGCGCACAAGGCGCTCGCCAGACGCAGATATTCGGCGTCATACATGGCCATGCCGGTCGCACCCTGCACCAGCGGCTCGACGATCAGCGCCGCCGTTTCATGGTGATGCTGTTCTAGATGCGCTTCGAGGGCGCGCGCGCAGCGCCGGGCAAAGTCGCGCGGTGATTCGCCGTCGGCGGCAAGCCGCCAGTCGGGACTTGGCACTTGCGCGCTTTGCCGCAGCAGCGGCGCGTAAGTGTCCTTGAAGAGGGCGACATCGGTAACCGACAGGGCGCCGAGTGTTTCGCCGTGATAACTGCCAGAGAGACTGATGAAGCCGGTCTTTGCCGTGCGGCCGCGGTTGCGCCAATAGTGAAAGCTCATCTTCAGCGCGATCTCGACCGCCGAGGCGCCATCGCTGCCGTAAAAACAATGGCCGAGGCGGCCGCCAGTCAGTGCGGCAAGACGTTCGGAGAGTTCAACCACCGGGGCATGGGTGCAGCCGGCAAGGATCACGTGCTCGAGGGTCTCGAGCTGTTCGTGCAGCGCCGCGTTGATGCGCGGGTTGGCATGGCCAAAAAGATTGACCCACCACGAGCTGACCGCGTCGAGATAACGGCGGCCATCGTAGTCATACAGCCAGACGCCGCGGCCGCGCGCGATGGGCAGCGGGGGCAGCGTCTCGTGTTGCTTCATTTGCGTGCAGGGATGCCAGACAGCGCCCGCGCTGCGGGCCAGCCATTGCGCGTTGTCGCTGGTGGTTTTCATGGATGGCATAAGAGGTTGGTAGCGCGGTGGCGGCTGGTTGTTTGTCCGCCAAGGGGGCTGTGCCACGACCATCGGTGATAGTGCCGGGCGTCGCGACCGCGACTGCCAGGGTGTCCCTGGCGATGGTTAGTCGCTTGGCGTTGTGCGTAAATGATGAGTATGTGCGACATGGTTTGAACCAAACCGAGTGTAGCATTCTTGCGAAATCGACCTGCCGAGGAGCGACTCGATCGGATTGGAGATCAGGCCGCAGCGACCGCTTTGCCGGGGTTTGGCAGCCAGGTAAACTGCGCGGGGCATTAAATTACTGGTCCGCACGCGCCTTTGCCTGGACATCTTAACCTTATGTTAATAAGAAGATAATTTCGATTTCCGGCGCTTGCTTTGCGGGCTGGCTCTGGCCCTGGTTGCTGATGCGCTCTTGAAATTCGGGCGGCAAGCCCCTATTATTAGCACTCGCTCTCGATGAGTGCTAGCAACAACCCTAATCCAGTTCGTCCCAGTAAACGCAAAGAGGAGAAGCAAGTATGAAGATTCGTCCTTTACACGACCGCCTGATCGTCAAGCGGCTCGAGGAAGAGCGTAAAACCGCTTCCGGTATCGTTATCCCGGACACCGCCACTGAAAAACCTGATCAAGGCGAAGTCAAAGCCATTGGCAAAGGCAAGATCATGGAAGATGGCACCGTTCGCGCGCTCGATCTGAAAGTCGGCGACCGCGTTCTGTTCGGGAAATATTCCGGCCAAACCGTCAAGGTCGACGGCGAAGAACTGCTCGTGATGCGCGAAGAAGACATCATGGGCGTGATTGAATAAACGCAGTCGGCAAACAGGAGAATTCACATGGCAGCAAAAGACGTACGTTTTCATGATTCGGCCCGCGCCAAGATCGTTGCGGGTGTCAATATTCTGGCCGATGCGGTCAAAGTAACCCTCGGCCCGAAAGGCCGTAATGTGGTGCTTGAGCGCTCGTTCGGCGCCCCGACCATCACCAAAGACGGTGTTTCGGTCGCCAAAGAAATCGAACTCAAAGACCGGTTCGAAAACATGGGCGCGCAAATGGTGAAGGAAGTCGCGAGCAAAACCTCCGACATCGCCGGCGACGGCACCACCACGGCAACCGTTCTGGCCCAGTCGATCGTGCAAGAAGGCATGAAGTTCGTTGCCGCCGGCATGAACCCGATGGATCTGAAGCGCGGTATCGACAAAGCGGTTGAGGCGGTCATTGCCGAACTCAAAAAGCTGTCGAAGCCTTGCACCACCAACAAAGAAATCGCGCAAGTCGGTTCGATTTCGGCCAACTCCGATGCAGACATCGGCGACATCATTGCCAAGGCAATGGAAAAAGTCGGCAAAGAAGGCGTTATCACCGTTGAAGACGGCAAGAGCCTGAACAATGAACTCGACGTCGTCGAGGGCATGCAGTTCGATCGTGGCTACCTCTCGCCCTACTTCATCAACAATGCTGAAAAGCAAATGGCAGTTCTGGACGACGCATACGTTCTCCTGCACGACAAAAAGATCTCGAACATCCGTGATCTGCTGCCGATACTCGAGCAAGTGGCGAAAGCCGGCCGTCCGTTGCTGATCATTGCCGAAGAAGTTGACGGCGAAGCGCTGGCGACCCTGGTTGTCAACGGCATCCGTGGCATTCTGAAGACCTGCGCCGTCAAAGCGCCGGGCTTCGGCGATCGTCGTAAAGCGATGCTCGAAGACATCGCGATCCTCACCGGCGGCACCGTGATTGCTGAAGAAGTCGGCCTCTCGCTCGAAAAAGCGACGCTGAAAGATCTGGGCCAGGCCAAACGCATCGAGATCGGCAAGGAAGAAACGACGATCATCGACGGCAAAGGCGAAGCCAAGATCATCGAATCGCGCGTCAAGACGATTCGTCAGCAAATCGAAGCCGCGACCAGCGACTACGACAAAGAGAAGCTCCAGGAACGCGTGGCGAAGCTTGCCGGCGGCGTGGCGTTGATCAAAGTC
>Ga0209190_1003663_pt1 | contig 10166 bp, 9 predicted proteins | sample M_140205_XF_Meta_FD_187315 | JGI IMG/M metagenome (GOLD analysis project Ga0209190, IMG submission 187315) | Freshwater microbial communities from Lake Montjoie, Canada to study carbon cycling - M_140205_XF_MetaG (SPAdes) (version 2) | ecosystem: Environmental > Aquatic > Freshwater > Lake... | reverse complement strand
CGGGAATCATTTGTTGAAGAAAGAATCTTTGCCTTTTTTAGTGGGATTTGGACTACAAACTCCAGGTTGGGATATAGCTTTAAAAGAAATGAAAGTGGGTGATTTTGCAAGGGTGTTAATCCCAAGTAAATTTGCACGTGGAAGTAAAGGTGTTGAAGGTTTAATTCCTGCAAATGCAGATAATCTATTATATATCAGAATCTTGAAGAAAGAACAACCAGATAGGATAATTGATGGGACTAAAGTATGGATACTTGAAGAGAATAAGGATAATAAGTTGAAATTCAGCGATAAAACAAGTGTTGTTTTTCATGGGATGGCAAGTACTCCAACAAATGCAATGTATGTAAATACGTTCCGAACGAATAAGCCATTTACCTATCGTTTGACAGATCACGGACTTGTACCCGGTTTGCGAAAAGCGTTAATTAATGCTAAAAAGTCAGATAGATTATACATCTTAGTTCCTCCTTCACAAGCCTATGGTACCCAAGGATATTTAGATTTTGTTAAGCCAAATGAAAGTGTCTTTTACAATGTCTTAGTAATGGATGTAGTGAAATAATTATTGTTTTCCTTATATTTGGGGAGTAAAACTAAATAAATAAGGGTTTTTCAATTGGAATACCACGAAAATTTTTGTTATGATAAAAAAGTTATTCTCCACTCTTTTCTTTTTTGTTGCCATTTTCTCAGCACATGCACAGCAGATAATTGATACTGTTGAAACTGCTAATGGTCGCATGTTTATTTATGCCAATAGAACTTGGGAATATGAGAAAGATAAAGGCTTTGATGGTGTATTGAATCCTCGTATGCATTCATTGTTGACAAAGGATTCCACGCTAAATTATATTCAGACTTGGGATAATAATACATGTTATACATCTGCAAGAAAAAATGATCTTTCCCGTTTAAAAGACACATTGTGGTTGTGTGTTTTGGAGGATGTTCACAGTGAATTTAGATCGCCGGTTGATGGTATCGTCACATCTAGATATGGTTACAGAAGTGGAAAACATCATAGTGGAATTGATTTAGATTTAGAAACAGGAGATACTGTCAGAAGTTGTTGGTCTGGAAAAGTCCGATATGCTAAATACAACGATGGAGGTTTTGGAAATTTAGTTATTGTTCGACATTACAATGGTTTAGAGACATTTTATGCGCACTTGAGTAAATTATTGGTAGTACCAGATCAGGATGTAAAGGCAGGAGATATTTTAGGATTAGGCGGTAATACAGGTCATTCATTTGGTTCGCATTTGCATTTTGAAGTTCGGTTCTATGATGCTGCCATGAATCCTGAAGAAGTAATTGATTTTGAAAAAAGGGTTTGTAAGGATGATAATTTATTTATTCACAAAGGTTTATTTAGGCCAGGAGCAAAACCAACTGACACGTTGGATGAAGGAGAAAGTCCTGTTCAAGCTGTTCCAGCTGTTCAAACTGCCCAAAAGAAATACCATAAAGTTAAGTCAGGTGATACGCTTTCAAATATTGCTTCAAGAAACAATACTTCAATATCTAAAATTTGCCAATTAAATGGCATTAGACCAACAACAACCTTGCAAATTGGAAGAAGTCTAAGAGTGAAGTGAAAAGCACAATTAGACATAATATAATTATAAAATTGAATGACATTAGTTAAAAACATATTAATAATTTCCTTTTTTCACGTGATGTTGAGTTCATGTGCTGATTACAATAAAGTTGTAAAAGGAGATGATTATGAACGTAAATTTCAATTGGCGAACGAATTATTTACGGATAAACAATATCTAAGGTCTGTAACCCTTTATGAGCAAGTTTATCAGAGAATGCCAAAAACAGGTGAAGGAGAATTATCATACTTTAGAATTGGTAAATCCTATTATGAAGTAGAAGATTATTATATGGCTGGATATTATTTGGGAGCTTTCTCGCAGCGTTTTCCTTTTAGTCCAAAAGCGCAAGAATGTCTATTTCTGTCAGCTATGTGCTCTGTTAATAATTCTCCTGAACAATCATTGGATCAAAATGAAACTGAATTAGCAATAAATAATCTACAGCAATTTATAGATAAATATCCAACTTCAAATCTGATTGATTCGTGCAATCAAATCATGGATAAGTTGAGATTTAAAATTGAAGGGAAGAATTATAATGCAGTCAAATTATATTCTAAAACTGAAAATTACAGGGCTGCTGTTACGACTGCGTTAACTTTTATGGAAGATTATCCTCGATCAATTTATAAGGAGGAAATATTTTATATTTTATTAAAAAATTCACGTTTTCTTGCAATCAATAGTATTGAGAATAAAAAAAGAGATCGAATTGAGGAAACTATTGAAAGATATCGTACTTTTGTCAACGAATTCCCCAATTCAAAATACAAAAGTGAAGTCAACGACATCAGCGATGAAATGAATAAGGAACTTCAAAATTTTAATTACGGAAAATAAATTAAAATGAATTTTAAAAACAGTACAGCAGAGCGTTCAACAGTAACAAGAGATACAGTTGAAATGGAGAAGAATACGGCGAACATCTACGAAGCTATCGTGGCAATGTCAAAAAGATCTAACCAAATTAGTGTTGAGCTAAAAGAAGAATTGACTCAGAAATTGCAAGAATTTGCATCTACGACTGACAATTTAGAAGAGATTTTTGAAAATCGTGAGCAAATCGAAATTTCAAAGTTCTATGAGAAATTGCCAAAGCCAGTTGCTATGGCAATGCAAGAATTATTGGAAGATAAGATGTTCGTAAGAATGCCAGAAGAAAAATAAATCATGCAAGGAAAACGCATTCTTCTTGGGATAACCGGAGGTATTGCTGCATACAAAATCGCATTCCTTGTTCGTATATTAAAAAAATCAGGGGCAGAAGTCAAATGTATAATGACTCCTGCCTCTTCTGATTTTATAAGTCCCCTTGTTTTAGCAACGCTTTCTGAAAACCCTGTTGGAATTGAATTTTGGAACAAAGATTCCGGTGTTTGGACCAATCATGTTGAATATGGCCTTTGGGCAGATCTATTTGTTGTTGCTCCTTTAACGGCAAATTCGTTAGCAAAAATGGCTAACGGAAATTGTGATAATCTTGTTTTAGCAACCTATCTTTCGATGAAAGCTCCCGTAATTGTAGCGCCAGCAATGGACTTGGATATGTATGCTCATCCAACAACAAAGAGAAATATTGCTCAATTAGAACAAGACGGTGTTGTTGTAATTCCAGCCGAAAGTGGAGAATTAGCTAGTGGATTAGAAGGAGAAGGCAGAATGGCCGAACCAGAAACTATTGCTAACGCCATTAAGAACCATTTTTTAGAGCAATTATCTAAGAAGTCATTAGTTGGAAAAAAGATCTTAATAACTGCAGGACCAACTTACGAAGCGCTTGATCCAGTTAGATTTATTGGAAATCACTCTTCAGGAAAAATGGGTTTTGCAATAGCTGAATACTGTTTAAATCAAGGTGCAAAAGTCACACTGATTTGCGGTCCAACAGCTATCTATCTAAAACACGAAAATTTAACATTAATATCTTTAAATACAGCAGTTGAAATGTTAGATGCGGTTCAATCTGCATGGGACAATATGGATATTGGTATTTTCGCTGCTGCAGTCGCTGATTACAGACCAAAAAATATAGTAAACGAGAAAATCAAAAAGAACGATGATTCGCTAGTTATTGAGTTTATCAAAAATCCAGATGTACTAGCTTGGGCAGGTTCTGTGAAAAAGGAAAATCAAATTTTAGTTGGATTTGCATTAGAAACCAATGACATGTTGGCGAATGGCAAGGCTAAATTGGAAAGAAAAAATTTAGATTTAATTGTGATGAACAATTTATCAGATGAAGGAGCTGGTTTTGCTGGTGATACGAATAAAATTAGCTTATTGGACAATCACAATAATTTAACTAATTTTGAGTTAAAGTCTAAGTCCGAAGTGGCCAAAGATATTGTTGAATATTTGATCAATCTCAAAAAATGAAATTTTTAGTTTCTATAATCTTTTTTATTGCTTTATCAGTGTCACTTAAAGCGCAAGAATTAAATTGTCAAGTGAGTATTATTACAGATGCTCGTTTGGAAGTTACAACTGTTGAAAAGGAAATTTTTGAGCAATTGAAACAAACAATTTATGACATGATGAATACAACACAATGGACAAAAGATAAGTTCAAAGTGGAAGAGCGTATTAACTGTCAAATTCAACTTCAAATAAATTCAATTCCTTCGTCTGGAACGTATGCTGGATCAATGCAGATTCAATCTTCGCGTCCTGCATTTAGTTCGTCATATAACACCACAGTTTTTAATTTTCAAGATGATGATATTTCTTTTGCATATTCTAGAAATGCAGTTTTAATATATGCTCCTAATCAATTTAGAGATAATTTAACGTCAATTCTAGCTTTCTATGCCTACTTTATTATTGGAATGGATTACGATTCTTTTGCTTTAAAAGGAGGTACTCCTTGTTTTAATGAAGCACAATCAATTGTTTCGAACGCACAATCTTCAAATGCTCCTGGTTGGAAGTCAAACGAAGTCGGTAAAAGAAATCGTTTTTATTTAGTAGATAATATCCTTCATCAATTATTTGAACCATTAAGAGAATGTAATTATGAATATCACCGAAAAGGGATTGATAAATTATATGACGATAAGATTGCCGGAAGAAAAGCGATTTATGAGGGTTTGAATAAATTAAGTAAAGTAGTTGCTACTCGTCCAAATTCTATAAACCTTTTGAATTTTGTCCAAGCTAAATTAGATGAACTAAAAAATCTTTACACTGACGCTGAAGTGAAAGAAAAAACGGATGTTGTTGCTTTATTGAAGCGTTTAGATCCTGCTAATTCATCAAAATATCAAGCAATTCTAGAATAATGCTTAAATCCTTGCGCATACAAAATTTTGCGTTGATTGATCACGTCGAATTATCTTTTAATTCGGGTTATACTGTTATAACAGGAGAAACAGGGTCAGGAAAATCCATTCTATTAGGTGCTTTAAATTTAATTTTGGGCGAACGAGCAGACTTTTCTGTAATAGGACCGATTTCAGAAAAAGCAGTTGTTGAAGCTGATTTCGAATTGGGTTTATATCATCTTGAAGAATTTTTCATAGCTAATGACCTCGATTATGCTACTCAAACTTTTATTAGAAGAGAAATAAATATCAACGGAAAATCAAGAGCTTTCATTAACGATACGCCTGTTTCATTAACTATTTTGAAGGAATTGACGAGTCATTTAGTGAATATTCATTCTCAATATAATACGCTTGAATTAAAGAGTAAAGAATATCAATTAGATATCGTTGATACGTTAGCAAATTTGAATGTAACAAGAAATGTATTTTCAAAGAAATATAAAATTCTAATTGATAAAAGAAATAAATTAGAATTATTAAAACAACATTTGTCAAAATCACTACAACAAAGCGATTACAATAAATTTCAATTAGAAGAATTGGAAATCTTGAATCTGGAACAAACGAATTTTGAACAGATTGAAATCGATTTAAAAAAAGCTGAAAATAGTGAAAGCATTATAACTGCTCTTAATTCTGTTGCAGAAATTATTGGTGGAGACAATAAAGTTACTGACCAAATACGATCACTTCTTTCTAGTTTGGATCGCATTAAAAACGTTGATGAGAACATTAATAATCTTTATGAACGAATAAATTCTGTAGCAATTGAATTAATTGACATTTCCGCAGAAGCAAATAATTCAATTGATTCTTTTGAAGTTAATCCTGGTAAAATTCAAGCTCTGACTGAATCGATGAATCGTTATTTACATGTCCTAAAGAAACATAACCTTAAAAACCAAGAAGATTTAGTTCACTTTAGAAACAATTTGGAAACTGATTTACTTGATTCAGAAGAAACTCAAAATCAAATTAATAAACTGGAAAGTGAGTGGGATTTATTAAACAATGAGTTAAATAAAGAAGCGATTACGCTGCATAACGAGCGTGAGAAAGCTGTCCAATCCATTTCAACAGAATTACAAAAAAGTTTAGAAGAATTAAAATTGCCACAGACCAAATTGGAATTTAAGTTGTCACTTAAAGATGAAATGAATCAATTTGGAAAGACAGATGTAAACATTCTTTTTTCGGCAAATGTTGGTATAGAAGCTATTCCTATTGAAAAAGCGGCAAGTGGAGGTGAATTATCTCGGGTAATGCTTGCGTTGCAAAAAATGATTTCTGAAAGAAAACTGCTTCCAACCGTGCTATTTGATGAGATTGACACAGGAGTTTCAGGTGATGTTGCCCAAAAAATTGGATTACTTCTGCAAAAAATGGGAGAACATTTTCAATTAATAGCAATTTCACATTTACCGCAAGTGGCAGCAAAAGCGCAGCATCATATGAAGGTTGAGAAGTCAATTTTAGGAGACAGAACGATTTCTAAAGTGCGTATTTTGACAAAAAATGAGCAGGTGGAAGAGATTGCACGCTTAATGAGTGGAGAACAAATAACCGATGCTGCCATCGAAACAGCGAAAGCGTTAATGAACTAAATGACAGATCAGTTTAAACTTTCTTTTGATATTCCAGAATTCTTAACAAAAATTGAATATGGAAAAAACATTCTATTTCTAGGAAGTTGTTTTTCAGATGAAATTGCAGTTAAAGCAAAATATCAAGGATTTAAAGTTGATTCTAATCCTTTCGGAACAATTTTTCATCCTCTAGCTTTAAGTCGATTTATCAAGGAAACTTTATCAGCACAAGTTCTTTCAGAAAGAATAATCCAGCGAAATGATTTATATTTCTCCTGGGAAGCTAGTAGCGCTGTCGTTGGATTTTCCCGCAATGAATTAATTTCAAATATTCAAGAAGCGCGATCAGATTGGAAAGAAAAGCTTTTAAGTGCAACGCATCTTTTTGTGACATTTGGAACAAGTTGGGGATATCGTTTAACTGAAAATAATTTGTTAGTAGCAAATTGCCATAAATTTCCTACTTCCAATTTTACAAAAGAACTTTCTTTCCATAGTGACATCGTTAAAGAATGGAATGAAACAATAGCTCTTCTTTTAGAATTCAATCCTTTAATTCAAATTGTATTTACAGTAAGTCCTGTTCGGCACATTAAAGACGGATTAATCGAGAATAATAGGAGCAAGGCAATTTTATTGGATGCTGTTCGAATTCTTGAGCAAGAAATGAATTGTTCATATTTTCCATCATATGAAATTGTCATGGATGAATTAAGAGATTATCGTTTTTTTAAAATTGATCATGTACATCCAAATGAATTAGCGATAAACTATGTTTGGCGACGCTTTTCGAATTGTTATTTCTCAAATGAAACAATTGAAATAAGTAAAGAAGTTCTAAAAATAAGAAATGAAGAAGCGCATAAAAGTCTCACACCAACTAGTGAAGCCTCTGCTCTACAATTACAGAAGTTAAAAGAAAAGCGAGAGAAGTTATTGAATCAATTTCCTTTAGTTGTTTTAGAATAATTTCAAAAACAAAAGTATTCAGACCAATTCAAATATGGGTCGATATAGTGCGAATTCGTATAATAATGTGAGTTTTAGTCGAATGATGTATCAATAGTTTAAGGCACTTTAATAAGTTGGGAAGAAATTGTTTTTTAAGCATTGAATCGCAATGAATTAGGACTTTCTACGTAATATAGCTATTTTCCAAAATCGTAATATTGTATATAAAGAAATAGAGTTTAGTTACTAAAACTTAAAATTAACAAATAAGGTTCGACATATTGCGAATTCGCGAATTCTCGAATTCACAAAATGTAAAGAGTAGAAGTAGTGGGTATAATTTTAAGCAAAAAAAAAGGCCGAAGCCTTTTTCTTTATAATCTTATAATCGTTGATTTATATTCTGATTTCTCTCCTTTTACTGGATTCTGAATAATAACCTTCCAAATGTATGCTTTGTTTGCTGGTACCATTTGACCATTTCTTTTATCAACTCCAGTCCAATGATTTGTTGCGTCATTTGTTTCGAAAATGACAGCTCCATCTTTAGGGTCAATAATTATCATATTGAAATCTACATTTCTTTGAGTTAATGCGAAAGGCATGAAGCTGTTCAATCTCATATCATTTGCATTGGGATCAAAGGCATTTACTGCTAAAAGATTGTAATCATCGGCAATTTGAATTGTCTTTGTTTCTGTTGCTTTACAACCATTAGTTCCTTGAATAGTTAGTGATACTTTGTAACTTCCTTTATTGAAATAATGTACACTGATATCTTTACTATAAACACTTCCTTTTTGGTTTTCTAAATCCCACGTGTAAGAATAACCTGAGGTTGTTGCCGAAACATTTATTGAAGGAAGTCCATTTTCATACGAATTTTGATCATCAATTGAAAAGTCTGTTTTCGGAAGTGGAACAACGTTAAATGATTTACTTGTAAGTTGATCATTTTCAGTATATCCAATTGTATACTTACCATCAATTTCAGGAGTGATTGAAGTTGTTTTATTTGATTTGATAATTGTTTTCGTTCCATTTGGATCAATAAGTGTCAAATTGACATCATTTTTATTAACAATTGCAATCGACTCACCTAGACAGATATTACTAATATCAGCAATTTCAATCTTACGAGATGTAATAGGAGTAATTCCAGTAAAACTAATCGGATTTACAGTTTGATTTGTATTTTGATTCGAATTGTTAACCTTCAAAGGTGCGATTACATTCACATCATTCAAGATTTGTTTCACAAGGTTAACGTCGTTAGCTACTTCAACTTCATTTGTTGAAGCATCCTTTGTTGTTGTATTGGTGTTCTCAGATTTATTATTAGATGTTGTTGATATTGAAGTATTCTGTGTGTTGACAGTCTTATTAGTGCTACTTACTTCATTTTTAGCATTTTTAGCAGTGTCAATTGACGTTGATTTGTCAGCAGGCCAAAGTGCAATTGTTGTAATAATAACAGCAACAGTTGCGGCTCCACCTAAGTACCACTTCAAATTTGATTTTGGAGAAACAGGCATAACGTGATCAAGTTTTTTGCTCATTGCTTCCCATGCAGAAGGGTCGTACGGTAATTCGTAACCTTTTACACTTTCTTTAATACTATTTTCTAAATTGTTTTTCATGTCATTTAATTTTCATGAATTTTTCATTCAATATTTTTTGCAAATTCATTTTTGCTTTGGCCAGGTTTGATTTAGATGTTCCTTCACTTATACCAAGAAGCTCTCCAATTTCTTTATGAGAATAATCTTCTAATACAAATAAGTTAAACACTGTTCTATAGGCAGGTGATAATTTTTGAATTGCTTCCATTGCTATTTCTGCTTTCAAGTCCATAAACTCCAATTCTTCTTTTTCCACCATTGGATCAGAAGCACCCAGTTTAAAATCATTATCATTGTCTGTCAAATAAGGATCCTTTTTCGATTTTCTAATAGCATCAATTGCCGTATTTGCAATAATCCTTCTAATCCAACCTTCAAATGAACCTTTATAATCAAATGCACCCAGTTTTTCAAAGACCTTAATAAAACCTTCCTGAAGAACTTCTTGAGCTGAATCTCGATCTGAATTATATCGCATACAAACCGATAACATCTTCCCATAAAATAGCTTAAACAATTCCTCTTGCGACCTTCGATTGTTTCGCAAGCATCCTTCTATAATCTCTTTCAGTTTTTCTTTGTTCTCCACAATCTTATCGTTTTGTAGACGGTTTAGTTATTTTTCGGTTGCCTTTTTGAAAATATTTTTAGACGATGATCCATTTTTCACACAAAATAACAGAAATATTTATCAATAAGTGTTATTTTTGCACGCAATAAAATTAGAATATAAATCCAAAAAATAAACAATGAAAGTAACAGTGGTAGGAGCAGGGAATGTCGGTGCAACATGTGCAGATGTATTAGCTCAAAGAGAAATTGCAAATGAGATCGTTTTATTGGATATCAAAGAAGGTTTTGCAGAAGGAAAAGCGTTAGATATTTGGCAAACAGCTCCAATTAATTTGTATGATTCACGCACAACTGGCTCAACAAATGATTATTCAAAAACTGCAGATTCTGATGTTGTTGTTATTACTTCTGGACTGCCTCGTAAGCCAGGAATGTCTCGTGATGACTTAATTGCTACGAATGCTGGAATTGTGAAAATGGTTACGGAAAATATTGCAAAATATT
>Ga0209190_1003660_pt1 | contig 10168 bp, 8 predicted proteins | sample M_140205_XF_Meta_FD_187315 | JGI IMG/M metagenome (GOLD analysis project Ga0209190, IMG submission 187315) | Freshwater microbial communities from Lake Montjoie, Canada to study carbon cycling - M_140205_XF_MetaG (SPAdes) (version 2) | ecosystem: Environmental > Aquatic > Freshwater > Lake... | reverse complement strand
CTGCGTCGCCATGTGGAAAATATTTGGCGCAAGGCCAGCGTGGATTGTGGATTTGACGAGATCGAAGGTCCCACCTTTGAACATTTGTCCTTGTTCACCGCCAAGAGCGGTCCTGGAATTGTCAGTGAGCTTTTTTCTTTTCGCCGCGCTGGTGGTAGCGATGATTACGCGTTGCGCCCGGAGTTCACGCCAACGTTGGCGCGAATGGCCGCGGCGCGGGCTGGAACATTGTCCGTGCCCACAAAGTGGTTCGCTATTCCGCTGCACTTTCGCGCGGAACGTCCACAGCGTGGAAGGTTGCGCGAGTTTGTGCAGTGGAATGTGGACTTGCTTGGAAGCGAAGGCGCCGCGGCTGATTGCGATGTGATTGCGTGCGCGGCGCTTGCTCTTGAACGGCTTGGTTTAAAGCCCACGGATGTGCGTTTTCGCTTGGCGCATCGCGGCGCTTCCGCGGCCGTGTTGACCGCGGCGGGCGTGGCGGGCGAGCACATTGGAGAAGCCTTTGAATTGCTTGATCGCCGCGACAAATTGTCGCCAGAAGAATTTCAAACACGCGCGGTGAAGCTTGGGCTTGATGATGCGGCGCAGAAAAGATTCGCCGCCATCGCGGGAACTAAACTTCCAGTTTCGGCAAGCATGAATGATGTCGCCGCGTCGCTTGGGGTGGGGGCGGATGTGCTTGCGCCGCTTGCCGAGTTGTCTGAGAAATTAAATTCACTTGGCTTGTCCGATTGGTGCCAATGGGATTTTGGAATTGTGCGCGGACTTGCCTACTACACCGGAACCGTATTTGAAGTGCACGAATGCGCGGGCAAGGAGCGCGCCATCGCTGGTGGCGGGCGCTATGACGGACTTGTTGAATTATTTGGCGGACCAAAAATGCCTGCGATTGGTTTTGGAATGGGTGATGTTGTGCTTGGGCTTGTGTTGGCGGACAAAGGATTGTTGCCAAAGGATGGCGGGCAACTTTTGCCCCGGCCCGATGTGTTTTTAATTTCAGATGGAAGCGACGCCGCTGAGAAGGCATTGCCAAAGTTGGTGATGCAAATTCGCCGCGCTGGTTTGCATGCGCGGCACTCTTGGAAAGCCACTAAAAACGTGGGAAAATTGCTGAGCGATGCTGGCAAGTGCCGCGCGCGCTCCGCTTTGATTCTGGGCGCGGAAATGGCCGATGGCGCCGTTGCGATCAAGGACCTGGATGGCGGCGGGCAGCGCGTTGTGCCGCTTGAAGAAGTGGTCACGACATTGCTGGCCATGACAACGGCCAACACATCCAATCCGTCCAAATAAATTTAATTCATGGGTTGGCGGCTTTCGCGAAAGCCGCGGCAAACGCTTGGGAGCTCAGCGATTCATCAATCGCTTTCAAGCGAGACAAACGCATTGTGGCGCGTTCGTCCCAGCGATTGGCGGCGCGCAAAATTTCCAACTGCCGCAATTGACACAGCCACCAAGACGGATCGCGCAAGGCGGGATCGGGTTCATATTCTTTGCCCGCTAAAAGTTGCTTGTAAATTGACATCGCCTCGCCAAGGGATGTTGGATCGCCATGCGCAAACAGGCATTCAGCTTTGCCCAGCAATGCTTCCTTGGAATTTGATTTCAACTGCAGCGACTTTTGGTAGGCGCTCTGGGCCAGCTCAAATTCAGCGGAAACCCGCAGTAAATCAGCTAAGTCAAGCCAGGCCACGGCGTCCGCCGAGTTGCTCATGGTGAGCGTCTTAAGAAGCGACGTGGCTGATGCCGCAAGATTGGCATTGCGAGAAGGCAAGGTTGCTGGCCATCGATCGCTCGGCATCAACACGCGCAGGCGTCGTGCGGTGAGACCCGCGATCAGTTCTGGATTTTTCTGATTCGCGGCGATGACTTCCGTATCCGTGGAGATATCTTTTGCCAACGCCGCGTTGGCGGAAATTTTCGCGGACAATCGCCGCGCCGTCGCGGTTGGACCCAAAGATTCACCGTTGCTTCGCGCCAAGCAATCAAGCGCGGCTTGGGCGTTGCCTTTCTCAGATTCAATCCAAGCTTGCGCGGCGTTCAAGCGATCGCGCAACTCGTTCACCGCAACTGAACTTTGCGCGATCGCGACTGTGGGCGCGGAAATTTCCAACGCACACGTTCGTTGATCGGCCAGCGCCTCGGTGGCAAGAACCTGCCGCTCCAATTGCCACAAGCCAAAATCTGGATGATCTGGAAATGTGCTCGCCCCCATTTGCACAGCCTTTTCCAAGCGATTTCGTGCAATCACATCTTGGCCATCAACGCCCTTGTCCAATTCACGGCTCACACGAATTGCCAGGGCGATGGCGGCGGGACTGGCCGCGTCCGACGCATGCTCCTTGGCGAGTCTCATGGAGCGGTCGGCGGCGTCACTCCAATGATCAGCGGCAAGATCCATGCGCGTCAATGTTCTCAAAGCCGCGGCTTGCATAGAGCCAAGCACGGCGGGATCGTTGGTCAGCGTCTCGAGCATGGTGATTTTTTCTTGAATGGATTCGCCACGATCAATCGCTTGATCCACAGAAGCGATCAAGCACATTGGATCGCGCTCTGGAAGAGGTGTGCCGTCGCGTTCAATTGATGCGAGTTTGGAAAGCACAGCGTCGCGCGTGCTTGAAAGATCTTTTGTAGAACTGTGGCGCAGCACATCGGACAGCGGCGCCGTCCAAGCACGTTGTGTGATTTGCAAATCAACACCCAATTCCCCCAAGGCTTGCTTGCGCAATCGGCACAGCAATTCCGCGATCGCAAGTTGCCGCAGGATGGATCCTGAACCTTCAAGAACAACTCCGGCGTCGGCCGCTTGGCTTGGTCCTCGCAGCAAACCCGCGGCGCGCAAAGAGGCAAGATCCGCAAGAGTGAGCAATGCCTCATCTTGACCAGCTTTTTGCCGTGAAAGCGAGAGATATTGGTTGGCGCGTTGCTCGTCGCCTAGGCGCGCCGCGGCCAAGCCTCCGTATCTGCTCACAATGCTCGCGGTGCGATCATCCAGTTCGCTGATCAACGCATCAAGACGGGCAAGGGCCGCTTCTCCCATAACCCTGCGCTTTTGGGCGTCGTACTCGTGGGTCTCGGTGTTTAAAATTTCCGCGAGAGATCGAAGCAATGGAATTCTTCGCGCGCGTTCCACCTGCTCCAACTGAGCGATCAACTGCGCGGTGGGTTGGTCGCGTCCCTTGCGGGCAATAACAATCACCGCGGCTGAGTCCGCCTCTTCCGCCGCGAGCAACATTTCGCGGGAAAGTTCACGCACTCGCCGCCTCGCGTCAGGACCAGCGAGACCAAAAATTACACGGTCCACATCTCCGCCAGCGGGAAGCGCGATTGTGAAACAATCTTCCGCATGATCCGTCAACCAAACTGGCCAGCGAGAATCATTTTTGTTGGCGGAAAGAAGTCCGCGCCGAATGGATAGCAGTTCATCGGCGGCCGTGCGTTGGGTGGCTTCGGTGGGAGCAATCTTCACGCGTTGTTTCAGATTTGCGATGCTCTCAAGAGCCGTCGTGGAAGAATCGCTGGCTGTTTGCGCTGGAGGATCCATAGCGGTGGGGTCGGCGGCTTGAGGCGCTCCATGTGTTTTTATAGCAATAAAACAGCCTATACAGACCAATTTCCAGATTCTCATTGCGGCCCCGCGAAGTGAATCTGTTGATAGCCGGCGCGAACTAAGCCGTTGAATGCGGCCACGGCGTCATCCCATGGAACATCCTGGGAGGGAGCGAGTTCAATCGGTTGATCAGCGGGAAAGAGTCCCGATGGATTCTCGGTTGAATACCGTTTTGAATTGAAGATGGCGGTGAGCTGCTCAAAGGTGTCTGGCTGAGCCATCGGAGCAATAATTTTTATTTTTGTCTGTTGGCCAATTCGCAATAATTCAATGCGAAGCGGGGGCTCATCCAGCGCCAGGGAATTGGGACTGACAACGGCGCCGCCGCGTTGACTTAAATCCGTGCGTAAAAATTCCTCGCGATCCAACGTTTTATTCGCGCACACAAAAAACACCAGTAGAAAAAATGTGACATCGATCATTGGAATCACATTCAGCTTGATGCCGCGATTTCCTCGGCGCGCCGCGCGCTTCTCGGCCAACTTGTCATCCAGTATCTGCAAGGGGGCTTCCATCGGATCCGTGCCGCGGGCCAATTGATCCAGCGCCGCCGCAAGAATGGCCGCTTCAGCCACCGTGATGCTCCGGCTGCACAGCGAGTCTGAGCTTCACCAAATGTCCCGGAATCGCCTTGGTCGCGGCTTTGCCAACTTGATCTAAAACCGGAGAAATATAGGTGTATTTCACATTGGAGTCGGCGCGCAAATGAACCTCCGCCGCGGGATTGGCTCGAATGGAGGCGGTGACCGCGTTGCAGAGGGATTGAATCCCAGCGGGATCCGCCAAGTAGTCGTCGTTTAAAAATCTCCAGGCGCTGACCTCGCCTTGCTCATTGGCTATGGCATTGATCACAATCCGGGGTTCGTTGTGTGGAGCGACAGCGGCCGTGGGTGAGGGCTTGGGTAAATTCAGTTTCACAAAATCTGTAATTCCAATTTGCGACACAAGCGCGAAGAAAACCACCAGCAACATTGCGATGTCGATGAGCGGCGTGATCACCGCCTCTATTTTCACCGGACCTCTGGTGAGCATGCTCTTCATGTGGTGGCGTCCGCCATCACGCTCGATCGACCGTCCGCATTCGCACGCGTGTGGCCAGGAGCAAATCGACTGATTGTTTTTTCAACTCGACGCACTGATTCCAATGTGGCGGAGTCGACCGTGTTGCGCATGGTTGCGTACGCGCCAAGGGCTGGAATGGCGATGATCAAGCCCCAAAAAGTTGCGACCAACGCGGTTCCAATTCCAGCCGCCAAAGTTACGGGATCGGCGTTGCCGCCAGTTCGGGCGATGGCTTGAAAAGCCATAATTACCCCGTAAACAGTGCCTAAAAGACCAATCATTGGACTCACTTGACCGAGCACATTCAACGGCTCCAATTTGCGAAATCGTTTCACCGTCACTTCCTCCCCTGTTTGCTCCGTGGCCCGCAGCATGCTGGCGTGTCCCGCCGGCGCTTGTTTCAAGGCCGCGCTTAAAATGGCGCTGTAGTCGCTCGCCTCCGCTGCCGCCAAATGAATCACCTCCTCAGTGCGGCCTTCTTCCAAAAGTTTGTCAATCTCATTGGCAAATTCCAGGGGCAAAATTTTATTGCGTTTGTTGCGCGTCCACAAAGTTGAAATTAAAGACACATTGATCACGCTGAGCAAAATCAAAAGCCAAATCATGCAGCTTCCAACCCATTCAATATGGCTCGTGCCATCCCCGGCGCTTTCCATGGTCACAAAGAAAATATTTCCAAAGCCCTCCGCAAATGTGGCGGAGGTGGGAATAAGCGAGGCAAAGACGAAGGTAAGAGAATATTTTTTCATATGAAGTTCCTAGCGGGTATCAAGTCCAAGATCTTGTCGAGTGATGTTGATGAATCCATTTTCGCCACCATGGTCCTTGGCAATCCGTTGCAAAGTTCCCAGTGGATCAGGATCAAGAAATTGAATGCATTGCACGCGTGTCAGACGTCTGCCCGAAGCGGAATCAATCGGATTGAGGCGTTCTAGCGCCGCAAGAAGCGATACTTCTGACATTTCAAATTCTCCCGCGCCGGTGATGTCCGACGAGAGCAAGAAGATAATTTCGGGCCGCATGGCCATGGCGGCCTCAAACGCGGCGATGGGATTTGAGCGGCCCGATGGAATCATTTTGGCCTCGATCCATTTCATGGTTTCACTCACGCGCTCGGGCGTGGCGGATTGCAAGTTGCCTCCTGGAGGAACCGTGATGGCCTCGCCGCGCTGGAAAAAAATCACGCCGAAACTTTGGCGCGGGTCCAGCCGTTGCAAACTTTTGCGAAGCTCCTCGATGATCAGCGGAAATGTTCCAACCAAACTTCCGCTGGCATCGACCAAATACACCACGCGCCGCGCGTTGCTGGCCTTGAGGCCTGCAAAATTAATAGTGACCGATTTGTTGACCCCGCTCAACTGCCCAAACTCGTGCGCCGCGAGCGACATTGGGGCTTGCACTTGGCGCACGGCGATCAACGCCTGTTCCGCGGCGCTTTGCAAAGCTTGCGATTGAGTGAGTGATGTGTCGCTCGCATCCGCGGCTCCGGGAAGATTTGCGGATTGACGAAAATCATTTCCGCCACTGGAGGCGGACGCGGTGACAAGTTGCACGGTGGGGGCGTATGCGGGCCGTTCAAAATCAAGCACCAACGTGGGCGGAGCGATTGGCTTGCGCGAAAGTCCAACCGCCGTCGCCGCGGCTGCGATCACCAACGCCGCAACAATTCCGTGAGCGCTCAGCGAGGCGATCCATGCAAAAACACCGCGAAATGCCGAATTTCCACGCGGTCGACCACCAAATTGGCGGATGGCTTTCGCCAGCGCTTGAGAGTTTGTGTCTTGCGTGTTGACGACTTGATTCTCCATCGGAGTTTTCATCGGGTCAATCCGCGTGGTGCTTGGCGAAGATCAGCCGGTCAAGCGAAAATCGTCCAGGACCAGTCAGCAAAAGACTCAACGACATCAATATCGTGGTCAAAGCGCTGGCGAATAAATGCATTTTATCCTGTTGCCATTCCCATGGCAATGCGTTGCGCACTTGTGGCCATGTCATAAGCCAGATGTGAAACACGCCACCAATAAAGAGCAGCAGCGCGAACCAGCGCGTGAATAATCCCACCAGCAAAATAAATCCACCAACAAGTTCGGCGATGGCGCAGACCCATCCCACAATCAAAGGTTGCGGCACTTTGCAATCATCAAGGCGAAGCACAAAGTGATTGAGGTTGCGCATTGTGTTGGCGCCCGCGCCGGATTTTTCGGATTCATCTTTGGTTTGCTTATCTTGCTTCTCAGATTCGTCTTGGGTTTCCTCCCGCAATGCCACGGGCTTTATTTTTTCCACCGACTCCTCAATCATCTTCGCGGGACTGCCCATGGCTTCAATGCGCGCCGCGTCTTGGTTGCTGAAATTGGATGTGCGAAAAATAGAGACATAGCCCGCGGGAAGCACGATCGCGGCTAAAACAATTCGGGCGAACAGTGGGGCAAGTTCAAGGGACGCATTTTGGCTTAGGCTCATAGGTGGATTCTGCCGATAAAAGGTGCTGCAAATTGCTCTCAACCAATCACAATTTCAATGCTATCGACAAGATCGCTCGCAAGTGTCCATGCGTTGTGTTGCTAGGATTCGAAACTCACTCGCCGCGGGTGTGGCGGAATTGGCAGACGCGCTGGATTTAGGTTCCAGTGGGCTTAAACCCGTGCAGGTTCGATTCCTGTCACCCGCATTGGATTGTTCGAGCTATAAATAAAATCATGGCCCTTGCCCACAACAACTCTTGGAATCCAGAAAGTTGGAAAAACTTTCCCGCCGTGCAACAACCGCGCTACCCCGATGCCATCGCGCTTGAGCATGCGTTGGGGGAGTTGTCGCAGTTGCCTCCTTTGGTGACCAGTTGGGAGATCGAGTCGTTGAAGGCGCAACTTGCCGACGCGGCGGAGGGCAAGCGATTTTTATTGCAGGGGGGCGACTGCGCTGAAATGTTTGACGAATGCCGCAGTCCCATCATCGCGGCCAAACTAAAAATTCTTTTACAGATGAGCCTTGTGCTCACGCATGGCGGTGGTCGCCCGGTGATTCGCGTGGGCCGCTTCGCCGGTCAATACGCCAAGCCACGCAGCGATGAATTTGAAACTCGCGGCGACTTGAAATTGGATTCCTACCGTGGCGACTTGGTCAACGGTTTGGAATTTCACCACCACACCCGCGTGCCCGACCCGCATCGTTTGATCGATGCCTACAGTCGATCCGCTCTCACCTTGAATTTTATTCGCTCGCTTGTGGATGGCGGCTTCGCGGATTTGCATCACCCGGAATATTGGGATTTGGACTTTGTGCAGCACAGCCCACTGCGCCTTGAATACCAGAAAATCACGCGCGAAATAGGGCAAAGTCTGCGATTTATGGAGACGCTCGCCGGCGCTCCCGTGCATGAAATGCGCCGTGTGGATTTTTTCACAAGCCATGAGGGACTGGTGCTTCCATATGAGCAGGCGCAGACTCGGCAAGTTCCCCATCGCCAAGGTTGGTGGGATCTTTCAACGCATATGCCTTGGATTGGATATCGAACCGCGGTGCCGGGCAACGCGCACATTGAATTTTTCCGTGGCATTCAAAATCCTGTTGGAGTGAAAGTTGGTTCAGGCACCAAAGAAACCACGCTGCTTGAAATCATTCACGCGCTGAATCCAACCAACGAACCTGGACGCCTTACGTTGATCCACAGATTTGGCGCCCACGAAATCGCCAAGAGTTTGCCGCCACTCATTGACGCCGTGGCCAAAAGCAACGCGCGCGTTTTGTGGGTCTGCGATCCAATGCATGGCAACACGCAAACAGTCACCATGAATAGCGGTCCGCAAGCTGGCGCCAAAGTGAAGACGCGAAAGTTTGCCCATATTCTCGCCGAGGTCGAGCAAGCGTTTGAAATTCACAAACAGAAATCCACCGTGCTTGGCGGCGTTCACTTTGAATTGACCGGCGAGAACGTCACCGAGTGCACAGGCGGCGCGCGCGGTTTGGGCGACGATAATTTGGCGCAGGCTTATCGCAGTCGAGTGGATCCACGCTTGAACTACGAGCAATCGTTGGAGATGGCCATGTTGGTGGCGCGGCGCTTGGATCGCTGATCCACTGGGCCACTGATTTGCGACGCGGTCACCGCAAACACCACCAAACTTGCGCAATTCGGTTACAATCCGCCGCTTCATGCCCCAAAAACGCCGCGTTGTAATCACTGGAATTGGCGCCACAAGCGCGGTGGGCGTTGGCATGGAATCACTTTGGAACGCCCTGATTTCGGGGCAATCTGGCGCCAAGTTGTGCGACACATTCGATATGAGCGGGTTTTGCTGCCCATTTGTGGCGCAGTTGCCAGCGGATCAATTGGACATCAAACAATTTGTTCCAAAGAGTTACCGCAAAGCCACCAAGGTTATGGCGCGAGACATTGAACTCGCCGTGGCCGCGGCGCATGAGGCCGTGAAAGACGCGGGCCTAGTCACCAAGTCGCATGAACCCGTCGACGGCAAAGTTACGCTGCCAGCCAACCGCATGGGTTGCCAAATTGGCGCGGGTTCAATCGCCGCGGAGGAGAACGAATTAACCGTGGCGTTCGCATCAAGTCAAACTGCCGAAGGTGAAATTGATTTGGGCGCGTGGGGTTCAAGCGGCATGCAAAATATCACGCCGCTGTGGATGTTGAAATATTTGCCCAACATGTTGGCGTGCCATGTCACCATCATCCATGATTGCCAAGGTCCATCCAACACCATCACTTGCGGCGAGGCCAGCGCGTTGTTGTCGATCGGTGAAAGCATGCGCGTGATTGGCCGCGATGCCGCTGATTGCTGCTTGTCCGGTGGCGTTGAAAGCAAAGTGAACTTGATGGGCGTGCTGCGTCAATTTTATTCCAAGCGTTTGGCGACCGCATCTTTAAGTGATGATCCCGCGGGCGTGATTCGGCCTTTCAATCCAAGCGCGACGGGCGGAATGGCCGGCGAGGGCGGCGCCATTTTGGTGCTTGAAGAAATGGAAAGCGCGCGTGCGCGCGGAGCTAAAATTCAGGTTGAATTGGCTGGTTTTGGCGCCAGTCAAAGTTTCTGCCAAGACACGATTGGCATGGGCGCGGAGGCCGATGGCGCGGGTATTGCGCAAGCCATTGAGTGCGCGTTGCAAGAGGCCGGCGTGAACCCCGCCGAAGTGGACGCGATTGTTCCGTTTGGTTGTGGCGTGCGCGACATTGACGCAAGCGAGGCCGTTGGCTTGCGAAAAGTTTTTGGCGAGCGTGTTTCAAAAATTCCATTGGTCACTATTTCCACGGCCACGGGAAATTGCGGCGCTGGATTTGGCGGGGTCGCCGCCAGCGTCGCTGTGCAATGTTTGCGCGAGCAAAAATTGCCGGCGCGAATTCAAGGCGGCAAGCCTGGCGAAAGTGTTGGCGGACTTGATGGCGCCACCATTGGCGCGCGCGACGCCGTGTTGAACACCATCGTTGTCACCACCACAAGTTTGGGCGGACAAAATGCCGCCATTGTTCTGCGGAGGATTTCATGA
>Ga0209190_1003658_pt1 | contig 10169 bp, 7 predicted proteins | sample M_140205_XF_Meta_FD_187315 | JGI IMG/M metagenome (GOLD analysis project Ga0209190, IMG submission 187315) | Freshwater microbial communities from Lake Montjoie, Canada to study carbon cycling - M_140205_XF_MetaG (SPAdes) (version 2) | ecosystem: Environmental > Aquatic > Freshwater > Lake... | reverse complement strand
AAGATCCAGGGGAGATTGGCCCTTCATGTCCACGTAATCATCATTTTCCTGGTGAGCCACCAAATTTTCGCGGTAAGCCGCCGTCATCTCCTTTGGCTCTCGCGTTAAAAACAGGACTGGCAAACCATCGGCGGCCTTTTTTTCCTTCATGAACTTTACCAGCTTTAGAAGGCGGTCGCGGGGGGCAAAGGTGTCATCGAGAATCATCAGGTGCACTTGACGCGATATTTGCCTGGCCAGTTCATCAGGAGTTTTTGGCTGGACGAGAACATAACCCTTTCCAAGACCCTCGATATAGCGTGCCACGGCGTCGCGCTTGTCCTGTGACACGTTTTGAGCCATCGCAATGATTACGTAAGACTTCTGTTTTTTCTTTGGCGCAACAAGATATTCAGCCACACCCCCATCAGTCGAGTCTTGGGGATTCTTGGCCTTTTCAGATTTAGCTTCGTCTTTGCTCATCACTTTGCTCCCAATTAAAGGCGCTTTTGGATGCTCCAGCCGGAAACGTGCTTGAAAAATGAATATGGTTCAATGCGGACGCCGCTGAGGTTTTCCTGGAAGGCGGCGTGATGCGTTAACGTCCAAAGGAATATATAAGGCGTTTCATCAGCAACAAGGGCGTGGATCTTATGACTGATCGCGCGTTTTTTCTCAAAGTCGTTGGTTGCGTCAGCCTCAGTCAAAAGGGCATCAACCGTTTTATTCTTCAGCAATACAAAATTATTTCCCCAGGCCCCTGCACTGCCAGAATGAAAGAGGCTCATGATATTGCTGGCATCGTCAAAACTCCATGACGCCAAAGTAAGGTCGTAGTCATGGTCGAAGAGAACTCTTTTTTTCCATGAAACCCAATCCAGAAACTGCATTTCAACCTTGATCCCGGCCTTTTCGAAGTAGGACTGGAGTCCAAGAACAATCTTCTTGAGCGTTTCGCCTTCTCCGGAAACAGGAACAACCATAGAAAGCTTAAGCGGTACACCCTTGCTGTCTTCCAGGATTCCATCAGAGTTTTTATCCGAGTAACCAGCCGACTCAAGTAATTGCCTGGATCGTGCAAGGTCATAGGCAACTGAAGGCACATCAAGATTGTAGGCCCAAGAGGTCGGCGGGAATGGCCCAGAGATCAGACGACCTTTTCCCTGAAAAAATGCCTCCAGCATCTCTTTTCGATTTACCGCCAAGGCCAGCGCCTGACGGACACGGCGGTCGCTTAGAATTGTCCGCGAGGTATTCATCGCGACAAAACTGTACGACAGCGCATCGTAGGGAACTAGCAACAAACGCTTGTCAGCCATAATCTCTGCAAGGTCCCGCGGACTAACGTAGGTAATAAGATCCAAAGCATTAAACATCAGCGACTGCGCCATAACGCTTTGGTCGGCATAACTTTTCATCACGATGGTTTCTATTTTCGGCGCACCACCAAAATAGAATTTATTTGCACGCAACAGGACTTCGCCCTGCTTGTTGGATTTAATGAACTGGTACGGCCCAGTTCCCACAGGGCGTTGCACAAACGTGCTCTCACGAAACGACGATCCAGATTTGATATTGGCAAATGCGTTTGCAGGAAGAATCTTGAACATCAGAATCCTGAGGGGATCCGACACAGCCCTGCGCAAAGTAATCTTTACGGTCAACGGATCCAATTCTTCGGCTGAGGCGATGCCCGAAAATCGCTCCGAATTGGGAATCTCAGAACGCGCCATCAGCAGAAATTTAACAGTCGCAACGACATCTTTGGCTTGAAAGGATTGACCGGCCTCTTTCGGCATAGGTTTCCCCGAGGGCATTGCTGTGTGCCATGTGATGTTGTTTCTCAGGTGAAACGTTACGTCGGTTCCGTTTTTGGAAACTTCCCAACTTGTTGCAAGTGCGGGCACATAATCACCACTGCGCCCCAGATCCACAAGGCCATCAAAAACCAGGTCGGAGAGTCGCTGGGCCGTTGCCTCGTTGGCCGTGTATGGATCGTAAGTCTCAAGGCGCCCGGTTTCACCATAAACCATGCGGCTTTCAGCCGCGAAGGCATGGCCCGAGATCCCAAATCCAAAAGCTAGACATAATAGACTTCGCATGGACATTTGTGCCCCCTAATTCTGCAAGAATACAGGTCGCGTCTGCCCGGTGGGACGCCCCTGAAGTTGAATACCCTGATTCGTCAACGCAACAAATACCTTGTCCCAGGCGCCGACCTGGGCTCGAAAACTCAAAACACCAAGTTTTGACATCATAATGTCACGATTCATCTTCGTATTTGTTTTAAAATAAAAGGTCTGACCCTCAAACAGATCATAAGCATGGATCGGGTTGAACAGGGCAGGATCGCGTTTTACATAGATGACCTTTCGCGCGTCCGGCGTCCAGGCTGGACCGGTGTTCAAATCGACCACAACATCACGGGCCACGAGGTGATTTGCAAGGGCCTCGTCGGACAAGGGAAAATTGCGGGGGTCTGTCGGAATAACGTGAATATTCCAGTGCAGGGTCTCGACCATGGAATCTCCACCTTGATCCCTGACCGCGCTATAAAATGCGACAAATCTGCCGTCAGGGGACACCGTTGGGCGAAGTTCATCCGCATCGCTTTTTGTCAGGTTAAACGGCGGAGCCCAGCCCTGGCCAGATGAATTCCGCCGGGTCATCACAACATCGTGATTTTGAGCATCGCCGCTCGAAAACACAATCCGCTTTCCGTCGGGATACCATTCTGGAAATAGATCTGTTTCATGTGAGTTGCTGACCTGGAGCACATCTTGATCATCGACCTCAACCACGTAAATCTTTGCGGCCCCTTTGCGGGAACTGACAAACGCAATTTCATTCCCAACTGGGTTCCATGAAGCGTAGCCATTTTTTGCGCGGCTCGATGCAACAGTCTGCTCACCACCGGCTACGCTGCCGACATAGATGTTGAATTCGCCGACGCCACCATTCGATACAAAGGCGAACCGGTTGCTGTCGCGCGACCAGCGCAGGCCGGCATTATACGACATCATGGAACTTCCGCCTCCGGAAAGACCTTCGAGAAAATTACCTGAACCTGATCCCGGGAGAACCATAAGTTCACGGGCAAAATCGCCCATGAGATCTTTCAAGAGGATCCTGCGACTTTCTGAGCCGATGATTTCAAATCCTAGATAAACTCCGTCCGCAGACCAACTGAGATTGGCCTCATTCATTGCATCGTCGGAGGAAGTCAACTTACGCACCTCGACCATCTGCACCCCCTGCCTGGCTTTCACCAGATCAGGAAAATGCTTTTCAAAATATCCCGATCCCGGGAAAAATCTCTTTATGAATGTGGGGAAATAATTTCCGTCGTCTGCCTTGAAATCGACCAGGCTGTCGCGAGACTTGTTCTTAAAATAACGCCCATACAAAGCCGCCGGCGACCACTTGCGGGCAGACGTCGCGCATCCTGCGAAAGACCCCGTTGCGAGCGAAAGTCCAATGGTGATAGCAATCGTTGATCTGCTCATCTCTTTGAAAGCCCTGCCTGCGTCTGCTTCAAGTAAACCCGGGCGTTCGCCGCAAGTACGGTCACTTGTTTTTCTGAGTCGTCAGCTGCATTCAAGGAATCGAGATAATCCGTCCATGCACGATTGGCCTGCTCTAGCGCATTCTGGTCATTGATCAACAACCAACGGCGGTGAAAACTCAAGGCGCGGAAATACTCGAGATTTTTAACCGACTGCTTAAAATCCTTTTTCGGAAGGAACCGGGTGAATTTCGATGCACGATCAAGGATTGCCGCCGCTCTGGCGAACCCATCAGCCGCCACTTTTGGATTTGATCGTGAATCCTTTTCCGCAATCATGTGGATTGCGATTCCCTCGTTGATATGGGATCCAATGAATCGCTTGTCGATGAAGTCACGAACTTCCACCGCTGACGTCACAGTCGAGAAAAACTTCTCTGCCATGACCGGATCATTGAGTTTCCCGAGGGCCAATTCACCAGCCATGTGGCGGCTGACCAGATAATCGCTATGATTGGGCGGGACTTTCGCCAGGTAGGCTATCGCCTCATTTGTTTTGCCAACATCTGAGATCTTCTTGGCCCTTGTGACCACATCGTCTTCCAGTTGAATCGCCCTTGGACCGGTGAGCTCGAGTGTGCCTGCATCAATTTCGAGGATAGATGAGTACTTTTTAAAGCCATCAGGTCCGGTGATCTCTAGTTTTAAAAACGCACCGGAGCCATCAAGCTTGGTATCAAGGGGTGTCTTGCCAGCCAACTTCCCGTCGAGGAAAACCGTGGCTCCTGCAGGAACAGAATCTAAACGCAAGCGACTGGCCTCAGGCTCAATCGCAACCTCGACCTGTCGACCAGAAGTTAAATTCGTTTCAAATACGCCTGGATTCCAGCCCGCCTTTACCACGGACAACTTACCTGCGGTCCCCTGAAGCTTGCGCGGCAGATAAACGACTCCGTTGCTGTTTGACGTTCCGACCCAAACATCATTGAAATAAACGTTCGCCTGGGCAATGGGTCGCGGATCGTCACTGGCCTTGTTGCGAACCAGCACCGAAAACGAGCCATCCTTGGTCGCGACCGCCGGGTCCGCAGCTTTAGACGGAGTTTTTGATTTCGCTGGCTCTGCCTCGACTAGTTCGGGTTTGCTTGTGGGTTTTTCTGATGCTGCCACGACATCAAGTACAAGACCGCGCATCACAACAACATCACCCCGGCTTACCTGTTTCTTTGCGGTTCCGCTGTCAATCATCAAGGTCAATTCAGCGCCAGAGTCACTGGATGCACCGTGGCCCGCTGACGTCAGCGTGGAATCGGGAACCTTGGTAGTGGCAACATTTATGACGGATTGTCTGCGCGCTCGTGCATCGGTTTGAACGCCAAAAACGTCAAAACGGTCACCCGGTTTTACAATGGCCGCAAGCTGACCCGGCAAGAGTGCGCGGATCTGGTCTTTTCCGGATGCCATGATGACTCCCTGAAATGGCAGGGATCGCATCAGCCGTTCAGCAAGGGCATCCATTTTCTTTTGAAAATCAGCTGCTACTTCTGCCTTCGAGAAGTCGCCTTCCAACGTCTCCTTTGCGGCTGCCATGACAATTCCTTTGGCATCAATGGCTACCAGTTCAACCTGGGTTTGGCCTTCACTCCGGGCCAGGGATCGACGAATTCGCAAGTCAGGATTTTTTTGGCCCTTACCGGCTTTGATGAGTATTTTTCGGGAAAAAACTTTGCGATCCAGCGAAGCGTCGCTCATCTTGAGGAGGGCACTTGCTAATTTACCATCTAGTGACGAGGAACTCTGACGTGATTCCTCTACCGTGACCACTGGAACCTTCGAAAGATCTCCGACAAAATGCCTCTCCAATAGTATGTCGCCCGTCGTGGCAAATTCTGATTCAGCAGATTCTGGCAAGAATCCACGTGGTGACGCCATCTCTACCTTTAGCATCGGAAAACCAGAACGCTTGTTCGATGTAGTGCCCTTGAAGGTGAAAACGAAACGACCTGACTTGTCGGTTGTTCCGGCCGGCTTGCCATCCACAGAAACCACGACACCCTGAAGGGGAAATGTCGAGATGACGCCACGAGCTAAAGCCAGGACCTCCATCTTATTGCCCTTCTGGATCTGTGTCCGGACAAGTTTGTTGGCGAGATCGATCTGGAGATCCTGGCTTTCAGTGATGTAGCCCGGCTTAATGATCCGTACTGCCCACAAAGAACCTGACTCCATTCGAACGGCGCAGCGACCCCTGACGTTGGTCGTACACAGGGTTTTTTCGATGTCGTCACCTGTTGTCGCAATGGCAGCAACGCGGGCACCTGCAACACCGGTTTCACCGGCATAGACGTGAAATGTGACAAGCACTTTTTTCACTGGTTCTGGTTTGATTTCCTCAATTTTCTCTTCTTTTTTTACCTGGGCTTCATCCGCCGGAAGGGCAGCAACTTCCACACTGCTCACGGCTGCTGGCGCAGGACTTTCAACCGGATCTGACTTTATTGGGAGCGCGGCCGCCTGATCCGAGGCCGCCTGATCGGAGGCCGCCGGCGATGCTGCTGGCGGGGATGAGGACAAGGGTGACAACGGCACTGATGATGCCGTCGAATTGGCAGCAATTGCGACATCTGCTGGTTTTGGCTTGGGAACAAAATACATCACCGCCTTTACCGAAACGGGGCGTGATGTTGACTTCGACAGGTCAAGGGTTTCCATATGGGGAGCAAAGTAATAGCTGTCGCTGCTTTTTGTGATCTCGACTGAGACCTGGGATCCCTCGATGATGGCTGGCTTGGCCTCGAGCATTCCCTTGGCATCGGTCGTACCAATGATCCGCCCGGCGACTTTAACTTGTGCCTCATGAACCGGGTCACCTTGGTTGGTGCGGACCTCGACCCGCAAAGGAGTGACGACTTCACGCCGGCAACCAGTCGACGGAATCATCACGCCGGATAAACACGCCACTACTAAAATTCGGTTTTTTATTGTGGAAAAACTCGGCATTACGATCTCCAGTTGTCGTCGGGATTCAGAATTGTGGAAGGGTCAGCAATGCGCCGCCCTCGCCCCTGCTTGCAGCAGGATCGCTATTCATTTCAGAAGTTCTGGCCCGAGCTTGTCCAAGAGGTTTGAGCACCAACTTGACGGTCTGTGACTTAATCAAATCAAGTTGCATGGAGACGGGTTCGTAACCAGGAACCAAAGCCTCAATCAGATATTTTCCTTTGGGCAAATTTTCGGAACTCTCAAAAGTGCCGTCCGAGTCTGGAACGAGAATCATCGAGGTCGGCTCATCTTTATCGGGACTGGAATCCAATCGGGTTACATTCACGCGAGCGTCAAAAAGTGCTTCTGCACCAAGTTCAGGCCCCTCAAGACGCCCTGAGACCGTCGTCGCGCATCCACCCGTCAGCACAGCTGGAATTGTGAACAGGAGAAAAAAAATGGACCGAGACATCAGAAAAGATGGGGGAACCATGAGAGCATTCTCCGAGAATGGGAACGTGATGATTTGGAATTCAGATCAGGAGGAGATTAACCTTCATCATCATTGGACTCTAAGGCTTCTCCGCCCGACACGGCACCATCTGATGCCTGCGTGGACTCCTTGACAGCCTTATTATCCTGCGACTTGGTGTTACTGGCAAGATTACTGAACCGCAAATTGACGGGAATCGTGTAGCTTGAGCGGTACCTTCCTGCTTGCCCGGAGAAGGCAATGTCCACCGTCAACACGCGCCCTTCAAAACGAGACGGCAAGGAAAAAACAAAACTCCTGCGGGCATAGCGCCGGATTCCGAATCTTTGGCCATGCTCCGTATTCAGGGGATCTCCGGCAACCGATACGGTTAGGGACTTTGGTACCGTAAGACTGATCCGCTCACCGCCCTGCCTTTCAACAGCCGCAATGCCCCAGATGTAGCCTTCGGCTTTCTTGGAAGAATCAGAGTTGCGCAGATCGAAAAAAACCTCGAAAACGCCATCTCGACGAATCACGCTTGGATTTGACAATGAAACCGGTGACTTGGGGTCTTCCCTTGAAACCATCTTGGCTTTTTCCGGCGTGTCCGTCATGACCGGAGCTTCGGTTGCCTTGGGCGCTACCTTTTCCGGTTCAACGGCTGCCGTTGGCTTGACCGGCGGAATGGAGGCCGCAGCAAATTTGCGATCCTTGACTTCCGGATAGGCTCGTTCGAAAACACCGTCATGAAGCGTCTGATACTCAAAAATGACCGCTCGGGAGGTGCTTAACTCGGAGCGCAAGTCGCTTTGCTTGGCTTCCAGGCGCACCAGAAGAACTCCGGACGCAAAACTCCAAATGACCACAACGCCGCAGGCGATGGCCATGATGGAAGCAGTTCGCAAGCTGACCCTGACTGTTTTCGTCTTGGCGGCGTCGACGAAATAGATCAGGTTTACATGGCGCTCTGCACTGAAAAATGATTTCCAATTTCTAGGTGCCATTTTTCTACCAGTTGCCAGTTCATTTTAAATCTATTTTAATCAAAATGAAAAATTTTATCAACTATCAGGGTTTCTAATTCACCTTTGAACCAAAAAAGATCCAACTCAGCCCCCCTCAAACTCGTCATCATTAGATCATCGAGCATCGGCGACGTTGTCCTTGCAACAGCAGCCATCCAATACGCGATGGACTGGAGCCTCAGGCGAAATCAACCCGTTGAATTGCATTGGATCGGACGTGCACCAGCCCTGGAGTTAATCCGCTTATACTGCCCCGATGTTGCCTGCCACGACATCAGCACCATGGAAAGACTGGAAAGGCGCAGCATCAGTGGCCTTCCCGCAGAAATCGATGCCTGCATTGACCTTCAAGGGAACCTTCGGTCGCGCCGCCTCGCAAACCAAATCCGGCGATGGCACGGGGCGAACATTTCGCGCTCGGATAAAAGGTATGCCATCCGATCGCTTCTGGTTGTATGTGCTCGCATATTTGGTCGCACAAGACTTGGATTGACCTGTCAAACCGCCCTCGGCAAATTTTGCCCACCGATTCCCCAATACCAACTGGCTGCCTTGGCGATGGCAAGGGCTTTGGGAGAAAAATCCGGCACGGTAAATCAAATCAAAACAACGCTTAAAGCGCCTGAACCCGATGCCAGACTCGACCGCAGCATCACCTGGCTGGCGATTGCCCCGGGGGCTTCTTACCCAGCAAAAAAAGCTCCCGCGCAGGTTTTCGAACAGATCATGGGCCGCTGCGCAGGAAAACTGCCTCCAGACAAACAGATCGGAATCGTCCTCCTTGGCGATCAGAGAGAGCGGGTGGACTGCAATGAGATTGAAAGGCGGTTGTCCGCAAACCAGTGGGACGGACCTGTGCTGAACCTCGCAGGATCAACCACCTTGACTGAAACAGTCGCCGTGCTTGCGGGATGTCGCGCCATATTGAGCAATGATTCGTCTCTGGCACACATTGCAGAATCTTTGGGAAAGTTTGCCTTTATGTTGTTCGGCCCAACGACGGAGTCCTTTGGATTTGCGCCACACCTGTCAGGGAGTCGCGCTTTTTCGGCTTCGCTCGGCTGTCGTCCATGCTCCAAGCACGGTAAGACACCGTGCCGTTACAAGGATCATGAATGCTTTCGCGCCATTGATGCCCGAAGTGCTGGCGATGCCATGGCCGAGGTCTTTGCGTGAACGCCATGAAAAGCGCAGCAGCGTTTTTATCGTCCTGCGTCCTGGAACTCCTATTTCAAATGATTTCGTTGCTGGCGCTTGTCCCCGGATTTTCCATGGGGAGCCTGGCGCGGCAAGTCCGCGGCCGCGTAAAAGGAAGCGACTCGATCGAATCCATACAGCCCTCCAACCCCTCGTGCCGGGGCGACCTGCTTTTCTTCTGCAGTTCGGCCGGAGAATTTGAACAGGCGCGTCCAATCATCGACCGCCTTTCTGGACGCCTCGACCTTGATCCCATCATTTTGTTCCTTTCCCGGTCAGGACTTGAGTACATCCGTGCTCGCGGGGAAAATGTTCGAGCCGCCCTTGCGCCTCCAGACACCTTGTGGCGATGGCGAAGGTTTGATTCGTGCCACCGCATTCGCGGGGCAATCGTGATTCGCCATGAATGGTGGCCCTCATTTCTGAGTGTTTTTGGCCGGAACCGGCCCCTTCTATTGATCGACGCCGGCCGTCCAGCAGGGTCTCCGGAATCAAAAATCAGAAACCTTGGTCGCGGATACCTCGCGCGGCACTTCACCAAAATCTGCACCGTTGATGAGAGCAGTGCTGAATTTTTTTCAAAAAACTTTCACATTGATCCAACCCGGATTCTTTCCACCGGTGATACAAAGCACGACCGGGTCATGGACCGGGCACGGACGACAAGGATCAGTGATTCACTGCGGGCCAAAGTCCAGAAATTTGCTGGCGGGCGGAAAATACTTGTCGCAGGCAGCATCTATGCTGCCGACATTGAACTTTTAACTTCTGCATGGCGGACCAACCCGGACCTGCAGAGGTCATGGGTTGTTGTTGCCGTACCCCATAACATCAATGACAAGACCGCCAGAAACCTGCAGGCCATAATCGACCAGGCGGATTGTGATTTTTTGCTTCTCTGTCAGATAGGGATTTTAGCTGAATTATATTCCTTGGCTGATGTTGCCTGGGTCGGCGGGGCGTGCCATCACAAGGTGCATAATGTCTTGGAGCCTGCTTCCCACGG
>Ga0209190_1003656_pt1 | contig 10174 bp, 8 predicted proteins | sample M_140205_XF_Meta_FD_187315 | JGI IMG/M metagenome (GOLD analysis project Ga0209190, IMG submission 187315) | Freshwater microbial communities from Lake Montjoie, Canada to study carbon cycling - M_140205_XF_MetaG (SPAdes) (version 2) | ecosystem: Environmental > Aquatic > Freshwater > Lake... | reverse complement strand
TTCATTTACCCCGGTCGATCAGCAACGCTCGGCACGTGAAAATGCAGAGTTCGTTGCCGTAGCCACCCTCTTGCATGAGTGGGACACCATTGCTCCGTGGCTTGTCGAGGGTCTTTTCCCCACTGAAACCATGCGGCGGGCCTTCCTTGCCCTCGCCGAGAGCAATGGCAACCTAGAAAGTGCACTCGAATTGGCCGACCCTGAGGCTCGTGAGGTCTTGGAGCGGGCTGCAGTAGCCGATATTGAGGCCGATGGGCGCAGAGAGGCAATGAACCTGCTCTCAGCAGCAGTGCGAAGGGAACTCGCTGGTCACCGCGGAGTAACCGACCCAGAAATGTTGTTGTCTGACCGCGATGCACGACTGCAACTTGAACTTCTTGAAGACCGACACGCAAGTGAAAATGCCGTTGCATTTCTGTTGGAGTGGGTCAGTGAGCGGGCGGTAAATCATGTCACAGAATGAATCTAGGCTGTTGTCGTGGCAGTAACTGAACGTGGCTCCGACGCAATGCGTTTGTACCTCAATGAAATTGGTCAGCACACGTTGCTCACATCCGACGACGAGCGTCGTTTGGGCAAACTCATTAAAGATGGTCTCGTTGCTGTTGAGCGTCTCACCGGCGACGAACCCATCGATGCAGGCGAGAAGCGCACACTGCGTCGAGCAGCACAAGAGGGTCAAGCTGCGAAAACACACATGGTGCAAGCCAACTTGCGGCTAGTGGTGTCTATTGCACGTCGCTACGACGGCAAAGATCTGCAACTTGCCGACCTCGTGCAAGAGGGAAACATTGGCCTCATGCGTGCGGTCGATAAATACGACTACGAAAAGGGTTTTAAGTTTTCTACGTACGCCACCTGGTGGATTCGTCAAGCAATGACTCGGGCAATGGCCGACCAGGGTCGCAACATTCGCATTCCTACTCACATGATGGAACTTGTCAACCGAGTGCAGCGTACCGAGCGTGAACTAACAGCCGAACTTGAGCGCGACCCCAGTCCCGAGGAAGTGGCCCATCGTTGTGGCTTAGAAGTGGGCAAAGTGCTGGAACTCATGCAGTACGCCTTTGGCACGGTCAGCCTCGACACGCCACTGGGTGACGATGGCGACGGGGGAGCCTGGGTCGACATCATTGCCGATGAAAAAATGGAGGCTCCCAACTCTGCCGCAGAACGACATGCCCTCATCAATCTTGTTGAGGCAGAACTCGATGGTCTTCCCGAGCGCGACTGCGAAATTCTGATGATGCGTTTTGGTATCTCGCGTCAGCCACGCCCTCTCGACGAGGTGGCCGCGCAATTTGGGGTAGCCAGGGAACACGTGCGACACATCATTAAAGATCTTGTTCAATTTGCAAGTCAAGAACTTGCGCTCAAACTCAAACGCGCTCCAACCGAGGTCGAGGAAATAGAAACAGAGAAAGTGCTCGAACTCATTCCTGAAGCTTTTGGCGCGTTGCTCCATGATTGCCCGCTTGCCGACAATGCCGACGCAAAAGCGTGGGCTTTAGCCATTGCTCATGAAAAGACTGAGACATTCGACTCGGCCGCAGAGCGTGCTGTTCATATTGCTCTTGTGCGTTTGGGTCTGAAGCATCTTCCCGAGAAAGACTGCGAAATTCTCAAGCAGCATTTTGGCGTTCGCCGTCGCCCGCGCACCCTCGACGAAGTGGCATCGGAAATTAAGGTCACTCGCGAACGTATTCGTCAAATTGAACAAAAAACGCTGGCCCGAATGCGCCACCCCCATAATTCTGCTCGTCTTCGGGGCTTTCTCGATGACTAAAAGCAACCTGCGCTGATAACCTGCGTTACGCCTTTCCGGGGTAGCTCAGTTGGCAGAGCAACGGACTGTTAATCCGTTTGTCGAGGGTTCGAGCCCCTCCCCCGGAGCTACTGCATTGTCTCGGCGAGAATCTCCATCGACCGCAGTCGAGCCGGAGTGTTCTCGCAGTGGTGTACCACCATTAGCTCATCGGGTTCAACGGCATGCAGAAACGCATTGACCTTCTCTTTTACAACCTGCGTGTCGCCCACTGCGCTGTAGGTGAAGATCTGGTTCAGGTACTGCGCGCGCGGCGAGTTGAGAAGGTCAGTTACTTCCTCATCGCTCAACTGGTTGCCGGGCCCACCAAAAAGAGCTTTGGCGAACACGCGACGCCGGCGCTCTAGTTGTCGCTCGGCATCGGCAGTGGTATCGGCGGCAATAATGTTCATACTTGCCATTGCGTGTGGCTTGTCGAGCTGGGCCGATGGCGTAAAGCGCTCGCGGTAAATGTGTAGCGCTTCATGCAAATGCTGAGGGGCAAAGTGTGAAGCGAATGCAAATGGCAAACCCAACACCGCTGCAAGCTGTGCTCCGAACAGCGATGAGCCCAAAATATATAGCGGAATGAATGTGCCGTAACCCGGAGTCGCCTGCACGTTCTCTACGCGCGACGTGAGTGAGAGAAACCCTTGAAGCTCTACAACGTCTTGTGCAAAGTGCTCTGCAGCTCGTGGGTCACGACGTAATGCACGAAAAGTATTTTGATCTGTGCCTGGTGCACGGCCAAGACCAATGTCAATACGGCCCGGGTGTAGTTCTGCCAACGTGCCAAATTGTTCAGCAATAACGAGAGGCGAATGATTCGGCAGCATCACGCCACCGGAGCCAAGTCGAATAGTGGAAGTGTTTGCTGCAACGTGAGCAATGAGAACCGCGGGTGCCGACGACGCAATGGATTGTGAGTTGTGATGCTCTGCGTACCACACTCGCGTGTAGCCCAATTGCTCGGCTTTTTGAGCAACGGTCACACAGCCATTCAGGCTTTCGTGAACCGATTCACCTTCGCCAATAGAAGCAAGGTCGAGAAGAGAGAGTGGAACCTTGCTCACAGTGGCCTTTCGCTTCGATGGTGGCCTTTAGATAATAGCCTGGCCAGCCTTGCGCAGGCTTGTGGCTCAAATTGACACAACCTCAGTCTTGGTGCGAGAGACGTGTTAATTCGGATGTTTGGTCTAATTGAGCGGCAGTTTTAAGGTTGAGGGTCCGAATCGCCTGCATAGCCTTGCGACCTGTGACATCTAGTTTTCGGTAGATTGCTACAGCTTCTTGCCTAATCAGAGATTCGCTATAACCGATCTCAAGGGCAATTTCAGCATTGTTGAAGCCTCGCTCGAGTAGCCCAGCAATAACGAGTTGACGATCGCTGAGAGGAACCTGTGGAAGGTCTATTTTCTGCTTTACATTTAATGCAACTTCAACCAGCGACACAGGTAATCGACTTGCATAAAGCCCTAAAAGTGAACCGATTGCGATAAAGAAAACTTTCATGGACTGGGTGAGCTCTATTTTCTTCGAAGAATAAAGGGCCATCCCTCCAATGGGATAAACCGGAATTGCTACTCCAGATACCCATTGAACGGAAGTTACATGTTCGGTCATCAAGGGGTAAGCGTCTTCAAATGAAGCATCGTTATTGAGAATAATCACTTCATTTGTTCGTATCGAATCTGTTAACGGGTACTGAGCTTGAATGGGAAGGTCGGTCAGAGATGCGTATTCAATTGCATCCCAACCAAATCCTCCAATGGCACACACCACTCCAGTCTCAGTAAGTTCTCCGATATAAATCGCTAAGAAACTTTCCTCGCTAAATGTGTTCATTACCAGGTACTGAGCAATTTCAGTGTAAGACCTCGGCGGACGAGCAAGAAAGTTTGAAAACGCCAGTATTTTTTCTGATTGCATAATCACCTCTCTAATACAAGGAAGTACCACACCGATTACTTGACACTACGGCTATGCGCAGAACTAAATGCACATTGTCAGGACATGTCTGAAATTGTCTGCAATCGCAGGCGTACGTTCAACTCACGGAAGACAATTGAGTCAAGTCAAACATCGAGTAGAGGAAGCCAATCGTGCGCATCAGAAACATTGTAAAAACGTTATTCGTGTTGATAACTGCTATTTCATTAGGTGGTGTATTCGGCATCAATGCAGCCAATGCCTCCGTCCCACAGATGAATCTCTGTCTTGCGGGCAACTATGCAACCTTGAGTTATGTGCTGACAAATGCCGCAGATGTGGTGGTTCGGTCCGACACGCCAGGAACACTGATTGGTGCCTCGTCGCCTGTTGAAGCCGATGGATTCTTGCATCCAGGTGACAATCTTGTTTCTCAACATTCGAGCGCAGATTACGTTGCTGCAATGGGCAGCCTAAGGGGTGCAATTGACTCGGTAAAAACGAACATATTGCCTCATGCCACAATTTTGAATAGTGACAGTTTGGCAAATGCCGAAATTATCCCGGGTCGGTTGGGTGTCTTCCCAGCCGGTATTTATGCCACAACTGCAGCCATGTTTCTGGCAGCGAACAAACAAATAACCCTCACTGGGGATGCGAACGCGGTCTTTGTTTTCATTTCAGGAGAAGCTTTCAATGTGGGTGCGAATGTACAGATCTTGCTGAGCGGCGGCGCTCAGGCCAAAAATGTTTATTGGATTGTCGGAACGTTTGTAGGTGCGCACACAGCTGGGGCATCATCCACGCTTGTCGGAAACTATCTTGTTGATGGAACTATGTCAGTAGGTGCGAGTACGCAAATAACTGGACGAATTCTTGCAATTGACACCATTACATTCGGGGCCGGGGCACGTCTCAATGCGCTTCCTCCTGCGACCTCATGTGGCGCTTCTCTCATAGCGCCGGTTGATGAAAGAAATATTGAGTTCACCGATTTCACTTTGGTTGCTGGTACTAGGGGAGCGGTGTACAGCGACTTTGTTGCAGCCAGAACTCTTTTGAACGGTAGTCCGAATAATCAAACGGTTGCTTATTCGATCAGTCCATCACTATCTTCTTACGGCTTGAGTTTCAGTACCGCAGGTGTGGTGACCGGCACGGTGTCATCAACAGCACCTGTTGGTACTGGATTGTTTACGGTAACCGCTACGTCTTCTGGCTATGTTTCTCAGTCGCATGTCTATGCATTTGAAATACAAGCTGCAGCAGTAATTCCTGATGTAAAAAATATTGAGTTCACCGATCTGACTTTGGTTGCAGGTACTCGAGGAGCCGTGTATAGCGACTTTGTTGCGGCCAGAACTCTTTTGAACGGAAGCCCGAATAATCAAACAGTTACTTATTCGATCAGTCCATCACTATCTTCTTACGGGTTAAGTTTCAGTACCGCAGGTGTTGTGACCGGCACGGTGTCATCAACAGCACCTGTTGGTACTGGATTGTTTACGGTAACCGCTACGTCTTCTGGCTATGTTTCTCAGTCGTATGTTTACACTTTCGAAATTAGGGCATCAGAAGTTAGCCCTCCAGCTGATGTCAGAAGTATTGAGTTCACAGATGTTGATTTGGTTGCTGGAACTAGGGGAGCGGTGTACAGCGACTCTGTTGTAGCCAGAACTCTGTTAAATGGAAGTGCGAATAACCAAACGGTTACTCACTCAATTAGCCCCGCAATGGACTATCTGGGGTTGAGTTTTAGTGCTGCAGGTATCGTCACTGGAACGGTGCTTTCGACAGCAACTGTTGGCACTCATATGTTTACGGTGACTGCTTCGTCGCTTGGACATATTTCACAGTCGTATGTTCATGCTTTTGTAGTTAAGGCTGCAGCAGTTATTCCTGATGTAAAATCTATTCAGTTCACGGACTTTACTTTGGTTGCTGGAATTAAGGGCGAGTCATATCGCGACTTTGTTGCAGCCAGAACTCTTTTGAATGGAAGCCCAAATAACCAAACGGTTACTTATGAAGTCAGCCCTTCAATGGATCATCTTGGGTTGAGCTTAAGTGCTGCTGGTGTGGTTGCCGGAACGGTGTCGGCGACTGCAACCGTTGGCACTGAATTGTTCATGGTGACTGCTTCGTCACCGGGATTTATATCTCAGTCATACATATATTCCATTGAAATTAAACCTACGGCAGTTGGCCCCCTGGTTGCTGTAAAAAGTATTCAGTTCACAGATTTTACTTTGGTTGCTGCCACCAGAGGGCGGCCATATCGCGACTTTGTTGCCGCGAGCACTGCATTAAATGGAAGTCCGAATAATCAAAAAGTTACTTATTCAATCAGCCCATCACTGACTCCTTACGGGTTAAGCCTGAGCGATGACGGATTTGTAACTGGAACGGTTTTGTCTTCTGCGACTGTTGGTACCAAATTGTTTACGGTTACAGCTTCGTCGCCTGGTTACATACCCCAGTCCTTTATTTATTCCTTTGAGATCAAAGGTGGAGTCTCTTCATTCAAGTCGATTCGTTCCACGGTTTACTTCGAGCCTCGCTCTTCGAAACTTTTAGTTGTCGAGCAGCGGCGGTTACTGAAATTGATCGGCAAAGTCGCACCTAAAGTAACTGACGGAGCCATCTTCGGTTATGTGCAGGAAAATGGTCAAACAGCGAATTACCGAAAGCTATCGACTGCGCGTGCACGTGTTCTCGCTAAATTTTTCAAAGATCATGGTGTAACGGCTCGCCTGCAGACCCAAGGTAAAGGTGCACTCAACCCCAATCCTTCGGCGCGCAAGGTCACATTTACGCTCCGTTACGCAAGGTAATTGCCGGGTAGTCCGTCTGCTCAATTTGCGGGCCACGGCCGCGTCGCTGTTCAGGCTTTCACGAACGATAGCCTGAGCAGTCGCGCGGGCCCATAGCTCAGTTGGTTAGAGCAGGGGACTCATAATCCCTTGGTCGCAGGTTCGAGTCCTGCTGGGCCCACTCATTTCGACATTTCTTGACCTTCCACCAGCTGTGCGAAGAGACCAGATTCCCGTGAGTAAAACTTAAAATAAGAAAAATTGTTCTAATTTCGTGTATATTCATTTTCAACCCATGTCGCAATTGCGAGAGGAAAAAATGAAGCACTTACCTACACAGCGTCAAACGAAGTGGTCATTAGGCGTCGGAGCCATGGCCATCACTGCAAGCCTGATTGCCTCGCTTGGGGTCAGCACTAATGCTGCAACCGCTGCCGCAGACTGGGATGGCAATGGAGCCCCGACCATTTTGAAAACCGCACCAGTAGGAACTCCCATCAATGCGCCAGCAAAGAGCTCTCTCTTTGCCTGCGTTCCAGCGCCTGTGCCGGGAACCAATTTGACAGTCACAATTGGTCAGAACATTGGCACAAAGTTGTCACAGGCTCAAACACCGTGGATGCAAAACGGCAACGTGGTCCTCTCGAAGGTCGAGACAGTGCCGGGCAAAGTGAAGTTGAAAAGTGTATTCAAGGTCACTGAGACCAAAACCACCCGCAAACTTAAGGGCAATGGCATCCCGAATCATCCGATCGGAATTTTCGCGATTCCCAAGGATTCACCCTCGTACAAGTATTACGCGGCTCTTCCCGCAGAGGGCTATGCCAATGCCGCTGAAATTCCGGTCAAGCCTTATCACTTGGAAATAACCCTTCCTAAGAACCCCAAAGTCGCAGAGAAGGCAAGTTGTATCTCTTCACTAATGATTGGCGTTTCCCTCACCGGTGCTTCATGGCACGCAGAAATTGCGCCGGACTCACAAGCGAATATTTATGACCCGAACACCGCGCTACCAACCGACCGCTGCTCTGGCCACCCCTACTTAGAGCAGTATCACTACCACGGCTATTCCTGGAAGTGCATGGAGCAGGGCAAGCAAGGCGAACCTTCTCCGCTTCTTGGATACGCCGTAGATGGCTTCGGCATTTACGGTCCTCGAGGCGCTAACGGCAAGCTCGTCACTAACGCCCAATTAGATGAGTGTCATGGCAGGGTAGGCAAGGTCATGTTCAACGGGAAGTTGCAGAAGATCTACCACTATGTGCTCAACAATGAGTACCCGTACTCAATCGGATGCCTTCGTGGAACCCCTCAGCCGATGATTGCGATGAACCACTAAAAGTTTTGTTTACTGTTTCGCTTTCAATGCGATGGAGAAAAGGTGCCAAGCACCATCTGTGGTTGGTGACCACAGAGCGGCACCTTCTTCTAGGTAACTGACAAGTGCATTAATTGGTGCTTGTCGTGGGAAGATCTTGTCTTCGTCTGCACAGGGGATGATCAAGACGTGGTGTGGTGCCAAAATCGCAAGATTTTCTCCATTTTGGTTTTGCGCTATTCGTCCGGTGGAGAACAGCTCGCGCAGCCGGGTGGTGTCACGGCATTCGTAGATGGCAACACTGCCACTCAATTGAAGTGTGACAACACCTTCTCCGATCTCAATAATGGTTGCTGCTCGCCATTGCCCAGACCCCTCTAAAGCCTTTCGTGCTTGAATGAAATGCACGGAATATCCTGGTGTGTAATTGGTTTCTGTACTCATGTTGTTGCTCCTCATCGATCTTGGCGTTACCACCGACTTGAAATCGGTTGGTGATCTTCAACGGGCCAAGCCCCTCAGATCGTCTGGATGATTACAAGACCACCGTAACTGGGGGGTGTGAGATGGGTGCATGCCCCACTCATTTCCTTGCTGTACTTGGCGTTGAGTTCCGCGGAGTGGCAGGGTAGTTGCATGCATTTTGATGTCGCCATCATCGGAGCGGGCCCTGGAGGTTCCGCTGCTGCCATGACCGCAGCACGGGCGGGCCTCAAGGTCTTGTTATGTGAAAAGGGTGGTTACGGCCGCGACAAAGTATGCGGCGATGGCCTCACCCCGCGAGCAATAGGCGCCTTGCAAGATCTGAACGTCGATTTTTCTCCTGCGCATCGCATTGATGGTTTGCGCATGATTGCGGGGAAAAAAGAACGCGAGCTGTTGTGGCCTTCCAACACGGCCTTCCCAAGTCATGGAGCAGTGTGGCCACGTCAAAGATTCGATCAGTATTTAGTAGACATTGCCATTGCATCGGGCGCCGATGTGCGCTTCAATTCAGAAGCTCTTCCCGCCTTTGATGCGGGAAAAGTAGTTGGCGTTGAAGTGGGTGGCGAAGTGATTCACGCATCACTCGTAGTACTTGCCGCTGGAGCCCAAGGAGCCGCAGCAAAAATGTTGGGGGCAGTTCGTGATCCCAATGAAACTTTTGGTTTAGCCATTCGGGCGTATGCACAAACACCGCGACACGCCGAGCGTTATTTGGAAGCGTCTCTGAGTTTGCAAGACGAACACGGAACCGCAGTGCCGGGGTACGGGTGGATGTTCCCTGCGGGCGATGGAACAGTGAACATTGGTGTGGGCGCACTCAGCACCATGAAGGGTTTCAAGAAACTCAACCTCAATACATTGCTCGATCAATATGCGTCACTCATTCGTGAGTCGTGGACACTTGGCGAATACATAGAAAAGCCACGCGCTTGGCGCTTACCCATGAGCTGCATGAAGCGTTCTGGTCCTGGTTGGGTAGCAATTGGTGATTCCGCCGGATTCGTAAACCCTATGAACGGCGAAGGCATTGACTACGCCTTGGAGTCGGGCATGCTCGCAGTGAATTGTTTTCTCGATAACCCGGAAACCGCACCGCAGGAATACGACCGCCAAGTGGGCGAGCGCTTCGACGACTTCTTGCGCACAGGTCGCCGGTTTAGCCTCATTATTGGGCACCCATGGTTGTTGAAGCCAGGTCTGCGCATTGCTGTAGGAACACAAAGTGCTGCCGACATCACTCTTGCGGTCATGGGAAACCTCATTGACTCGTCAACACCAGGTGCTGCAGGAAAAGTGATGCGTTTGGCCGACAACGTGTTACGTATTGCCGACCCTGTTCTACGCCGTACGCGCGCGAAGGCGTAATTTGCCTAATCGATATTGGTCTACATTACGGATATGGGTGTATCGGTAAAGAAGAACTATTTCGAAGGTTTGCGTGGCGCGCTAGAAGATATTGCGCGTGATGAATTTTGGCCAACGACTTTTGTTTCAGAACCATCAGCGCCACCCGATGTGCATTGGCATGCATGCGATGTGCATGGGTATGTCATCAGCGGTAACTCCACCATTCTTGACGGAGAAACAGGGCAGTGGCTATCGCTCTCGGCCGGAGACAAACTCATTATCCCCGCAGGTGCGCTGCACATTGAAGGGGAATCAGAAAGCACTGTTGTTTACGTGGTAGCTACGCGCGACCAGCTGCCTTTCAAAGAAGTATTTCAACTGCTTCCAGCAGATGACCCGCAACGCCCGCGGTAACTAAGGCTTCATTACAACCCAGCCGCGGTTTTGTAGTTCCGCTGCAAGGTCGTCGTCACTTAA
>Ga0209190_1003655_pt1 | contig 10176 bp, 7 predicted proteins | sample M_140205_XF_Meta_FD_187315 | JGI IMG/M metagenome (GOLD analysis project Ga0209190, IMG submission 187315) | Freshwater microbial communities from Lake Montjoie, Canada to study carbon cycling - M_140205_XF_MetaG (SPAdes) (version 2) | ecosystem: Environmental > Aquatic > Freshwater > Lake... | reverse complement strand
TGTGCGCCCCGGCACCACCGTTGAGACACTCGCAGGTATGCGCCCCGCGTTTACAAAGGACGGAACCATCACCGCTGCAAATGCTTCGCAGATCTCCGATGGTGGTGCAGCCATTGTTGTGATGAGTCGCGCTAAGGCGGATGAGCTTGGGCTTAACCCCATCGCAGAGTTGATCGGCTACGGAATGGTTGCAGGGCCAGACCCATCGTTACTCACCCAGCCATCACGTGCAATCAAGCGTGCACTTGATGCAGCAAACCTCCCCCTCTCTGCCATTGACCTCTTTGAGCTAAATGAGGCATTCGCCGCTGTTGGCCTTGCAAGCATGAAGGACCTTGGGATCACGGATGAGGTTGTAAACGTCAATGGTGGCGCAATTGCACTCGGCCACCCTGTTGGTATGTCCGGTGCGCGTGTCGTGATGACTCTCATCAACGAACTCAAGCGCCGTGGTGGCGGAGTCGGTGCCGCAGCCCTCTGTGGTGGTGGCGGTCAGGGCGACGCCGCCATAATCCGCACCCTCTAAAACCAACGCCGCGGCGGCGGCCTGCCATAGAGACGTCAGGGCGACGCCGCCATAATCCGCACCCTCTAAAACCAACGCCGCGGCGAGGCTGATAGTCCGCGCCCTGTGGGTATGTAGTCCCTAGGCTCTCCATCGACCGGCACCCGCTGGGCCTCAGGAGATAACCATGTCGCAGATTCCACCGCCCCCACCGCCTCCAGGCTTCGACCCTCCTCCACCGCCTCCACCGCCCGGAGCAATGTCGTCTGGGGGTGCATTCTCTCCAGGCGCAGCGATCTCTTACGCCTGGAGTGCCACGATGAAGAACATCGGGCCGCTTGTACTCATGACTCTCGTCATCCTTGTGGTCCAAGTGCTCATGCAATTTATCTTTGGTCGCGGAACAGGAGCAATTGCCTTTTTGTTCTCTATAGCAACCTCGATAATCAGCCTCATCCTCGCAATGGGATTAATCCGTGCAGCGCTTCGAGTAACCGATGGCGGAACACCTGAGTTGAGTCAACTTACGGAGACTGATCAACTTGGGCCTTACATCGTGCAGGCCATCTTGGTCGGTCTCGCTATCGGGATTGGGCTCCTCGCCTGCATTATTCCCGGGCTCATAGCGGCTGTGCTCTTCGCCTTTGCTGGGTATGCAGTCATTGACTCCCGCGATGGTGACGCAGTAGGCGCAATAAAGCGATCATTCGAGATCGTCAAGGGCAACTTTGGAGCAGTCCTTGGTCTCATGGTTCTTCTAATCTTGATCAATGTTGTTGGCGCCCTGCTCTGCCTTATCGGATTGCTATTTACCTACCCGATGACCTCGGTAGCGATTGCTTATGCATACCGCACACTCAACGGCCAGCCGGTTGCAAATATTTCGTAACTGCTAATTAACTAGTGACATTGAATTTGAGTTGGGGCGGCCTCTAGGGGCCGCCCTTCTCGCGGGCCCTCCGACTGCGAGGCCCTCCTAACTCAAGAACTCCCAAGCCATGAAAACATTGGGAGATTGCGCAGCACCCAGAAGGCAACCGTGATGATGCCAAGCGCAATCCACACGCCACGGCTCGGCATCGGGAGACGCCAACCTCGACCTGTAATCCCGCGCCAAAGTAACAACACTCCAATTAGTAAGGCCACCGGCACTAAAAATGCAACAAGAACATTGTGATCAAACGCGCGCCCTATTTCCGCGTTCAAGAATGAATGAGTCGCACGGGTGCCTCCGCATAATGGGCAGTCAAGGCCGGTGGCTAAACGAAACGGACAGAGGGTTCTGCCACCTTTCGTATCTACTGCACCCACGAGCAAGGCACCGGCAAAGATTGCAGCGCCGCCAAGAAGTGCATCTCTCCGCCGAGGAAACAACAGCCCCGTTTCCTCTCGCGGCTCTCTACTCGCATCGGCGACCGAGGAACGACTTGCTGATTCGTTCGCAGCCTCTGCCATAACTTTCACTGTAATACGCGAGCGCTTCAACTACGAGAGAACAAATGCATCGGCATCGGGTTGGCGGGTCCAACTCCAGTAATCGACGAGTCGCCAGGGCGAGAGTATGTAGATACGCCCGGATTCGTTTCGATACCAACTGTTGCGAATCGATGGGTGCGACCAGATCATCGTCTCGAGCTCGGCCTGTAAGCGCTCGTTGTACTCATCGTGGGCCACAGCAGTGCATTCGATAGAGCTCTTCTCAGACTCAAGGAGCATCTCAAGGCACTCCATTATGTAGCGCACCTGGCACTCTGAGTGGAAGAAGAGGCTCCCGCCGTGGGCGAGGTTCGTGCCGGGTCCGTATACGCAGAAAAGGTTCGGAAAATTAGGGATAGTGATGCCGAGATATGCCGTTGGTTCATCACTCCATTGCTCCCCGAGCACTACCCCATCTCTCCCAACAATCTCCATTGGCCATAGGTAGCGATTGGCGTGGAACCCCGTGGCATAGATGATCACATCAAACTCGTGGAGCGCCCCATCAGCTGTGATGATTCCCTCGGCAACAATTCGATCAATCGAATTAGTAATCAGATCGACATTCGGGCGAGTGAGCGCGCCTAGCCAACTCCCGTTGTCCTGCAGAGTGCGCTTACCGAGGCATACGTAATCCGGAACGATCTTCGCTGCTAATTCGGCGTCTCCCCCAACCTGCTCAACCATCCATTGCGTAAAGAAATCTCGCGCGGCATCGTTGATTGCGCTAACCGCACGATCTTGATGCGGCCACTCCGGGTCTACAGTCATTGCAGGCAGGCCGCCATCGCAGGCAGGCCAGAAAATTAGCAAGCGATACCAGCGACCGTAGTAGGGAAGATGGCGCATCGCCCAGGCAACCCCCTCACCTACGGCATCGTGATAGTGGGGGTTGGGGAACATCCATGGAGCAGAGCGCTGAAAGACGCTGAGCGACGCAACCTCTTCTGCGATTGTTGGGACGATCTGAAACGCGCTCGCGCCTGTTCCGATCACAGCGACACGCTTGCCGGCTAGGTCTGTTCCATCTACCCATGCTGCAGAGTGCATCGAGAGGCCAGAGAAGGAATCTCGCCCGTCAATCTCCGGGAGTTTGGGGCGATTGAGCTGCCCAACTGCGCTTATGACGCTCTGTGCGTAAATGGTCTCCGTTGTGCCATCAACCTTGCGAGTAAGCACGCACCACTGCGCATCAGCCTCAGACCATTCTGCGCTTATTACCTCGGTCTCAAAACGAATATTCCTGTAGATGTTGAACTCGTGGGCGCAGTCTTCGAAGTAAATCTGCAACTCGGGTTGACGCGCAAAAAATTCACTCCAGTCATCGCGCGGAGCGAACGAGTAACAATAGAAATGGTTCCCGACATCAACTCGTGCCCCGGGGTAACGGTTCTCATACCAAGTGCCCCCAACGCCGGCATTCTTCTCGATCACCGTGTACGCGAACCCTGCATGCTCTAAACGCTGTGCAGCAAGGATTCCAGACATGCCAGCGCCTATGACAACAACATTGAAATCACTGCGCTTCTCAGCGCTTATGCCCTCAAGCGCAACCTCACGAGTATCAGGCGCATCTAGGCCTAACTCTTCGAGAAGCAGCGGCACATACTCATCTGGCACCTCTTGTACGACAAGCAGGTTCATCATTTCGTGTATCAAATCTGCGCTCAAGGGACCTGGGAGTACACAGCCTCCATCGCGGTAGTTGCTAATCACCGTCAGAGCACGGTCTCGCACGAACTGTTGATCCTCATCACTCATGAAGCCCTGCACTTCATTGAGATAGATCCCAGCAGGGAGCGGCAGGCCATCGAGCACAGATATATCGCCGGCCATGTGGACCATCGAGAGCATCAGGGTTGGGACACTTAGATCTGCAATGTGGCGTGCTAGAGCAGCGTCGTCATCGGCGAATGGCAGACCGGCAAAATCGTGCTGACTACCGAAGTTGTTGTTCGTCATCGAACTCTCGACCCTCCTCTAGCGCCTTAATTGCTCAAGATGACCTGACCGTAGGTCTTGGGGAGACGGGTTTATTCGTTCGGGGCGATTTTTGGTTGCAGAGTCTAAATCCGACTTGACGGGTCGGGAATTGCCCCGTACGGTTATTACACCCTTTGAGGGCAAGATCAACTCTAAAAAACCGCTTACCAACCAAACAAACGAAATAGGAGAACACAATGGCCGACTGGGGATTTGAGACTCGACAGATTCACGCAGGTACCGCACCGGATCCAACCACAGGTGCTCGCGCCGTTCCGATCTACCAGACAACCTCCTATGTATTTCGTGATACCGACCATGCTGCTGCCCTCTTCGGGCTCGGTGAGTTAGGCAACATCTACACCCGCATCATGAACCCAACCCAAGATGCCTTTGAGCAGCGCGTTGCTGCGCTTGAGGGTGGAGTCGGCGCACTCGCTACTGCATCGGGTCAGGCCGCACAGGCCATTGCGCTCCTCAACCTTGCTGAGAATGGTGGACACATCGTCTCGAGTTCATCGCTCTATGGCGGTACCTACAACCAACTTCACTACACATTCCCCAAGATGGGCATCGAGGTCACGTTCGTCGATGACCCAGACGACCTAGAGGCATGGCAGGCAGCCATTCGCCCCAACACTCGGGCTTTCTACGGCGAGTCAATCGGTAACCCTAAGGGCGACATCTTCGACTTCAAGGGCGTATCTGAGATTGCTCACGCAGCTGGGATTCCGCTCGTAATCGACAACACGCTCGCCTCCCCATACCTCTGCAACCCGCTTGCGCATGGTGCTGACATCGTTACGCACTCCGCCACAAAGTTCATCGGCGGACACGGCACATCCGTAGGCGGAATCATCGTCGATGGTGGCAAATTCGACTACGAGGCCAGCGGTCGTTTTGCGAACTTCACAGAGGTTGACCCCTCTTATCACAACCTCGCATTCTCCGGGCTGCCAGAGCCCCTCTTCCCGGCGCGTTACATCCTCAAGGCCCGCCTCACCTACATGCGCGATATTGGTGCGGCGATCTCGCCTTTCAATGCATTCCTCATGATTCAAGGGCTTGAGACTCTCTCGCTTCGTATGGAGCGTCACTGCGAGAATGCTCTAAAGATTGCTCAGTGGCTTGAGACTCACGACGACGTCGACTGGGTTGCGTACCCGGGACTCGAATCAAGTAAGTGGCATGCCCGCGCTCAGGAGTACCTGCCGAACGGTCAGGGCGCAATCATCGCCTTCGAGGTTGCCGGCGGCATCGAAGCTGGCACGAGATTCATCAACAGCCTCGAACTGATCAGCCACCTCGCAAACGTTGGTGACGTTCGTACGCTTGCTATTCACCCTGCGAGCACCACCCACCAGCAACTCACACCTGAGGAGCAGGCCACGACTGGGGTTACCCCAGGGCTTATTCGCCTCTCAATCGGGCTTGAGTCGCTTGCCGACATCATCTCTGACATCGAGACTGGGTTTCGCGCCGCCAAAAGCGCGTAACGTAGGCGGCCTTGAGTATGGCCGATCCAATTCCAGCAACAGGTGCGTGGCGACCGGGCGATGAGCCCGGGCGCAGGCAGTTCGCCTCCCTATTTTCGTCGCGTCCACATGTTCTCGAGGCCGGTGGGCAAATCGAGAACATCACCATCGCTTACGAAACCTGGGGGACCCTCGCCCCTGATCGATCCAATGCCGTTTTAGTTCTGCATGCTCTAACTGGCGACAGCCATGCTGCGGGGCCGAGTGAGCCAGGTCATCTCCATGATGGTTGGTGGAGCGAGGTCATTGGCCCCGGAAAGGCAATCGATACTGATCGGTTCTACGTGGTCTGCCCAAATGTTTTCGGTGGCTGCCAAGGGACAACAGGGCCTTCCTCAATCGACCCGCGAACTGGTAAGCCTTTTGGCGCAAATTTTCCAATCGTTACCGTGCGCGACCAAGCTGTGATTGAGTCTGCATTGGCCGACTCCCTCGGCATCACCGAATGGAGCGCGCTGATCGGGGGATCCATGGGCGGGCAGCGAGCCCTCGAGTGGCTTGTCTCGTTCCCTGATCGCATTAAGCGCGCGGTGCTGATTGCATGCGGAGCGACTGCAACTGCAGAGGAGATCGCGCTCTCAAGCATTCAGATTCGCGCCATTGAGGCGGACCCTCTATGGCGCGGTGGCGATTACTACGACGCAGCACCAGGTGATGGGCCTCACTCTGGGCTCTCAATTGCACGCGGCATGGGGAACATCTCGTATCGCTCTGAGATTGAGCTTGACGCGCGTTTTGGCCGTGGGCATCAGGGCGATGAGTCACCGCTTGAGGGCGGTCGCTATGCCGTTGAGTCTTACCTTGATTATCACGGAGAGAAACTCGCTCGCAGATTCGATGCCAATACCTACATCACTCTCTCGCGTGCGATGAACCATCACGATGTAGGTCGCGGACGCGGCGGAGTTGCTAATGCGCTAGCGAGAGTGACAGCAGAGGTGACGATCGCTGGCATCACATCAGACTGGCTCTATCCGTTGCGGCTACAGCACGAAATCGCGTCACATATCGCGCAAGTATCCGACGTGATTGAGATCGAATCAATCGCAGGGCATGACGGTTTCCTAGTCGAGCACGATGCAGTCTCATCGCTGATCTCAAAGGCGCTCGCCTAAGAAGCGCTTACAAATGAGGTTGCTATCTAAACCTCGCGACGCCCCTCAAGGGCGCGCCCAAGGGTTATCTCATCCGCGTACTCAAGGTCGCCACCTACCGGCAGACCGCTCGCAATACGAGTCACCTTGATCCCTAAGGGCTTGAGTAACTTGGCTAGGTACATAGCGGTCGCCTCACCCTCAATATTTGGGTTCGTCGCAAGAATTACTTCCTCAACCCCCTCGGGCTCAATGCGAAGGAGTATCTCGTGTATTCGGAGTTGCTCAGGTCCGATCCCCTCGATCGGCGAGATCGCGCCCTGTAAAACGTGGTAGCGGCCGTAGAACTCGCGCGTGCGCTCTATAGCCACAATGTCTCTCGGCTCCTCTACCACGCAGATAATCGTGCGGTCTCGACGATCATCGCGGCAGAAGGAGCACTCCGCACCCTCCGCAAGGTTGAAGCATGTCTGGCACCAAGTAACACGCGCCTTAGCCTCAGTTAGCGCATCCGCGAGGCGCGCTGCATCCTCCGTTGGAGATTTCAGAATGTGATAGGCGATTCGCTGTGCAGACTTTGGTCCGATCCCAGGCAGCCGACCCAGTTCGTCGACAAGGTTCTGCACAGGCCCTTCGTAGAGTGAACTCACCCGAGCAATCCGCCTAGCCCAAACTTATCTAGGTCGAGCCCACCTGTTGCTCCGCCGAGAGCAGCACTTTTACGGGCCTCTGCCTCGCGCAACGCCTCGCCTACCGCTGCAACTACAAGATCTTGAAGCATCTCAATATCCTCTGGATCAACAACCTCGGGGGAGATGATTACCTCTCGCAACTCCCCTGATCCGGATACAACGGCCTTGACCATCCCTCCACCAGAGGTGGCCTCAATAGTCTCAGACGCTAGAGCCTCTTGAGCGGCGAGCATCTCGCTCTGCATCTGCTGCACTTGACGCATCATTGCGTTCATCTGGGGCTTCTGCTTCGCCATGTAATTCGCTCCTAATAGTTTGCAGAACACTCTGTACGATCTTCTGCCTCTTACGGCTTCTCGTGCTCCTCAACAACAGTTCCGCTAAAGAAACTCTCGATGCGCGTCACTGAATCTAACTCCGAGTTAATTGGAGTATCGATTATGTCGTCAGGGTGCACGCCATCCTCTAACTCGCGCTCTGGCTCAACCGGCTCTGCAACTGTCTTAGGGGGCTTGCGTTTTGGTCTCTCCTCAACTGGCTCGGCAACCTCAACCACCGGCTCGATCGGGACAAGTAAGAAGCGCGGAATCTCACCAAGCGCAGCAAGGAAGCCGTCTCGAATGGATGGGGCTTCCTGCTGAAATTTCGGGCGCACGGAATCAATCGAGTCGCGTGGCACAGCAAAGGTGACAACACCATCGGTGACCGAGATTGGGTTCGCTGCCTGCACCTGAATCTGCACCTTGCGCTCGAGGGTCTCTAGGACCCCTGCCCAAGCCTCTATTACCTCCTCGATACTCGACTCGAACGCAGCACCAGCAGCCTGCGGAGCGGAGGCTGGAGGTGCAGTGCTCTCTGAAGCAGCAGACGCTATTGATTTAGACCCTCCTGATTGAGACCCGCCTGACTGGTCCGCGGACGCGGTGGCTGATCCTTGAGCGGGAGCATCTGTAATTGCTCTCACGGAGGCTCTCAGCGCCCCTAGACCAGGGCGTGGCGAGGAGGGCGAGAACGTTGAGTTCTCCTCGGGATCGGGTGATCCTGCTGGGGTCGGACTGCTCGGAGCGCTCGGGCGCGGCGAAGGCGAGATAGCAAGCTCAGGCGCTTGAGATAGCGGAGGAGCTTGAGCTGCCGGCGGAGTCTTCGGTCCTGAAGGTGCGGCCGCTCTCGGTGCCGCAGCCTTCTCGCGACCCTCATCGCCGGTACCAGCCGCCGAGATCGCGCGCCCATCTCCAACTGCGCGTTCTAAGCGCTCGACACGATCTGAGAGAGCCTGCAGTGGAGTTCCCGTATCGCGACGAGCGAGACGCACCAATGCAACCTCTAACACCAGTCGCGGGTCGGCCGCCTCAGAGCCACGCATATCAATAATTGCCTGCCCAAGAGTCTCAAGCGCTCGCACCATCTGCGCCGTGCCGAGAGCAGCACCAACAACTTTGAGTTGCTCTTGCTCCTCTAACGGAGGGTCAACCTCGACGCGCCCACCACCTGCGATCAAGAGAAAAGTATCTCTAAGTGTACGAAGGAGATCCTCTGCAATCCTGCGCGGGTCGTGACCTGATGCAAGCAACGCTGCATTGCAGACAAGCACTCCAGCCGTATCCTCGGCGGCGACTGCATCTAACACGGCCAACCGCTGTGCAAATGGAGACCCTCCAAAGGCACGACGAACCTGCTCAGCAGTTACACGACCATCAGAGTGAGCCAGAGCTTGGTCGAGCAGCGAGAGAGCGTCACGGGCACTACCAGCTGCAGCACGGGCAACAATCTCAAGAGCCTCGTCTTCATACTCCACAGCCTCTAAATCAAGGATATATGCGAGATGTGCCGTGAGGTCTTGAACCGAGAGCAGAGAGAACTCAAAGTGCTGGGTGCGCGATCTGATTGTCGGGAGCACCTTCTGTGGATCAGTTGTAGCGAGGACAAAAACCACGTGGTCTGGAGGCTCTTCAAGAGTCTTAAGAAGCGTGTTCGATGCCTCGGTGGTGAGCATGTGAACCTCGTCGAGGATATATACCTTGCGAGATGAACCTGCTCCTAGACCAAGGTTGATTCGAGAGACCAAATCGCGCGCCTCTTGAACTCCACGGTTTGAGGCTGCATCGAGCTCAATTAAATCTGTAAACGTTCCAGCGCTGATGCCTGTGCAGTTAATACATGCGTCACACGGCTCACCATCAGCACCGAGGTCGAGACAGTTGAGAGCCTTCGCAAGGATTCGTGCACTCGTCGTCTTTCCGGTGCCGCGCGGCCCTGAGAGTAGATACGCGTGCCCAACACGCTGCTCGCGTACAGCGTTGCGGAGTGCAGTCGTAACTGGGTCTTGGCCAACCAAAGCATCGAAACGCTGGGGTCGGTATTTGCGGTAGAGCGACTGAAATGCCATTGCCCCTGACCCTAGCGACCGAGGGGGACCTAATACAGGCCCGATCGCTGACCAATAATTGAGGAGTTTGGTTAGTGGATAAATAAAAAGTGCGGACCGTGCACCCACCGTCGACCCGGAGCCACTGCCCGCGTGTCTCGTCGCCGGCTAGAAGCCGGGCTACCTCAAGGCACACGGGGGGCTCCGCTGAGAGCTGCTTCCTTTACGGACCTGACTCGTTTCACGAAGATCCCGTTGCTTAAGGACCCGACTAACAACACCACGTGCGAGGCGCTCTAACAGTGGCAAATCGGGCCTCGGATGGGAATTCAGCCCCCTAAAAGTGGATCTGGGGTATAGGGCACCACGAACTCCCCGCCTAGCACGGTCCGCCCGGCCACCGTATCAGCCTCTGCGCCCTGTACCATCTGCGTCCCCGGGAGGGGTGCGAGAGCGGCCGAATCGGCACGCTTGGAAAGCGTGTGAGCGCAAGCTCCGTGGGTTCGAATCCCACCCCCTCCGCCAT
>Ga0209190_1003654_pt1 | contig 10180 bp, 5 predicted proteins | sample M_140205_XF_Meta_FD_187315 | JGI IMG/M metagenome (GOLD analysis project Ga0209190, IMG submission 187315) | Freshwater microbial communities from Lake Montjoie, Canada to study carbon cycling - M_140205_XF_MetaG (SPAdes) (version 2) | ecosystem: Environmental > Aquatic > Freshwater > Lake... | reverse complement strand
GCGGATGCGCTCACGGGTGACGTTGAACTCTGCCCCCACCTCTTCAAGCGTCCGTGGGCGACCGTCATCAAAGCCGAACCGGAGGCGCAAGACGCGCTGCTCACGCTGCTTCAGCCCCTTCAGCACGGACTCCATCAACTCTTTCAGGTTTGCACGCTCTGCGGCGGCATATGGATTGAGCGCATTCTTGTCTTCGATGAAATCACCGAGGTGGCTGTCCTCCTCTTCGCCGATCGGCGTCTCGAGCGAGACCGGCTCCTGGCTCACCTTCCGCATCTCTCGCACGCGCTCAGCGGTCATCACGTTCCCCTTCGACTCGGACTCCTTCGCCGGCTCCTCATCCGCGACGATCTTCGCGCGTCGGTTCTTCGCGTCGACCTGGAGGCTCTTCAACTGCCGAACCTCATCGAGCGTGGTCTGCTTCTTCAGTGCCTCCGACTCACCAATGAGTCGCGTGAGCTCGACGGCGATCTCCTCATCGGTTGGCTCGCGGCCGAGCGTCTGGAAGAGCTGTCGCTGGACGCGCGTCAAACGGTTCAGCTGCTCGTACATATGTACTGGGATACGAATGGTGCGTGCCTGATCGGCGATCGCACGAGTGATCGCCTGGCGAATCCACCAGGTTGCGTACGTTGAGAACTTGAATCCCTTGATGTATTCAAACTTCTCAACGGCACGGATCAAGCCGATGTTCCCCTCCTGGATGAGGTCGAGGAAGCTCATGCCGCGTCCGATGTACTTCTTGGCGATAGAGACGACAAGTCGAAGGTTCGCCTTCGTCAACTCCTCGCGCCCACGCCAGCCGAGCTGCACCACATAGCCGTCGCGGCCGCGAAGCTTGCCGTAGGCGGGGTTCTCTGGGTCCCAACCCGCCTCACGGATCCAGTCCTCTCCATTTTTGCCAACGTGCTTGCCGCCGAGCACATGTGCTTCCAGTGCGGGGAGGGCAACCTCATCGCGCGTCCAGAGGAAGAGGGCACTCAGCACCTTGTTGTCGCGACTATCAAGGTCGCCCATGCTCACCGCCTGGAAGGCGAAGTCGAGTAGTTCTGCAGTCTTCGCCGCCAGGTTGCGGCGGTTCGGGTCGTTGAATGCCTTCACGAGGCTCTTGGCAACAAGCAGGCTACGCCGTGCAGCCTCACTGCCGGCATCTTTCGCTGCCTTATCAAAGCCCGTGATCTTGCAGTCGTGCACATGGTGCCCCTTGACCCAACTTGCAAGTGCCTCCTGCATCGTTTGATGGGCGCGCTGCGCGAGCAAAGGGTCGAAGCGATACCAGTCTTTCTTCTTGCGCGTCTTGATCTCTGTCTCGTGATACGTCCACTGATGGAGGTTGTACACGGCCTTCCAGGGCTCATCTGCCATCTGCTCGCCAAGCTCGATCATCTTTGCAAGGACAACCTCTTCCTCTGCGGTGAGGAGGCCGACTCGACCAATCTCCTTGAGGTACATGCGTACTGGATCGTCGATGCCCGTTGATGTTTCAACCACGACCTCAGCCGGCTTTGGCGCATCGGCGGCCTCCTTTGCAAGAAGCGCTGCGGCAGCCTCTGGGTCGAGGAGCTCGAGACCTTCGCCTTCAAGCGCTGCAAGATCAGCCGCGTCGGGATCAGCTACTCCCGCAAGCCGCTTCGCCGCATCTGTCTCGTTGTTCTTTCGCCCACCAACTGCAAGCGATCCCCTCTTCGCTGGCGCCTTCGTCTCGGCGACGGGCTTCGCTGGTGCGCCCTTCTTTGCTGCAGGCTTTGCGAGTGGTGCTGGCTTCTTTGCGGCAGGCTTCGCCGGTGCGGCCTTCTTCGCGGGGGCCTTCGCGGGTGTGACCTTCTTTGCAGCAGGCTTCTTGACAACGGGCTTCGCTGGTGCGGCCTTCTTCGCGGGGAGAACCTTCTTTACAACAGACTTCGTCGGTACAGCCTTCTTCGTGGGCGCGACAGCGGATGAAGTTACCGTGGAGGGAACCTTTGTCGACTTGCTCATCGTGTGCCTCCCTTTCCTGCTGCCAATACGCCTGCTGATCCGAGGCGCCGGTCCAGTGCCTTGCGTCGACCGCCAAGATCGCGCTCTCGCTCCATTAACTCGCGCATCCGAACCGCATCACCAGAACGCTCCGCTTCGGCCAGCTCGGATCTCGACCAGGCCATTGCCTCTTCAAGGCGATCCGCCTCAAGACGAAGCATTGTCTGGTCAATCCCGATGCGGAGACGATCAAGATCAAGTGGCATGTTTTCGCGGGCAAGAAGCGCCTGGGCAAGGCGCCGTTCTTCTCCCGTGATTATAGCGGGGAGCGCCTCGAGGTCGCCAATCGGGAGCTTCTGCTCCAGTGCAGCGTCCAGCGCCGCACGTAGCCCGCCCCAGAGCGAGCGTGCAAGTCCACTCGTTAACTGCTCGTCGGTGAGCGCTTCGCGAACGCGAAGACGCTCGCCGGGGGCAAGGAGGAGGAGGCGGAGCAGCTCTGCTTCGGGGGGCGTAATCCCAGCGATGATCCCCGCGAGGTCACCACCCTCATCGGCAGCACGCACGCTCTCAGCTGAGATGCGTCCATCTGCCTTCGCCCCTGCCGTCTGCGCGGCAGGGCCCGCACTACGCAGCGCCTCGCGCATGGTTGCCTCGTCGACGCCAATCCGCCGTGCCGCCTGCGCAATGTAGCCATCACGGACAACTGGATCGCGCAGACTGCGCAAGACGGGGCGGATCTCATCAATGGCGCGCTTGCGCCCGCCGAGATCTTTGAGGTCATGCGCATTGGCGCTCATCTCAATGAGGTGCTCAACGACCGGGACAGGGTGAGTGGTGGCGCTTCGCCAGAGGTCGGGATCATCGCGCATCACCTCATCGGGGTCACGATTGTCGGGGAGCCTCACCACGCCAACGTCCACGAGCGATGGGCCGCTCTCTGCGCCACCGAGTTCAATGACGAGTTTCAACAGCTCCGTCGCGCCGAAGGTTCCCGCCTTGACGCCGGCACTGTCGACGTCATAGGCGAGCAGAATTTTCGATGCGTAGCGAAGCAGGAGGGCGATCTGCGCGGGAGTCAGTGCAGTGCCCATGCTCGCAACAACATTCGTGAAGCCCGACTGGTGCGCCATGAGCGCATCGGTATACCCCTCGACAAGGATCGCTGAGCCGTCTTTTCGCATGGCAGGCTTTGCCTTGTCAATCAGGTAGAGGGTGCGTGATTTATCGAAGAGCGTTGTTGCGGCACTGTTCAAGTACTTTGGCCCATGGTCGCCACGTTGATCATCTACCGGCAGGAGGCGGCCGCCAAGGCCCGTGATCTTGCCGTTGACATCGCGAATCGGGAAGATCACGCGTGAGCGGAACCGATCGTATGCACCGCGACCACCATCGCGCTCCGTCGTGAGCCCAACTGCCGCAAGTTCCACAGGGGTTGCTCCACGCTTGGCGGTCAAGGCTTTTGAGCAGGCGTCCCACGAGTCGGGCGCCCAGCCAAGGCGCTGTGCGGCAATGGTCTCATCGGTAAATCCACGCGAGTGCAAATAGGCGAGGGCGGCTTTGCCAAGGTCGTGCGAGGTGAGGATTGCGTGATAGAAGCTCACTGCCCCCTCGAGCACTTCACGCAAGCGCGCCTTCTGTGCATCTTCGGCACGGCTGCGATCATCGAGCGTGACACCGGCCTTATCGGCAAGAAGCTTGAGCGCTTCGGCAAACGGAATACCGTCACGCTCCATCACAAAGGTGAAGATGTCTCCCCCCTTGCCGCAGCCGAAACACTTCCAGGACTCGCGCGCGGGAGTCACAACAAAGGACGGAGTCTTCTCCCCATGAAATGGGCAGAGCCCCTTGAACGCCGCTCCTGCCTTACGCAGCGCGACGCTCTCGCCGACGACGTCGGCGACTGCAAGGCGACTCTTGATCTCGGCGACGCTGCCTGAAGCCATCAGCTCGCGACCTCCCTCGCAGGCCCACACGGCGGGCAACGCAGCCGCCCGTGGGTAAGCAGACCTGGGCGCGAAGAATGCCACCCTGGGCACCCCGCGTCAACCTGCGCACCTCCCGCGCCTCGCCTACACTCGGCGAGACAGCCAAAATCGGCCAGAACGTGAGGAGCAGCATGTCAAATCAGGAGCACCCGTCGCCCGCCACATTTGGCATCCTGAGTGACGATCCTGCCTATAACGCCATCCTCGCAGCACGGATCGACGACACCGAAACCCTTGCCCGCGTCTGGATTAAGCCGGATGCCGAACCAGCGCCATTCACTCCTGGTCAGTACGTCACGATAGGCGTGAAGGTTGGCGAAAAATTCATCCAGCGCCCCTACTCGATCGCTTCGTCGGCACGCGCGCTTGATGGCGGATACGAGTTGTACCTTCGCCTTGTCCGCGGCGGCAGCTTCACGCCACTCGCGTTCGCCCTTCCAGTTGGACATCGGATGCGTGTGCTCGCACCAAAGGGTCGCTTCACACTCGCACCAGACGATACGCGTACCCATCTCTTTGTTTCTTCTGGCACTGGGATCGCCCCATTCGTCTCCATGGCGCGAACGCTCCTTGACGACGGCACGCCGCGGCGCGCGATCTACCTCAACGGTGTCAGTTATGCCACGGATCTTGGCTATCGCGATCTCATCGATGGGTGGGCGGCGACGGGAACCTACCCAGCGACGTACGTGCCAACCATCTCGCGGCCGGCTGATCCACTGAACGCTGGATGGAGCGGCCGAACGGGACGTGTTGAGACGATCATTCGCTCGGCCCTTGCGGATCTACATGTCGATGCTGGGAACGCGGTGGCGTATCTCTGCGGCAACCCCGACATGATCGTTGCTGCAGAGCACGAGCTGGCCAGCTACGGCCTTCCCACTGAAGCAATCCACAAGGAGCTCTACTGGCCTGCGGGGAAGCAGCCGACCGGTTCGGTCGAGGGCTAGGCTACGGGCGGGCGGCCCGCAACTTCGTCAAGAAGAACTCTTGCAGGCGATCTGTGCTCACGCGCTCCTGCTCCATCGTGTCACGATCACGAATCGTGACAGCGTTGTCATCGAGTGATTCAACATCGACGCAGATACACCAGGGGGTGCCAATCTCGTCTTGACGCCGATAGAGCTTGCCGATCGCTGCGGTGTCGTCGTAGACCGCAGGGAACTCTTTCGCCAGGCCATCACGAATCGCGTGTGCCTTCTCAACGAGGTCATCGCGCTTCTTGAGGAGCGGTAGGACGGCAACCTTGTAGGGCGCGAGCTCTGGGTTGAGCGCAAGGACCACGCGCTTCTCGCCACGGACCTCCTCCTCGCGATAGGCATCAATAAGGAAGGTGAATGCGGCACGGTCGGCGCCCGCCGCAGCTTCGACGACCCATGGCGTGAATGATGTCTCCGTTGCTGGATCAAAGAAGTCCAGGTTCTCACCGCTCTCGGCGGCGTGTCGCGAGAGGTCGAAGTCGCCACGGTTGTGGATCCCCTCAAGCTCTTTCCAGCCAAACGGGAAGCGATACTCGACATCGATTGCTCGCTTCGCGTAGTGCGCGAGTTCATCTGGTGCATGCTCGCGGATACGAAGTCGCTCAGGGGAGACGCCGTATGCCTTGTACCAGGCGAGTCGACGCGGGAGCCACTCATCGAATGCCGCCGTTGCTGCCTCGTCAGGTCGCACAAACATCTGAAGTTCCATCTGCTCAAACTCACGCATGCGGAAGACGAAGTTTCCAGGGCTGATCTCGTTGCGGAATGACTTGCCGATCTGTGCGATGCCGAATGGAATCTTCTTACGTGCCGCCTCGCGCACATTGCGGTGCTGTACATAGGCACCTTGGGCTGTCTCGGGGCGCAAGAAGATCACGGATGCATCTTCTTCCACTGGTCCCATGAAGGTCTTGAACATGAGATTGAATCGGCGTGGTGCCGTCAGCGTGCCTGCGCAATCTGGGCAGACGAGCGCGAGCTTGGCCACAATCTCTGGATCAGCAATCTGTGTCGGCGTAAGGTCTCCCGTTCCCGGAAGTTCATCGAGCCGATAGCGTCGCTTGCACGCCGTGCACTCCACGAGCGGATCGCTGAACGAGCCGACGTGGCCAGAGGTGCGCCAGACCTGCGGGTGCATGAGAATTCCGGCGTCAAGGCCAACGACATCGTTCCGCTCCTGCACGATGCTGCGCCACCAGGCGCGCTTCACGTTGTTCTTGAGCTCTACGCCGAGCGGGCCGTAATCCCACACTGCGTTGATCCCGCCATAGATCTCAGAGCTTGGAAATACGAAGCCGCGTCGCTTGGCCAGCGAGACGATCGTGTCGAGGTCGGCGACAGCGGGAAGCGCGGCCGCAGCGGGCGTGCCCGCTAGTGTCGTCTCCTGGTCGGCGCGCATATTCATCGTGGGGAAGCCTACCCGATCGCTCGCCCACCCCTCGCAGCACGCTCCTGCAGGCGAGCCGCTACCCCGTTGGAGGTCGGCTCAGTCGCTCGCTGGCGTCTTCGGTGTTGCGGGCGGCGTACTCGGTGCGCTGCTTGTTGACGCGTCAGGAGCACGGCGGTCGAGCTTCGCCCAGCCGCTCCCCTTGAAGTGCACGCTGGCCGGCGTGAAGAGGCGCTCGAGTGCGCCTCCGCACCCCTCATGGGCGGCGGGGGCTGCCTCGTCAATGCCGCGAAGTAGTTCGACCACGAGATCGCAGCGCGTGCAGCGGTAGTCGTACAGGGGCATCAGCCTCCCTCCCCTTCAAGGCGGGTGATCTCGTCGCGAAGCTCCTTGGCCCGTCGCTCTGCTCCGTCAACGACAGCGGGTGGTGCCTTACCGGTAAATGATGGATCAGCAAGACGCGCCTCTGTCGCCGCGAGTTGCGTGCGCGCCGCGGCAAGATCTTTGGCGCGGCGCTCACGGTCGGCCGCCAGTGCATCTGGATCCGCCGCGGGCGCGGAGAGGCGTGCCGTCAGATTGCCTGCAACAACCAGGAGCCCCTCGGCATCTCCGCCGAACGTTTCTTGGATGAGGAGTGGGCGCACTCGGGCGAGACGCTCGATCGCCGGAGCCAACATCATGCCGATCTGCTGTAGCGATGCGGGTGCGGCAACCACGAGCGGGAGCCATGCACCGGCAGGAAGTTTTGCGGCAGTGCGTGCCGCACGTACCTCGCGCACAAGTTCAAGCCACGTGTCGATCTCTGCGGATGCTCCGGTCGGGGTGCCGTGTGCCGTCGGCCAGTCTGCGACCGCGAGCAGGTCTGCCTCGCCCTCGCGGTGCGGCAGCGCCTCCCAGATCCCCTCCGTGATGAACGGCGCCATCGGATGCAAGAGGCGCAGTAGCGTGTCGAGCGATTCAACGAGGCTCCACCACGTGGCGGCACGCATCTCCGGCGAGACTGCAGGATCTGCAAGTGTCACCTTCGCGAGTTCAATCGCCTGATCGCAATACTCGGCCCAAAGTGCGTCATAGATACGTTGCGCCGCCTCAGAGAACGCGTACGTCGCCAGCGCATGCTCAACATCCACGACCGCCGCCTCTGTGCGCGCAGCAAGCCAGGCACCATATGGTCCAGCTGCGGCATATGCGTCGCGGCCCTGGGGGCGATCGCCGATCGGCACGTCGGGTCGTGCGCCGAGAACGTATCGCGCCGCATTCCACAACTTGTTCATGAAGTTGCGCGAGTTCTCGAGCTTCTCAGGCGCGAGTCGCTGGTCGGCGCCAGGCGCAGTGCCCGAAACGAGCGCGAAGCGCAGGGCATCGGCGCCGACGTCGTCAATGAGTGAGAGCGGATCGACGACGTTCCCCTTCGTCTTCGACATCTTCGCCCCTTCAGGATCACGCACCATTCCGTGCAGGTAGATCGTCTCGAAGGGCGGCTCGCCCATCAGCTCAATGCCGAGCATCATCATCCGCGCAACCCAGAAGAAGAGGATGTCGTGCCCCGTCTCCATCACCTGCGACGGGTAGTAGCGTGCAAGGTCGGGAGTCTGGTCTGGCCATCCGAGGGTGCTGAATGGCCAGAGGCCACTGCTAAACCACGTGTCAAAGATGTCGCTCTCTTGCGTCAGTGCCTCGGGCGGTGCGCCACATGCGCTGCATCCGGCAGGTCCAGCTGCGTCAGCCGTGACCGTGATGTGCCCTTCGCTGCAATACCAGGCAGGGATGCGGTGCCCCCACCAGAGTTGCCGACTCACATTCCAATCGCGAATCTCAGTCAGCCAGTGCTCCCATGTCTTCTCGAAGTGGGCTGGAACGATCGTTGTCTTCCCTTCGCGCGTCGCGGCAAGTGCCTTCTCTGCGAGTGGCTTTGCCCTGATAAACCACTGCGTCCGCAAGCGCGGCTCGAGGATGTCGTTGCTCCGCTGGCAGCGCGCAGGGTTCGCAGTGTGTGGTTTTACTGAAACAAGTTGGCCGCGCTCTTCCAGTGCTGCAACGATCGCCTTACGTGCTGCGAATCGATCCATCCCCGCGAATGGTGCTGGTGCATCGGACACGATGCGTGCGGATTCATCGAGAATCGTTGGCGCGGGGAGGTTGTGGCGCAGGCCCGCCTCGCGGTCGTTCGGATCGTGTGCGGGGGTGAGTTTTACTGCACCAGTACCAAACGCCTGATCGACGAAGTCGTCGGCAACGATCGGTACCGCCCGCTCAACAAACGGTACGACGACGCGCCTCCCCACGAGTGCTGCATAGCGCGGGTCGGCTGGATGCACAGCAACGCCGGTGTCGCCAAGAAGCGTCTCTGGCCGGGTCGTTGCCACGACCACGCCGGAATCACTCGCGCCACCTTCGAGTGGGTAGCGAATCTCCCAGATACTCCCCTGCTCTTCGGCGGCAACCGACTCAAGATCTGAGACGCTCGTCTTGCAGCCGGGGCACCAGTTCACGAGCGCCTCGGTGCGGTATGCGAGCCCGCGCTCATAGAGCGTTGCAAACGCCGTGCGCACGGCGCGGCTCGACATCTCGTCCATCGTGAAGCGCGTGCGTCCCCAGTCGGCGGAGGCACCGAGCCTGCGGAACTGCCCGAGGATGACGCCACGCGTCTCATCCATGAAGGTGTGCATGCGCTCGAGATAGCGCTCGCGACCAAGGCTTGCGCGACTCTCCCCCTCCGCGGCGATCACCTTGTCGAGGACGAACTGTGCGGCGATCGAGGCGTGATCAACACCGGGGAGCCAGAGCGCTGCTCGACCCTGCATCCGCGCACGACGTACGAGCAGATCTTCCAGGGTGACGAAGAGCGCGTGTCCAACATGCAAGCCCCCCGTCACATTGGGTGGCGGCATGATGATCGTGAATGGCGGCAGATCTCCGCTAGCGCGCGGGCGTGCGTCGGGATCACTGTAGTTTGATGCGGCCCAACGCTCGGCGACGCGCGGCTCAATCGTGCTCGGCGTATAGGAGGGACCGAGCTCCTTCGCGTTGCTCACGCCGAAGCGCGTGGCGCGGTGCGAGCCGCCCGCGGTGCGCGACGTGCCGGCGCCTTCCGCGCTACCTGATCATCGCTGGCTGCCGTCAGGAGGAGTGGTGGGACGCCATCACGGATCGTCTCCTCCGTCACGGTGCAGAGGCGGACCTCTCGTCGATCTGGAAGGTCGTACATCGTATCGAGGAGTGCCTCCTCAACGACGGCACGGAGTGCGCGTGCACCAGTCTTGCGTGTGAGTGCCTTCTCGGCGGTTGCGGTAAGTGCACCCGGCGTGAACTGCAGGTCGACACCATGCAGGCGGAAGAGCGCCTGGTACTGCTTGACGATCGCGTTCTTCGGCGCAATCAGGATTTGCACGAGATCGTCAACGGTGAGCTGGTCGAGGGCGACGATCATCGGCAGGCGACCGATGAACTCTGGGATGAGGCCATAGCGGAGCAGATCGTCGGGCATCAGGTGCTCGAGGATGCGCGCTCGCGCCTCAATCGTTGCGGGCGAGTCTGCGCCGAAACCGATCCCGCGCCGCCCGACGCGAGCGGCAACGATCTTCTCTAGCCCTTCAAATGCCCCGCCGCAGATGAAGAGGATGTTCGTCGTATCAATCTGCAGGTACTCCTGGTGGGGGTGCTTCCGTCCGCCCTGTGGTGGAACATTCGCCACCGTCCCCTCAATGATCTTCAGGAGTGCCTGCTGCACGCCCTCACCTGAGACATCGCGGGTGATGGAAGGGTTGTCGGCCTTGCGCGTAATCTTGTCGATCTCATCGATATAGATGATGCCGCGCTGTGCCCGCTCAATGTCGCCGTCTGCTGCCTGGATCAGGCGCAAGAGGATGTTT
>Ga0209190_1003652_pt1 | contig 10182 bp, 12 predicted proteins | sample M_140205_XF_Meta_FD_187315 | JGI IMG/M metagenome (GOLD analysis project Ga0209190, IMG submission 187315) | Freshwater microbial communities from Lake Montjoie, Canada to study carbon cycling - M_140205_XF_MetaG (SPAdes) (version 2) | ecosystem: Environmental > Aquatic > Freshwater > Lake... | reverse complement strand
CGGGTCAGATTCTAAGAATGTGGCAGAGGCAGCCTGAGTAATAATAGGACCATTATCACACGCTAGAGCATCACCTTCATACATATTCAAGAAAGAAAATGGAATTAAACAGGATAAATTCATACTCTTTTTACCTGTACCTGGATTCAGTGTGAAACATTTGAATCCATTAACTCTAGTTGATCCAGTAATACGTGGTTTAATACCCGTTACTGTATCACTCTGGATTAAATTAAGCAAATCCAGTTTAAAAACGCCGCGAGGGGTAGGGCCTTGAATACATCCAGCAATATAAGTTGGATTAGATACAGCAATTGTAAATGTTTGCCCTTCTGCATTGGCGGGAATTGCAACCTGTACAGGTTCATTCGATAATTTCGTACTAGATAGGGTAATTGCACCTCTAATCGTTATATTTCCAACACCCATTAAGAATAGAGCAGATGGAAGCCGACCAGTTTCGGGTCCAACGCGGGAAAATTGACGGGAAGTGTAACACTGTGAGCAATTGGGTGAGCCAAATGTTTGTTTAGCATCACAATCTACTTTTTCTTTAACAATGGCACATCCATCTTTTGTAATACCAAAGGTGCCACGACGAGCTGCACCAATTGTTGGTTGATATACCTTATATGGATCATATGGAGCAGAGGCTGTTTGACGTACAGTAGTAGCATCCATTTCTTGATCTTGGCGATCATCGGCTGAAATATATAATCCACCTACATGTGGAGTTCCATCAGATGCAGTACCTTTGATGTCAAAGCTCATACCGCAATTTGCAGCAAATGTAGGGTCATTAAATGCGGCACAGGTATTGGGAGCAGCTTCGCATTTTTTTGCCATTTCGAGATTGACTGGGATTTTAGTAGGCAGTTTTACAGGAGCATTCGGTTGAAGCATATATGATGCGCCAGAAGGATTTGCGAGCAATGTATTCAATCCAGCATTTATATCATTGCTTTTAACATTTACAGATGGTTTTACAAGATTAATCAAATTAGATACAGGCGTATATTTCTGTTTTGATTGTTCGATAAAATCATTATGTAGTGCATCGGCGCTTACAAAAGCTTCGCTTACAGTCGCTGCGCTTACAAAAGCCTCCTTATTCTTTGTATAATGCAATATTAGAAACATTACAATAAATATGACACCAATGATGAGAACATTTCTCAGCATTACTATTATATTAAGAAGAATATGTTTTTCTTAATATAATTATTTTATTAAAATCAATACCTTTAATAATTATTATCAGGTCGTAGTTGAGGAAGTGAATCCATATCGCGTGTAATAATTCGGAAGACCAGATTTAACTGACGATTCAAATTAATAAGGCGAACAGGAGATTGTAAAGAAGTACCAAATGCATTAAGAATAGCACCAATATTAGGAGTATTATTATCAATTAACGGACCAAATGGCATAGGCTGAACATTACCATTCGTAGGGTCTTGATAAGGTGCTTGAATAATAATAAAGTTAGCATAACCAATATCATTAAATCCATCCACTAAAGTATTTGTATTCAGTGCAGGATTCGTTGTAACCGTACTGCTATATGCAAAATTTAGAACGATATGTCCTTCAGGACGATTAATCCATGTACAGAATGTACGTAAGCATTGTCCGTGAGTAGGGTCATTTAGAACTACATCGGGATAACTATAACCGCTTACTTGAATACGATCACCAGTGCATATTTGAAATTTGCTAAAATACTTGTTAGTATTAATGAAAAAATTGGCAGCAGTTCCATTAATTGCAGGAACAACCATATTATAGTTCAAATTGGTATCAGCAAATGAAATTACATTTGTAAAGGGAAATTTATCACCAGCTACTTTAGTTCCTTGAAGAACACTTGCAACAACACCTGTCGCAGTTTGCGGAGCAATAATACCACCAATATCAAATGTATCAGGTGCAAGACTAATTGGGTCACCATTTGGACGGCGAAGGTCAATTGTTAGCTTCTGTAGAGTGGATAGAGGAGTGGGGTAATATTCTTTCTGGCATTTCAGGAATTTAGGAATCATCGCAAAATATCCACGATTATATACAGGAAGTGCATTGTATACAACATCAGATGACCAGTGTGCATCATATTGAAGAACTCCAAAACTGCGATCTAGGAAATTGTCAGTGCCATAATTATTATTCTCTAACTCTGCAATACGAAGAATGACGTAAGGAAGATTCAAAATATTATCCTGAAAATCGGTATTTGTGTTTTGATTATTACGAACACGCTGCACGGTTACATTGAGTGCTTCACCAGGCATAATACATTTAACAAGTTCAATTCGCACAATATTCTTAAACTTCTGTTGGCTTGCAAGAGTCGGTCCGAAACTCTGTCCATTGGCAGCAGGGTCAAAATTAACGGTGAAATTGTAGCGATTCTCTTTATTATTGCGCAACCAATCGCGGTCAGCGGAATAGATAAAGAGATTATTCTCAATTTCACGATATGAAATTATTTTATCCTCTTTGGGTAAGACTTGTTGGGGTAAAACTCTATCAGGTATTGCTAATAATGGTTCGGATACAGTAGGATTTCCATTGGCTTGTCCTAGCATTCGGCCTTGATCATAACGTTCCATTCCATCAAATGAGCCAATTGCACCCATTAGTAATTCACGACGGTCAGGGAGTACAACAAGTGATGTATCGCGTTCTTGGCTTGACTGCACAACTTGATTACGCAGGACTAATTCGGTCTGTTTATTTTGTACATTCTGTTGGGAACGGAAATTAAAGTCGGATTGAGCACGTTGTTGAACACCGATTTCGGCTTGTTGTAAACGGAGCGCTTCCATTTCGCGCTGTTTTTTAGCACGTTCAAAGATTTCTGCGGCAGGGGGTCCATCTTCTGACAAGGAAATACGAAAGTCAGGAATAGGAGGTGGAAGGGCTTTCACTTCATGGCGTTCATTGTTGAGACGTTCAAATCGTTGGGCGGTTTCCTCAAATAATGTATTATCCATGACTTGTTTGACGGCATTTTTCCCTTTCGTGGCCTCTTTGCGTTCCATATATTGCAAGAAATCTTTGGAGGATGCCACTAGTGCTTCTTTATTTAAATGTTGAAGGGGTTTATTTACTTGTTTTGCACTGACTTCATTGATATAATGATTAAGTGTATTGGACAATCGGCGACGTTCAGAATCATTTAGATTAAGATCATATCGTTCTTTAAAATCCTGTAGCAGAATTGTTTCAAGGGTTGAATGATTTTTATCACTTAAAAAGTTCTGACGCGCGTCTTGTAAACCCGGACGCTGCATTACTATTTCTATATGATAATCTTTTAAGCCTTTAGGCATTTCGGACTGGTTAAGCCTTTAGGCATTTCGCACTGGTCATTTCATAATAAAAATCATCTAAAGAGTGCCACTATAATGTTCGCGATTATCGTAACTAACACGACTACCAAGATGAAATCCTTCTACTTCAAAAGGGCTAGGAATTTTTGAACGAAAGTCAGATGCAATGGATTCAACTAATGCATTAGCTGACCGATCTTTTGCAGTAAACCAATATATTGCTATAAGAGCAATAAATATAGGGACTATCCACTTCATTATCTATATTATTTACTAAATATAATTATTTGCTAAATATGATCATTTGCTAAATATGATCATTTGCTAAATATGATCATTTGCTAAATATGATCATTTGCTAAATATGATCATTTGCTAAATATGATTTGACGCAATGATAACATCGTTTCATCATTCACTGCATCTTTGCAGAAATCCTTAAAGGATATCCCATGTATCATGCAGATAATAAAATAAATACTAAACATACCGCATTCTGAACCACCATATTGAAAACGACGAGCATTAGAACCCAATTCACATGATTTAATCTGTAATTTAAATGAACGCATTAATCGTCCAATTAATGGAGGCGTTTTGTATCCATAAGAATCAAAATATCCTACAAATGGTTTCTTTAAATCCAGTTTGATATATAGTCCTACCCAATGACTGCCACCTTTAAAATGAGGATCTAAATTAAAAATAACACCGATGCCGCGAATTCCTTTCTTGTATTCCTCTACTAAATTAAGGGTACATAGTTCTTTATTAAGGCATTCAGTTGCATCTTTTTTGTAGGGATTGGGGGCGGAAAAATCTATCGGAAAAGTTCCTAAGAACTTGAACCAAGGATATGTTTCTTGATATTGTTCTAAAACATGCATAATATTATAATTATCTAACCATGTATCTGGTTTGGCATCCCACGCTTTGGGTCGTTTAGGACGAAGATACTCTTTACGGAGATTTTTTTTAACGTCATCTGCTAATGGTGATTTGTCTAATAGGCAGTGATCGGCTCCATCTTCACATCCTGCATTTTTATAGGGATCATTTCCAAGTGATCTATATATATCATTTGGAAGACAGCGAGATGTACGAGATTGTTTAGGGTGGCATTTACTAATCTTTTCGAGTGGTACTTTTCTTTTTTTTACGGTTCTTGACTTTACAGTTGGCATTGATATTTATTCATAAGATAATAAAAATGAATAAAGATAGAAATGTTTAATACAGCATGGACAGATTTAGTATTAAAAGTAGGTGGTCAAATATTACTTGCAGTGTTAGTTATACTTACAATTACATTTGGGGCTGACCCTTTTTTTCCAAAAGAAAATGCTGCAAATATGATAGCGAGTCGTAATACACATGCACTTCCTACCGTTACTACAGCGACTACAGCGACTACAATTACTACAGCGACTACGAATGCAAAAACGAATGCAAAACCAAATGCAAAACCAAATGCAAAACCAAATGCAAATGCAAAAGCAAGTTAACTCATCATAATAAATAATATTGTACTAGCAAAATATAATATAATAATAGAATAAACATTATGAGTTCTTCTGCTGCATCTAACTCAAGTTCTAAATCAGACTTAACATCTGCTTCTGACATTAATAGCTCTACGGGTACATCAAAAATGGCTTTATATGCTATAATTGGATGTGCTATAGCTGGACTCGCCTCATATATTGCTTCATTTGTGATGACAAGTAAATTTCTTGGAAGTGCCGATAATTGGAAGGAAATACAGCCTATTTTCCCATCCATTTACGGACCAGCTCTAGCTGGAGCAATCATATTATGTGTTGCATTAGGTATATATATTAATCAAATGTTGACTAATCCAAATATATTATATATTATAATGGTTATTTCTGTATTAGCATTATGTTTTTCATATATTGCTGTTGCAATGGCAGTTGTTACAAAATCGGCATAGATAATTTAAATATAACAGAATATATGTAATAAATGCTATTGTAATCGTCAGAAGATATATGGACAATGCTCGACATAAAATAGTTAATTTTGACAAACTGGATGAAAAAATTAAATATGAAATTGTTGCTCGAATTAAGAAACAAACCATAAAGTAGAGATGCGATTATTATTAGTTGCAGTGGCTATTATAATTTTATTTTTAATGTTATGGTCTCCGAAAAGTCTTCCAGATAAAGCAGGCAGTGGCGGACTTAGTCCAAATGGTGGAATGCGTGCCAATCAACTTCAACAAAGTGCTTTAAGTGACAGAAATGTATCATATAACAATTATGATGTAGATATTTACGATAATCATATGATCCCTGAACGAATGGTATGGGATATTGGGCATTGGAGTAAATGGTGAGGCATTAGAGTAAATGGTGAGGCATTGGAGTAAATGGTGGAGTAAATGATAATAAAGTAGATGGAATCGTTTGTTTTATTGTACGGCATTGCGTTTATTGCGGTTATTGTGTTTATAGCGATTATTTACGATATGATGCAACTCAAACCTAATAGACCGAAAGAAGCTGTTATTATAGTTCATGAGGAATCATCCGCACAAAATTCCTCAATTGAGTTATGGCCCTGGTCCATAACAAAATATTCATTCTGGCCCCAATGGTTTAAGGAAGGTTTTGGTCATCCTGGTCATCCTAATGATTTTGGACATGAAGGTGGATATGGGTATACTGGACGTCAAGATCCAAGGTGGGATTGTAGTTTTGAAGGAGATGGACAAGGAAAGGATATGATAGGTGGAAATTTTGCAAGAAGTGGTATGATTGGTTATACTGGGCGAGAGCCACATCCGCATTGTTCAACCCAGTTGCCTATAAAAGAATTTAGAAAGTTGTATAAAAATACACACAATACAAATGAATTAAAGAAGTTTTATGAAGATAATAAAAATTGAAGCAATGTTTGATTTAAAGAACATGTAAAATGACATATCAATTAAAGCATATCAGGGGTGTACCTTATTTCCTAAAAGGCGAAATCATCCATACCTTTGAATTAGATAATGGATTACCCTCAGAACAATGTGTTGCAATCGGAACCTATGACGAAGCATCCGATTCCATCACATACTATGAAAACTGGTTTGAACGCGTTGAGCCCCATCTCGAAGCATTCCGAAGTAGGATTCAAGTCATTGAACGAAGCAAGCTCCGTGAAACCGTGGACAAGCCTCAAAAGCAACGTAAAGCCGCATCAAATCAGCGAAAAACCACCAGAGCAAAGAATATTAAAAGTGAGTAAGACGGATGCCGAAATGTTATTTGATGTAGTTATGCAAGGGCGATATTATATTCAAGGAAAAAGCAAGGAATAATCATTTACAGGCGCAACTAGAACTAGTATTAGAACTAGTACAGCTATTACAACATTGTACACTGGGTGGATAAATAGGAAAAACGCACATATTTAAAGGTGGTAAAGGTTGAAACGCAGGATTGGTGTAAATATTTATTTTTGATGTATATAAACATGAAGTTGCAAGCGTTTTATACATTTGTGCATATGACTTTGACATCTATATAAAGATAGGATTTTATTTAATCTTATCTTTATAGTATGAATACTTTTTTAATATTCGGCATCTTAATATGCATCTTAATATGTTTTCTACCAACATTAGAAGGATTTGAAGATTTAGAGTCATCTTTCTTAACAAAATACAATAAATTTATGAAATTTTATAATACTTTTATGGAAAATTGGACTAAATCCATTATTACTTCTATGAATACAGATGCACCTGTTCAAGCATCTACTTCAGAAAATACAGGATCACCTCCACAACCGACGATTGAACAAATGAATCAATATATACAGAAACTCAATAAAAAAGACAAAACATTTCCGCCTATAACGGAGTCTTTGCCAGAGATTAAAACGATGGATGATTTAAATAAATTGCAACTACCGCAGAAGGCAGAGCCATTTAAAATAGCACTTGAATGGATGAATACAAATCTGTCAAAAGCATTAGGAAGTATGCCGACATTAATACAAGGATTTGTAGATATTATGCGAGGTTATCATGTAGAGGGTTTTAAAGACACAGACGGAAAAGATGTAGTTATAGAAAAAGATATCTGTCAGCAAATTACTTCATGTCAGGAGGCTAAAAATGAACAGAATGTAGTTGTTCAAAAAGACATGGAGTTGATCTTTGATGAATTTGATAAATTAGAACCAATGTTACAGAAAAATCAGGAATTAATTGTAAAATCAAAAGAGATACAGGATAAAGCACAAAATGGAACATTGTTACCGAAAGCACCGCCTATGCCATCTCCTTACAGACTTCCTAGTGGAAGTGATAAATTACAGAAGATGAAACAAGATGATCCTAAAAAATATAAAGAGTATGAAAAGAATTTTGGTCAGTTTGTAGCAATGAAGCAGAGTTTTGATGGGATAAATAGTGTTTTACGATAGTATCTTTACGCTAGTGTTTTTAACTAGCGTCTTTAACTAACGTTTATGACGGCATTTTAACTAAAATGTCTGCCGTCGTAAACTATTTACGACGGTACGTTTTACGGTTCACATTCTTCTTCTTTCGCGAAATACGATTGATTTTTGCACGAATCAACGACGGTAAAGAAATCTGATGCCCACTGCATTTTACAGAAATAAATGGGAACTTATAATTATCCCTGCTACGTATTTTCATACTAATCTCTATCAATTTATTTGCCATACATTCAATAGAACCTATGTTAAATAAACGTTTTTGAAGTAATCCTAAACTAAAATACAATGTAATAAGTGTATCAATTGATGCGATTTTAATCTTACCATAAGGTGAGTCCGCATTAATATATGAATGGCATGCAGAATATTGAATAATACACGCAATAATTTGTTTACCATATTTAATCATTGTAAAAAACGGAATCATATCCGCTTTATGAATACTAAAGTTTTGAATAGAAAACCGTTTGCTATTATGTAATGACCTAAATTGTGATACTATTTCCACAGCATCTTTATATGAACTAGGCGAATAAAATAAAATAGGTCTCTTTTCAGTAATTTCTAATTGTACATCTTTTTGCATAACATCATAAAACTCAAGAAGATCAGCCCCTGCAAAAATACGTTTATTATTTATAATAAAATGAACCATTATATTTACATGCGTATGTGTTATATTTACATTTTTATGATAGATTTTACAGTGACTTATAGGAATAAATTCATTAAATACCATTAATCGTTCAAATACTTTTGACCATCGTGCTACTTCACCACGTGGACGACTGAGTTCTAAATACATTAACATACGTAGTGAATTTGCATCTAAATAATGGACGCCATCAAATACAGCCGATTTCTTATACAGTGTCTTAAAAATATATGGATGAATTGCAGTAACATCTGCGACAGGAATAAAATCAACATATACTTTTATTGTACCTTCATGCATTCCCTCACGAATGGATACTTCTTGAAATCCAGCATTTTGTAGCATATTTACGAGTAATTCAACATCTTTATTAGGAGATGGTGAAAAAAGGTCATAATCTGGAATGGAATACTGTGGATCATATATTTTATGAGAACTAGGTAAATGTGCATTAATCGCCTGGCCTCCATAGCAAATACGACGTGTTTTTCTTAAAAACTGCTCTACAATCTCAATTGCATACAAAATATTATCATCGTGTGCTACATAATAATCCATTTTCTTCTGTGCAACTTCGGAAGCCATCTTAATAAGCTCAATTTGCTTTTTAAAATGATCTTTTGTAAAATATTTGGATGTCTCCACAGATGTAATAGGGGATAGTTCCATACCTATTTCTATATAATAATCTAAATCTAAACAATATTCACATAATCCATATATCGCATTTAATGCTTGAATTAACAAAACAATTTCGACCAGCTACATCTCATACCTATCCTCCTTTTAAAAATGGGCGATATATGGAAGAATATGTATATGAATATTTCTTAAAAAATCCAATAGAAACATATATTCCTATCTTCTGGACGAATATGCAGAATCATCCTGGTTTTAAAAATGATATGCGCCCAAAATACAATAAACTGCTACAAAATATAATAAAAAATCATTCAAAAGAAACCCCTAAATATTTCACGATTGTACAACACGATGATGGACCGCTACTTGATCTTCCTCCTGGAACAATTGTTTTTGGCTCATCTACTGGTACAGTTCCATTGCCATTAATATATGAAGATGTAACTGAACGTCTATTAAAAGAGCCACGTGTAAAAAAAGACATATTAGCATCTTTTATTGGTTCTATGACACATCCTATCCGCGATGCAATGATAAAGGCGGTTGATGGAAAAGACGGAATTGTATGTCAAGGAAAAAATGGATGGAGTGCCCATGTTTCCGATGATTTAGCCGATGTTTTTATTAAATTAACGCTACGTTCCAAATTCTGTCTAGCTCCTCGTGGATATGGTCGTAGTTCTTTTCGTTTTTTTGAAGCAATGTCACTTGATACAATTCCTGTTTATATTTGGGATGATATATGTTGGCTCCCTTATCAAGATGTAATCGATTATTCCGCTTTTTCGGTAATAATTCATAAGGATGATATACAGAAAACGTATGAAATCTTATCGAGTATTTCGGATGATAAATATGAAGAAATGCAATGTGCCTTAAGAGAAGTGCGTCATAAATTTACACTGGAATGGATGTGTAAATATATTTATAATTTCTTGTAAATTTCTTCGTATTTGGACATCAAATCACATTTGGCCATAATATATGTATGGCATCGGCGACGAATTGTAAAGGTCCACATAGTACCATTGCTGTCTTTCATAAAGACACGCCCGACATTATCAGGAA
>Ga0209190_1003646_pt1 | contig 10190 bp, 9 predicted proteins | sample M_140205_XF_Meta_FD_187315 | JGI IMG/M metagenome (GOLD analysis project Ga0209190, IMG submission 187315) | Freshwater microbial communities from Lake Montjoie, Canada to study carbon cycling - M_140205_XF_MetaG (SPAdes) (version 2) | ecosystem: Environmental > Aquatic > Freshwater > Lake... | reverse complement strand
ACCTGACGGCAAGGCAGCGGACGCTGCGTGGGGCGATCGGGTGGAGCCACGACCTTTTGGGGACCGGGGAGCAGGCGCTCCTGGCACGGCTGTCGGTGTTTGCGGGGGGGTTCACGATCGAGGCGGCGGAGGCGGTGGCGGGGGGCGTGGTGGAGGATGTGGTGGAGGGGCTTGAGGTGCTGGTCAACGGGAGCCTGGTGACGCAGCGGGCGGGGACGGACGGGGAGCCCCGGTTCGGGTTGCTGGCGACGATCCGGGACTTTGCGGGGGAGCAGTTGCTCGGACGTGGGGAGGCCGATGTGGTGCGCGGGACGCACCTTGGGTACTACCTGGCACTTGCGAAGCGGTGCGAGCCATTGGTGGTGGGTCGGGAGCAGGTGCGGTGGATGGGGGTGATGCGCGCCGAGCTGGAGAACATCCGGGGCGCATTGGAATGGGGTTTGGGAGAGGCACGGGACGGCGAGGGTGCGGGGTCTTGGACTGAGCGGGTGCCCTTGGCCTCGGAGCTGTGCCATGCGTGCCGGGAGGTGTTCGGGGAATCCGGTCGATTTCTTGAGCTGAGCGACTGGGCGAAGCAAAGCATGGCGTGGATCGACCCGGCGAATGTGGAGGGGGCGTCGCCGGGGTTGGAGCAAACGGTGGTGGTGGACCCGAGGCTGCTGGCACGGATCCGGTGCGGGTATGCCACAGACCAGTCAGTTGAGACGTCGCTGCGCCGGAGGCTGCTGGAAGAGGCGCGGGACACCTGTGACGTGCTTGGGGACCATGCCGGGGCAGGGATGGCGTGGCTGGGAATGTGGGGCGTTCCAAGCGAGGGCGCAGGGTTCAATGAACGGGCCCGTCACGAGTTGTTGCTAAAGGCGCTTTCGAGCTACCGCCTGGACAAATACCGCCGCGGCATCGCAGAAACGCTCGCGCTCATGGCGTACTCGTCGGTCAAGCTCGGGCATGCACCCGTCGCGTCACAGGAAATGGTTGAAGCGCTGGCCGTCGCACGAGAGGCCTTCGACTCAAAAACCGAGATGCTGTGCCTCTATGTAGCGGCATTTGCATTCCGCCGGAGTGGCGACTTCGCCCTAAGCGCACAGGCCTTCGAGCAGTTTGAGGCACTCGACAGGATACGCCCAGTATCCAGACTCGGTCCGGTCAATGGGATGCCCCAATGGATCGGGCTCAACCATTCATGGGTCCGGATTGCCAGTGGAGATCGTACCAATGCAGCACGTGTGATTGGTGAATTGGAGGACAAGGGGAGACGCCAAGGTAGGAAAACCTGGCTCGATTCAGCGTGCTTGCGGAACGGGGACTTGGCCCGGGCGCAGGGCGACTTCCTGGTTGCCCGATCACACTACGTCAAAGTCCCAGCTGAATGGGCGTTCAATCCGCCGCTCTGGCTGGCGCAGGTGGAAGCAATGGCGGGGAACGTCCCGGCCACGGTCAACCTGCTCATCCAGGCCGTGGCGCGCTACTGGATACGCCGCGCCGAACACTGGGCTGACGATGCAGACGTTGCCGGGGAGGTGGCTGCCTGCATTGCGGAGGCGAACCCGGTCACGGCGCTCCGGGTTGGCGGGTTCGCACAGGCCATGCGCACCTCCGGCCGGGCAGACCATGCCTACCCGTTCGACCAGGCACGCATCGACGCCCGGATGGCGGTTGCCCGGTCGCTGGTGACCCCAGAGGTGGCCGGCGCCTCGTGGCAGGCAGGTGCGGGCCTTGGGGCCAAGGAAGCCTACGCCGAAGCTGAGGCATCGCTGCGGGTGATGGCGAACGGTTTGGCCGTGGTGACGGAGACCGGACGGTGACACTTCGTGACGTCCGCTCGGTCCTTGGGAAGCCGTCTCATCTGGCGCGCATCACACGAACGCAACCCTGGCACATCCGACGGGGACGATGACGTTCCTGTTCACGGATACAAGTCAACCGTGAGGGCAACGTGGATCACCCGTCCGGGAAGGGGTCAACGGGCATTGGGTGAACGCGAGCGAGACGGGAACGTGGGTCTCGGAGCTGACATGACCCACTCGAGAACCGGGACGGGAATGTCCTGCACGTGCCAGAGGATCGGAAGAGGGATTGGGTGGCAACATTCGTACTGGTTCATGGAGCCTTCTCAGGCGCTTGGTCGTGGAACAGGTTCGTCGTGCCTCAACTCCGGGCATCTGGACACACCGTCTTTGCCACGACGCTGACCGGTCTGGGTGACCGCACGCATCTGGCACACCCCGGCATCGATCTGGACACCCATGTGCAGGACGTCGTCAACGTCCTGTACTACGAAGACTTGCATGACGTGATCCTGGTGGGTCACAGCTACGGTGGGAAAGTGATCACCGGCGTCGCCGACCGGTCGGCCGACCGTCTGGCGCACTTGGTCTATCTGGACGCCATCGTGCCGACGCCTTGGACCCCGTCGCAATTCCCATCTCGCCGGAGATGCAGGTCCGCATCGACACCGATGGTGACGGCTGGCGCATCCCCCCGGACATGTCGGATCCACTGACGGCGTCCGAAACATGGAGACGTCAGCGCCTTAGCGGGATACCGGTGAGAGCCTTCACGCAGCCCGTGCGGTTCTCCAACCCACCGCCAGCGCTGGCGCGCACGTTTGTCTACTTCACCGAGGGCAAAGGACCTGCCAGCTGGATGACAGCGGCAGCGGCCCGAGTGCGAGACGACCCAGATTGGACCTACCACGAGCTCGAGGCGACGCGCAATCTGTACCCCTCAGCGCCTGATGCCACGGTTGCCATCCTAGCGGGGATCGGTGACGTGCAGGATGCCTTACGACCCTGATGATCCAGCTGGGAGGGAATGGTCGGCTTGGGCGTCATGGTCATGACCGACCGCGGTTCCAGCGCGCCTCAGACAAAGCGATCATCGCTCGCCTTCTTGAGCCACGGTCGCTGTGTCGCCACTGGCAATGCATTGGTAAACAAGCATCAAACCGGTGCCCCGAACGCCTAGCCTCTACTCGTCTTTTCCTTAAGGCACCAAGACAGGCCAATCATGGGGTTCGCCCATGGCCTAGCGTCGGAACGGGACTATTTCATTGACAGAACTAATGTAGCCCAACGTGTGATCCGGGTAAGTGGCCGGGAACCCGAACGTCTTAAAACTGACTGTGCTCTAGCTCCGTCCAGCGCGAACTACCATTAATGGTATTTGGTCTATTACTATTCAATGATTCATGCCTTTCATAAGCCATTAATAGTAATAGAGTCTGCATCTTTTAATCCGTTGGTTCTGGGTTCGAGCCCCAGCCGACCCACCAGTGACCTCATCTGTTGGCGCCCGCATTCCAGTGACATTGAAGATGAGGTTTGTCACCGACGTGGGGCCATCCTGGGCGGGGTGACGTGACCCCTGACGTGAATGAACCTCGTCGAATGTCACCTTCTCCCGCAGCCCGAACGCTCCGGCCAGGGTCGCTACGGCGGCACTGTCACCCTTGGCAAGCGCATGGGCGTAGATCCGGGCGGTGATTGCGGCATTCGCATGACCCAGGATCTTGGAAACCGTCGTCAGGGGAGACTTTCACCCGCGCTCCGGATCGATCGCACTACGGCCCTTGGCCCAAGAGGCCTTCGAGGATTGCCAAGGCTTGCGGTTCCAGTGTTGCCAGGACAGGGTTCGTGGTCGAATCGAGCTTCGCCAGATGATCCGACGCCGACTGTGCATGCCATGTGGCGAACATTGATTTCGGGAAAACCATTACGCCGAGGACCCGGACGAGCACCGACGTCATCGCCGTAAACGGTCCGAATTCGTACGCGCAGACAACTGGCCAAATGAGGAACGTTACAAATGTGATCGCCCAGACGGTACGGACAGGTCGGGAGATCAGGAGGGCCTGAACTTCTCGAATGCTCGGCGGCAACGCCCCACGATCCATAGGCGAGAGATGCCTCCCGTCCTTGATGTGGCGCAGGAACGTCTCCGCAATTGCCTTGGAATAACCAAAAAACGTATTGACGTACGCTGCAACGATGAAGTCGATGGCGTAGAGCACCCCAATCAGTGTCGATTCGTCCAAAATAGTTTCTGCGTCCCACCACATCTACAAGAAGTGCCCGGCGTCGTGGCCGAAGGCGTTTCCCATGACCTGACCCGTCTGGCCCGTTCCGTTCTAGGCAATGCGCGGACCCAGACCCGCGTCCCAATCGTGCCATCATGCCACGTTCATTTGCACACGGCCCGCAAATGCATGCCGATTGCGCTCAATCTTCCTGAGGCTATGGATCATTCAGTTCGGCCCGTCTCCGACAATCGGCTACCCTCCTGCGACGGAAGGTGCCGATAATGCCCCGTGCGAACGATGCGACCACCGCAACACTTCTCTCCGAAGTAGACAGCCGACGCGATGAGCTCGCCGGCCTGCTATCCAGTCTGGTCCAATTTCCTACGGTCAACTACGGCGACGCTCATGACGGAGCTGATGGCATCCCGAACGGCAACGAATTGCCTTGTGCCATCTGGCTGCGGGACTGGCTCCGTAACGCACGTGTCTCCAGTGATGTATATGAAGCGGCTCCGACACGCGGAAGTTTGATCGCGAGACTTCCCGGAGACGGTCGGCATCCTGATTGGAGGCTTACTACCCCCAGCCTGATGCTCATGTCACATCTGGACGTCGTACCCGTTGAAGACGCCCATCGATGGCCCTACCCACCCTTCTCCGGCGTGATCGCTGATGGGAAGGTGTTCGGTCGCGGTAGCCGTGATGCCAAGGGCATAGCGGCTGCAAGCGCAATGGCCATGGCCGTCCTTCGAGGCGCAAATGTCCGCCTCGCCGGCGACCTCGTCATGTTGGCAGCCGCTGACGAGGAGTCGGGAGGACGATTCGGTGCCGGATGGGTGACCAGTCATCCTGATCTCGGGGCACGGGTGCGAACGACCGCCGCCCTGAATGAGGGTGGTGGAAGCGTCCTGACACTACCGGAAAACGGTTTGGGATACACCTGGGCAACTGGGGAAAAGGGGCGGCTAGAGGTCACGTTGGTAGTGTCTGGATCGTCTGGACACGCGTCGGCGCCGTGGCGCGCCCAGAACTCGCTTGAGCGTGCTGCGGCCGTTCTTGGTCGATTGCACGCCTATTCGCCAGACATCCACACCACCCATCCTATTTTCGAAGCCCTTAGAAAGGCGTTCGGGTTTCCAGGCGGGTTGGATCCGGCAACGCTTGATCGCTTCATTTCCACGATTGGAGAGGTCGGACGAGGTGCCGTCGGACTGATGCTCGGAGCATCACGGATCACAATCGTTCCCACAATGATTCAGGCGGGCGTCAAGTCGAACTCAATCCCGGGAACCTGCACGATTACGTGCGATGTGCGTGCGCTTCCCGGGCAGGACCTCGCCTTCGTGCAAGGCGTACTGACAGCAATTTTGGATGGGTTGCCCTGGGTCACCATTTCAATTACTGAAACTGCGATCAGCAACGATTCGCCATGGGACCATCCGCTGCGCGACGCGGCTACCATGGGAATCCGCTCGGCCACCGGGCGTTCGGATGCGGTGTTGTTGCCAGCACTGTGCTCCGGGTTCACGGACTCCCGGTTCGCGAGGGCCAACGGCACGCACGTGTTCGATTGCGCCCCCGGCGACTGGCGTGACACATCGACAGACACCGGTGTCCATGGCACAAATGAGCGCATTCCCATTGACAGTCTGGTAACGATGACACGCTTCTTCGTTGCCACCGCATGCAACTACCTTGGTTTTGCGGACTGACCTGTCCAGTTTCACGGTATGGACAGGAACGGCGGGAGCTGGTTCGAAGCGGGCGGTGGCGTCGCCAGTCGAGGTACCCGAAATACCAGGATGGCGATGACGCAAGTAACGATGATCATCACAATTCCCTCTGGCCTCGGGGAAAACCAGAGGGAGTCAATTCGCGCGAAAACGCCTTCTCCGAGCAACGTGTAACAGAGCGCACTTCCGATAGCGTGGGCGTAAACCGCCGGCCAAACACTTCTGGTTCGGAGACGGGTCTCACCCAAGATGAAGGCCATCGCCATCACCCCCAACGTGAAGAGTGGCGCAAATACCCATAAAGGTTGGTTGGTGAATGTAGGGCTCGCCAAAATGAACGGTACGTGCCAAATGGTCCAAGTGAGTCCAACAATCGCGTGGTTTGCCAGTGGGGGCACTCGGTTCGCGTGCAGAAGGGGTGTCAAGTAACCTCGCCAACCGAACTCTTCGCCGACTGCAAGCACAATTCGCGGAACGAGCGACGCCAACGTGGCAGTTCCGACCGATGCAAACGAAACGTCTTTTCCAAGTTCCACGGCATCGACGAGCAATCCAAGTCCAACCGAAACGGACATCGCGGCTGGAAACATCACAATCGCAAGCCAGTACCACCCCTGTCTTCCGGTCCAATTCAAGCCAACGCCCCTCAGGCCGTCACCACCGACTACCCGCACGATGATGGCAGCAATCAGGGGGGACATCGCAAAGACGAGTCCGCCAACATCAATTCCTGCCATGAGGGCGCCACCGCCGATGAGCGATATTCCAATGACCGCACCGATGAACCGCACGACATTCGGGACCATCACCTGAGCCCCTGGCCCTTCATCGATCCCGGCAAGTTGGGCGACTGAAACCGATAGCCCGTCTTCACGCCGAGATCCCTGGAAACTCCGTGTCATCGTCGTCGTCCCCGCCCCACGGTCCGGGCACAAGTTTGCCGACCGACGTCGACGCTGGCACTCTCGTCACGACCCAGGCAGTCAAGGCAAGAATCATGGCCATCACAAGCCCATCCGGCCTCGGTGCGAACCAAATCGTGTCTGGCCGGAGAAAGAAACTCCGGTCCAGGACCACATAGGTCAACGCAATTCCGATGCCACGCGTAAGGATGACCGGCCAGATGGTTCCAGCCCGCAACCGCATCTCACCGAGAATGACGGCGAGCGCCAGATTGCCGAGAAGAAAGAGGGGCGCAAAACCGAGAGTCGTGTCGCCATTCGCGCCTAGGAGGAGCGGTACACGCCAGACTGTCCATACCAGTCCGACGGTGAGATGGTTTGCAATCCGGGACATGCCCCGGACAGAAAGTGCAGGGGTCAGGTAACCGCGCCAACCGATCTCCTCGCAGGCGGCGAGAACCAGACCAGGCACCAACCTCGTTCCGAGGGTCACGAGTATGAAGTCCGAAGTCGCCGACTGTCCGAGTTCAATTGTGCCGACGAGAACCCCGCCGGATACAACCAAACACGTCGCAACTGGATAGAGGCCAAGGGCTATCCCATACCAGCCCGGTTGCCACTTGAAGCGCAGATCAAGGCTGCCGGAATCGAGTCGTCCAAGGGCGCGCACAGTCAACGCAGCAGCAAGGGGCGACACCGCAAAAAGCAGTCCGCCAATATCGAAACCGGAAATAAGCGCGCCACCGGCAGTAATCGCGAGGCCAAACACGATCCCGACGAAGCGCCATTCATTGCCGAACCGCATCGTCCGCCTCCGGAATCACAACGTTAAGGCACTACAACCGTCCATGCAACGAAATGGTCTCCGTTGGACCGCGCGCACCGCCACTTACGGGGCGCGCCAAGAATTGATCGGGCATGCCCCGGTCGGAGTAGACATTCCCCGACCGAGGCGTTTGGGGATCGTTTAGGAACGGGCTAGTCCGCTGCCTTCCGGGCGCGAGGCGCACGCTTCCGCGCCGGCGCTGCGGGTTGATCACCGGCGGGGGTCTTCTCAGCGCCTGCGGGAGTGCTCGACTTCGCCTGCAAGTCACGTGCCTGTCCAATTGAGCCGATCCGCCGGTCCAAACCCATCTTGTACTGGAGGATCGGATCAGTCGCACCGGTCTCGGCGCACCGTTTGGCGACCCAACGTTCCATCCGTTCGATCAGGAACGCGACGACTTCTGGTTCACTGTCAGCCAGGTTGACCTTTTCATCCGGATCTGACGGCAGGTGGTAGAGCTCGACCGGCGGGAAGCCGTGAAAGTCGGGTTCCATGGCCTGAATCAACTTCCACTCATGGGTCCGCCACCCACGCTTACGCATCCACGTGCACTCGGTCAAGTACAACTCGTCATGATTGTCCCGGCGCTCACCGTTGACAAGGGGGACCACGCTCTTCCCATCCATCTTGAGGGATTTTGCGAGGGCGTGTTCTCCAAGCAGATCGAGGATCGTCGGCAACATGTCCTGATGGGCGACGTTACCCGGAATTCGCACACCCTGTGGCAAACGGCCTGGTGCCTTGATGATGAGCGGAACGTGGATATTCGTCTCGTAGAGCCCGTGATGGTCGAACCAGATCTGGTGTTCCAGCAGGGACTCTCCATGGTCTCCAGTGAGGATCACGATGGTATTGTCCGCAAGTCCGAGCTCATCGAGACGAGTGAACATTCGTGCAAGACACGCATCCATGTACGCAATCGCGCCGTCATACTGAGCGATCACGTACTTCCCGTCGGTGATTCCCGGTGGCATCCATGAGCGGAAGAAGTCAGCGAATGGTGCGAAGTCGAAGACCTGCCGCATATTGTCAGGGCTTTCGAGGTGCCTTGGATCACACTCGTCTTCGCCTGAATAGAACATCCGATCGAACGGCGCCGGAGGCAAGTACGGTGAGTGCGGGTCCATATGGCGCAGGAACAGAAGGAATGGTTGCTCCTCTTTGGCCCACTTCTCCAAATGCGGGATTGCCTTGAGATTCATCTGGTGGGCCTTGTCGCCCGGACGCTCCTCCCAAGTCATCCACTGCCTGTAGTTCTCGTATGTGTCAAATCCTCGATACCGCGACTCCTGGTCAGGGCCAGAGAAGCCAACGCAGGCCGACGCATACCCAAGCGGGCGCAGAAGTTCAGGAAGTGTTTGCAGATGGGCCGGAAGGGGCTCGTTTGGCTGCAACGCAACCATTCGGGTCGACATAACATCCATCCCGGTGAGCATCGCGCAGTAGGCAGGGGTGGTTGGCACGTTCGGCGCAAAGCACCAGTCGAACTGGACCCCTTGGGACGCCAAACGGTCGATGTGGGGGGAGGTCAGTCGGGGGTATCCGTACGCACTCAGGTGATCCGCCCGCAGCGTATCGATTGCAAGGATCAGGAGGTTTGGCCTCTTGCCGGATGTAGGTGCACTCATTGCTTCGCTCCTCATGGACTGTCCCGGTCAGTGGCGATTGACTGGCGGGCGGACGGGAACCGTTGACACCAAGAATGCTTCCTTCAAGCAAGTTCCTGCAGGCATCTGTTGAGGTACCCGCGGGTCTCGGCTGCGATAGCGGTAGCACGCGCAAGTGAATACCCCTTGGCACCGATACACTCGAAACTCAGGGGGCCTTGGTACCGGGTTTGCCCTAGCGCCCCCAGTACTCCCACGATATCGACCTCGCCTCTCCCGGGAACCTGCTGTTCCGGAGTTCCGGGTCCGCGCTCAACTCTCGACGGGCAATCCCGGAAGTGGCTGTGAACAATACGTTCGCCAAACAGCGTTGCAGCCGTAGCAACATCCTCCGGGACCCGGTGCAGGTGGCTCGGGTCGAAGTTCAACCCAAGGTGGGAAGAACCAATCTCACGGTGAGCTCGCGTCGCAGATGTGGTGTCATGCACCGCCGCGCCAACATGAGGCTTGAGTGCAAGTTGGATGCCGTGTCTGCCCGCAATGTTCGCCAGCTCCCGAGATAGCGCGATCGCCTCGGCAAACGATTCCTCGTCACCGGTCTTGCCTCCGGATCCGATGGCAATTACTGGAATGCCAAGAGCTGCAGCCATTACGCAAGCAGCTTCGATCCGGTCTGGAGTGCTCGGTGTCACTTCGATCGAATAAAGACTCAAGCCGAGGTCATCGGCCATACGTCGAACATCGGCAAGGCTCGCATCACCCATCTCAGGCGTCACGTGCTCAACCATGCCCGGGATGTAAGCAAGTTCTGCACCGTCGTAGCCAGACCATGCAAGCGCCTCGAGCGATTCACGAAGCGTGTGGTCGCGGAACAGGACTGTGTTGCATGAGAGTGGGAAGCGTCGGGCGGTCATCGTGCCGCCTCAACTACTTCGGGCACGCCACCCTTGCTTGCTGCTTCGGCGAGGACGTCTGCGACGACTACGACCGTTCCAGTCTCATGAGACCGTATGGCCGACTCGACAACAGCATGGGCACGGAGCCCGTCGTCCCCACTACCCTCGATTGAGGCAGGCTTGGTACCAGAGGCGAGTTGCTCGA